>Ga0208013_1000154_pt1 | contig 48338 bp, 41 predicted proteins | sample 16_taG_FD_184091 | JGI IMG/M metagenome (GOLD analysis project Ga0208013, IMG submission 184091) | Marine viral communities from the Subarctic Pacific Ocean - 16_ETSP_OMZ_AT15313 metaG (SPAdes) (version 2) | ecosystem: Environmental > Aquatic > Marine > Oceanic | place: Pacific Ocean | collected...
GTTTGACTTTAAGATAAACTATACAGAAGTGGAGGATGACATTAATGGCACGGTAAGCCCACTCTACAACGGAAATATTGCGGAGACCTTTTGGCGTAGCAGCAGCGATAATATTAAACGCAAATATGGCTATAGCTACGACCACCAGAACCGTTTGATGGATGCTTATTACCAGTTGCCCGGCACCTCCGTTCCCCGATCGGATTCCTATAGTACCCATTATACCTACGACCGCAACGGGAACATCCTTTCGCTCCAGCGCAATGGGGAGCAGGATCTGGCCAGCTCGGTCATAGAAATAGACGATCTGGTCTATACCTATAACGACGGGAACCAACTGATGAAAGTGGACGATACCGAACAAAGCCCAGCGGGATACAACGATGCCCACACCAACATAACCCAGGATGACTTTGAGTATGATACGGTCTATGGAAATTTGGTGGTTGACAAGGACAAGGACATTACCGAGATAACGTACAACCATTTAAACCTTCCCGTAAAGATAACCTTTGGCAGTGGTGGTAAGATTGAGTATTTTTACGATGCCACAGGCATAAAATTAAAGAAAAAAGTGACGGACGGCACAACTATTACCACTACCGAATATATGGACGGCTATCAATACACAAACAGCAAACTGGACTTCTTTCCCCACGCAGAGGGCTATGTAAAGGCCATTCCTGCTGGTCTGGGAGGGAATACCACCTATACGTTCAATTATGTGTTCAGCTATACCGACCACCTTGGAAATATTAGACTGAAATATGCCCAGGACCCGAACAATAACAACGAGGTTGTTATTCTGGAGGAAGACCATTATTATCCCTATGGGCTCAAACAAAATGGCTATAGCACGGCACACTTAATACTGACAAAAGATGACGGGCCGGGAACGGGCATTGTCCTGACGCCTGTAAACCCGTTTCTTGGGGATACGTACAAGTACAAGTTCGGCGGCAAGGAGTACGACGATACCTTCGACATCAACACCTACGACTTCGGCGCAAGGAACTACGACCCGGCACTCGGGCGGTGGATGAACATTGACCCGTTGGCGGAAGCGATGCGCAGGCACTCGCCCTATAACTATGCTTTTGATAACCCTGTTTACTTTATTGACCCCGATGGGATGATGCCGGGAGGTTTTGGGGGCTTTGGCACTGGCTCATTTGAGTCTTATGATTTTGGTTCTGGGAACGAGAGCGGGGCGTTGAAGAGTGGGGGTGAAAGTGGAAGCGGTAGCGGAGACAGCGGTGGAGTTAAAGGTTTGTCAAAACCCGTTGATAATTCAAATGGTAGTGGAAACACTTCTTCAAATGTTCCAGATGCTGATACAAATGACGGATCAAATGGACAATCATCTACCGTGGTCGATGGCACAGGCAAAATTCTAGATTATAAAGATGATGACGACTCAAATATATATTTGAATAAAAGAGGTGGTCTGATTGTGGGTCAAGAAAGATCGGGTGTTAACTATATTGTGGGAGAATCAATTAGCTCAGATGATTTAAGAGAGAATTTTATGCTCAAAGATGGTTTAATACAAGATTATAGTTTAATAAATCTGGAAAGGAGAAAAAATGAACAAAATTTGCAGATTGATAACTGTCAAACCTGTAGTGCAAGAAGATGCAATGGAGACAGTCATTCAAGTGTAAGCAGGGCAGCAAAAGCAGGTATTGATGGCGTTAAATCTCCAGGAGGTTTGGTAATTGGTACAAGTTCGCAATTTATAAATAAGCACTGGTATGGTTGGTTTGGTATTTTTTCAGTAGCCTATTTGAACAATGGTATTAAACAGTTAAATGAATATCACCAAGCAGGAGGTGGAAAATCAAAAAAGTAGTAATTAAAATGCGATATGAAATGCTAAAGAAATATTTTCAAATATTACTTTTTGTTGTTTTTGGTATTTACATATCCTACATTCAGAGTGGGAGATTCAGTATTTTTGGAGTAATCGTTAGTATAATGATATCAGTTGGAGTTTATTATATATTTATTTGGGGTTATCAAAAAAACAAATAGAAATATCCCCTTCTACCGAGCGATTGCAAAACAGGGAAGCCGGTAATGGGTCAAACTGGTGCTTTTGAAAAAAAGTAGAATTTTAGGATTTAGTATCCCGGATGCCACGGGCGTTAAATTAAAAGAGAAGGTGACGGACGGCACCACTATTACCACTACTTATTATATGGATACTTCGCCTAAGCTCAGTACAGGCTCTTTCCAATATACCTACAGTGCCCTGGATCTTTTCCCGCACGCCGAGGGGTATGCCAAGGCAATACCTTCAGGTCTTGGTGGCGGTACCAGCTATACGTTCAAGTACGTGTTCAGCTATACCGACCATTTGGGGAACATACGTGTAAAGTATGCCCAGAACCCGGCCAACGGGAACCAGATAGAGATATTGGAGGAGGACCATTACTATCCCTATGGTCTCAAGCACATCGGCTATAACGGCAACCATACCACTTGGGACGTTACTCCTGGCGGACAGATCACACTTACGCCTGTGAACCCATTTCTTGGGGACACGTATAAGTACAAGTTCGGCGGGAAGGAGTACCAAACGGAGTTCGATATCAACTCCTATGACTTCGGGGCCCGCAATTATGACCCCGCCCTGGGCAGGTGGATGAACATCGACCCTTTGGCCGATCAAATGAGGAGGCACTCTCCCTATAACTATGCGTTTGATAATCCGATTTATTTCATAGATTATGACGGAATGGCTCCTGATGATTATTATATCGATTCAATAACAGGGAAACTTTTAGGTCAGGATGGAGCTGCAACTAACAATATAAGAAGCATAGATGCGGGATCGTTCAATAGTATTAGTACAGCTAATGGTGGTACAACTTCTGAAACAGCCACAACAGAACTTCAATCTAAAGGATCTTTAGTTAATATTAATCAATCTAAAATCAATTCTGATTTAAAAGCCATAAATAATGAAACTGTTGCAGACCAATCAGCTGAAAGACAGTTATATTTAACCTTAAGTTATGTTAAAGATGGTGATGGAAATGTGGCTCGGGATAATAATGGGAATTATGTACAAGAAGTAACTTCTGAAATTGGCAGTAAAGGAACAGATGGAGTCGCGATTTTTGAAACAAGTCCTGAAAATTCCAATGGTGTAAGAATGAGGAATGGGAGTATTGTATTAGGAGGAGCACATACACATAACAAAACTTCAGATCCAGGGAAAATAAATATTCCAACAACTTCACCAGATGATGCGAATACCGCTAACATTAACAAGGTAACAATTTATGCTATCGATTCTTATACAGGTACACAATCAACTTCCTCTTCAGGACCAGCAATCCATAGGGTTACAAAAGATGGCACAAAAACTAACAATGTAGGAACAACAAATAATAATAATATAGGTATGGATGCCCTCAAGCAACATGCCGGATTTTAAAAAATAAAAAAATGAAAATATATAGTTTAATACTTTTAGCTTTTTTATTTCTCAGCTGTGGTGCTCCAAATCATATTGAATCAAATACTCATTTAATTGCGTATAAAATTCCTTACAAAGTTGAGCAACTCTTATTGAAAGAAATAGAAAAAAATCCCAAAAAAGAATATTGTCTTTTAATTGAATTAAAAGATGGTTCAACGTATTTCAAACTTGTAAAAGGTTATAGCTATTATCATACAAATACTTCTTACCGTGCTTTGATTGGCGAAGAATATTATCCAATTTCTTTTCCTCAATTTGACATGAAATATGGAGTGGTTACCAATGCTATTGATTATAGGAAATATAAAATTGAATATCCAGATTTGTGGGATAATTATGGCAAACAAGCGTATCCATTATATCACGAGGTTTACCAAGTAGTTCTAAATTCAGAAAATGAGATTGTTTCAGAGGGTGGATATTATTAGAGGTTTTAGTAAAGAATAACAATTAGATAATATTTATTGTGATCAATTGACGACAGGTAAACAAAAGAGTAAGTAATAATTTTAGATATTTATTTGACTATAACAAAATGAAGAAAACTATCTCTGCTTAAAATTTAAAAAACACCAATCTCAACCGAAAGGTGTTTAATATATTAAATTATTCCAGCCAAATCTTCTCGGCCTTATTAAAACCACATAACCGTGGTTTTTGTCATACCCACGAGCTGCCAGTTCATAACGGATGAACATCTCAACGGGCACTTTTGCGTGCAGGAGATACCGGAGTATCTCCCCATCGGCAACCGAGAACATTCCCGTAATGGCCTCCCAATGGGGAAGCGGCTCCCGGTCCATCCGTATGTGGCGGATATCACGGTAGCCCATCCTCGAATGGTCTTCGGGCATAATATTCAAAAACGTCTGTCCTATTTCATCGGCAGTAGCTTGTTCACATACCGCCCAATCATTTTCGGGACCGTGGATGACCCCGAATTTGATACTAGAGATGCGGTATTTGAAGTTGAGCCACAATGCGTGGTCAATGGCTTTCTGTCTGTCGTTGAACAAATCTAAATAAGAATCCATAATGGTTACTTGCTTTTAGATTTATCGTCCTCTGGAACTTCTTTTTTCATAACCCGCCCGTTCAGGGAAATAATATCATCCCTTGATGATTTTGGATCCTTGCCCTTTTTCCGCAACAACCGTTGCGTGTTGAAGAGGGAGCGGGTCTTGATGTTGAACTTGGTGTGGTTTAACACAACTTACCTTCTTCCGTGCTCTTGGCATTAAACAAAATGAGTGAGGAAGTCATTACAGCTTAGCATTCAATGATTCACGTAAAAAACATCCTTTAAATGATGTAATTTTTTTTCATTCTATTTAAAAAATCTAATTGAAAGTATATCTTGCGAAATATTAACCCCTCACTCTTAAGTGCTCGTATTTTATGAAGAGTTTTCTTAGCACATGTATTTTAATAATTCTTATTTTTTTCAATTCTGTTGGTTTTGCTCAGAATTTTCAAATAAAATCGAAGACGGAAAGTATTGAAATTCAAGAAGATTCTTCTTTTGTGAATGAAATTACAATCCTATTTAAAAAAAGTAATGAAACACGCCTTTATCCAATTTTTTATGACACGGAATTAGAGCATATCTCAGATGTTCAACTTTTTGAAATAAAAGGTAGGCGTGAAAAGAAGCTAATTGTAAAAAACAGAAATGATGAAAATGTTAAACTGGATTATATCCATAGCAAAAAAATTAAAGTAGTTGAGATTCCACCTAATCTCGACGTTAAGCTGACATATATAATTTCCTGTAGGGAATTGATGTATTTCTCAAGTTTACAATTTTTTTCTTATAATGAAATAGATACTTTAAAATATCAAATAAAAGTTCCAAAAAGGTTTAAATTTTCGCATAATACCATTTATCAAGATTCGCTTCCCTACTTCACCATAGACTCCACTATTACCGAAACCAATTCAGTTTGGAATATAAAAGCATTGCCAAAAAAAGTTGAGCCAGATCCACTACAGTTTTTTGGAATTTACAAGAATATGAAAGTTCCATTAATGCGAACTCTTGTGGTGCCTAATGCATATAGCGGTCAACCAATTAATTATATGAACAATTGGTACTTGGGCAATATAGCTCCAAAGCAAGGGCTGAACAACGAAGTAAGACAAAAAATTGATGAATTAACTGCTAATATTACTGAACCATTACAAATTGCAACCATACTATATAATTATGTAAAGACCAATTTTAAGTATGTTGCTATAGAAATTGGAATGGGTGCATTTATACCATCACACGTAAACGAAGTATTTCGAAATAAACAAGGCGATTGTAAAGACCTTTCAAATTTTTTATCGGAGGCGTTGAAATATAAAGGCATTAATAGCGATATTGCTTTAGCTGCAACTTTTGATCATATAAGTGACTGTGATTTCCCTTCCTTAAGTTCAGCAAATCACGTTATTTGCATTGTCTATATAAATGGTGAAACCATACTGCTAGACCCTACAGATCCTATTCACAAAGTAGGGACCCCAGTAGAAAGCCTACAGGATCGTACTATATTAATTGTGAACTCTAAAGGAGGATCTTTTTATAAAGCAGCAGGTTTCAGCCCCCAACAGAATGAAATTCTTTATGAATTAAACCTAAAAACAGACCCAATTGATAAAGTGATAAAAGGGACGTTTGAAATTGACTACAAAGGAATCTCGGGAAACTATTTGCGCCGTATCAGAAAAAATGAGGGTTCCGAAAAGTTTGCCGATTTTGCCAAAACTTTTTATGATGAGATTTTTGGGAACCAGCAAATCTCAGAATTAACTATTGATAGTGAGTCGAATAAATTCCATCTTCAAGGAAATCTTGCTGTATCCGGTAAAACCTACGATGACAGCGCGCATACGTATTTATTTATTGATTTTTTGCCAAGGCTCATTGAATCTGAAAAAAGAGAGACCTTGATAGAGGGTACTTACCTGAACAATCCCTATAAAAAAAAGGTTCTTGTTAAAATAAAGTTAGACCAACCAATTGAACCTTTCATCCCTATTGAGCATAACTTTAGTGGTGATGGAATATCCCTAAATGTATATCTAACCGCAAAATCTGAGATGGAAATAGAATGTAAATATGATTTTATATTTGATCATATTTTTATAGAAAAAGATAATATTGAAAAAATAAATCAAATTTTGGAATCATTTAAAACAATAATCGATGCGCCAATTGTTCTCACAAAAGAAAAAAGCTAGTATTGCGGCCATTATTCTTGGTGGGCTTTTTCTTGGTTTTAAAGCTTCTGTTCCCGGCAAAGCTGAAGATCCATTTTTAACTCTTTGTAAAAATTCAGATGCCTATTTTACGCATTCGTATAGAGATATCACATATGAAAAATATTGGGGAAATTATAGAAAGCATATATCCATTAATAATAAACTGGTAGTGAACAATCCCTCTGGAGTGGAAAAGTATGCTTTTTTAAGGCTGGATGAGTTTGAGAGCAATACTATTGAAAGTATCAAAATCAGAACCTTGAAAGCTAACGGTTCCATCGTCGAGCTAGATTCCAGTTTGGTTTTTAAGCGAAATTCCAAACGAGAAAAATTTGGTCCAATAAACTATCCGATTCCTGCAGTAGAACCTGGAGATACCATTGAAACAAGTTACGTTTACTATGAGCGAATTGAAGAATCTAATCTTAACGGTTATGTAAACCTATATTCAGCTGTACCCAGTATAAATTCACAATACACTATAAAAACAGGTCCACAACTCACTGTTCGTTATAAAACCTATAATGATTTTCCTAAACCGGCAGTTATAGCTAATGATACAATTGTGTACCTGCAATTTTCCATGGATAATGTAATTGGGTTAGAAGAAAACGAATATAGTTGTTTGCCGTGCGAAAAACCCTATTTATACTATTCTTTGGAAAAAAATGATAGTGAGTTAAGATCTTGGCGAGACGTTTATAACGAAGAGTTTAACTTTCTTACACAACCAATGGCTTTGGATACTGAAAACTCATCCTATTATAATCGTTGGAAACGCCGGGTAATTGGCGAGGCAAAGGATAGCACCAAATATTATCAGCTGGAATTATTGCACAATGAAGTATTAAAAAACTTTAAAATATTGCCCGTACAAGAAAATGAGTTTATAAAATCAACAGGCTTTTTTCTAAAAGAGGAACGATTTGATCCAATAAGCATCCGAAGATTTTATAGACAATTATTAGAAGATCTAGAAATTGAATATTGGGCCGTGTTTGGGAGAAGTAAGCGCTTTGGTACCATTGATACTGAATATATAAGAAAAGGTGAATTTGATCACGTTTTCTTTGCTTTTGAAAATGAAAAAGGCACGGTGCAGTTTTTATATCCCCATGAAGAATTTTATATGTACCTAATCGATGAGATTCCAACATCTTTATACGATACTAAGGCTGTATTGGTTAAGCCACAGACAAATAACAAAAAGAAGAAAAAAGATATTTTTATAGATAGTAAATTAGAGTTGGCAAAGGTTGACTCGGTTTCGGTCGCAACTATTAACTTGCCTGGAATGGATTCAAATTATAACTATATTAACCAGATGATTTCTAGTGAGGTAGATACTAAAAATAAGAGAGCCACATTACGATATAGATTTGAAACTTCTGGAGGAATGTCAACCGAAATGCGAAGTTTCTTCGATATGTTAAGTCAAAATGAAGAAGCCAGTAATTTCTACAGTGCCTTGACAGAGTTCGAAGGTATCGATAATACATTACAAATTGATTCCGTTACCACCAGAACTCAAAAACTAAGCAAGCCATTTGCATACATTTTGAGTGCAGAAGGAACATTAAACAACGCCATTACATTTGTAAATGATAGCTTGATAAGTGTCTCTTTAGATAAATTAATCCAGCATTATCAGCTAGAAAATACTTCAGAATCATCACAATTAAATTATTACTTGGATTACAATTACTCTGACTATTTTACTTTTTATCTGAATTTTCCCTCTGATATAGAAGTTCTGGGACTTGAAAATGGAAATGTAAATCTGAAAAACGAGCTGGGCGAATATTTATTCGAAATAACGAAGAGCAAGGGGAATCAGCTTAAACTTCAATCAAACTATATCATTTTAAAGAATTTGATTTTGAAAGAAAAATTGAATGAATTAAAGCTACTAAATGAAGGTGTGAAAAATGTAAAAAGTAAAAGATTGATCGTTAAGCTAAAAAACGATTGATTTTCACTTCTTATGTATTATTTTCAAAAAACTAAAAGTTGCAAATACTGATGTAGCTTTAAAATCAAGCAAAGCAACAGAAATAAAGAATTAAGCAAAAAAGCCTACCTGCATCTCCAAACTTTACTATAACATAGAGTTATATCCATATTTAATTCAGAAAAAATAAGATGAACAAATTTGATATATCTTGTTTTAAATAAAAAAACTAAAATAAATAATAGTTGCCCATCCCCGCTCCCGCGCGATTGCATCGCGTGGTCTCCCCGCTCCCGCGCGATTGCCCCGCTCCCGCGCGATTGCATCGCGTGGTCTCCCCCGCTCCCGCGCGATTGCATCGCGTGGTCTCCCAAGCTTTAATGTAGTGACAGTACTAACTGTTCTTGTTTCGATATGATTTAGGAGCCTTTGTTTTCCTGATATTAAGAAATAACAATATCTTTAGAATATGAGTCGCAATTATAAATTCCATAATCCTGAAGGTCTTTATTTTGTAAGTTTTGCAGTTATGGGATGGCTTGATGTTTTCACCCGCAATGAGTACAAAGACATCTTGTTGCAAAGTCTTTCTTATTGCCAAAAAGTAAAGGGAATGGAAATAATTGCGTGGTGTGTTATGACCAATCATGTACACTTGGTATTTAGAAGCGTAAAGGGGCAGCATCCATCACTTCTGTTAGGAGATTTTAAACGGTTCACGAGCAAGGCAGTAGTAAAAGCCATACAGGAGAATCCACGAGAGCGTAGAAGGGAATTTCTATTGGAGCAATTCAAAAAAGCTGCTGCAAAATCATCTAATGTGAAAGAGTATCAGTTTTGGAGACACGATAATAAACCTATCGAATTGTGGAGCAACAAGGTTATTTGGGAGAAGATTAATTATGTCCACAATAATCCTGTTGAGGCTGGATTGGTTTATAGGGCTCAGGATTATGTTTATAGCAGTGCTTCGGATTATTCAGATGAAAAAGGATTGTTGGACGGTATTGTGGTATTTCAGTATTACGGTTGAATTTGGAACTTGGAGAACCTATTTAAAACTGTGTATTGAACGCGATGCAATCGCACATCAGCGGGGGGAACGCGATGCAATCGCGCACCAGCGTGGGTTACGCCACAGGCGGCAATGCCTACAAAAAGTGGTAAGATAGCCAGAACTAATTTTTGGTTGATGTATTTCATAACAGAGCCAGTTTGAGTACTACTAAAATAAGCTAAGGTTACATACTATAGAAAGTGGCTTCTTGATTTTTCTTAATAGGAAAGCATAAAAAAACCTCCCAATGGGAGGTTTTAATTGTTTTATGAAATGTGGTTTTACAGTCCAAGAATGGTAAGTAAAATCACTTGGATTGTTACTTCGGTGTTTGCCGAAACCATAACGTCCATAAGGTCTAGGCCCAAGTCGCCCTCTGCCTCAATCATTCCGGTAAACTCGTACTCGCCGTCGCTATTGGTGTCTTCGTAAGACGCGAAGTGAATTTCATAGGTTCCTTCCGTTAGGTAATGCAAGCTAAACTCGTTACTGCCACCTGTGGCCATACTACTTGTTACTGCATTGGCAAAACGTACCCCGGCTGCGTTCTCGTCTTCTTCGCTTTCGCTATAACTACCTTTGGTATATGCATAGGCTACTGTTTTTATCTCGCTGTTTCCAGTGTTATTGGTAGCGGTTCCATTAATGGTACCCGCATCCAATACGTTTACTACCCTAATACTGTTTTCCAATTGGGCTTGACCGGCAAAGTTATAGCCTGAGTTACCAGCATCTGCAACTATGGACTTACGTAAATCAAAGTCAATTATTATTTGGTTTGAAGAGGAGGCTTCAATATCATAATTGCTGTTCACAGTAATAGTGCTGTTTTCTGGAGTTAGCTCAACTTTGGTGTTGCCAGTAGTAAGTACATAATTCGCTGGAGCATTGCCAGAGGCGTCACTTTCTGTGTCCAATACCAAGGTTACTTGGTTGTAGGTGTTTGCAGCCAGGTCAATGTCTCCCAACAATTGGGTGTTTCCATTTTGTAGGGCGTGTAGGTTTACGGTGGTTTTCGTAAATCCATCTAAGCTGCTGCCGTTTAGCTTCACATCGGCAATGGTAACGAAAACTCCTTCTACTTCGGCATTGTCTATTGGGCCATCGGTAATATATACCTCTGCGTTATATGCCAATTGATCTGTTTCGGTAGAGTCGTCTTCACTACATGAAGCAAAGCCTACGATTAGTAAAAGCGCAAGCATCGATTTGTAAATCACATTTGTTTTCATAGATTGTTTTTTGTTATTGTTAATACTATTTTAGGTTTGTTTGTTATGGGTGACAAGCATTGCCACACCGCAATATTAGCGTAGTATCTCCGCAATTATTGTAAGTATTAACGTACGTTAACGTTTTTTGGGAAATGGGCGGGGCACTACGATTTTAGCAGATATGTCTCTAAAAAAATACCCCAAACCTTTTGAGGAACAAAAGATTATTGGGGTACGATTAGATAGTATTACAACTGCTTTTTAGGCAAAAGCAATAACGATTAATTAACACTCAGCGCGTGCCTGATTTTAACAGTGGTTTGTAATTGAAGATGGATTTTCGAGGGTTTAAATCATCTGCTTTAAAAAAATATTCTGGCTTTTTAATAGTCGCTTATACTTTTAAAATGTCCAGTTTGCCCATTCGCTCACAAATTTTTCTCCATACATTTACGGCAAAGTTTACATTAAATGGCAGCGCAGTCGCTAAAATCATTTTTCATTCTTTTAAAGGAGGCCATAGCGGGCAAGGAGATTGACCTTACCCAAGCCAGTATCAAAAAAGCCATTTTCTTACTGGCCGTACCCATGATTTTGGAGATGAGCATGGAGTCTATTTTTGCTTTGGTAGATATATTATACGTATCGCAAGTAAGCACCAATGCAGTGGCTACCATAGGACTTACAGAATCTGTAATCACGCTTGTATATGCCCTGGCCGTGGGGTTGAGCATGGCCGCAACAGCCATTGTGGCTAGACGTATAGGTGAAAAGGATGCCGAAGGGGCAAGGCGTGTAACGGTTCAGGTTATCTTTTTGGGAATATTTGTTTCTTCAATCGTCAGTGTATTAGGGATACTCTTTCCAAAAGAAATACTTGGCTTGATGGGTGGCGAACAGGATTTAATTGATAAAGGGTATCGCTATACGCAAATTCTATTTGGAGGTAACTTTACCATCGTATTGCTGTTTCTTATAAATGCGGTCTATAGAGGTGCCGGCAATGCGGCCATGGCTATGTGGACGCTTATCCTTTCCAATGCTATCAATATTATCCTGGACCCTATCTTTATTTTTGGTTGGGGGCCTGTTCCGGAATACGGGGTAACAGGTGCTGCCATTGCCACTACTATCGGGCGGGGAGTGGCGGTATTATTTCAGTTGTATATACTCTTTTTCGGAGCTACCAGAATAAAGCTCGGTCTTAAGGATTTGGTGGTGAACATTAAGGTGATGTTCAATTTAATCCGCGTTTCCCTTGGGGGAATTGGGCAGTTCATTATAGGTACCAGTAGTTGGATATTTTTAATGCGAATTATAAGCGAATTTGGTAGTGAAGTGCTTGCAGGCTATACTATTGCAATCCGGGTTATGATGTTTACCATGATGCCAGCTTGGGGTTTAAGCAATGCCGCGGCTACTTTGGTAGGACAAAATTTGGGAGCCAATCAACCCGACCGGGCCGAGACCTCTGTGTGGAAAACCGCCAAATACAATGCCTTTTTTATGGTTGCTGTGTCCATTATTTATCTTTTGTTTGCCAAGACAATCATTGGCTGGTTCAGTGTAGCACCCGAAGTAGTGAAATATGGGGCGCTTAGTTTGCAGATTGTTACAGTTGGGTATTTTCTTTATGCATACGGAATGACGGTTACTATGGCTTTTAATGGTGCAGGCGATACAAAAACCCCGACTATTATAAACTTTTTCTGTTTTTGGGTGTTTCAGCTTCCGTTTGCATATTTTACTTCCCTAGTATTGGATTGGGGTCCCATTGGCGTATTTGTGGCAATCGCTTTAGCGGAATCATTGATAGCCATAATCGCCATTCTTTGGTTCAAAAAAGGAAAGTGGAAATTGATAAAGGTATAATTTTATAAGGCTGTATAGTCATAATGGACTATTTTTGCATCCCCTAAACAAAAATTAAGTAATGAAAAAGACTTTCGACGTACTGATAGAAATCCCAAAAGGCAGCCGCAACAAATACGAATACGACTTCGAACTGAAAAAAATCCGCTTTGACCGAATGCTCTTCAGCAGTATGATGTACCCTGCCGATTACGGTTTTATACCTGAAACCTTGGCGCTTGATGGTGACCCGCTGGATGTATTGGTATTGGGTGGCGAACCAACTTTCCCAATGTGCGTAATGGAAGTGAAGCCCATAGGTGTTTTCCATATGGCCGATGAAAAAGGTCCCGATGAAAAGGTAATATGCGTTCCTATCTCTGACCCTATATGGAGCAGCCTGAATGACCTATCCGACATAAATCCACATTTAGTACGTGAAATAGAGCATTTCTTTCAGGTTTATAAAGACTTAGAGAAGAAAAAAGTAGATGTTGGCGGTTGGGGTGATGCCAATGAAGCTATCGAAATCTACAACCAATGTGTAAAACGCTACAGGGAAACGCCAGAGGTGCAGGGACATTTCAGTATATAATTTAAAAGACATAAGACGCTAGGACATAAGACGTAGGACGGATATAGTTCGTATTCTGTGGTCTTACGTCATAGGTCTTATCGTCCTACGTCATTTTCTTGTTTCGTATCCCAAACCATTTCCCTATTTTTGCAGTCGCAAATTTGAAACCAATCTAAATTAATTAAATAATGGAACAGAACATTATATTTATTCCTATTGCACTTGCCGTACTAGGCCTTTTGTTTATGCTCGTTAAAATGAGCTGGGTGAAAAAGCAACCCGCCGGTAGCGACCGTATGAAGTTTATCTCTAAAAGTATTAAAGAAGGTGCCCTGGCATTTCTAAATGCCGAATACCGTCTGCTAGTTGTATTTGCAGTGATTGCCGCAGTATTATTGTTTGTGGTTTCCCAATTGGTTCCATCAACCAGTTGGATGATTGTACCCGCTTTTATATGTGGTGCTATCTTTTCGGCCTTGGCTGGAAATATTGGGATGCGTATTGCAACAGATGCAAACGCGCGTACTGCCGAAGCTGCCAAAACCAGCCTTCCGCAGGCACTTAAAGTTTCCTTTGGCGGTGGTACCGTTATGGGGCTTGGTGTTGCAGGACTTGCAGTATTGGGATTGAGCTTGTTTTTCCTGTTTTTTATCGGCCAATTTATTGGAACCGACCCTTTAAATTTTTATGATGAAATGACCATCGTGCTTGAAGCCCTTGCAGGTTTCTCCCTAGGTGCCGAAAGTATTGCGCTTTTTGCCCGTGTGGGTGGTGGTATCTATACAAAAGCTGCCGACGTAGGCGCTGACCTTGTAGGTAAGGTGGAAGCTGGTATTCCCGAGGATGATCCGCGTAACCCTGCGACCATAGCCGATAACGTAGGTGATAACGTAGGTGACGTAGCGGGTATGGGCGCTGACCTCTTCGGAAGTTATGTGGCTACTGTACTTGCTGCCATGGTCTTGGGTAACTATGTAATCCGCGATATGTCTTTGGATATGCCGTTTACCGATGGTTTCAATAATATGGGGCCAATCCTTTTACCAATTGTAATTGCGGGTGTAGGTATTCTTGCCTCTATTATAGGTACTTTCTTCGTAAGCATTAAAAACAACGAAGCCAAAGAATCCCAAGTTCAGAAAGCCTTGGACACTGGTAACTGGGCAGCGATTATCCTTACGCTTATCGCCAGTTGGTTTTTAATAGACTGGATGCTTCCAGAAACTATGAATATGAAATTTTTCGGTGAAGGCTACAAAACCATCGCTTCCATCAATGTGTTCTGGGCTGCCTGTATTGGTCTGGCCGTAGGGGCACTTATTTCTTTCGTTACTGCTTATTACACAAGCTTGGGTAAAAAACCGGTAATGGATATTGTAACTAATTCTTCTACCGGAGCAGCTACCAATATTATTGCAGGTCTTGCAGTGGGGATGAAATCTACTTTTGCTTCTGTAATTCTTTTTGCAGCTGCAATTTACGGTTCTTACGAACTTGCAGGTTTTTACGGGGTTGCCTTGGCCGCTTCAGCAATGATGGCTACTACAGCTATGCAGCTTGCTATTGATGCTTTCGGCCCTATCGCCGATAATGCAGGTGGTGTTGCTGAAATGAGCGAACTGGATCCACAAGTACGTGAGCGTACCGATGTCTTGGATTCCGTTGGAAATACTACTGCTGCCGTTGGTAAAGGTTTCGCGATCGCTTCTGCTGCATTGACAGCTTTGGCTCTGTTTGCCGCATATGTAACCTTTACGGGTATTGATGGTATAAACATCTTCCGTGCAGATGTACTTGCTATGTTATTCGTGGGTGGAATGATTCCAGTGGTTTTCTCTGCAATGGCGATGAAATCTGTTGGAAAAGCGGCTATGGAAATGGTACAGGAAGTACGTCGCCAGTTCCGTGAAATTCCAGGAATTATGGAAGGTACCGGAACTCCTGAGTATGCAAAATGTGTTGATATTTCTACTAAAGCTGCTTTGAAGGAAATGCTTCTTCCAGGATTGCTTACTATTATTACACCTGTTATTATCGGCCTTGTATTTGGTGCCGAGCCGCTTGGAGGCTATATGGCCGGAGTTTGTGTGAGTGGTGTAATGTGGGCTATTTTCCAAAATAACGCTGGTGGTGCTTGGGATAATGCCAAGAAATCTTTTGAAGCCGGTGTAATGATCAATGGTGAAATGACCTATAAAGGGAGTGACGCTCACAAGGCTGCTGTAACTGGTGATACTGTGGGTGATCCATTTAAGGATACATCAGGCCCTTCTATGAACATCTTGATTAAACTTACGTGTTTGGTTGGGTTGGTTATCGCTCCAATCCTTGGAAACCACGGCGATGTGGCAATGGCTACTGAAACCTCTTCCGAAGAAGTTTACTTTATTGATGCCGAGGGCAACAAAACCATCCTTACCGAGAAGCAAGTGGAATACCTTGAAAACGGTGAAAGTAGTGCTATTGAAGAAGGTGAAAATCTAAAGAACAAAACCGAGACTGTGGTTGAAATGTTAAAGAACGATAACAACGATCAAGTAACGGCCAACGTAACCATCATCAGAACTGTTGACGGTGTTGAAACTACCGAAACCAAATCCTTTACTGGTACCGAAGAGGAAGTTCGGGCCCAATTGAAAGATGTGGAGGGAATGAAAATCAAAATAAAGGATAAGGAATAAGAGCAAATTCCAAATTTCAATTTCTAAATCACAACCTACAAGGTAAAAGCCTTGTAGGTTTTTTTATTTCGCCTATTCTATCCCCTGAGCAGCTTTTCCAGAGCAGATTCAAAGGGCGGTCAAAGCAGCAATGCTATGATGCAGAGCGCAGTCGCCGCACCGAATCCCAAATCTCCCAATCCCCAATCCCTAATCCCCAATCCCTAATCCCTATTAACAAATCCTCCCAACTGATCCCAGATATACAAGAATTTATTATCTTGGTGCTGCTATGAATTATCACGACATTGTTACTTTAGCTATTGCCTTTGGTTTGGGAATGCTCGTAGGGCTCCAAAGGCAGAAAAGCGACCACGAAATGGCCGGTGTACGCACCTTTACCCTTATTTCAGTTATGGGGGTTGTTTCGGCTTTTCTGGCCCGTGACTTTGACAATCCCTTTTTACTTCCCGTATTGGGGTTGTGTATTACTGCCCTTTTAGTTACTGCCAATGTCATAAAACTCAGAAAACTAAACGATACCGACGTGGGGCAAACCACTGAGGTAGCTGCACTACTTATGTTTGCCGTGGGAGCTTATTTGGTTATGGGAGATAGGATGGTGGCAGTTATTGTGGGAGGTTCTATGGCCATTCTGCTCTACCTAAAGGAACATCTCCACAATTTTATTGAAAACCTAAAGGCAAAGGACCTAGCCGCAATAATGACCTTTGCGGGGATTTCCTTGGTAATTCTTCCACTATTGCCCGATAAAACCTATGGCCCGCTGGATGTGCTGAACCCGCGGAATATCTGGTTTATGGTAACCTTGATTGTAGGCATAAGCGTTGTGGGTTATTTCATCTATAAATTTGTGGGCAAGAAAGTAGGGATTATTTCCAACGGAATTTTAGGAGGTCTAATCAGCAGCACCGCAACTACTGTAAGCTATGCCCGAAAAACTAAGGATGCTGAATCAATTAATAAAATGGCGGCATTTGTTATTACCGCAGCCTCTGCCGTTGCCTTGATAAGGGTTTTGGTTGAAGTGGGCGTCGTAATTCCTGAAAAACTGCCGGAAATTGTATTACCACTTATAACTGTTTTTGTGCTTATGGCACTGTTGTGCGTGGGCCTTTTTTATATTATCAGTAAAAATGGCGGAGATGAAAAAATGCCCGAACCAAAAAACCCCGCACAATTTAAAAGCGCCTTAATTTTCGGACTTTTATACGGAGGTATTTTACTGGCAGTGGCTTTCACCAAGGAGGAGTTTGGAAATGAGGCGCTTTACGTAGTAGCAATTATCAGTGGGCTTACAGATGTAGACGCCATAACGCTTTCCCTTTCACAATTGATGAAAGGCGGTGGCCTTAATACTTCCACGGGTTGGCGACTTATTTTATTGGCTACTCTTTCCAATCTACTTTTTAAAGGAATTATGGCCGCTGTTCTCGGTACCAGACAATTGGCTAAGTGGATTGGTATTTCCTTTGGAATAACCATCGCATTTGGATTATTGTTAATGTGGCTTTGGCCAGAAGCTTGGCACCTATAATAGCGTATGTTTAAAAAAGACCCAATTCAGATTGTTAACTTTCACAGTTATGGCACTGCGAGCCATCTATATATAAAAGGAAGGGCAATACAGGATGAAGGTATCGATCTTTCCAAAACTGGTTTTTTCAATCTACTTTGGAACAGTTGGAAGCGCTTTGAAACAGATAAGGTTAAGAATGCCAAGCTCATTCTTAAACTTGCAAATGGAAGAACGCTGGAAACAGTATCAGATTCCCAAGGCTATTTTTTAATAGATGCCATGATAGAAAACTTACTTCCTTTGACGGATGCCGATGGTTGGCTTCATTACTCTATCTCTTTCGCAGAAGAAATTAAGGGAAGAAAAATTCAACAAAACAACAATTTTAAAGGTGAAATCTTAATCCCTTCCGAAGGAGCAAAATTTGGTGTTATCAGCGATATAGACGACACCATTCTCCACACAGGGCTAACCTCTTTTTTTAAATGGGCTGTGGTTAAAAATACTTTTTTCAAAAGAGCTGAAAAACGAATTCCACTTGAGGGCGCGGCAGCATTTTATCACCAATTGCACGATGGAAAATCTGGCAGCGATTGCAATCCGGTTTTCTATGTAAGCCACAGTCCGTGGAATCTGTATCGCTATTTGGAAGTATTTCTTCAAAAAAATAATTTTCCGAAAGGCCCCATTTTGTTGCGCGATTTTGTAAATCCCTTTGCCAAAAAGTACAAGCCGGAAAAGCCGCAAAAACAAAAGGAAATAACCAATATTCTGAAAACATATCCTAAACTACCCTTTGTGTTAATTGGGGATAGTGGCGAGCACGATCCCGATATTTATATTGAAATTGCCGAAGCGCATCCTGAACGTATTCTTGCAATTTATCTGCGGAATGTAAACCACAAAAGAAAAATGGTACGGGTTGAGGGCCTCTTTGAAAACTATGAAACCGTACCGGTACTTCTTGTTGAAAACAGCAAAGCTGCCGTTGCCCACGCTAGAGAGATGGGTTTTATTCAATAAGCCTTTCAAAGTAATCATAAATCGCAAGCTGCGACTGCACTTCTTTTTCTGAGTTTTTTACGTATTCATTTTTTTGTTCGGCATCAATAATTCTGGCTTTTATGTTATCGTTCAGCTCTATATCGATGATTTTCTTAACGGCTTTCTTATGGTCTTCATCCAAAATGGGCGTGACTACCTCTATGCGGTGGGTTAAATTGCGCGTCATCCAGTCTGCTGAGCCTATATAAATTTGTGCATCGCCATCGTTTCCGAAAATATAGATTCTTCCGTGTTCCAAAAAGCGATCCACGATACTGGTAATGTAAATATTCTCACTCTGGCCTTTAATTCCGGGTACCAATGAGCACATTCCGCGTATTAATAATCGCACTTCTACTCCTGCATTGCTGGCCTTGTAAAGCTCCTTTATCATTCCTTCGTCCTGCAGACTGTTCATTTTTAAAATAATCGAGCCCTTTTTACCGGCATTGGCCAGCGCTATTTCCTTTTCTACCAACGCAGTAAAACGCTCGCGGGTGGTAAATGGCGAAACCAATAATTGCTTTGTTTTTGGCACAATCATATCGCGCTCCAAAACCATAAATACCTTTTTGAGGTCTTTGGTTATTTTTTTATGTGCGGTCATCAATCCAAAATCTGTGTAAAGTGTGGCCGTATTTTCGTTGAAGTTGCCTGTGGCAATGTAGGCGTAGCGTTTGGTTTTGTTCTCAACTTCCCTTTCAATATAAAGTATTTTGGAATGCACTTTAATATCTGGATAGCTATAAATAACGCGGGCTCCGTTTTTTCTAAAAATGGCACCCCATTTTAAATTGTTGTGTTCATCAAAACGGGCCTTCACTTCAATAAAAACAGTTACATCCTTCCCGTTTTTGGCGGCAAGGGCTATGGCATCGTTTAAATCAGATTCATCAGCAGCGCGGTAAATAGTGATTTTTATAGTTTTAACTTGCGGGTCATTCGCTGCTTCCTGCATCAGTTTGATAACCGGTCTAAAACTTTGATAGGGATAATGCAGCAATTGGTCTTTTTTATCGATTGCTTCAAAAATAGAATCACATTTTGCCAAAACGGGATGCGGAAGTGGAGGCAGTTTTTTATTGTGCAATTGCTTTTGCGTGGGATTTGGAAAGCTGAAAAAATCCTTAAAATTATGATAGCGACCGCCCAAAACCACATCGGTATGGTTTACGTCCAAGGCTTTTTTTAATGTTTCCCTGAAATCCTGCGGCATTTCGGGGTCTATCAAAACCCGTGTGGCCTGCCCGGTATCGCGCTTCGGAAGCGCCTCCTTGATTTTTTCCATTAAATTGCCCGAAAATTCGTCTTCAATATAAAGTTCCGCATCGCGCGAAATTTTCAGGGAATGGAAGGCAGTATCTCTTTCTTCGGAAAATTCCTTTTGGAGGTTGTATTTCAGAATATCATCAATAAAGGTGATATAAAACTCTTTATCATCTTCCGAAGGAAATACAAAAAAACGTGGCTCCGTCTCCGGAATTTCCACCATTAAAAATTCATCTTCAGCAGTTTGGGCGGCCAAGTATAGCCTTTCATTTTTTACAAATACAGATTGTGTTTCCGTACAGGGGTTGCAACTTATTTCGGTAATTTGCTTGAGGCTTTCCTCGTAATATTTGGTTGCAATTTCTTTTTGTGCTTCAGAAAAATCCTCGTGGCGAATTAGGTGAATTCCCTCGGAAGCCAATTGCGGAATTATTTCTTCATTGAAAATTCTTCCAAATTCATTTTGCTGAATATCAACCTGTTCTTTAATTTCTTTTAAAACCTTGTTGGGTTTAGTAATGAGCTTTTTCCGAAGTGGCTTTTCAATGTTTTTTATCTGTCTGATATCGGAAACTCGAACGCGAAAAAATTCATCCAGATTAGATGAAAAAATTGCCAGAAACTTGATGCGCTCATAAAGCGGATTGCGCGCGTCTGCCGCTTCTTGTAAAACACGGTGATTAAAGCGAAGCCACGAAAGGTCGCGGTGGTAAAATTTATTGTTGTATAGTGATGCCATAGTATTATGGCAAAATAATGGTTTTACAGATAGGATACTGTAAGGGAAACGTTAAGGTTTAAATATTAAAATTTTTTAAAAAATAACCCCTTTTCATTTGAAAAGGGGTTGAAAGCTTTAGCCGAAAGAATTTACTGTTTTGTAAAAGTCAAAATGATATTTGTGGTAGAAGTTACAGTAAATCCACCTTGGGACATCGTTTGAACTTCTTGACCTTTTAATACCATAGTATCATCAGTTAACTGTACAATTGTTATTTCATCAGTTTCATTATCAACTGTTACATTGAGCGTGTTTCCATTCATGCTCCACTCGCCACTTGAAAGAAATTCTAAATTCTCAATGTTTTGGGTAGTTGACTGACCATTAGCAGTTGTTGTCAGTTCAATACTATAACTGCCGTCAGAAACTACTTTGTTGGGATTTTCAGTAAAAGTAAGCGTGTAGTCTACATCATAGCCTTCTCCATTAAAAGTAGCCGAAATATTTTGACCTTGTCCAGAAGTTTCTGTTGCTCCAGAATAATCTACTGTTGTTCCTTTCCATACGCCAACAATATTGCCATTATTTTCAAGTGCAGAATTATCATCATCTTTGGAACAAGAAATGGTTAATGAAATAAATGCTGTAAAAAGGATTAATTTAAAAATTTTCATAGGTAATATTTTACGTGTTAATAAAAAGTTAAAGCGCGCAATATATAACTTTTATCAAACGTAAAAAAAGAGTTTTTTGTTTTTTTAGAATTGCTTAAAACAGCCCGTGAAGTTCCGCATCTATCTTGTTGATTACCTGACCCAAATGCTCCGGATCGTCCACAAAATTTATATTGTCCACGTCAAAAATAATGAGGTTGCCTCTATCATAATTATGAATCCACGCTTCGTAACGTTCGTTCAAACGACTTAAATAATCAATACTGATGGAATTTTCATAATCGCGTCCCCGTTTGTGTATCTGGTTCACCAAATTCGGAATGCTGCTACGTAAATAAATAAGCAGGTCGGGCCCTTCGGTTACGCTTTCCATTAAATCGAAAAGCGAGCGGTAATTCTCAAAATCACGGTTTGTCATTAGGCCCATGGCGTGTAGGTTTGGAGCAAAAATATAGGCATCTTCGTAAATAGTACGATCTTGAATTACGTTCTTTCCTTTTTCACGAATTTCGAGAATTTGGCGAAAGCGGCTGTTCAAAAAGTAGATTTGAAGGTTGAAGGACCACCGCTCCATTTGGTTGTAAAAATCGTCCAAATAGGGGTTGTCTTCCACATCTTCATAATGGGCCTGCCATTTGTAATGTTTTGCCAATAAACGGGTAAGGGTGGTTTTTCCGGAACCTATGTTTCCTGCAATTGCAACGTGCATAGTTATTCTTTAGTTGGGATGGTTAGTTTAAAAGTGTGCAAATTTTCGCCGTCATAAATATACAGGAAATCATTGGTAAGCTGCAAGTCCTTAATTGTTATTTCGGGTAATTTCAGCTGCACAGATTTGTGGTTTAGTGTTTCGTTCCGTTTAGCAAAATCTGGAAGGTAATAAAGTGCGTTTTGCTTTAAAGCGATCAAATTTTCATTCTGTTGAACAATTTTTTCATAGTTTTCAGAAGGTACTTCGTTCAGAATACTTCCGTAGATATTGAAGGCGCGCAGTTTTTTTTCAGTCAGTGCAAAACAGTAATTAAAATTACTCGCCTGCGAAAGCAGTTTCCCCGGAAATGGTTGCGATACTACTGTTTGCAGTTTTGAACCGTAATTATACATTTCCAGTTGTTGCGTATCCACATTAAAAAGCCACAAGCTGTTGCTGCCAGCGTTGGTTGCGGTGCTTACGTTCAAAAACTGCGGTAGATTGTTAAAATTAATACGTTCTATTTCGTTGAGTTTGTTGTCCAGCATCACCACCGTGTTTGTGTCCTGGAAAAAGGCAATCACTTTCAGTGGATTGATTATATCCACCGATGTTATCCGCCCTAATTGTAAATCATTAAAAAGAAAGTTACCATCTGGGCCTTGTTTTTTCAGTACCCGGTCTTTTATAAAGTAGGCATTTTTGTAGTTGTCAAAACCAATAAACTTATCGGCAACAAAGGGAACCTTACCCTCAAGAGTAACGCTTTGGGCAATGCCAAGTTGGCAAATAAGCAGAAAAAAGAGGAAAAGCTGTTTCATCTGTATAAGATATTTGAGAAATAGGAAGATGGAATGCCCACAGCATCTATCTTCATTTGGTTTACAATCTTTTAATGGCATTTCATAAAGTTGGCAAGTTACAAAATGAAGGTTTTATTTAAACGAAAAATAATGTAACAGATTATAACTTGGTTCGTCTTAGTGGTAGTGGACAGAAATTTGTTCAAACAAATTAAACTAATTTTAAACATTTTAGTCAAAGTGTTTTAACTTTGACACTTACCATCAAAATATTATTTATGATACGATATACCTTAATACTTTTATTATTTTTCTCATTTACCATAAATGCCCAAAACATAAGTGGCCAAGCTTATTATGAATCCAAAACAACAGTTGATCTTGATGCTTTTGGCGGTAATCGTGAAATGACGGAAGAAATGAAAAAGATGATTGCCGAACGGATGAAAAGTATGCTTGAAAAAACATACATCCTTACCTTCAATAAGGACGAATCAATTTATAAGGAACAGGAAAAACTGGATGCTACACCAATGAACCCTGGCTTTAAAATGATGATGAGCAGCTACACGCCAGGGGCACAGTATAAAAATCTTAAATCAGGGCAAATTGTTGAAGAAAACGAATTCTTCGGAAAACAGTTTTTAGTGACAGATTCCATTAAACATTTAGATTGGCAAATAACCAAGGAGTCCAAAACCATTGGGCAATACATCGCTTTTAAAGCCACGGCTGTTAAAAAAGTAGATCCCAATGATTACAGCATGGCGCGCCCAAAAAAGAAGGACGAAAAAGAAAATGCTGAAGTAAAAAAAGATTCTACGCAACCACAAGACCCGATGGATATGATTGAAATTCCCGAGGAAATTGAGGTTACGGCTTGGTTTACCCCACAGATTCCCGTGAGCAACGGCCCCGGGGAATATGCCGGACTGCCCGGACTTATTTTGGAATTGAACGTTTATAGAACCACACTTTTGTGTTCCAAAATAGTGATGAACCCGAAAGAAGCTGAAAAAATTGAACCTCCCAAAAAAGGAAAAGAAGTAACCCGCGAGGAATATGTAAAAATCGTAAAAGAAAAAACAGACGAGCTTCGTGAAAACTTTCAAAATCGTGGGGGCAATGGTCGTCGCGGGGGAGGATTTTAATTAGAAATGCCACTTTGTACATTTTGTGAAAACTTCCGTGTTTTTTTGTTTAAACTATTCCCTTTCCCATTAAATCGAATGAAATTTCAATGAATAAATTCATTACAATTTTTTACTTGCTTTTCTCCTTTTCACTTTCAGCCCAAAGCATAAAAGTAAAAGGAACCATAAAAGACAGCATTGGAAATCCGCTGGAATTTGCCAATGTTATTGCGTCCCTAAAATCTTCTGGAGCCACGGAATCCTACGGAATCACAAACTACCAAGGGCGATACCAACTCGATCTTCCGAAAGGAAATACGTATGTTTTAAGAGCAAGCTTTCTAGGCTATGAATCCAAGGAACAAACCGTTAACGTTACCGCTAATACGGAAAATATTGATTTGGATTTCATTTTAAACCCGCAGGAAAACCAACTGGACGATGTGGAAATTGTTTATGAAATGCCGGTAACCGTTAAAGGCGACACTATTGTTTATAATGCAGATAGCTTTACAAACGGAGACGAACGCAAATTGGGGGATGTAATGAAAAAGCTTCCCGGCGTTGAGGTAAACGATGAAGGGGAAATACAAGTGGAAGGAAAAACTGTAAGTAAAGTAATGGTGGAAGGGAAGGATTTTTTTGACGGCGATAGTAAATTGGCAACAAAAAACATTCCTGCAGACGCTGTGGACAAAGTAGAAGTACTGCGTAATTATAACGAAGTAAGCCAAATGCGCGGTCTTGGAAACGATCGCGACAATGTTGCCATAAACATCAAATTGAAAGAAGGGAAGAAAAATTTCTGGTTTGGAGAGGTTACGGCTGGCGCAGGAATTGCAGATGAATATGGCGATGATAATGGACGCTATCTAGTACATCCGAAGCTTTTCTATTACAGTCCTAAATACAGTATTAATGTAATTACCGATTTCAACAATATTGGGGAAGTGCCTTTTACTTTTCGCGATTATTTCAACTTTACGGGTGGGTTTAAAAACTTTAACAAAGGTGGTGGAACCAGTTTTAGGATTAGCGACAGCGACCTCGGTTTTGCTGTTTCGCAAAACGATCGTGCAAAAAACATCGATGCTAAATTTGTTGCCGGAAACTTCAGCTATGCTGTGAACGACAAACTGGATATAAGTGGCTTCGGAATTTTGAGCGACAATAAAACAAATATCGTCAACAATAGTATTCGCCAATATATTTTAACGGGAATCACGGAGAATACAAATACTGAAAACGGCCAGCGCAACCAATTGGCTATGCTGAAATTGAGCAGTATTTATAAACCCAGTACAAGCTTTCAGTTAGATTATGATGCGCTGCTAAAAACTTCAAAGCAAACCGAAGACGATACTACCATTTCAATAGTGGGCGGTAACCAAAATGATATTGCCGAAGTGAAGGAGAATAAACCTTTTTCCATCAACCAAACGGCGAACGCTTATTATACTTTAAACGATAAAAACATTTTTGCAGCGGAAGTTCAGCATCTCTATCAAAACGAAGATCCGTTTTATCAAGCCGTACAGGATTCAATTCCCTTTCGTGGCGTTTTTACACAGATAAATCCGTTGGATCCTTTCAATAGTGATGCTGATACTTTTGATCCTTTAGAGCAATCGGATCGCTACAGCGTAAATCAAAATAAAATTGTAAAAAGCCATAAACTAGATGCAAAGGTTGATTATTACTACGTTTTGAATAACGTTAGCAACCTTAGTTTTACCGTTGGAACTACATACAGCAAGCAGAAATTCAACTCGGGAATTTTTCAGATTTTAGACAACGGCAACCGAAATGATTTTACCGACGACAATTTCAACAACGATGTAGCTTATACTTTTACAGATGCATTTTTTGGGCTACATTATAAACTGAAAAGCGGCAAATTCATATTTAATCCAGGCATTACACTTCATAATTATAATCTGAAAAATGAGCAATTGGGAACTGTTTCCACTCAAAATGATTGGATGGTTTTACCCGATGTAAATGTTGTTTTGGAACTTAAGAAAAGCGAAAACCTGCGTTTCAATTACGCGATCACTTCAGAATATAGCGATGTGAATAATTATGCACAGGCTTATGTTTTTAATAATTATAACAGACTTTTTCGAGGAAATCGTGAACTTGAGAATTCACTTTCGCACAGTTATAATTTGACCTATTTCAGTTTCAATCTTTTCAACTATACCAACATTGGAGGGAATGTGAGTTACACACGTCGGATTGACGCCATAAAAACAAACACAGAATTGGTTGGAATCAACCAAGTGAGTAGCCCCATAAATTTTGATAGTAACTTTCCCGATGAAACTTTTTCAGCAGTTGGTAGATTCAGCAAAACCATAAAAAAAGTTCAATTTAAACTGGATGCAGCAGTGTTTTTGAGCAAAACAAATAATACTATAAATGAAGAAATACAGGAAAGCCAAAGTCTAACGCAAAACTACAATGCCAGTGTTTTAAGCAATTTCAAGAATTTTCCAAATTTTGAAGTAGGATACCGTTTTATGAAAAATGACTATGACAATGGCGGGATTGAACAGACTTTTTTTACCAATCGGCCGTATGCTAACTTAAATCTTCGGTTTTTAAAATATTTCAATCTTTTTGCGGAGTGGGATTATTATAAATATACCAATGACGCAAATACTATCGAAAACACATATTCCTTTTTTAATGCAAATCTTTACTACAAACACGGCGAAAGTCCTTGGGAATTTTCGGTACAGGCCACTAATATTTTAGATACCGAATCCATTAACAATGATAGTTTTAATGATCAATTCAACACCACTTCACAGTATATTGTAATGCCTCGCATTGTTATGTTTGTTATAAAATATGACTTGTAGTGTCATTGCGAGCGCAGCGACGCAATCTCATGATTTTTTCTTAAATTCCCATAAAAATTGCTCCCATGCGTAATATCCTTCTCGGAATAGTCATTGCCTTTGTAATCGTTTTCGGCCTGCGGTATTGTGAAAACAAAAAGGAAAACCGTGAAATTCTTGAAGCCAATACAGCGCTCATTCAAAAAGAATTGAAAAATGTGGGAAAACTGATTGTTACAGAGGGCAGTTATGCGCAGGTTTTTAGTTATCGAGATAGCAAAGATTTGTTTTATGGACTTACCTATGCCAATAAACGCGCCTTGGTTGTTGTTAACGCAAAGGCGACGATTGCTTACGATTTAAGTAGAGTGAAAACAGTGGTCGATGAAGCGACAAAAACCGTAACCATTACAAATATTCCGGAACCGGAGCTTTCCATCAATCCAAACATACAGTATTACGATGTTACCCAGGATTATCTCAATCAATTCACAGCTTCGGATTATAACAAGATTAAAAGCCGGATTGAAAAATCACTTCACAAAAAAATAGAGGCATCCGAATTGCGCACAAATGCCGAAAACCGATTGATTTCGGAACTTCAAAAAATTTATATCCTCACCAATTCTATGGGTTGGACATTAAAATATAATTCCACAGTAGTTGAAAACGAAGCGGAACTGCAAAACCTTAAACTATAGCATATATTCTTTCGCATGCCCGTTTTGCACTAACCATTTGTTCAAATCTATATCGTCTATGATAATGTTTGCAAGATAACGGCCGTATTTTTCCTGTTTATCTTTATAAGAATTTATGGTAACCTCCTTATCCAGAATCATAGCGCGAACAATATCGCGAACCACTAATCCCTTTTCTCTCTCTTCTCCTCTAATTTCGGGAGTATCTATTCCGTAGAGTCGAAATTTCATTTGCTGAAAATGGTAAAACCCCAAATCTACCATTGCTGTAATGGTATCTCCGTCATATACATCTATAACCTTTGCTTTGTATTGATACATAATCTCAATTTTTTGTTAGTCATTATAAAACTACAAAAAACTGAAATTCAGCGCTTTGAAAAACTCATAAATTTTCTCCTCCCTTTGGGAGGGGCTGGGAGTGGGCCTAAAGCTTTTGGCTCAAATTGAACCAACCGCCACCATTCATAGCCTCAATGCCATTGCTTTTGAGGATTCCTGCGGCACTTGCGCTACGCATGCCGCTGGCACAGCAGGCAATTACGGGTTTATTCCATTTTTTTATTTCGCCAATTTTTGAGGAAATATTTTGAAGAGGAATATTTTTAGAGCCTGGAATTGCCCCGCTTTCATATTCACCTTTACTGCGAACATCCACAATAATGGCCCCTCGGCTTTTAAAATCCTGAATTTTCTTTGTCTTGTTTCCGAATAAAAAATCAAATAGTCCCATAAAATATATTTTGTCACCTTGAGGAGCCTGCCCTGAGCGAAGTCGAAGGACAGTCGAAAGGTTTTTTTAGTTAATAACTTCTTTAGTTTTCATTTCTAAAAGTTCCATTCCACCTTCAATTAAATGTGCCACTTTTGGGCGTTGTTTTTTCAAATTTAGTAGGTGTTTCAATACTTCTTGCGAAAAATCTGAATTGTTTTCTGAAACCAATTCATAAATTTCCAGCGGAAGCAACCAATCAGTTGGATGATTTTCTCCCAAAATTTTAAAGATTTGCTGAAGTTTTGTCGTATTAATTTCTTCAGAATTACGAATTTCCCGAACCTTTTTGTAAAGCGAATTCAGTTCAATTTCTTTTTCAGAAAGTTGGGGTCGGATGGTTTCGCTGGTAGCATTGTGCGTTACCAAATCAAAGGAATTATAATCTGCTGCCCCCGCAAAAGCTGAAACTATTTCCTTGCCCACAGCCATGTCAAAATCGCCCATTTCTGGTGAAAACAGTACTTCGTTTTTATACTTTACGGTGCAATCCGTAAACTGGATCAGCATCAATTCACCACGAAGGTTTCGTATTCCGGTAACGTTCAAACCTGCAACCGTTATTCCGCTTTCAAATTCAAATTCAATTGGTTTTCCGTCGTAAAAATTATAGGCTTGCAAATCGCGCGGCCCCATATTTTCAATAGCTAGGTTGATGCCTTTCAATTTTCCCAAAGGCGAACGGAAACCTTTTTTATGCCGAAGTATTCCGTGGCCAATCACTTCTTTTTCACGGTAGGACAGCGCGGTTTCGCCTTCGGTTTCAAAATAAACAACCTCGTTGTCTTCGTTTTTTATCATTCGACTGAAATTACCGCTTATTTGAAGTCCGGTACTGATTTCAATCGTGCCAAGTTGTTTTGACTTTATCAATTTTTTCAATCCACGCCATCCGCCTTTTCGAACAGCCATGGTATTTGCAAATTCTTCCAAAACTTCCTGCAAATAGGCAAAATCTGGCGTAATATAAAGTTGCGGCTGCGGTTTTGTAATGTCAAAATCTTGGTATGCAGCATCAATTGAGTAAGGAATTTTTTTCACTTCATCTTTCATACACCAAACACTTTCACCGATAGAAGAAAGCAATCCTGCTCCATAAATTTTTGGGTTTTCAACCGTACCGACCATCCCGTATTCCACAGTCCACCAATGCAAATTTCGAATCAAAGAAATCTCGGAGGGCTTCACTTTTTTATTTTGAAGTTCTTCCACGCGAGTTTCCGCTGCTTCAATTTTAGCCAAATGATTCTTTTGGGGAGAATCTGCTCCTCCCCCTTCGGGGGAGGCTGGGAGGGGGCTTTCCTTTAAAATGGAGAGCTCGCGAACAGCTTCGTACATATCAATATCGTGTGCGCTGGAAATTGCTTTCGCGCCCACTTCCCCAAAACGACGCAGATATTCCGCATAATCCGGACTGGCAATAATTGGGGCGTGGCCCGCGCCTTCGTGAATAATATCAGGAGCTGGCGTGTATTCTATGTTTTCAAGTTGGCGGATGTCACTAGCAATTACAAGCACTTTATACGCCTGAAATTCCATAAACGCGTTCGGCGGAATAAAGCCGTCAACAGCAACCGCAGCCCAGCCAATTTCCTTTAAAATACGGTTCATCCCGTACATGGAAGGAATTTCATCTATGGAAATACCAGTTTTTTTGAGGCCGCCCAAATAACTTTCGTGGGCAACCTTTGCGAGATAATCCACGTTTTTTCGCATCACATAACGCCAAACCGCTTGATTTATGGGCGTGTATTGCTCATAGTTTTGTGGTTTTATGTACTGTTTTAAATGTGGCGGCAAACGGTCCAACAATTCGTTGGTTTCAATTTTAATTTCCATAGTTCAAAAGTAATTGGTTTTACTTTGAAAACATATTGCTCCATCTCCTTTTTCAGGGGAAGGTGGATTTTTTGCCCTTCGCGAAAAATTCGGAAAGGGTAATTGATACTTGTTTTGTAAATTGCAGCAACAATGAAAACAATCTCCCGAAAAGAAGAAATAATACGAGTTGCTTCCCGTCTTTTTTACGAAAAAGGATACAAAACGGTTTCCATGCGAGACATCGCGACCGCAATGAATATAAAAGCTGCGAGTCTTTACAATCACATTAATGGCAAGCAGGAAATACTTTCGGAAATCATTCTGAAATTGGCAGAAGAGTTTACTGTTGGAATGGAAAAAGTGGTTTCTGAAAACATTTCGGCAATTGAAAAAGTGGAGAAAGTTATTGAAATGCACGTTGATATTACTGTGAATTATTCCGAGGCGCTTGCCGCATTGAACAATGATTGGATGCATTTGGAAGAAGAAGATTTGAAGGCTTTCGTGAAAATGCGGGAAGATTATGAAGAAAATTTTCGAAAAATCATAAAACAAGGCATTGATGCAGGTGAAATAAAAGCTTATCATCCCGAAGTGATTCTGTTTTCAATACTTTCCACATTGCGAACGCTGTATTTGTGGTATCAAAAACGTGGAAAAATAGATGTAAATATTTTGAAAAAAGATATGGTTTCAGTGCTCATTAAAGGAATAAAATAGGATGTGAGTTCGAGCGCAGTCGAGAACTATCACGCGGCGTCTCGACTGCACTCGACGTGACAGAAGTTAATAATTTGCAAGTTAAACTAACAAGCGTTAGTTTTGTTAGCTTAATTCGACAAAAAACAGGTGGCAAAATTTCATAAAATAAAAGTAAAGAACGTTTACAAAGAAACCGACGATTGCTCGGTAATAACCTTTGACGTTCCCGAAGAGTTGGCTGAAGAATTCAACTTTAGGCAAGGGCAGCATTTAACTTTAAAAGCGGACATTAATGGTGAAGATACCCGCCGCTCTTATAGTCTGTGTTCCAGTCCAATTGATAGGCAATGGCAGGTGGCTGTAAAAACAATTCCCGGAGGTAAATTTTCAAGCTTTGTGAATTCAAGATTACAGGCTGGAGATACGTTGGAAATTATGGAACCAAGCGGAATGTTTGGTGTGGAAATTGAACCTGAAAAAGCCAAAAACTATTTGTTTTTCGCCGCCGGAAGCGGGATTACCCCAGTGCTTTCAATGATTAAAACACATTTGGCATTGGAGCCCAACGCAACTTGTAAGCTGTTTTATGTGAATAGGACGGCGAAATCCATTATCTTTAAAGAAGCTTTGGAGCAATTGCGAAACCAATTTTTTGGCAGATTGGAGATCTATTATTTCCTTACAAAGGAACGCCGCGATATCGAACTTTTCAACGGCCGTTTTGATGATGAAAAGATGCAGGTTTTAACCAAAACCTTTATTGATATTCCTGATACTAGCGAAGTATTTTTGTGCGGTCCAGAAGAAATGGTGAGCTACGTGAGCAACTATTTGGTGGAAGCAGGTTTGCCAAAAGAATTGATTCATTTTGAACTGTTCGTAACTGGCCTTACCGAAGAAGATAAACAACGCGCCGAACGTTTGGCACAGCAAAACGTGGAAGGCGTTGAAGTGACCATTGTGGATGCTGGAAAGGAATTCCAATTCACAATGACTAAGGATTTTGATAATATCCTAGATGCGGCTTTGGCTGCCGGTGCCGATTTACCATTTGCCTGCAAGGGCGGAGTTTGCAGTACATGCAAATGCCAAATTGTGGAAGGCAGCGTAGAGATGAAAATTAATTATGCTTTGGAAGAAAAGGAAGTGGCGCAAAACTATGTATTGAGTTGCCAAGCAGTTCCCACTTCGGAAAAAGTAAAAGTAGATTTTGATGTTTAATCCCCGAAAATGTGGGAATCTCAATATTTTTAGTAGAGAATATAAATTAAGCGATTATGAGTGAAAAGAATATTAAGAACTTAGAAGAAATTTTCGAGGCTCGCATTGCACGCGACGAAAAGATAGAGCCGAAAGATTGGATGCCAGAAAAATACAGGCAAACCCATATCCGGCAGATAAGCCAGCATGCCCATTCCGAAATTATTGGGATGCTCCCTGAAGGAAACTGGATTACCCGTGCGCCTTCATTACGCAGAAAAGCTGCGTTGCTTGCAAAAGTACAAGATGAAGCAGGCCACGGATTGTATTTATATTCAGCTTGCGAAACGTTGGGCATTTCGCGGGATGAGCTATACGAACAGCTTCACAGCGGAAAGGCGAAATATTCTTCAATTTTCAATTATCCAACCATTACGTGGGCCGATATGGGTGCGATTGGTTGGCTGGTTGATGGCGCGGCGATTATCAATCAGGTGCCGCTGTGCAATACTTCTTTCGGTCCATATGCAAGAGCAATGGTTCGCGTTTGTAAGGAGGAAAGTTTTCACCAAAGACAGGGTTTTGAAATTATGTTGACGCTTTGTCGTGGTACCGAGGAACAGAAAGCAATGGCGCAGGATGCACTAAATCGCTGGTGGTGGCCAAGCTTGATGATGTTGGGACCTACGGATGCCGAGTCGGTTCACACAGAGCAATCCATGAAGTGGAAATTGAAACGCAAAAGCAATGACGAACTTCGCCAGCAGTTTATAGATCAAACTGTTCCCCAAGCGGATTTACTGGGAATCACGGTTCCCGATCCAGATCTAAAATGGAACGAGGAAACCGGCCATTATGATTTTGGTGAAATAGATTGGGATGAATTCTGGCAAGTAGTAAAAGGCCATGGCCCCTGTAACAAAGAACGCATGAACGCCCGTGTTAATGCGTGGAATAATGGAGAATGGGTCCGCGATGCCGCAATGGCTTACGCAGAAAAGAATGCAAACAAAAAAGTAGCTAAAGCAAGTTAAAAAATGCCGTAAGACAATAGGACTTAAGACGTAGGACAATTTATTTATAGTCTTACATCCTTAGTCTTAAAGCGAAGCGGTCTTAAGTCCTAATACTAAAATCTAATATCTGATGACTGAAAAGAGAAACTGGCCCCTTTGGGAAATATTTGTCCGCAGTAAAAACGGATTGGAGCACCGCCACTTCGGGAGCCTTCATGCCGCCGATGCAGAAATGGCCTTGGAAAACGCCCGCGATGTTTACACACGCAGAAATGAAGGCGTAAGTATTTGGGTGGTAGAAAGTAAACACATCACCGCTTCAAACCCAGAGCAAAACGGTGAAATGTTTGAGCCAGCACAGGATAAGGTTTATCGTCATCCTACTTTTTACGATTTGCCTGACGAAGTAAAACATATGTGATGTTAATTGTTTGCCACCTTGAGCGCAGTCGAAAGGTTTTTGATGAACGAATTTAAACTTTAAATGAAAAACCAAAATCTCTATAATTACATTCTAACAATAGCCGATAATTCCCTAATACTCGCACAGCGATTGGGTGAATTGTGCGGTCACGGCCCAAGTTTGGAAACAGATATTGCACTGACCAATATTTCCTTGGATTTACTCGGGCAAACTCGCAGTTATTATCAGTATGCCGCCAAAATTTCTGGAGAAGATAAAACCGAAGACGATATCGCGTTCCTAAGAATAGAAAGGGAATATAAAAACTGCTTGCTTGTAGAACAGCCAAATACACATTTTGGTTACGTTATTGGTCGTCAATTTTTATTTGATGTTTATCACTTTATGTTGATGGAAAAACTTCAAAATAGTAAAGATGAAACTTTGACGGCAATCGCAAAAAAAAGCATTAAAGAGGTGAGTTACCACAAACGCTTTTCCAGTGATTGGATAAAACGATTAGGTGATGGGACCGAAGAGAGCAATGTAAAAATGCAGGAAGCAATTGATGATCTATGGCGATATACTGACGAACTTTTCTTAATGACCGAGGCTGAAAAGATTATGGTGAAAGAAGGCATTGGTATTGATGTTTCATCCTTCAAAGAAAAATATTACGAAGAAGTTGCTGAAGTTTTAAAAGATGCAACCCTCAATGTTCCCGAGAACAAATATTTCACCAAAGGTGGAAAAGAAGGGGTTCATACAGAACATATGGGCTATATTTTGGCCGATTTGCAATACATGCAACGCACCTATCCAAATATGACTTGGTGAAGAAATGCCACACTGAGCAGCCTGTCCTGAGCTCAATCGAAGTTTATTCTTAATTTGATTAAAAACTTGTTGACCAAAACCGCAAATATCGAAACACAATTGATCCCAGTTCTGGAAACTGTTTCAGATCCTGAGATTCCTGTGCTTTCTGTTTTGGATTTGGGCGTTATTCGCGAAGCTATTGAAAGGGATGGAATGGTTCAAATAAAACTCACGCCTACGTATTCAGGTTGCCCAGCAATGGATGTGATTGCGGATGATTTAAAAAAAGCCTTTTCAGAAATTGGAAAAAAAGCGGAAGTTGAATTGGTTATTTCCCCAGCTTGGTCCACAGATTGGATTAGCGAAGAAGGATTGAAAAAAATGGAGGAATACGGTATCGCCCGTCCTCTTTCAGAATCGCACGACAAAGACGTTTTGCTCGGTGAAAAAAAGATGGTCAAATGTCCGCAATGCGGAAGCACGAACACACATCTTGTGAGCCAATTTGGTTCCACGGCCTGCAAAGCGCTTTTTAAATGTGATGATTGCCACGAACCGTTTGATTACTTTAAATGTTTAAAATAAATTCAAAAATTTCAACCTGAGCAGCCTGTCCTCAACAGTGATAACGGGTCTCTTAAAACTTTAAAAAATTGAGTAAAAGCATAACCACCCAAATAGAAAATAAAGTAGCAACCCTAACACTAAATCGCCCCGAGGTTTTCAATAGCTTCAACCGCGAAATGGCGTTGTTGCTTCAGAATGAATTGGACGCTGTCGAAAAAAATTCAGAAGTGCGCGCAATTATCATCACAGGTAGCGGAAAAGCATTTTGTGCCGGACAGGATTTAAAAGAAGTCACTTCGCCAGAATTGAACCCCGGTTTCAAAAAAATTCTTGAGGAACATTATAACCCGATTATTCAAAGAATCCGAAATATTGAAAAACCAATCATTGGTGCAATCAATGGCGTTGCTGCAGGTGCCGGGGCTAATATAGCTTTGGCTTGCGATGTGGTCGTCGCTTCGGAATACGCAGGCTTTTAGTAAAATCGGATTGGTCCCAGATAGTGCAGGAACTTTCTTTTTGCCACGGTTGGTTGGTTTTCAAAAAGCTTCGGCATTGATGATGCTGGGCGATAAAGTTTCTGCAACCGAAGCCGAAAAATTGGGGATGATCTACAAGGTAGTTTCTTCTGAAAATTTTATTGAAGAGGTGAATAATATTGCCTCCATTTTGGCAAATATGCCCACCAAAGCGTTGGGCTTAACTAAACGTTTGCTGAATAACTCTATGCAAAATTCTTTGGAGGAACAATTAAATTTGGAAAGCGAACTTCAAATAGAATCTGCCCAAAGTGAAGATTATGCAGAGGGTGTCGATGCATTTGTGAACAAAAGAAAACCGAATTTTAAAGGAAATTAAATGATTAAGAAAGTTGGAATAATTGGCGGAGGTACGATGGGAAGCGGCATAGCACAAGTAGCTGCCAAGGCCGGATGCTCCGTAAAATTATACGATACAAAAACCGAAGCGCTTGAAAAGGCCAAAGCTGATCTGGAAAAAATAATGGATCGTTTGGTGGAAAAGGAGAAAATCGATTCCCAAGAAAAACTACGTATCCAAAACAATATAAAATATGTCAATTCTCTAAAGGAACTGAAAGATTCCGACTTAACAATAGAAGCGATTGTTGAAAATTTGGAAGTGAAAAAGAACGTTTTTTCAACGCTTGAAAAGTTTGTGAGCGACGATTGCCTCATTGCCTCAAATACTTCTTCTTTATCGATTGCTTCAATTGCTTCGTCGCTTAAAAAACCGGAACGCTGTATCGGGATTCACTTTTTTAATCCCGCACCATTGATGAAATTGGTTGAAGTTATCCCTTCAATTCAAACTTCGGAAGAAACCTTAAAGATTTCAGTAAAAACAATTAAAGATTGGGGAAAAACCGTTGCCGTTGCTAAGGACACGCCCGGGTTTATAGTAAATCGTGTTGCGCGGCCTTTTTATGGCGAAGCCCTTCGCATTTATGAAGAATGTATGGCTTCTTTTTCTGAAATAGATTTAGCAATGAAGGATATTGGTGGTTTCAGAATGGGCCCTTTCGAATTGATGGATTTTATAGGAAACGACGTGAATTACACCGTTACCGAAACCGTTTTTGAAGCCTTTTATTTCGACCCGCGTTACAAACCTTCCTTCACCCAAAAGCGTTTTGCCGAAGCAGGTTATTTGGGTAGAAAAAGTGGAAAAGGGTATTATGATTATTCCGAAAACGGACAAATGTCAGCTCGAGTGGAGTCGAGAACGAATTCCAAAGAAAAAATTTCTGCTGAAATTATTTTCGAAAGAATCCTTGTAATGTTAATTAACGAAGCCGCTGATGCGCTTTTTTGGAACATCGCTTCCGCAGAAGATATTGACAATGCAATGACCAAAGGGGTAAATTATCCCTGTGGTCTTTTATCTTGGGCAGATAAAAAAGGAATAGATTGGTGTGTTAGGAAAATGGACGAACTTTACAATGAATATCACGAAGACCGTTACCGTTGTTCGCCGCTGTTAAGAAAAATGAATAGTGAAAACAAAACCTTCTTTTAAATGCTTGAAGCAGAAAAAATACCAATAAAGATGCTAAGTCAAGACGCTTTCAGTTCTTGGCTTGGTATTGAAATATTGGAAGTGGAAAAAGGGAGATGTAAAGTTGCTATGACCGTCCGTAAAGAAATGCTGAATAGCATGGACAAGGCGCACGGTGGTATTAGTTATAGTTTGGCAGATACCGCATTTGGCTTTTGTGCAAATACGCATGGAAAATATGCGGTTTCTATTGAAACTAGCATAAACCACATTGAAGCTTTAAACGAAGGTGATTATCTTACAGCAGAATCGGTCATTGAAAAAGTAGGCAATAAATTGGGCTTCAATATTGTTGAAGTTAAGCGCGGGGATGAATTGGTAGCGCTTTTCAAAGGCGTCGTTTATAGAACTAGCAAAGATTGGGAATAAATGTAAAAATCTATCAAAAACTAACGAATACATAGAAATTATGAAATGGCAAGGAAGAAGACAAAGCGGTAACTTAGACGACCGTCGCGGAATGAGCAAAGGCAAGTTGGCTGCTGGTGGCGGAATAGTAGTAACTTTAATTGTGCTTGGATTACAGTTTTTTGGAGGTGAAACCGGAAAACAACTTGCGCCCATCGTGGAACAAATAGGAAACAGCCAAACTGTTCAGCAAACTGAGCAGCGGGAACTTACCGCCCAAGAAAAGGAAATGGGAAACTTTATGGCTACAGTTTTGGCCGACACCGAAGATGTTTGGAACCAAATTTTTAGCCAAAACAATATTGGGGATTACAAAGAACCCAAAATGGTTTTGTTTACCGATCGTGTAAGTACTGCCTGTGGAAATGCAAGCTCAGCTTCGGGTCCGTTTTATTGTCCTGCCGACCAACAGGTATATATGGACTTGGCGTTTTTTGATGAATTAAAAACCCGTTTTGGAGCCAAAGGAGGTGATTTCGCAATTGCTTATGTAACAGCCCACGAAATAGGCCATCACGTACAGACGCTGCTTGGAACTAACCAAAAAGTGAGTCAATTACAACGACAAACCAATAAAACCGAAGCCAACAAACTTTCAGTTGCGCTGGAGCTTCAAGCAGATTTTTATGCAGGACTTTGGGCACATTACAATCAGGAATATTTAGAAGAAGGTGACATTCAAGAGGCTTTAAGCGCAGCAAATGCAGTAGGTGATGACGCTATCCAAAAAAGATCACAAGGAGATGTGCAACCCGATAGTTTCACTCATGGAAGCTCTGAACAACGTATGAAATGGTTTATGAAAGGCTATAAAACCGGAGATATAAACCAAGGAGATACCTTTTCAGAAATTTTAAATTAAAAGAATGAAAGAAGCATATATAATTGACGGAATAAGAACACCAATCGGTAGTTATCAAGGAACGCTGAGCGCTGTAAGAACAGATGATTTGGCGGCATTGGTAATTGCCGAAATTGTAAAAAGAAACCCAAATATTCCGAAGGAAGCTTACGATGATGTAATTTTGGGTTGTGCAAACCAAGCGGGCGAAGACAATAGAAACGTTGCCCGTATGGCTTCACTTTTGGCAGGTTTGCCGGTAACCGTTCCCGGCGAAACTGTAAACAGACTTTGTAGCAGCGGACTTTCGGCAATCATCCATGCCAATCGGGCGATTAAAGCTGGTGATGGTGATCTGTTTATTTCGGGCGGGGTTGAAAATATGACACGAGGACCATACGTGGTTGCAAAACCATCCTCTGCTTATGGGACAGATGCCAAAATGTGTGATTCCAGTTTTGGTTGGCGCTTCGTAAACCCAAAAATGGCCGAAATGTACGGCACCGATGGAATGGGAAATACGGCCGAAAATTTGGTTGAAAAGCACAAAATCAATCGTGAAGACCAAGATGCATTTGCATACAATTCACAAATGAAAGCTACTAAAGCTCAGCAAAACGGTAGATTGTCAAAAGAGATCGTTTCCGTGGAAATTCCCCAGCGAAAAAAAGACCCGATTATTTTTAAGAATGATGAATTCATCCGTCCCGAAACCACAAAAGAAGTTTTGGCGAAATTGCGTCCCGCTTTCAAAAAAGATGGAAGTGTTACGGCGGGAAATTCCTCTGGTTTGAATGATGGTGCAGCCGCAACCATTATCGCTTCCGAAGAGGCTGTGAAAAAATACAATTTAAAACCAATTGCAAGAATTGTAAGTTCCGCTGTTGTTGGTGTTGAACCGCGGATTATGGGTATTGGCCCTGTGGAAGCTTCCAACAAAGCTTTGGAAAAAGCAGGTTTGACGATGGAAGATATGGACGTGATTGAATTAAACGAAGCTTTTGCTTCACAAGCCTTGGCGTGCATCCGCGAATGGGGATTAAAGGATGATGACCCGCGCATCAACCCAAACGGTGGTTCTATCGCAATAGGTCATCCACTTGGAGTTACTGGCGCAAGAATCGCATATTCCGCTGCTTTGGAACTTCAGCTTCAAAACAAAAGATATGCGTTGATCACAATGTGTGTGGGCGTTGGGCAAGGTTATGCGGCGATTATTGAGCGAGTTTAAAAATGATTGCCATTCTACTTTAATGTGGAATACTAAAAATTTTAAAAATGAAAAAACTACATAATTACATAACAGGACAATGGCTTGAAGGAAATGGTGCAGGCGTGCCGATGCACGATGCCATAACTGGTGAAGTCATTGCGCTTTCTGATACCGAAGGACTTGATTTTGCTGAGATTCTTCAATATGGAAGAACAAAAGGCGGTGAGGTTCTTCGGAAAATGACGTTTCAAGAACGTGGCAATATGTTAAAATCCTTAGCGCTGCATTTAGTAAAAAAGAAAGCTGATTTTTATGAAGTAAGCTATCGAACCGGCGCAACAAAAGTTGACAGTTGGATTGATATTGAAGGTGGTTTCGGAAACTTATTTGCCAATGCTTCTCTTCGGAAATTATTTCCAAACCAATCCTATCATGTTGAAGGAGATCCAATAGACTTATCTCGTGGCGGACGTTTTATGGCGCACCACATTATGGTTCCAAAACGCGGCGTTGCAATTCATATAAACGCTTTCAATTTCCCAGTTTGGGGAATGTTGGAAAAGTGTGCGGTAAACTGGATGGCGGGTGTTCCAGCAGTAGTAAAACCTGCAACAAACACTTCGTTTTTAACTGAAGCCGTTGTCCGTGAAATTATCGCTTCCAAAATTTTGCCCGAAGGCGCATTGCAATTGATTACAGGTTCTGCCAGAACTATTCTCGATAGCGTGGAATCACAGGATGTGGTTACGTTTACAGGTTCTGCAACTACAGGACGAATGCTGAAAGCACACAAAAGAATTATAGATGAAGCCGTTCCATTTACGATGGAAGCCGATAGTTTAAATGCTTCCGTTTTGGGAGAAGATGCTGTTCCGGGAACACTTGAATTCGATCTTTTTATAAAAGAAGTCCGAAATGAAATGACGGTAAAATGTGGCCAAAAATGTACCGCAATTCGCCGTGTGATCGTTCCTGAAAATTTAGTTGAAGATGTACAAATTGCCCTTGGAAATGCACTTTCAACAGTAACCATCGGTGATCCCCGTTTGAAAGAAGTGCGAATGGGCTCTTTAGTGAGTTTAGATCAGGTTAAGGAAGTTAGGGAGCGCGTTCAAGAATTATCCAAAACCGCAAGTATTGTTTACGGCGATTTGGACAAAATAGATGTCATTGGCGCTGATGCGAAAAAAGGTGCTTTCTTGGCTCCAATATTACTTCGCGAAGATCATCCATTTAGAAATTTGTCTGTACACGAAACCGAAGCATTCGGTCCAGTGAGTACTATTATGCCTTATAAGAATTTGGATGAAGCAATTGAATTGGCTAAAATGGGGAAAGGTTCTTTGGTTTCTTCTATCGCAACAAATGACGATAAAATTGCAAAAGATTATGTAATTAACGCCGCTTCCCATCACGGGCGGATTTTAGTATTGAATCGCGAAAGCGCAAAGGAAAGTACGGGTCACGGTTCGCCCTTACCAAGTTTAGTACACGGAGGTCCGGGACGTGCTGGTGGAGGTGAAGAAATGGGTGGAATGCGTGGAATAAAACATTACTTGCAACGCACGGCTATTCAAGGTTCGCCAACCACTTTAACGGAAATCACAGGAATTTATCAAGCAAACGCAAAGTATAAGGAAGCTGAACAACATCCGTTTAAATATCATTGGGAGGACATCGAGCCCGGAATGTCACTGAAAACCAACAACCGTACTCTTACGGATACTGATATTATCAATTTCGCCAATCTTACTTGGGATCATTTTTATGCGCATACAGATATTACTTCGCTTGACGGCAGTATTTTTGAAAAGCGAACCGCCCACGGTTACTTTATTATTTCGGCGGCGGCAGGATTGTTTGTTTATCCAAACAAAGGTCCGGTTGCAGCAAATTACGGTTTGGAAGACTGTCGATTTTTACGTCCGTTATATCACAATGACACCATTTATGTGCGATTGACGTGTAAACAAAAAGTTGATAGAGACGTCGCTTCCGCAGAACATCCCAGCGGAATTGTAAAGTGGTTTGTTGAGGTTTTTGATACCGAAGATGAATTGGTAGCCGTTGCAACAATTCTTACGATGGTTCAAAAGAAACAGGAAACTTTTGTTGAAATGACTGATGAAAAAATTCAGGAATTTTTAAATAGACTAACCGAAGACACTAAGCCAAAGTGGGGCATCATGACGCCACAGCATATGTTGGAGCATTTGGAATATACCTATAAAATTGCTTCGGGAAAAATTCAGGATTTTGAAGTTGCAACGCCCGAAAAGATTTTGGAAAAAGTACACGCCAGCCTTTATAATTATGACAAATTTCCACGGAATACAAATTTCCCCCAATTGGAAAAAGACAAACTTGAAGATTTAAAACACTCCGATTTAGCAACGGCTAAGGAGAAATTTCTCGAGGAAAGGGATGCTTATATAAATTATTTCAAAGAAAATCCTGACGCTAAATTGAACAATCTTGTTTTTGGTGAAATGAATCGTTATGAATGGTATTTGTTGGAACGAAAACATTTGAACCACCATTTTGAGCAATTCGGACTAATTTAAATTTAAAAAATTTTGGAACAACCCTACGTAAATAATAAAATAGAAAACGGAATCGCGACAATCGAATTTTTTCACCCTGCGCACAATAGCCTGCCGGGAGATTTGTTGGCAAAACTCGCAAATACAATCACAGATACTGGAAAAAATTCAGAAGTAAAAGTAATTATTCTAAAAAGCGGCGGCGACAGAACTTTTTGTGCGGGTGCAAGTTTTAACGAATTGATAAACATAAACGACCCAGAAACGGGAAAGGTTTTTTTCAGCGGGTTTGCAAACGTTATAAACGCGATGCGCAAATGCCCAAAATTCATCATCGGTAGAATTCAGGGGAAAACCGTGGGCGGTGGCGTAGGCGTAGCTTCGGCGACAGATTATTGTATGGCTACAAAATTTGCGGCAATAAAATTGAGCGAGTTGAATGTGGGAATTGGTCCCTTTGTAGTTGGCCCCGCCGTGGAAAGAAAACTTGGCCTGAGCGCGATGAGCCAAATTGCAATTGATGCCAATACTTTTTACGAAGCTGAATGGGCACGCCAAAAAGGATTGTACAATCAGGTTTATGATTCGGTGGAAGAGTTGGACGAAGCCGTTCAAAAATTCGCTGAAAATCTTTGTAATTACAATCCAGAAGCAATGAAAGAGATGAAAAAAGTATTTTGGAGCGGCACGGAAGATTGGGATGAATTGCTTGCTGAAAGGGCTGTCATTTCTGGAAGATTGGTTTTGAGTGATTTTACAAAAGAAACGTTGAAACGATTTGAATAAAATATGATTTATTCTTTCAAAGGCCATATTCCAGTAATCCACGAAAGCAGTTTCGTCCATCCATTGGCAGCCGTTACTGGCAATGTAATTATTGGGAAAAACTGCTACATAGGTCCAGGAGCGGCAATTCGTGGTGATTGGGGTGAGATTATTTTGGAAGATGGCGTAAATGTGCAGGAAAATTGTACTGTTCATATGTTTCCTGGGAAAAGTATTGTTTTGAAGGAAAGTGCACATGTGGGTCACGGAGCAATAATTCACGGTGCCAATTTGGGAAGAAATTGTTTGATCGGAATGAACAGCGTAATAATGGATGATGCCGAAATTGGCGATGAATGTATCGTTGGCGCAATGAGTTTTGTGAAGGCTGAGGAAAAATTCCCAAAGCGGAAATTGATTGTCGGCAACCCTGCAAAAGCCATTAAGGATATTTCGGATGAAATGATTGTGTGGAAAACTGCGGGAACCCGATTGTACCAACAATTGCCAACGGATTGCCACGAAAGCTTACGAGAAGTGGAGCCGTTGCGGGAAATTCCGAAGAACCGACCAAAGCAGGAAGATTTTTATAAAACTATTTCTGAATTCAGAAAAGAGAAAAAAGAATAAAGACAACTATGTCGAAAACAGAATTCAAAATGCCCAAAATGGGTGAAAGCATTACCGAAGGAACGATTATCAATTGGCTGGTAAACGAAGGCGATTCTTTTGAAGAAGGCGATATTTTATTGGAAGTTGCAACCGATAAAGTGGACAACGAAGTTCCTGCGCCAGCTTCCGGGAAAATGCTGGAACATAAATTTAAAGCTCAAGATATTGTTCCTGTGGGGGAAGTGATTGCTATTTTGGAACTTTCAGTTGAACAAGGAGTTTCAAAATCTTCAAAAGATGTTTCTCAAAAAAGTGTAACTAAAAGCCAAACTACCGAAAAATCTAAAGCGCAAAAGCAAGTCTCAAAACCTGCTTCTTTTAAAGTAAACGAAAACGTTTTTATTTCACCTTTGGTTGATGCTATGGCTCGTAAAAACCACATCAGTTATGAAGAGTTGGCCAGAATTTCCGGGACTGGAAAGGATGGTCGATTGCGAAAAAGTGATGTTATAAATTATTTGGAGAATGGACGTCCGTTTCAGTTTGTACAACCCGTTTCGGTATCTCCTGGATTTCAAATTCCCGATTTGAAATTCGACAAAGGCAAAGGCAAAATCGTCCAAATGGACCGGATGCGCCAGATGATTGCAGACCATATGGTTTTCAGTAAGCACACTTCGCCTCACGTAACTGCATACGTAGAGGCAGATTTGACCGAAATGGTTACTTGGCGAACTAAAAATAAAGAAGCTTTTCAAAAAAAACACAACGAAAAACTCACGTTCACGCCATTATTTATTGAGTGTGTGGCAAAGGCAATTAAAGATTTCCCGATGATCAATTCTTCACTTGACGGAAAAAATATTATTGTAAAAGAAGATATAAATATTGGGATGGCTACCGCACTTCCTTCAGGAAATTTGATTGTTCCTGTTGTAAGAAATGCCGATAAAAAAGATTTAAAAGAATTGGCTAAAGCCACTGGAGAATTGGCTGGAAAATCTCGCGACAATAAATTAAAAAGCGATGACACCTCAGGAAGCACCTTTACTATAAGCAACGTAGGTACTTTTGGAAGTTTGATGGGGACACCAATTATAAACCAACCCGAAGCCGCAATTTTAGCTACAGGCATCATTAAAAAACGCGCTGAAGTAATGGAGCGTGAAAGTGGCGATACTATCGAAATTAGGCAGATGATGTATCTTTCCCTTTCCTTTGACCATCGAATTGTGGATGGGTATTTGGCAGGTTCGTTCTTACGAAGAATTGCGGATTATATGGAGAAATTTGATACCAATAGAAAAATTTAACAATTATCTGGTCGAGCTTAGGCGAGACCTTCTTAAGTATAGATAAGTGAATATTTCAAAAGACATATTAAAAAAAGCCTTCAAAAATCTCGTTACCGCAAAGGCTATGACTGAGATTTATGAAGAAAATTTTAAAACCGTTTCAAAATACGTGCATGCCACTTCGCGCGGGCATGAAGTAATACAGATAGCTGTTGGGATGCAACTTTTGCCTCAGGATTACGCATTTCCCTATTATCGCGACGACTCGATGTTATTGTCTATCGGGATGAAACCGTATGAGCTGATGCTCCAGGTTTTGGCAAAAAAAGACGACCCATTTTCGGGCGGAAGAACGTATTACAGCCATCCAAGTTTGAAGGATGCCGACAAGCCAAAAATCCCGCACCAAAGTTCAGCCACGGGAATGCAGGCCATTCCAGCTACAGGTGTTGCAATGGGGTTTTGGTATAAGGAATCGTTTAAGGCAGAATTTAAAAATGAAACTTCTGAATCTCCAATTGTAGTTTGCAGTTTGGGGGATGCTTCCGTAACCGAAGGTGAAATTGCCGAAGCCTTTCAAATGGCAGCTTTAAAACAGTTGCCAATTCTATATTTTGTGCAGGATAATGGTTGGGACATTTCGGCAAATGCGGCGGAAACCCGCGCGCAAAATGCTTTTGAATACGCTGCAGGTTTTCACGGTTTGGAAGCGGTTTCAATAGACGGAACCGATTTTGAGGAAAGCTACAATACTATTCAAGATGTAATTTCAAAAATCAGGAAAGAGCGCAGACCGTTTTTAGTACATGCAAAAGTTCCGCTTTTAAATCATCACACTTCTGGGGTTCGGATGGAATTTTACCGCGATGATCTTGATGAAGCCAGAAGTCGCGATCCTTATCCAAAGTTGAAGAAATTGCTTTTGGAAAATGATTTTTTAGAAAAAGATCTTTCGGAAATTGAAAGTATTACAAAAAAGGAAGTTGCGGAAAGTCTAGAAAATGCCTTAAAAGCAGAAGATCCAAAGCCTGAAGATCTTTTTACGCACGATTTTGCACCAACTGAAATTACCGAAGAAAAAGGCGAAAGAAGTCCGAAAGGGGGCGAAAAAGTTGTGATGGTAGATTGCGCGCTTTTCGCAATTGAGGAGTTGATGGCTAAACATCCCGAATGTTTATTGTATGGGCAAGATGTTGGCGGACGTTTGGGCGGCGTTTTCCGCGAAGCGGCAACTTTGGCTCAAAAATTTGGAGACAATCGCGTTTTTAATACGCCAATTCAAGAAGCATTTATTGTAGGAAGTACCGTTGGTATGAGCGCTGTTGGTTTAAAGCCAATCGTTGAGGTTCAATTTGCAGATTATATTTGGCCCGGACTTAACCAACTTTTTACCGAAGTTTCCCGAAGCTGTTATCTTTCAAACGGAAAATGGCCGGTTTCAATGATTTTACGTGTGCCGATTGGCGCATATGGCAGCGGTGGGCCGTACCATTCCTCTTCCGTGGAAAGTGTGGTTACAAATATTCGCGGGTTGAAAATTGCGTATCCGAGCAACGGAGCCGATTTGAAAGGATTGCTGAAAGCTGCCTATTACGATCCAAATCCGGTTGTGATCTTTGAGCATAAAGGTCTGTATTGGAGCAAAGTTAAAGGCACAAAAGGCGCAACTTCATTAATGCCTTCGGAAGATTATATTTTGCCGTTCGGAAAAGCTTGGGTATTACAGGAAATCTGGAAACAGGAGGAAGAAGAAACACTTTCCATCATTACTTATGGAATGGGTATGCATTGGGCGATGAACGCTTCCGAAGAACTTGGAATGCAGGATAAAATTGAAATTGTGGATTTACGAACCCTTCATCCTTTGGATTATGAAACAGTTTTCAAAAGCGTAAAAAAATGCGGAAAATGTTTAATTGTAACAGAAGAGCCTTCTGAAAACGGTTTCAGCAGAGGGCTTCAGGGAAAGATTCAAGAGGAATGTTTTCAGCAATTGGATGCACCGGTGATGTTGATTGGTTCTGAAAATATGCCCGCGATTCCTTTGAATTCAGTATTGGAAGAAACCATGATTCCTTCCACGGAAAAAGTAAAGAAGAAGATTTTGGAAATTTTAAATTACTGATTAAACATTAAACTAATTTTAACCTCTAACTTTTGATAAGCCTTCCTCTTTTTGGGAAGGTTTTTTTTATTCCTTACTCTCTATCTTTATTATCCTCGTGAAAAACAAGCGGATGGTCTTTTTCCTCCAATCCCACAATTTTAATCATATTTATAACTGTGTTATAAAGCATCAATATTACAGAAACCATACCGCCGCTGAGCAATGAAGAAAGGAAAAGCGTGGCCCAATAAATATTGGAATACCAGGTAGTAGGCAATTCTTCAGATTCGGTGATGGGAATGTTGAATATTTGAAAAAGGATAATCGCTATTACAAATAGGATAGTATCCAATTTAGCAATTGCCATTACTTGGGTATAATGTTCTTTTTTCAATTTTGATTTGGATCCAGAGCTTATTCCCAAAAGGGTTAGCAAAAGCGCCAAAATAGTTGCAGAAGCTAGCACAATGGTATTGCAGAGCATGTTGATTCCGGGCAGGGATGAAGTTATCAATTTTTTTGCCTCATAGCCTGAAATATTTCCCAAAAGGAAAACACCCGCTCCTGTAATAATAGCGGCAATTAAACCCCCATACAATGATCGCTGGTTATATTTTGAAAGTTTTATCATTTCTTTTAGCAGGTATTGTTTTTCATTCGTTGAATTACATCATTGGTTTGCTTCAGCAAAGATTAAAGTAAACTGAATTTATTTTTTAATAATAAAAACTTTTTTATTGAATTATAAATTTTAAACTTTTTTTGGAAGTGAGCTCCAAAAATTATTTATAAAGATAAAAAAAAGGCTTTTATACATTTTGCATAAAAGCCTTCTTGAAATTAGTTCTTGAGCGTTCCTGGCGGATATTCCGCTAAAATTTTCATCACAATTTCACGAATACGTTCTTCCTTTTTTTCCATATTGCTCGTTACTAAATCTGCGCTACCCATTCCTTGCCAAACTAAATTATTTGTTTTGGCGTCAATCAAATCGATATAAAGGGTACCTTCGGTTGAGCGAGAAACATTGCTTCCGCCATAATAACCTCCATAATACCAAGGGCTCCAACCCCAACCCATACCAAAATTGTTGTTGTAAACGTCAATGCGTTCACGCTCTTTGGTGAAAATGCTAACGAGTAAATCTGGAGTTTCAGATTTTGACATTCCTTTTACGGTAAGATTTTCTTCAATGGCTCGAAGAATACGTTTTTTGTCGAGGTCGCTGATCTCGGCTTTGTCAATCCCTGGTTTAAAAAAGGCGAAGGAATTGTACTGATTAAAATTTGCTTCTTTGTCGAAATCCGTTGCCACACGAACGGTGGCGCAGGAAGCGAAAACAAAAAGAAACAACAGCGGTAAAAATTTAAGTGCTTTCATCTTTTTCTTTTTTTTAGCCACGAATGCACGAATATTTTTAATTAGTGAATTCGTGGTCGGTTTTTTTTAGGTGAATAATTTATCGTCAACAAAATTTGGAAGCGTAACCTTTAATTTCGGATTGTTTTCCATCGCGCGTTTTATTGCGAAAACAGCTTCGTCATTTCGTGCCCAACTGCGTCTTGCTATTCCGTTATTCACATCCCAGAAAAGCATATTTTCTAAACGTCGTTGCGCATCTTCACTACCATCAAGAACCATTCCGAAACCGCCGTTTATCACTTCTCCCCAGCCTACGCCACCACCGTTGTGGATGCTTACCCATGT
>Ga0208013_1000158_pt1 | contig 47147 bp, 34 predicted proteins | sample 16_taG_FD_184091 | JGI IMG/M metagenome (GOLD analysis project Ga0208013, IMG submission 184091) | Marine viral communities from the Subarctic Pacific Ocean - 16_ETSP_OMZ_AT15313 metaG (SPAdes) (version 2) | ecosystem: Environmental > Aquatic > Marine > Oceanic | place: Pacific Ocean | collected...
AATTGGATGCCAACGGCAACGCCACCATCACCGCAGCCGATGTGGACGGTGGTTCCAATGACGCCTGTGGAATAGCTTCCACTACTATAGACGTTTCGAGCTTTGACTGCTCCAATGTAGGTGCCAATAACGTAGAGCTTACCGTAACCGATACCAACGGCAATACTTCAAGCTGTACGGCTGTGGTTACCGTAGAGGACAATGTAGCGCCAACGGCGGTATGCCAGAACATTACAGTGCAATTGGATGTCAACGGCAATGCCACCATCACCGCAGCCGATGTGGACGGTGGTTCCAATGACGCCTGTGGAATAGCTTCCACTACTATAGACGTTTCGAGCTTTGACTGCTCCAATGTAGGTGCCAACAACGTAGTGCTTACCGTAACCGACACCAACGGCAATACTTCAAGCTGTACGGCCGTGGTTACCGTAGTGGACAATATTGCTCCCCTGGTTGTGTGTCCAGCCGATGTGAACTCTGAAACGCGATTGGGCGATTGTTTTGCCCTGGTATATTTCCCACAACCTTATACACAAGACAATTGTGGAATTGATAGTATTGTACAGACGGCGGGATTACCTAGCGGTAGTCAATTCCCAGTGGGCATTAGTACCGTGGAATTTACCGTTACGGATGTTAATGGAAATGTTAGTAGCTGCAGTTTTACGATAACGGTTACTGACAATGAGGCACCTATTGCTGTTTGCCAGGATATAACCATCCAACTTGATTCCAACGGGAACGCAAGTATAGTTGCAGCCGATGTAGATGGGGGTAGCACCGACAATTGTGGAGTGGATACTATCGCAATATCTACGGATACCTTCGACTGTTCAAATGTTGGAGACAATAACGTAACCTTTACCGTTACGGATGTAAACGGTAATACTAGTACGTGTACCGCCATAGTAACGGTGGAAGACATAACTGCCCCCGTGGTAGCCTGTCAGAACATTACCGTAGAATTAGATCCCGTAAGTGGAACGGTGACAATTACCGGCACCGATATCGATAACGGTAGTACCGATGCTTGTGGCATAGCCAGTTATGACCTCGATGTGGAGACCTTCGATTGTTCTAACATAGGTGATAACTCTGTAGTACTAACGGTAACAGATATCAATGGAAACAGCCAAACATGTACGGCTATAGTAACCGTTGAAGACAATAGCAGTCCAGTACTGGTATGTCAGGATGTTACTTTATCGTTGGGTGCTGATGGTACGGCAACCCTCTTACCGTCCGATGTAATTGCCTCAAATGACGATGCCTGCGGTATCTTTACTACTGCAGTAGATATAACTGAGTTCACTTGTGCCGATATAGGCACGCCAGTAACCGTTCAGGTATTTAGCCAGGACAATAATGGAAATCTGGCAACCTGTATGGCGGTAGTAACGGTAGTAGATGATATGGCACCGGTAATTAGTTGCCCAATGGACCAGACAGTAGATCCGGGACCAAACAATATTTTCTATATTCTGCCTGATTATTTTGCTACTGGAGAGGCAACGGCAGTAGATAATTGTACAGATCCGGTGGTGCTGACAAGCCAGGACCCGATAGCGGGAACCCCGCTTCCTGACGGAGTACACACCATTACACTTACGGCTACTGATGCGTACGGCAACTCGAGCACATGTACCTTTGAACTGACTGTGGAAAGCGTATTGGGAACTGGCGATAACACTCAAGAGTTAGGAACTATATCGTTGTATCCAATACCTGCCAAGAATGTACTCAACATCAGTAATCCGAAGAGTATGGAACTGGAACGCCTGGAAATTTATGACTTAAGAGGTAGATTGGTACAATATGAAGATCTGCGTAGTATGGGCTCGCTGAGGACGATAGATGTACATCAGCTTGCTGCTGCTACTTATTATGTTAAAATAAAAGCTAAGTACGGGGAGATAACAAAACGACTGTTGAAGGAATAGTTTTTTATATGTGTTAGTTTGATTTATAGAAGTCGCCCGGGGTTTATCCTCGGGCGATTTTATTTATTGCTTCCCCTAGTCGGTTTGTCGTGATGGGTGAGGGGGGCACTTTATTTTAGGTGGGTTAGGATTATTTCGGGATTTAAACCTGTGTATTGGGCGAATTCGTAGACTGTTAGGAGGTGGTGTTTTTGTTTTTTGAAGTAGGTGCGGACTTCCTTGTTTAGATCGAGGGCATGGCGATAGGATTTGCCCGTGAGGAGTTGTATATCCTTGGGATATATTATTATTCGCGTGGGGCGGGGTCTTTTCCACTGTGCACTAGTTTTGTCTGTAGGTTCCATGTCTTGGGATGAAATGGGTGGGGAAAAATTAGATTTGAGTACATAGATTTTGTTGGTTGTCGGTTGTGGGTTATTGTGTTGAGTTTTGTTGGTTGTCGGTTATGGGTATATACTTATTAGATTGTGGTATCAGCCCTTCCGACACCCGACGGGAGGGTCGGGAGCCACCTTTTTCTGTATGATGTTTTTTCTTTTGATTTGTTATTATTGCTTATGGGAAGGATTTTTGTGATTTGGGCAATTATAGTGAAAGTAGCCTTAACCTAGGCTTTGGGTAGCTTAAACGTAGCTTAAACCATACACTCGTCATACTTTAGACCCCCTTGAACTACCCATTAGCTCACCTTGACATATACAGTAGCTCACCTCGACATATGCATTAACTCACCTTGACATATACCCTATCTCCCCCTAAGGTATATTACCTTATCGTATTATGGTATGAAAAATTTTGTAATTTTTTGGAACTTTTAAACCCTTAAGGGGGATGTGCGACCTATTGTTTTTTTATACTATTTATGTAACCCATGAGAACTCCAACAGGGTTTTTAGTTCGGAAATGTGAACAAAGTTTATATGTCGGGGTTTCCTTTGTACAATCTTTAGATAGAGGATTTTTTTAAAGAACAGTTGGTCGCCCAAATAATAGAGCAAAAAGACCCGCATACTATCGTTTATAAAATATTTTGGGAGGGGTTTGTTTTTTTCCACATGAATATGAAGGTTGCTCTTGCCTGTGGAGGGATAGGTTTTATAGATATCAAAGTAGATATCATATACGTGAATATCGGGACCAAAAAACTTATAGTGTTTGTTGAAGTCATGGAATTCGCCGCTCCAAGGAGAGAGGCCCATTTTAAAGAGCCAATATTCATTTTCGGGAGCTCTTTCCAGTAGTTCTGTTATTATTCGTTTTAAGCCTAAGCGGCCTTTGGTCAAGAAGACAAAATGTGCTTCCCCATTCGGGGGTCGGTTAACGAGGGCCTGTAATTTAGGGTGTATGTTTTGAAGGAGGTAATCGAGCAGTTCGAACTTGCTTTTAGGAACGATTCCATACTTTAGATTTTCCAAGATAAAGAAGCTCTCTTTTTCAAAGAACTCCCAGAATTGTTTGATTTTTGATTCCATGGTTTTAAGATTTGGTTGTGGGTTGTCTGTTTTCGGTTTTCTGTTTTCGGTTGCCTCCAGCTTCGCTGAAGCTACGGAATACTTGATAGGTGGATGAGAGTTTTTTGTTGTTGGTTGTTTTTTTGTTATCCTTGTTCGACTTCCAGGCGTTCGAGGGTGAAATTATCGGGTGTTTGGAGGTAGGCGTAGGTTGGGGTTACGGTCGCTCCTAGTTTTCTTTTTTCAAAAGCTGCCGTTAGTCCTAGGGCTATTGTTTTCGCCCTTATTTCGATTGCTCTTTTTATTGTTTGGTATAGGAGTTGGCGATAGATCTGATATTGTTCAAGGTATAAATAATCCATTCCAATAAAGGCAGGTACATAGGTGTTGTGCGCGTTTTTGTAACATAGCATTACACCCATCATTTTGTCTGGATCCGTCTTGGGGCTAAGTGTAATAAATTCCCAATTGGGATGTGCGGCCATATTTGCAAACAGTTTTGAGGGAAAGGAAAATGTGTTCAATCCCAAATTATTTTGATGGACATTCGAATAGAGTACCTCAATTCGCTTCAGTTGAATGGGGGAAGGCGTTCGTAATACTTTTATATGCAGTAGCTCTTCAGGTTTTAAAATCTCTTTTCTAAGGTGCTTTCTGTTTCTGGAAGAGAGTTTTGCGATATAGCTTTCCACAGTTTCATTTTCATCAAGTTGAATGCTGCACGAATCTGGCATTTGGATTCGCACAAAGCCTTGGCCCTGAAAATAGTTATGAAATATTTCATTTTCCCTGAAATCGCGCAGGACGATCATTTTTGCTTCCAATGGCTGTTCCAATTCCTCCAAACTTCGTATTAAAAGATTCAGGGCCTCCTGTTTTTGGGGATGTTCATTATATAAATAGAGATGTTCGCCTTCCGTAAAGAGGGAACCCAGGCTAATTACATTGGAGGTTAAATAGTAGGGATGGAATTTGCGTTCTTCCTCAATTTTTCGGGAAGTTGCTACAGGCGCGAGCATATCGTCCTTCCATATACTTAGGGTGATATAGGTTGCTAAAATAGGCTGTTGCACTTGGTCAAATATTATTAGATATCTGAACGTCCAGTTGTGTTCCATTTGGGCATTGCTACTAAAAGATTCCTCCAAAAATTTTAGACCATCCCAATCGAATACGCCTTTGTTACCAAGTAGGGAGTTCCAAAGTTGCTTGTCAATTTTTAAAATGGAGTCTTCCATCTGTAATTTTAAATTGCTGTTAGTTTTAGTATTAATTGTTGTTTCCTTTTGTTTTTGTTTCAACTTGAATGCATGAAAGACTCTTTCGGTATTGGTGTGGGTGTCTTCGAGCGCCTTTGGGAAATGATATTGCATTGCCTCTACAAGACCCTTGATTTCGTCGTTTTGGTTGTGTCTTGAAATGGTTATGCGGACGCCCGTATTCTTGACGGGGACCGCGGGGAAGATGCCAAGGTTTACATAAAATCCTTCTTTCATTAGACGATTCACAAAGTTGTAGCCTGTTTTAGGCATTCCGGTGCCTATATAAAAGACCGGAGATATATTTTCATCAATTAACGGAAGGTCGGTTTGCTGTAATAACTTATTAAAATAGGTAACCCTATCCCTTAATTCAGCTTGAAGAGAATATATTTCTGGAGATAGGTGTATTTCCGCAGAAGCGATAGCGGCGCCGATGGAAGCTGGTTCCAGTTGGGCCGAGAACGTTAGTGGACCGCCAAAAGTTTTTATGCGGTTGTACATTTTTTTGTTGGCGCATACCAATACGGCGCCACTAGCCCCAAAGGTTTTGCTGAGGGTACCGAAGAGCAGCACATTTTCAGATAGTTCCTTAAGTTCGCTCAAGACATAGCCTGTGCCGTTTTTACCTATCCAGCTCATGCCGTGCACATCATCAAAATAGAAGTTGAGTTGGGGGTATTTTTGGCTGAGTGCCATGAGGTTGGTTATAAGGGCGAAGTCGCCGTACATGGAATATATGCCATCTGCCATATACCAGATTTTCTTTCGCTTGTTTGTATATTGCTTGATTTTATCCTCGAGCATATTCAAATCATTATGGCGTACCATATCAATTGGGACGTTGCGGTTCTTTAAAATTTTAGCCGCACTCTGGACGCTCCAATGTACCTGATGGTCGAGGATGATGGCATCCTGATCCTGCACTGCACTGGGGATTACACCTATATGACCCAGTGTGCTGTTTTTGGTGATGATAATGGGATGGCCATACATTTCGCCAATCTTTTGTTCCAGGCTTGCATATAGTGGATTGGAGATGTAGGATTTGGACAGAGGAAATTGTGTACCATACTTATTAATGGCATCTATGGCAGCGGTTTTTAAGCGTGAATCCTGTTCCAAGCCCAAATAGCCAGTTGTACCAAAGTGATAGAGGCTTCGGTCTTTTACCTCTATGGTTCGTCCGTTGAATTTTTCGCCCTGGGCATAGAGGTGGAGTACCCCTTGCTGTTTTGCGTCTGTAAACACTTCATTTACAGTGTCCAAAAAATTGTTGTGTTTAATTTTTGCCATGATTTTTTCCTTTTGAAAAAAAAGGTACAGGCATTTTCTTGAAATAAAAAGTGGCATGATGATATAATACCTTACGGTTAAGCATATTTTCATTTTAGGCAAGAAAAAGAGATTTTCAGGTGTGTCGTACATCGATAATAGATACCAATCCAGACATATTTTTGTAGCTTTATATTGATTTACCAGTTTTCATTCATGTTAGATTCTATCGAAAATAATTATGCAACGTACAAAATTGCAGCTGGGGTGCTATACATACGGTACCATATTGGGGTATCGATTGACTTGCCGGCTGCCATACAGATTGTTGCGGATAGATTACATCTACAAAAGGGTAAGGCTTATCCTGCCCTTTGTGATATGCGTGGTGTACGGGAAGTAAAAAAAGCCGCACGGGATTATTTGGCTTTGGAAGGTTCTGTACTTTTAAAGGCAGTGGCATTTTTAGTGGAACCCTCTGTATCTGAAGTGATCTCAAAATTTTATCTCTTAGCCAGTAAACCACCCATACCCGCGCAGGCCTTTCAGACTTCAGAGGAAGCTGAAAAATACTTGGCGAATTATTTATGACCTTGTTTTAAAATCTATTGCATAACTCCCCTTTAGTAGATTGAATTGTAATCAAAAAACTATACTGTTATGTCTAAAAAGAAGCGTCTTAAAAAGTTAAGAAATTTACTTTTGGAAATGGGAACGGGAAAGTTTTTCTACCGTCTGGAAAGATCGGGAAAAAACGATAACGTGGAGGCTCTTGTATCAGTAATCAACATGATGGCTGAGGAAATTGAGGAAGCCTTGTTGCACCAGGGGTATGCCAATGCGAATAAAACCATCAAGCATATTGTAGTTATGCACTTTATGCTTGATGGAAACGGAAAAATAGTGGCTTTGAATCCGGAGGGCTGTGCCCTTTTGAATTATCTATGTGAAGACATCATAGGCCAACCCTTAACCCAATTTCTGGATGAAAACACCTCTAAAATGTGGGAAGCTTTTATTAAGAAACACCGAGAAAATAAGAGTGGGGAACATGCCGTTGAACTTACCTTTAGAACCAAGGAAGGACTCCTAATTCCCAGCGCCTGCTATGTGTATTTGATTAAAGATGCGCAGGGGAAAAGAGAAGAAACTTTGCTTTCGGTTGTAAAGCATTCAAAAAAACAAGTATCCCTTGAAAATGAGCTACGGGAACCAATACTGAAAATTCCCAAAAGCAAAGGATTGGCAGGGAAATTGGAGGTTGCGGAACCCCTACGGAAAAAGGTACGATTGACACAAGAGGATATACGGATGATAGAAGATGCGCATAGTTTGATGCTCAATGATCTTTCACGGGATTTCCGCCCCTTGAAGGAATTTGCACTCCAATTAGGAACGAACACATTTAAATTAAAGTATGGGTTTAAGGAACTGTACGGGATAAGCGTTTATCGTTTTTTAAGAAAGGAAAGGCTACGAAAAGCCAAGGTGTTAGTACAATACGGAGACAAGCCGTTTAAAATTATTGCTCAAATTTGTGGGTTTAAAAGTGTGCCCCATTTTTCGCGAATCTTTAAGAAGGAGTTTGGGCTTACACCAACCGAATTACGACAGAAAACATTTTTAGGGGATACATAATTATTGATTTTTCCGTCTTTTTTGAAGTAATACCTTATAGGCAAGGAAAACTCCCAAATGCACAAATTATAATGCGGAATTTTATCATATCAATTTAAACGATATGATGTTAAGATTAAAAAATAGAACGACTGTTGAAGCTATAAGTGTTCTCTACGCTATTCTATACATTTATGCCGCGGTAAGTAAACTATTGGATTTTGATGTCTTTGTAGGACAACTAGCCCAGTCGCCATTATTGAGTGCTTTTGCATACCCCATAGCCCTTTTGGTTCCCACAGTGGAAATTTTGATCGCCGTACTGCTAATGATTTCCAAGTTTAGGCATTTTGCCTTATTTGCTTCTTACCTGCTAATGGTGATGTTCACTACCTATATATTGATTATCCTTAATTTTTCAGATTTTATTCCCTGTTCCTGTGGCGGGGTGCTTGAGAAATTAAGTTGGACTCAGCATTTACTATTTAACATAGGCTTTATTATTCTTTCCGGTACCGCAATATTCTGTCTTCCCTCTGATTCAAGAAATAATAAAATTACCATATTGGCAATACTTATGGTAATTGGGGTTGGAATAGTGAGTTTACTGTTTGTTTTATCGGAAGAACAAACCCACCGAAACAATGCCTTTATCAGGCGCTATCCCCATCATCCCATCATAACTTTGGATACGCTGGATCTAACCTATAATTCCTATTATTTTGCGGGCATTGATTCCAGTTCTGTTTATTTAGGAAATTATACCGCCCCTTTAAAGATACTAAAGGTCTCCCGTGATTTGCGGGATACCGTTCATTATCAAATAGAGGTGCCGCGATTAAAAATGCCCTATCGGTCAACTCATATCAATATTATTGGAAATGCCTTTTTTCTTTCGGATGGAACAGTACCTATTATACATAGGGGCAATACAAAAGATTGGCGAATCGACACTAGCTATCATAAGGTGCCTTATTTTTCAAAATTAATGCCCATTAACCCAGAGAAACTAGGAATACGCACCTTAAAAAGTGAAACACAACAGACTATTCTTGGAACTATTTCTTTAAAAGACAGTATTGAAATCAGCCTTAAGCAGGATGTGTTAACAGGCACTATTGATGGGTATTTTGATCGTGACGGAATCCTTTTGTTTAACAAGCAGCTAGACAAGCTTCTCTATGTGTACTATTATAAAAATGAGTACGAGAACATTAATCCCTTTACTTGGAACAGAAGCACCCATAAAACCATTGACACCATTGCGCAACCTATTTTGGACATAAGTACAAACCAAACTACAGGGCGGAAAAGCTTGGGAGGGAAATCGGTTATGGTGAATAGATTGGCGGCTACTTATGGGAATCTGTTATTTATCAATTCCAACCGATTGGGCCGTTATGAGCCCGATGAATCCTCAGAAATGAAATCAATTATTGATGTGTATGACATTGTTGAAGGAATCTATTTGTTAAGTTTTACCATAGACCGATATAATAAAGAACAATTTTTGGATTTTCAGGTTTTCGGGGAAGATATCTATGTTTTGATGAACCAAGACTTACGGCACTTTAGGATAAAAAACAAGTCCAAATGGAAATAACAATATAAAAGAAACACGGCGCTGTGTAAGGGGTGAGGCCGAAAACCTTTAGAAAAGAGTAGGCCCTATATTTAATTTAATATTTTTATTATGAAGTCAAATAGAAAAAAATGGTTACTGCCCATAGTGGCATTTTCCATTGCTATTGCCGGCGCTTTTGCCAGCAATATTGAGACAAAGAGTGCGGCTCCGGTATTGGGATACCTTGACCACCCCCAACCCTGCAAAATCTCTGTACAATGCGATGATTCGGGTGTTATTGCATGTACCAGTGGAGGACAGGTTGCCAAAAGGAAGAATGCATTAGGCACTTCCTGTAACCTACCGGCATTTAAATTTATGCCTGGGCAGTAAAAATGGAAAAGGCTGGTTTTTACCAGCCTTTTTTATTAATTGAACGCTTCCATCCACTGGGGGCGTTTTTCATTTTTTAAATAATAGCCAAACCATTCACTATACTTTTGGGTGGCATCAAGTTGGGCTTCCTGACTGAAGAGGTCATGGCCCTCGTCGGGATAGATCAACATTATATGCTCCTTATTTAAAATTCGCAGGGCGTTGTACATTTCAATGGATTGTTCCCAATTGATATTGGAATCTTGATCGCCAGCCATGGTTAGGAATGGGACATTTATAGATTCTGCAAAAGTTAAAGGCGAATTTTCCTCATATTTTTGGGGAATCTCGAAATATGGCGCATTAAATCGGAACTGATCATTAAAAAATCGTCCCATTTGGGGGCGTGACCATAGCCAAGCATTTGATAAATGAAAACTACGTAGGTTGTGAACTCCTGCAGCGGAGACCACAGTTGCGAAAAGGTTGGAGCGGGCTGCAATGTAACTCGCTTCAAAACCACCGAAGGAATGGCCAAACAAGCCAATTTTATTTTTATCAATAAATGGCTTTTTGGAGACCTCGATTACAGCAGCCGTTACACAATTAAGCGCGGATACCATGGGTTCATTGACCCTATATTCAATATCAGGAAAAAACACAAAATAACCTTCAGTAGTATAATTGCTGCTATTAATAACTGCCCCATTGTAAAGGGAAGGGTTTTGATAGCGATGGAATTTTGGGGACATATTTTCATAGATATAAGTAATCATTGGATATTTTTTGGAAGGGTCGAAATTTGAAGGATAAAACAAGGCCCCTTTTAAGGAGTTGCCATCCTCGGTTTCAAATTTTACCATCTCTTTTTTTCCCCACTTAAATCCAAAATGTTGGGAGTTGCTTTGAAAAACTTTTATACTATTGTAGTTATAAGAGTTATAATAATATAAGGCGGGGGGTTGATCAAAGCTTTCCAAGCAATATAAAAAGGTATCGTTAGTTGATTTGGAAATATTGGAAATCTTGAAATCCCCCAAGACGAGCCTTTTAAGGGTGCCGTTAGTCAATAACTGATACAAACCATTTCGGGCAGTATTTTTGTCCGATGTTCTCAAAAGAAGGCTTTTCTTTAAATCAATATTATGGGCAGTAAAACCAAAAAGGTTATTTTGTCCAGCCTCCGTTTGAGAAAGCCTAAAAACGAGCTGTTCCTTTTTTCCATTCGTTAGTTTTTTTACGCTCTTACCTTCCAAGGAGATTGCCCAGATGTCATGCTCATCATAAAGTAAAACCTCCTTCTCATTTTCTGTCCATCCCGCCAAGCCGTAGGGATTAATTTTGCCCGCTTTTAAGTCACTTTTATTTAAAAAACTCTCAGGAATACCTTTTGTGAGATTAAAATGGATATTAGTTGCCGCTCTATAAATCCACCAATTGTCATCCTTAAAATAACAGAGATAATTTCCCGTAGGGGAAACATGCCAAGGAATTTTGAAGGGTAGAGCCATTACAAATCTTTCTTCACCTGTAGCTGTATTGAATAACTTAATGGGTGTTTTATTTCTGTCCATGGATTGGTCCTCAAAGAAACTATAGGAATATACAAATTTAGCTTCATTGCCCCATATGCTTTTAGAGCACTGGCTGTCGCCCATAAGATGGATTTTGTTATTATTAAGGTTCAAAGAGACCATAATTGGGGGATCGTGGGCATAAGATTTATCCACTGAATAGTACGGATAAATTACTAAATCCTTGGTGTTCCATACCTGGACATTTGAGCCATGGTCTTCTTGAGGGATATCCTTGGGAATTTTTTGAATGTGAAAAAACAGTTTGCTGTTATCGGGCGTAAAATGTAGGGTTGTGCTGATGTTGTTTACTATTTTACAAGGGTCGCTCAGTTGTACCTGCTCCATTGAGTTGAAGGAGCCGTGGCTGTTTTTCTTACTCTTAACATTAAACCAATGGACGATGTTGTTATATCCTTTGTCCAACTCCTCAAAGCAGGCCAGATGGCCATCGGTGCCCCAAATAATTTTTGTAAAAGGATTAACACTGCTCATTAAAATGGTTTTGGGAGTATCCTTTTTTTCCAAATTGAGATAGCCCAATTGGGAGCCATTTTCGGTTTTTTGGGAGAAGGCCAGATACTCGCCCGCATTATCGAAATCATAATCCATTATGTTAGGTATGTAAGCAAGAGCGGAGTTCCCAGGAGTTGTAACTGTTAGGTTTTTTGTTTTCGAGTTTCCTTCTCCTTTAGATTCGCTTAGAACCGCAAGGTATTTTTCCTGTGGAGAAACCTTATAATCTACGGCATTTTGATATGCGGTATCAGTTCCTGTTTTTAAATTTTTGAGGACAAGGGTATTGTTGACGAGGTATAAGTAGCGATCGGAATTTTCAAGAAATTGTTCCTGTTTACCATTGGCTACGACAATTTGCCTACTGTCTTGAATGTTCTGGATGACGAGCGTATCTTCCCCGCTTTTGTAATATTTATGGAAGGAAAACCACGATCCGTGATTATTTAATTTAGGCGGGGTAATATTGTACCATAGCTTATAATCTTCAGGCGTAAGGTCCTTTTTTTTGACAGCCTGGCCCCAAATGGGGCAGGCCATCAATACCAGCATTGAGAAAATTACTTGGGTAGTGCTAATCCAAAATAATTTTAGCGGATTATTATTATTTTCCATGTTAGTAGCCGGGATTTTGCGGTTGCAGGTTTGGATTTAGGAGTAGGTCTTTTTGGGGAATGGGAAAAAGTATATCATCACTATTCCATCCCGGTTTAATGTTACCAAGAACATTATCTATAATCCCCGTTCTTTTTAAATCGAAGAAGCGATGGCCATGCTCTGAAAATAATTCCACCCTTCTTTCCTGCATTATTGCATTATGCAATTCCTCGTTCCCATTTGCATTGGTAGGTGGCAACCCTGCCCTGGTGCGGATTAGGTTGATGTCGGATTGGCCCCCTGATAAATCGCCCATATGCACCCTGGCCTCGGCGCGGATCAGGTATTGTTCTGCCAATCTTAAAATAATGGAATACTCTGCATTGGTAGGTTCTCCAGCCTGATGTTTATATTTGAAGGGATAGTACCAGTTCTGGGTACCATCGGTGACCGTGCCAATCCATTGTTCTTTTCGCAGATCGCCCGATTCAAAGGCATTTACAAGGGAAGGGGTAAGCGCCCTTGTGGGGGGAGGGGCAGTCTCAAAAATAAAATTCCCCGCCTCTAAGGTGTTTTTTCCGACAAACTCCGGTTGAAGTTGCCAAATTATGGAAGGGCTTTCCCTTAGGAAAACGTTATCGGGATTGGTTTCCCATGAAGTGTTTTCAATTACAAGAGAAGCCATTGCCGCGGCCTTTTCCCAATTTTGGGAATAGAGGTAGACTCTTGCGAGAAGTGCGGCTGCCGTTTTTTGGTCTGGCCTTACTCTTTCACCGCTGGATTCATTAGGGGGTAAGAGGGTGCGTGCGGTTTCCAGATCCTCAATAATGTATTGATATACATCCACTACCTTATCGCGATGGGCTTCCTGGTTGAGGAGGTAGTTGGTGGTCTTAATATATGGAATATCACCGTAGAGGGTAACGAGATAAAAATGGACTAGGCCCCTAATAAACAAGGACTCACCGCTAAATTGGGCAATTTCCTCTTGAGAAAAATAGGGCTCCTTTACACCTTCCAGTATGGCATTGGCAGCATAGATTTGGTTGTAAGATCCATCCCAAATTTGTGCTACCGAGGTATTGGTAGCAAGAAGGGCATTTTTATTGAACTGTTCTTCTGGGAGGCCGTAAGGGCTGTAATAGTCGAACTCATCGGCATATTGCCCCAAAAGTGTACTGAGACCTTGGGCATCTCCCGTTAAAAGGATGTCATCGCGCATTTTAGCATATATGCTTATCATAGCGGCTTCTACTGTTTTGGCGTCCGTAAAGAGGACGTCGTTGCCTATCAGGTAATTTGGCGTGTCCACTTCAATGAAATCCTCACAGGACCAGAGAAATAGTGTCAACGTAAAAATAAAAATCGATATTCTTACTGCCTTATATTTTTTTAATAATTTTTTCATTTCATCATTTTTTTAGTTAAATACTTAATTCCACTCCAAGGCTCATCACCCGTAATGGGGGAAGTTGCCCGAGGGATTGTGTTTCTGGATCCATCCCAATAAAGTCCGTTATGGTAAACAGATTTTGGGCAAGGGCATAGATTCGGCATCTATTCCCGAAGGCCTTATCTGGAATAGTATAGGAGAGGGAAACATTTTTAAGACGGATAAAGGAAGCATCGCTTACTACCGCATTGCTATAGGTGTGATAGCTATATGCGACATAGGCGTCTTCATTAAAGCCAGCTGTAAACTGTTGATTGAATCCTTGATCTCCCTGCTGCTGCCAGTGGTCAAGTACTGCAGTGGGTTGGTTCGCCATAAATCCAGCCGGGGCGGAAGTGTATTGGAAGTTATAGCCTGTCTGTTTTACGAACTGGAGTAAAAAATCAAAGCTGAGGTTTTTATAGGAAAGCGTATTGCCGAAACTTCCATAATAATCTACTCCAACACGGACCGTCTTTTTTAGATCGTTCGGGAAGGATATGGCACCATCACCGTCATAATCCTGAAAGGTATACAGGCCGGTGTTGGGGTCAATGCCAGTATAATTTAACAATAGGGCTATATCCAGAGATTCGCCCACAACATATCGATTGGCATAGGTAGAGCCTTCCAGGTTTGGAAAGGAAACCAGTTTGTTGCGTGGTATAGTCAATTGTGCGGAGGTAGTCCAGGTAAGGTTTGCGTTTTTAAGGTTTACGGTATTGAGCTCTATTTCCAAGCCACGGTTTTCCACCGTAGCATCCAAGTTTGCCTGAATGGAGGGGAAGCCTGTTGTGCCCGGGAGCGGAATGCCCACCAATTGACTGGAAGAGCGATTGCGGTAAATTGCCGTGGAAAGATTGATGCGATCTCTTAAGAATCCCAATTCAAGGGCTAGTTCCAGTTTTCTGTTTGTTTCCCAACCATAGTCGGGGTTGTAAAGATTAGCAGGTTGTAAGGTTGGGATGCCCTGATAGGTAGTGCCTGTTCCGATATAGGTATTTAAATAACCATAATTTCCAATTTGGTCATTTCCGCTGCTGCCGAAACTGCCCCTTATTTTTCCAAAGCTTAAAAATGGCATCCCATTTTTTATAAAATCTTCGTTTCCGAAAAGCCATGCTGCACCTACAGCCCCAAAGTTGGCTAAGCGTTTGCCAGGCCCAAATCTGCTAGAGCCATCGCGACGGCCCGTAAGATTGAGGATGTATTTTGATTGCAAATTTAGGTTTATCCTTCCATACGCCGCATTATACCTATATTCATCTTCCCTATTAGACAAAATAATATGATTGGTTGCCGAGGACAGGTCGTAGATAAGGTTGTTGCTTGTAAAGCCCTCTGCGTATTGGGTACGGCCTGCGCTGGTTTCGCTTTGAAAGGTGGTACCCGCTAACAGTGCGACTCCCATTTTGCCCAGTTGAAATTCATATTCCAGTTGTGGTTCCACGATCCAAGAGCTCCTTTTGGCGGTATTGACCGAGATTGAGGAATGTTCAGGGCCCAAGCCATAGGCGGGATCGTATACCGTATTGGGGTTAGTATTGGTTTCTTCCAGATGGATTTCGTTATACCCAAGATTTGTTGCGAGCGTAAGCCCTTTAAAGATTGTATAGGCAATATTTCCATTTCCCAAAAGGGTGCTGGTTTGGGAGCGGTAGTTGGATGCCAATTGGGCGAGGGGGTTGGAAAAGGTGCTGTTTTCCCAATTCAGTTCGCCGTTTTCATCATAAAGCGCTGGCGCATTGGGGGCAAGGTTCAAAGCAGGATGTACAAAGGCAGTGGTAGGGAGTTGGTTATTATCACTTACATAATTACCTGTGAAGCGGACACGCAATTTTTGGTCTATACTGGTATGGGTGTAGGAAGAGAGTACTGCGCTCTTTTTATAATCAAAATTTCCTGGAAAGACAGTTGTCTCTTTACGGTGACTACCTTTTAAGATAAATTGATTGTTACTACTTCCGCCCGTAAAGGATGCCTCTATTGTATTGTAGTAGACGGTATTGCCCAAAAGCACTTCTTGCCAATCGGTATAGCGGGTTGGATCCCAAGTACCGTTGATGTCATAGGCATTTGCAGGATATTCTGTAAATCCATCGTTTGCAAATGCCTCACGGCGCATTTGGAGGTATTGGGGGGTATTAAGAAGGTCCAAGGTGCGGGTAATATTTCCTACTCCCGTACTACTGTTTATGTGCAGGGAAGTCTTTCCTATTTTTCCTTTTTTAGTGGTAATGAGCACAACCCCATTTGCCCCACGGGAACCATAAATAGCAGTTGCATCGGCATCTTTGAGAACCTCGATGCTTTCAATATCGGTTGGGTTGATGCCATTTAAAGGGCTTTGTGCTTGGCCCATAACTGTTGAAATTTGGTTACTGCCTAGGGATCGGGAAGGGTACGGTACCCCATCCACTATATACAGGGGCTCGCTGCCATCAGCGCGGATGCTGTTGCGGCCACGGATGCGTACCGAAAATCCTCCTCCGGGGACACCTGTGGTCTGTACAATATTTACGCCAGCCATTCTGCCCTGCATAGCGGCAAGGGGGTTTGAAACAGGTTGGTTTTCGATTTCGGCAGCGGTAACACGAGTGATACTTCCTGTTTTCTCACTATCGGAAACTTTGTAGTAGCCCGCATTAATAACCACCGCATCCAAAGCCTGGGGATCCACTTCCATAATAACATTTAGAATAGGAGCATTGCCAACTGCAACTTCTTGCGTTTTATAGCCCACATAGGTAAACACCAGTGTATCGTTTGCAGTTGCTGTCACGGAGTATCTGCCTTCCAGACCGCTTATGCTCCCTCGGGCGCTGTTCTTTACCAAGACGTTCACGCCACTTAGTGGGCCATCGGCATCGGTAATTGTTCCACTAATTGTTTTTAGTGGAGGGTTCTGTGCTAAAAGTGGGGAGCTGTAAGTGAGAAAGAGGGCAAAAGTTAGTGCTAGGACATAGCTTCGCCGGTAGTAATTTTTCATACTTTTGTAATATTAGATTAGACAACTGATTTAATGCTGGCCTATCACACGTTGCGCAACAGGGTGTGAGGGCCTTTTTTTTGGTCCCCCCGGCCCCCGAAGGGGGTGAGGAGTCTTTTTTTTCGTGAATCGTGAAGCGTGAAGCGTGAGACGGAATACATCCCCCTAGCCCCCTTCGAAGGGGGGACTGGTTTATCGCTTCAATTCACGATCCTTATTTTTCATAAGCAAAATTTTTTTGGTTACAAATTAGTTGCGAAGCTTCTTGGTGGAAGAAACAGTTGCCTTGAAAGAAAGTTGAGGGAAGAAATAGCGACCAAGCCCCATACAAAAGGGCGCGGAACTCAACTTACTGCATTAGAGGTACTGGTTACCTTGGAACAATAAGAGAGCCCACGCCCGGGTCGTGAGCAATCTGCTTATCATCTCGTTCCTATGAAAATTACCAGTTTTCTAATGAGAGATTCAAAGCGAAAGCTTCAATTTTTTACTTAAAGAAGTATCGCAAATATATGTTACTAAAACAAATATAATAAAAAATAATTAGGATACTTATAAGTATCCTAATTATTTCTCAGAAAAGTTCAATTTTATATTATGAAAAAGCAAAAATTCCAGGATGAAAATATTGCTTTAGGATATAGGATAAGGGAACTTAGAGAGAAAATTATTAATCCTAAAACAAATAAACCGATTTCTCAAGAAGAATTGGGTTTAAGGACTGGAAATGCTAAAAAAACAATAGGAGAGATAGAAAGAGGAAATTCAAATCCTCGTTTCAATACATTACTTCTTGTATCCAAAGAATTAAATGTTACAATCCATGAATTACTGGATTTTGATATGAAAAAATATATTCGCCTTGGTTATAAATATAAAGCTAACGGATAATTTTATATCATCCCAAAGAATTAAATCCCTTCAATAACTTTTTGTAGTAATCTAAGGAAGAAATAGTTGCCAATTTTATTTAATCACATTCATTATATTTGATATTCTCCCCGATTAAAAGCCCATTCTTACCTTTTATCATAATGGGTGGGTTCGTGTTTGTTTTATATGTGAAACTTAAAAAATTACAATAATCTATATTGCAAGCTGAAAAAATCCTTTATAACAGATAATTAATAGATAAAATTTTATGAACGAACTAATTTCACCAAAATACCAAATGAAACTTGTGAAATCAGTTCACGATGCTATTTGGGAAGAATATAAATCATATAAAGAAGTTAGTTTGTACATTGACAAATGGTACGAGGGGGACCAATGGAATAATAATTGGGAAAACTTCCATATTTTTCAAAAAGACAGCGGAGAAATTGACTTATTGAGAACATTACATTCAATGGCGGGAAGTGACTTATTAAAAGTAGCTATTGATATGGGCGTTGACACACCAGATTTTATTCCTTCTATTCCAACATTTAAAAATGAATTAAAATCTGACTTCAAAACTGCATACGATACTTTCACAAAAGCTTTCAAACAAATTGAAACTGACCCAAGTCTTGCCATTGGTTTAGCAAATTCAGCGTTGGAAAGTATAATCAAGGAAATTTTAAAAGACGAACGAATAAAAAGTAAAGTTAAGGGAACTGAAACTCTTTATAAACTGACCATAATAATTTTAAAAGAATTTAATATTATTGACAGTAATCATCCTATGGAGCTAAAAACCGTTGGAAGTTCACTTTTAGCTATAAATCAGTCAATTGAAAAATTAAGAAGTGAGAAAACCGATTTTCACGGAAAAACTTCAGAAGATTACTTAATAAATGATGCTGTTTTTACATATTTTGTTGTCAATTCAGTTACAACTGTTGGACTTTTTTTAAACTCATATTTTAAAACAAAATTCCCTCAACCGACTAAAATAATAGAAGAACATGATGATTTACCTTTTTAATTTTAGCGGAAAGAAGAGCCAACAGGTAATCTCGGAAACCGTTACACAACCCCATAATTTATAAAAACCGCACCAATTACAAGACGCTTTTAGTTGCTTTGTTTTTGGGTTGCATCATAATGAAATAGATAGCCATTATTTTTACAAAAAACATTATATTTGGTATTCTCCCCGGTTAAATAAGCCTTTATTACGGTTTTCCGTATTTGGGTCATTTACATTTTTAATACATTTGAATTTAAGCATTATATCGCTAAAAGGGTAGATAGACAACAGGTACATTTATCTAAATGTAGACGTACATTAAAGAAATACTAATTATGATATGAATGACGTAACTTTTTGGAAAAGAATTTCTCTATTTTTTTCCTACTTACCAAAAACAATAAAAGAGACATTTATTTGGTTTTTGTTTTCTTATCTAATACCACTATTGAATATTGGCCTTATTTGGGCTATTCAAGGAAATCAATTTAATATGTCAATTGATATATATAGTATAATTATTATCACAAATGCTTGTTTTTTTACTTCTCTTTATCATTTAGCATTTGACAGTGAAAAAGCTAACAATCATTCGAAAAGCGAAAAGGACAGAAAATTAGTTAAAACAATTAATCTCGTTACTTATGTAGCTACTGTAGTGCTTTTCACAGTTACAATCATACAAACTGAAAAATCTTTTGAAATTTTTAATATTCAAGTATTCAAAATGGGAGCATTTCTAACCTTTGTAATAGCATTATTTTTAGGCTTAATAAGTAAATATGATGAAATAGAAGCAATGGGTTTAGAGCGTGCTAAAACTGGCAAAGCTCAGTCTGAAACTAGAATTAGTAATAAAAAAATTAAACTGTAATGAGTACAATAATATTAGATACAATAAAAGCTTCTCAACCAATAGGTTTAATTTACGTTACGAAAATTTCACCTGAATTACTTTTAGAAATGTCATCTGTTGATAGAAGAAGAATTGCCGATGATGACGAAGTTTTAGGCATCCAAAGAGAATTGAGATATCCTAAAGTTGCTCAAATAAAAAGCTATATAAGTTCTGTAGATGCTACCTTTCCTAATTCTATAATTGTTAATACAACTTCGGATTACTTTGTAAATGAAAATGAAAAATCAATAGAATTAAAAATTGACGAATCTACTTTTACAATAATTGATGGACAACACAGAGTCGAAGGATTTAGAGATAATCCTCAAAAGAATTTTGAATTAATTGTTGCAATTTTTAAAGACCTAAAAAAAGAACAACAAGCAGAAGTATTTTCAACAATAAATTCACAACAAACAAAAGTAGATCCTTCTCATAATTTAAATTTAGAGTTAGATAGTAAAGTTTTTACACCTATCAAGATGATGATTCAAATAGCACAATCATTTAATTTTGATAAAGATTCTCCTTGGTACAACAACATAAGACTTTTGGGTTCAGGCTCTAAAGGAATTCTTTCTTTATCTGCTTTTGTAAAACCTCTTTTAGACTTAACATATCCTGATAAAGACTATTACAAAATCAAAAATGAATTGACTATAAATGATAAAGAATTTCCAAGTTTTGTAGATTTTAACTACAATTCAAAGAGATATTTATTTTGGGAGTTTTATACCAAAAAAGATCAAAGTTCGATTTTCAAAATACTTTTAAATTTCTTTAAGTCTTTAGCAATCATTTTAGACAAAGATTGGTTAAACACAAATTCTCTACTCAATAAGACAACAGGCTACAATGCTATGATTAAGCTTTTTAGAGATTTATTTATAGAGGGTTATGAAGCGGGTGATCTTTCCTATGAATTTTTTTATAATCAATTAACAGGTCTAAGAAATATGAATGGAACAATTACAAGTGAAAACTATGGAGCGTCAGGTGCACAAGCGACAAATGAACTATACCTTGAAATGAAGAAAAACGCAAATCAACCAATTGTGTAATAGAAATCTAATTAAGAATTTTCGAAAAATTTTTAGTTATTTGTGGAGTCCGCCAAATTTTTAAATTTGTTTTCTAAAATAAAAAAGATAAAACAAAATATAAAAATTTGGCATTGTGTTAATCCGAAAAGTTAGCGTCTTGTTGCAAATGACATCTCATACATAACCCGGTGGTAACAATAAAAAAATGACAGAGTTAATAATAGAGTGGGAAGAATTCAGAAATGAAATAGAATCATTAAAAGATGACGGAAAGTTACTTTTAAGCACGCTTCCAAAAAATAAAGAAGCAGAAGAAAAATTTATAAATGAATATCAATCTTGGAGAGAACAGATCATTGAGCTTTTTAAAAATTCATTTGGTGAAAATAATGAATATAGTAGGGAACTAAAATATGCCAATAGAAATAGTTATCAAATTCCAGGACAAAAAAACAGTGTCCAAAAAAACTTTGGAGAGATTGTACAAAATTTTCGAAATGATATCCGCTATATCGATTATAATCTAAATATTCTTAGCGTTTCCGATTTAATTACTAAACCCTCCACTGTAGATCTAGTACAAAGAAAGAAATATACTTCAGAAGATATTTTAAATTTAATTCTGGAAAAGCTTTATGATTTATATGATGATACTAATTATGCAATTCTTCCGATCTTAGAAGGAAATGGAATTGAATTAAAAAGGAGAAGAGAAGAATTTGAATATGTAAAATTGTTAGAGCAAAATGGTTATATACAGAGTAGCAATATTGGGAATCAAGCAGATGCACAGTTAACAATAAATGGAAAATTATATATAGAAGAAAAAAGAAAAAGTACTGAGCCTAATTATCAATCAATTAGCGACAACAATGAAATCATTGAACAAAAGTTTGATGAATTGTTTACAAAACTTCAAAAGTTAGGTTTTGGACAACAAATTATTTTTGATGAGCTTGATGAACTGAGAAAGTTGTATTCAACATTAAATAAGAAAAATTGGGGTCAATTAGTTAAAGGTAAAATTGTGGATCTCGGTTTGTCCCAAATTATAAACCGAGATACAATGAAGATGATTTACGAACATATTACGGATGATATTTTGCGCATCCCTTAATATTGCCACCCATGTCGTTTAAAATTAATTGCTAGCCAAATCACTTACGAAAACCCTAGTAGATTTACTATTCGGCTTGTGTACTTGGATAATCCGCAGGATTTTCCAAAGCCAGTTTTTATATAGAAAGTTCTGTGCCGAGACACGCCATAGCTCATTTACATAAACGTTGTGTGCAATAAAAACAAGCATTTTTGATATTATTAAAAATTGGAATTCAAAATAATAAATGACCGAATTTTATAAACTACTATCGAACAGAGAAATTTCCATACTGATTTGGTCTTTCGTGATTTTCGCAGTTTTAATTATAAGCTCAAAAGGTAGTTTCGGAAAATTATTAGATGTAATCAAAGCCTTATTCTCCAAGAAATTTATTCCTTTTTACATCACATTCCTCGTTTACTTTTTCTTAATCATTTTCCTACTAAGTAAATTATCGATATGGGAATTGGGGCTTTATAAAGATTTTATTTATTGGTTTTTAACGACTGGAATAGTACTCTTTTTCAATTCCAATAATTTGAATGCCGTTAAAGATTTTGTCAAAGTTATATTGACTGCCACCTCATTAACCATTATACTTGAATTTATTGTTGGATTTTATAACTTCTCGCTCATTTGGGAACTGATATTAATTCCTATTGTAACTTTTATTTCTCTATTATCATTAGTTGCGGAAATGAAAAAGGATGACCCAAATACAAAAGTTGTGGCAAATGTTTTAAAAGGCATACTTACAATTATAGGATTTGGTATTTTAGTTTATGGTATTTATCAGTTGATAACCCAATATACTGATTTCCTCACATTAAGCAATTTAAAGTCTTTTCTACTTCCACCAATTTTCACACTTCTATTTCTACCGCTGATTTATTTCACAGTTCTTTATATTAAATATGAAAGAGCTTTTATGAACTTGAAACGTTACAAATTTATTTCAGAAGACAGAAAAAAGAAAATTAGGATTTCAATTTTAAAATATGCTAACATTAATTTCGCCTATATTGAAAACGCTAATAAAATAATCGTCTTTAAAAAAAGTGAATTACAAAACGAAGCCGACATTCAATCATACTTGCGAAAAAACGTCAAACTGAAACAAATTGCGTAAACCACTGCACACAGCATTGTAGCCGTTGCACAACCCCATAATTTTTAAATACGAAGCCTATATAGGCCGCTTTGAGCGGCTTTGTTTTTTGGAGCCTCTAAAAATGAAATAGATAGCGGTTCTATTTAGCAAAAAACTTTATATTTGGTATTCTACCCGAATAAAATGCATGCTGTTACGGTTTTCCGTAATGGGTGTGTTTGAGTTTGTATGAATAAATTAACATTAGAAAATGAATACACCTATAAATATTGCAGATTCGCAATTGTTAATTTCTTTTCTAATAGATAATAAACAAGTCAATTTTAACACAGATTATATTAATCTTTCCTATAAAACAATTTCATTTCAATCTGATTTTGAACATGAGTTGATTGGATTTTCAAAGTATAAAAAAATTAAGACCAGAGGGATCTATTTAAAAGAAATACTACTCGATGGAAAGATTTTTATAAATGACCATGGGAGAAATTCAGCTTCTAAAATTAATCAACATATAATTTTAATAGATTTAAATAGAGAGGATACTAAGAAATTTTTAGAATACAGTGCCCAAGATGAATATATGAGATTACAAAAAGATATTGAGTTCATTGTGCAAGAATCTCTAAAACCCTATTTTTTATTTAAGGAATCATATAAAGATTATAATATTCGCTATTCACAAATTATACATAATATTATAGTTGAATACGATCCAAAGGTAAAATTAAGTGAACCTGACTATAATTTATCCATATTAAAAAATTTATTAAAAGAAATTAAACATCAAAAGACATATCCATTTTTATTTAGAGAAAGTATCGTATCGGAAAGTTTGATTAAAATTTCAGGGCCTTGTGAAATAATAACATGTTATAGCCCAATTTTTTCAATGCCGAAAGATATTATCCGTTTTAATTGGAGTATATTTTTATTATTAGAGTTAATAGTTCAAATTTATAAATTAAGAATAGTTCATATTTCGATTATTGAAACATCAATCTATAGATTAGATATTGTGTCATACGCAAAACAATCAATTAATGAAAAAGATATATTAAAATTTTATGAATCAGTTGTTTTAAGAGATAGAATTGAGGCGTCAAATATTATTACGTCCTCTTTGTCCTTTTTACAAACACTAGTTCCAGAGAAATCATCTACATTCTACGATGAAATCTTTAATCCTGATTTAACTTATTATGAATTAGAACCAAATGAAATAAATAAAAAGCGTTTATTATCTCTTAGATTAAAAAGGGACTATTTTGATGAAATTCAATCCATACCTAATGATATTGAAAAACTCAAAATAAAATCAGAAATTTTAAGCGAGTGGTTCAGAGATTTGTCTAACTTGAAATCTCATGAAAGCAATATTAAATTACAGAAGAAAATTAAATGGTTAACTAAAATAGCTCTATTAATTGGATTTTTAGGACTTTTTATTACCTTAATAAATATTATAACAACGTTGTTTACAAGAGAAGAAATTTTAATGTTTTTAAATATAAAATAGAGTTTCACCTGGATTGAAGAAATTTTAAAATTCACACTTCCAACATATAAATCCACACTAATGGTTTTCCTTAATGGGTGGGTTTGTGTTTGTTTAATATTTGTAAACTATTCAATGAAAAAATTTAATAACTTGTGCTTAGCCAAACCCTATATAAGAGAAAATCCAATAAAGTTGCGAGTATAAACAAGCTTGTAAGTAATTTAAGAAAACAAAATTAATGAAATATACATTTGAAATTGAAACAAGTTCTGGAAATTACAGATTACAGAATGACGAAAGTTGGAGAATGCTATCTAACCGAAAAGTAATGGAAACAGATTTTACCACCTCAGATGTCTGTACTTTAATTGCAAAACAGGAAATGGATTCAGAAATAGTGATAGGAGAAAAGACTTGGTGCTTGAATCCAACCAATTTAAGTTTTGGAGATACAAATCAAGCTTACTATGAAATTTATGCTCATAGAAGAATGAAGCCTTTAACACCATCAATTGAGCAGTTAAGAGCAACCATTGCTCAAGGTGATGATAGAATTAATAACTCACTAATCTTAAACATATATGGATTTTATGAATTACGGGACTTTTCGACTTTAAATTTATCTTTTGATGACCCAACAATTGTTCATCGGTATGAAACCTTCACAGCAGGAAATGATTATGTTGGACACGATGCCCAAAATGATAATCAATTAATAAATATGCTTTACAAGACTTCATTATATTTTTGGTTGGTTCACTTACAAAACGGAAAAACAAATATGTACTTTGAAAATGAGATAAATGAAAGTTTAGAAAAAATACTTAAAGATATACACAAAGTAGAAATATAAACTGCTTAGAACACAGTATCCTAAGAAAATCTATGGCTGGTCTGTCCTATCCTAGAAAATCAGCAGGATTTTCCAAAGCCGGTTTTAATCAGGAAAGATCTGTGCCAAGACACGCCACAGCTCATATACATAAACGATACTATTTTTTTGAGGATTATTAAATACAAAGCAAACTATATTGATTTATTCCTAAAAGGATTATCAGAAGCAAGTTTCCCCACCAATTTAGCATCTGTTTTGAAATTAGGCTAATTAACTAGCGAGCAAAATAAACAAAATTAAAGCTACTGGCCTGGCTCTTGAAAAGTATGAATTGGAAGAATTTATTTGAGGATGTGATAATTCGACACTTCATGGAATGGAAATAATATATAATTGAAAAATGACTAAACTTTGTTCTAAATAACAAAACCACAATTTGACTTTTTAAAAAACAATATAAAAAATAATATGGAGATAAATTGGGTTAGAGCTTTTAACAGGCTCTGGAAAATAATAAACGGAGAGGTTTATATGAGTGGTTCGGATTTCTTGAATGTTGCAAGAGAAGCAGATGATTCAATACCGAGTTATAACGCATTTATTGAGGAAAGAAGAGCAAATGGCGATAGCACAAGCAGAAAAGATTTCTTTTGGGATGTTATTAAAGGAATGAGCGAAGATGAAAAATTGGATTTTTTTAATAGTATGATTGAAGAGTTGGAAAGTCATTCACCCGAACATTTGGACAACTTAAAGGCTTTATTCAGTAAAGGAGCAACTGTAATAAAGAAAAAAGAAATTCCAACACCGAAATTTCCAGACGAAGTTTATGCTGATGTATTGAAAACAATCCACAATTGTTACCGAAGTGCTGAACAAAAACCATCAATCTACGACGGAAAAGGAGAGGAAGATTTGAGAGATTACGCATTAGCTTTTTTGGAATCACGTTACGAAGGTGCTGTTGCCTCTGGAGAATCTTTCAATAAGGTAGGTAAAACTGACATTATCTTAAAATCTGAAGATGGAAGCAACCTATTTGTTGCAGAATGTAAAGTGTGGCACGGAGCGGAACAATTTCATAAAACTATCGAACAACTTTTTGGATATTTAACTTGGCGAGATACAAAATCAACCATTATTTTTTTCGTTAGAAATACGAAATTTGGAGACGTTCTAAAAAAGATAAAGGAAGAAGCCAAAAAAAGCCCTTATTTTCTTGAACACGTTACTGACAGGAGTGAAACAAGTTTCTCATTTAAGTTTAAGCATAAAGAAGACGATACAAGAGAGGTTTTAGTTGAAATTATGGCGTTTTCATTTCCAAGTGAATAAATAAAAAATAAAACTCCGTGTGTAAGCAATTGTTTGCTCAGAGCTACTTTGAAAAATCATTAGGAAGTTCACACTGGATTTATGTACTTTTAATAATTTGCGCAAAACAGGGGGCGGCTAAGACCTATAAAACGATCAGCCTTATTTGATAAAAAACAATGGCAATATATAAATTACAAGGAGATAGAATAACTGCATTAGAGCCGACTACTTTCATAAACGAACGAATTGATGAAGCACGAGACTTACAGAAATTTATAATCAATTCAATCGAAACAATTGACAAAGACCTATTTGTAATCAGTAGCGAATTTGGAGATTGGGAGGACAGTCGCAGGAGAATTGATATTTTGTGTTTGGACAAAGATGCAAATCTTGTGGTGGTAGAATTAAAACGCACGGAAGATGGCGGACATATGGAATTGCAATCAATTCGGTATGCGGCAATGGTCGCAAATATGACATTTGAAAAAGCTGTAAAGGCTCATACAAGATATTTAGAAAAAAACAGAATTTCGGAAAAGAATGCAGAGGACGAAATTTTAAAGTTTTTAGGGTGGAGTGAAAATATTGAGGACGAATTCGCCAATGATGTTAGAATAATCCTTGTATCAGCGGACTTTTCAATTGAAATTACAACTTCTGTTTTGTGGCTTATCGAAAGAGATATTGACATAAAATGCATACGAATAAAACCGCAACGAGATGGAGAAAACCTCTACTTCGACATTCAACAAATAATTCCTCTACCAGAAACAGCGGATTATCAAGTAAAACTTCGAGAAAAAGTTGCTGAACAAAGACAGGCTAGAAGAGAAAGTCAAAGAGATTATTCCAAGTTTAATCTGACTTTTAACGGTATCGAGTATACGAACCTGAATAAAAGGGCAACTATGATTTTGACTATGCAAAAATGTATGGAAAAGGGAATAACACCAATAGAATTAATGGAATTCACTGGACCAAGAAGGTGGCTATCAGTTGATAAAATTTGCAAAACCCAAGAGGAATTTGAAAAAGAACTTAATTTGACAGATAATAGAAAATATGATCCTTCAAGATGGTTTAATGCTGATGACGAACTTTTGGTGCATAATGAAAAGACATATGCTTTTAGCAATCAGCACGGAAAAGGAACCAGAGAATTAGTAAGTAATATTTTTGAAAAATTTCCTGAATTAAATGCTACCTTGGAAAAAAACGAGGGATAACAATGCTAAGCGTTACAAAACAATTAGATTTTTATAACCGATCAATATAAGCCGCTTTGAGCTGCTTCGTTTTTCCATTTAACAAAAACTGTACATTTGATATTCTCTACAATAAAAATACATCCTTTTATAGTTTTCCGTTAAAACATGTTATTGGATTATAATTTCATTTTAAACAGTATTGAATTGGAATCATTTAATATCATGGGTATTGGCAATAGATTATTTAAAAAAACATAAACCATTATAATCAATGAGTACAGTACATTATTTCCAAAGATATTCCCAACCAGAAAACGTAGTTACCAATAACACTCTATTATTACTTTCAAGACTTTATAATCAATCGCCTTACAAATTTAAGCTACTTGTGAATGAACTTACTGATGAACTGGATTTGGATGTTGGTGTAAATTTTAGTCAGCAAGAAAAATCAATTAATTCGATTCCAGACGGTTTCATATCCCAAGAAAGTTTTAGGATAGCCATCGAAACTAAATTAACAGACAATTTTTCTGTGAACCAACTCATTAATCATCTCAATGCATTTGGAAATGAAACTATGAAAGTTTTACTAGCTTTAAGTCCAAGTGAAGTAAATCCTAACCAGAGGAAAGAAATCCTCAATAAGGTTAAAGAATTTAATTTATCAAGAAATATTAAAGTTGCATTTATCTCAACTACTTTTAAAAAAATTATTACAATATTCCGGGAGGTAATTAAAGATTATGATTTTGAATTGATTGCAATAATTGATGATTATGAAGAATTTTGTATTAATTATGGGTTAATAAGAAAAGATGATTTTAGAATGTTAACTGTTGCATGTGGATATACGATTGAGGACAATTTCAAAAATAACGTTTATTATGACCCTGCAAATAGAGGGTATTCGTATTGTTCACATTTAGGAATTTATGACAATAAGGCGGTGAGGGGTATTGGGAAAATAGAAAACGTGATTACTGCGAATATGAATGATGAAAACGAACTTAAAATAATTTCAACTTCTCACGGACAGGCCACTGATAAACAAAAGAATAATATTATTAATATGATTCGCGCCGCCCAGGAAAATATCGGGTGGAACATTAAAAAAAACAACAAATTTTTTTGTGTTGAAGAATTTATTAAAACGAATTTTAAAAAGACGAGTAAGGGAGGTCTCTTCGGGAAGAGATATTTTAATTTAAACCAGCAACTCGGCAAAAGTGATTTTGAAAATACAGGAGAAATTGCGGAATTGCTGAAAACCCAAACATGGTAATTAGTAATATCATTGAACTGAGTTTACAAACCAGAACTTTCTTACAGTAATATAAGAATTATGCAAATGAACCTTCATATTTATGAGCAGAATATTAAAGAATTGAAACCCCTAACCGATTCAAAATTTAAATATGACAACGTTCGATGGAAGTATTTAAATATAGATTATTTGCCTTTGATTAATCATTATGAAAATTTATATATTTCAAGACAAGATGTCATAAACTCCTATAAAAAGTTTTACAATGATATGAAAGAATGGAGAACGCCATTTTTGTTAACAATGATTTGGGGGTTTGCCGATACTGGATATGGAACATATAGAACAAATAATTATTTATCAAATGAAGCCAATCATTTACTGATTATGGACGCACTACAGGCTGTTGGTCATAATGAACTCGAAATAGCCTATCATAAATTAAAAAAAATTAGGGGCTTAAACATAAGTTACATTTCAAAAATTTTATACTTCGCTTCTCGGGCTTGCAATTATGAAGAATATGCTCTTATCTATGATATTAGAGTCGCAAAATCACTAATTAAATTGTCCGTTATTCCTGAAATTTATGAAATTGTTGAAGTTAAACCTTCCTCTAAATTTAAACATTATAAACAGTATAATGTTTTGATGCATAAATATTCTAAAGAGATTGATGTTTCAGCAGAATGTTTAGAGATGTTTTTGTTTGAGCAAAAGTTTTAGATTTTCCAGATTTTTACAAATAATATGAAATCCTGACTAATAAAAAATTTCAATTATTGACACGCGAATGTGAACAAAAAAACTGCATTGGATTCCATTTGAAGAATAACTTTTATAACTTGTGCAATTGAACACAAAGGAAATGATAAAAGAGAGAATTGATATTGAACAGATTGACGGGCAGCTATTTGAAATAAAAATAGTTGCGCCCGAGGATTCCAATCCCGCTTCCTTTACGCATTACTTGCACAATCATAAGAATGGCGTCTCCAAGTTTTACAAGAAAGGCGCAATTAACTTTGTTAAGGAGGTACTGGAAAAACAGTATCCTACCCAAGAGGTAACAGATGAAGTGGCAGAAGAGGCGCTGCAATATTTAATTTTTGATCTTCAACAATCGGTTCCCTTTCCTGCACCCGAAACCCCTACTTTTAAGTTTATTGATCTATTTGCAGGTATTGGCGGTTTCCGTCTAGCACTTCAAAATCTTGGGGGGAAGTGTGTTTTTACAAGCGAATGGGACAAATATTCCAAACAAACCTATAAAGCCAATTTTGGCGAAATACCGTTTGGAGATATTACCAAAGAGAAAACCAAAAACTATATCCCTGATGACTTTGATGTTCTGTGTGCAGGATTCCCTTGTCAGGCATTTTCCATTGCCGGAAGGCGGGGCGGATTTGAGGATACTCGAGGAACCTTGTTTTTTGATGTAGCAGAGATCATAAAGAAAAAGCAGCCAAAGGCAATCTTTTTAGAGAACGTAAAAGGTTTACGGAACCACGATAAGGGGAAAACTCTGGCGACCATTTTGAACGTGCTTAGAGAAGACTTGAACTATTACGTGCCTGAACCAAAAATATTAAACGCAAAAGAGTTTGGTGTGCCCCAGAACAGAGAACGTATTTTTATTGTTGGGTTCCGGAAAGATTTGGGGATTGATGAGTTTCAATATCCTGAAGCGACTGATAAAACTGCTATTTTGGAAGATATTTTGGAAGAGCAAGAAGTTTCTGTAAAATATTATCTCTCTACCATATATTTACAAACTTTAAAAAATCATAGAGCTCGCCACGAAAGTAAAGGCAACGGATTTGGTTACGAGATAATCCCACAAGATGGGACTGCAAATGCGGTGGTTTGTGGGGGAATGGGCAGAGAGCGAAATTTAGTACTTGATGATAGGTTAACTAATTTTAAGCCTATAACAAATATTTCAGGTAAAGTGAACCGCGAAGGGGTTCGGAAAATGACCCCCCGAGAGTGGGCTAGATTGCAAGGATTTCCTGATAATTTTAAGATTGTAGTTTCAGACGCACAGGCATATAAGCAATTTGGGAATTCTGTGGCGGTGCCGGCTATAGAGGCTACGGCGGAGAAGATTATAGAGAAACTTAACTTCAAATGATAAAAGGAAATAAAGGTGAGTGGAGCGAAATTTATGCGCTTTTCAAATTATTGGGTGACAAACAATTATTTCTTGGCGACAAAGACATTGAAAAATTAGAAGGTTTAGTTTATCCAATTATCAAAATACTTCGCACTGAAAATAATGGGGATTTTGAATATTCCATTCAAGATGAAATCATTTTAGTTTCAGGAAATGAAGAAGTTTTAAAAATTCCTATTTCAGATTTTAAAAACAAAGCTCTAATTCTCTTAAAGGCAATCAAGCAAAATAAGGAAAGGACTTTTTCTGTTCCAGAAATTGAAGCGTTTATGCAATCCATAAATTGTATTTCGTTAAAAGCTAGTTCTTCAGCAAAAACGGATATTACAATTGTTGTTCACGACCAAAGAACAAATCAACAGCCGACATTGGGGTTTAGCATAAAATCGCAACTAGGAAGTCCTTCTACTCTTTTAAACGCGGGGAAAACAACTAATTTTATTTATAAAATTGTTGGTGCAAACTTATCAGAAAACGAAATTGAAAAAATTAATTCAATTGCTTCAAGGAGCAAAATAAAGGATAGGATTGTAGAAATTCAGAATAAAGGAGGCAGGTTTGAATTTATAAAAACCGAGCGTCAAATATTTTCAAATAATCTTGTTTTAATTGACAGTTTACTACCAGAGATTATATCGCAAATTGTGTTTGATTTTTATTCAAGTGAATTTTCACATTTGACCGATTTAGTAAAAAAAACGGCTGATAAAAATCCGCTAAAATTTGATATTGAAAACGAACATAAGTTTTACGAATACAAAATAAAACGTTTCCTTACAGATGTTGCGCTTGGAATGATGCCATCGCAAGTTTGGACTGGAAAATATGATGCAACAGGAGGATATTTAATTGTAAAAGAAGATGGAGATGTACTTTGCTATCATATTTACAATAGAAATGAATTTGAGGAGTATTTATTCGAAAATACGAAGTTAGATACAGCAAGTAGTTCACGACATTCGTTTGGGGAAATTTATGCTGAAAACGGAGCTATTTATTTTAAGTTAAACTTGCAAATCAGGTTTCTATGATTGAAGAAATAGTAAAAAATATAAATACTCTTCAACAATTAAGAGCGAGTAATGTTTATAATAAATATATTGAATATATAAGGTTTCCCTTTTTCAGAAATTTAGTTCCTGATACTAAAATTACATTTGATTTCCCAATTACATTTCTTGTCGGTAAAAATGGAGGCGGAAAAAGTTCGACTTTACAATCACTATATGGCTGCCCAAAAGGTTACAGTCTCGGAGATTTTTGGTTTACAACCGAATTGGATCCAATAAAGGAGTTTGGTAAAAAACGAAATTGTTTCATCTATGGTTTCAAAGATGGCAATGCTATTAATGAAGTAATTAAACAAAGAATACATAGAGACAATGATCCAGATTATTGGGAGACAGCTAAGCCAATTAAGGGCTATGGAATGTCGACCGTTCAAAGGTTTGCTCCAATTGAGAAAAACGTCGTTTACCTCGATTTCAGAACAGAACTAAGTGCATTTGATAAATTCTTTCATTTTTTAAATTTTTCCTCTAAAACACATAAAACCAAACAAGATTTTTTGCGTTTTTATTCCAACAAACTGAAAGAAGCTTTTGATAATGATACAATTATTTCCTATTACCGTCCTAATAGGAACAAATCAAAAATAACCTTAACTGCGCTTGAAACTAAAATTGTTTCGGAGATATTAAGAAAAGAATTTGAGACCATTGAAATAATTGAGCACAATCTTTTTAAAGATTGGGGAACCTCAATTAGGCTTACACAAAAAAACATTAATTATTCAGAAGCGTTTGCTGGAAGTGGAGAAACAGCAATTGTAATTCTAGTTCATAAAATATTTAACGCTACTAACGAAAGTTTAATCCTGCTTGATGAACCAGAAACATCATTACATAGCGGTGCACAAAAAAGATTAATGTCTTTTTTATTGGAGCAATGTATTAAAAAGAAACATCAAGTCGTGATTTCCACTCATTCTCCTTTTTTTATAGAGAATATGCCAAATGAATCGATCAAGGTGTTTTCTACACTAAATACCAATGGAAAATTTACGATTAATAGCAATAGGAATTATAAGGAGGCGTTTCACGAATTAGAAATAGAAAATACCAATAAGAAAATTATTTTGGTAGAAGACAAAACTGCTCAAATAATCCTCGACAAAGTATTTGGAAAATTAGGTGCAGGTATAAAGGACATATTTGAAATTAAATATCTTTCTGGCGGAGCTGATGATATCAATCAAAGGCTTACTACAATTATGGAGATTTCTGATAGTACATATGTATTGTTTGATGGGGATCAAAAAAAGCTTCAGTCTTCAATTGATTTAAACTCAATGCCACCCAATAAGCAAGATACTAGTGAAAAATTAAAGTCTTTAATAAAGACGCAAACAGGTAGTGAAATAAAATTCCATTTAAACGGAGGAAATCAATCTAAGGATCTGAAAGAAAAAGAAACTTTGAGCTTGGCTAAAAAATATCTAGAATTTTATAAGGACCATGTATTTTATCTGCCTTTAAAACTTCCAGAAGATATTATATGGGACGAAAAATTTGCGAAAAAATTGCTTGAATTAATACAGCCAAATAAAGACATATCAACAATTACTCAAAAATCGTCCAATTCTAAAGATTTAATTTTCAATTTTTGCATTGAGTGCTACGGAGATAGTAATCAATATGAATCTACTATTATCCAATTTGTTGCAAATTGGATTAATAAGGAAGATAAAAATTACGATTATATTAAAGATTTAATTGATAGCCTGAAAAACTAAAAAGGACGATTGTCTCGGATATTTTTTGGTATTTTAAAAAAGACTGGGTTTGTAATATTAAATTTTTAAAGAAAAGAAATTATCACAGTTAAGGCCGCTGGCAAGCTTTTGAAAAGAGTTTAATTTTAAAATGCATTTATAATCCCTGTATCTTATTTTCAAAACTACCAAAGTTATTTTAGCTGGTATTCTCCCCTGTATAAAACCCACTCTTATGGTTTTCCGTAATGGGTGGGTTTGTGTTAGGGTGGCCTCGATACATTTTTATCTTTCGTTGCACTCAGATAAAAACACTCGGTCACCGAGATGATTTTCAATTTGACAATTAGCACCAAATAGCGATTTGGTTTTGGCTATTTCGGTTCGATTTGTGCCACTAATTTCGGTCGGTTAATGCCAGTCATTTCGGTTTGATTTGTGCCACTTTTTGGTTTTTGTCCAAATCATTAGCAATTAACAATTATCAATAATTGTTGAATCGTTTAATCGTTTAGTTGTTGAATTGTTAGATTCTAGCTTTAAGCCTAAAGCCTAATCGCTTCCTTTCTTCTGAGGTATAAGAAAGCCTCAAGTTCCATTCATGCTTTAGTCGTTGTAAGTTTAGCTGGTCTCTTTCATTCTATATGCACTTCTTCTTTAATAGTATGAAAGAGATTACTCTTATTGGTAAGACTTTTGAAAATGAAAATTAATGCCTGTAGCAGCGGAAGTTGCGCGAGGATGTGCAAAAATATGCAGAAAGTGTCGGTCTGTGCTTTAGCGCATTGGTTTTAAGGCAGTTGGCTTTAAGTTTGACTTATTGTTTAACCTTAAAATCATTAAAAATGGCAAAGCAAAAAGGAATCATCAAGTTGAAGGGTACCATGGGAGATGTTACCTATTACAGAACCGCGGACGGATATATGGCCCGTGAGAAAGGTGGGATTGAAAAGAACAGGATCATGAACGATCCTGCTTTTAAGAGGACACGGGAGAATGGGCAGGAGTTTGGAACCGCCGGAAAGGGCGGACAGCTGATTCGGAAATCGCAGCGAATCTTATTGCGTCAAGTGGGTGATAATCGAGTGACTGGCAGGTTGGTGCAGCAGTTGATGCGCGTTATTAAAAGTGATTCGGTGAATGTGCGAGGCCTTCGTACCGTTCAGGATGGGGATATGAGCCAATTGAATGGATTCGAATTTAACCAAAAGGGCAAACTGACAACTGTATTCTTTACAGGTTTTACTCCAACTTTTGACCGCCCTTCGGGAGCTTATGATGTGGATGTTGCGGAATTCGTGCCCAATGAGGCCATTGATGCGCCTCGCGGTACTACACACATACAGTTATCAGCAGGAGTAAGCACCTTGGATTTTGGGGCTCGTAAGTTTGAGGAAGGTCATATCCTTTCTCCTATCATTCCTTATGATAACCAAACCCAAGCTGCATTTACGCTTAGTTCGACTGTGCCAGCTGCAAGTACGTTCCCTGTCATCGGGGTAGTGGGAGTAAGTTTCTTCCAAGAGGTAAACGGGCAGATGTACCCATTGCGAAATGGGGTGTACAATGCACTTTCAATAGTAACTGTTGATCAAGTGTAACCTTTAAAGCCTTAGAAATGGACTTTTTTTTATTTAGGACACATTTTAGGGCGGGGACAAATGGGATGCTGTTTCACAAGCAGCATTTCATTTGCTTCTGTGTTGAGTTGCCCTGGCGGTGCAATGAAGAGAATACATCGTGTATACCGGATGGGGTTTATGAATTGGAGCGCTGTTATTCTTTGGAGTTTGGCCATCATATTCGGGTAAAGAAGGTGCCGGAGCGATGCGGGATACTATTTAGGTGTGCGATTGCTTCGGGTAACGATTCTTCTGGCGCCATAGTACCTACTTTGCGGCTGGAAGGAGTTGGAAAAGGTAGTGGCTCGAAGGAGGCGCTGCACAAGGTTTTGATGCGGATGGAGGCGGGTAGGAGTGAAGGGGAGCTGTTTTTTTTGACTGTGGAATCTGTGCATAGTGGGAGGTGAGGTTTCAGTTGTCTGTTTTCGGTTGTCTGTTGTTTTGTTTGTTGTGGGTTGTCTGTTTTTGGCGGATGAGATTTTATTTGGACGGTTATCTTAATAAAATAGGATTATGGAAACTAGAAATAAAAAGGATGCAAAACTTAGGATGCTACGTAAGTTTCGCAATTTAGGATGGGCTCTAACTACTGTTGGCGGTGGAATAATAGGCCTTCCTGGTGGGGACTTATTGGAGCGACTGGCTGTTTACGCCATAGTGGCTGGTACCTTATTATCGGTGGGAAGCCAAGCACTTATTAATGAGATGACAGATGAAAATGGAGGTTTTGGACCATTTATGAAACCTGGAAAACGTAGGCTCTTTACAAATGGGATGACTTAAAGTAATGATAGATTTAATTAATAAAATATAATACTATGGACAATTATAAATTGAGTATTTACGGAGGTACCGTATTTGGATTGGTGCCGAACCTACCGGTTGAGAACATTGTGGTCACGATCTATATGGCCATATTGGGAACGTTGACCAGTTTTTTGGTCACCGTACTTTTAAAATGGGTTGGGGGATTTGGGGAAAATAGGTGATGATGATGTTTTTTTAACAAAGGGGTTAAGAAGTTATTTTCTAATATTTCTCTTAGGAACGAATCGGTAAAGACAGGCCTCAATTGCAAATAAGTAGAGTTTCGCTTTGGGGCTACAAATTTGAATGAAGGGTTGTGAAAAATTATAAATACTGTTAAAGTTATAGTTAGAAGACTAGTATTTTGAAATTTATTTTTAATTCGTTGTCTTCGACAATGTTCTTTAAAATAAGGGTGTAAAGCGCTTAAATAAAGAAACTTTAAAAAATTTTAAGAAAATTTTGGCAATTTAAAATAATGCTATTATCTTGCCCTTAAGTTTAATTCTCTCCCCGATTATAAACTTGCCGGTTATCTATGACCATAACTCATGTTATGGCTTAAAGTCGTGCAAGTTGATTAAAAGATTTTTTTTTGTTTTTTATCCTTTAAAGTTTTAAAGGGTACATAATTTTTTAATGATAACCCAATTTTATGAAAAAAACCTTTCCACACCCAAGGATTTTCCTTGTATTGGCAGGAATATCCTTGCTTCTTTCCAATCAATTTTATGCCCAGGACATCCTCTGGGAAAAATCGTATGGCGGCATACAATCGGAATACCTTTTTGATGCCCAGCCCACTGCCGACTATGGCTTTATCCTCGCGGGAAGCTCGCTTTCGGGCAAGTCCGGCAACAAAAAACAGGAAAATATAAAGGACCTTGACTATTGGGTCTGGAAGATGGACGAGAAGGGCGATATGGACTGGCAGAAGAACTTGGGAGGTACTGGAGCGGACTATCTCCAGAGCATAAAGGGAACGCTCGACGGTGGCTTTATCCTTGGGGGCACTTCCACTTCCCCAAAGGGCGCGGACAAAAAGGACGATAATTTTGGAAAGGAGGATCTTTGGATCATCAAATTGAACGCCAAGGGCGATGAGGAGTGGCAGAAGACCATTGGCGGTACGGGGCGGGACGTAATGAAGGAGATCCACCAGACCAGAGACGGCGGCTATATTATAGGTGGCTCCTCTGAGAGTATTGTTTCCGGGCTGAAGACCGAACTTTCCTATGGCAGCCTGGACTACTGGATCATCAAACTGGATGCTACCGGAAATATAGAATGGCAGAAGACTTTCGGGGGCAAGTTTATGGACCAATTAGAGAGCATCATATCCACCAAGGATGATGGTTACCTTATAGGGGGGTGGTCAAATTCCTTTAAGTCTGGGAACAAAAGTGAGGATGTCTATGGCGAAGGCGATTATTGGGTGCTGAAACTTGATAGGGACGGAACTATTGAATGGCAACGGGCACTTGGGGGTGAGCAGGACGACCACCTGTACACCATTATCGAGCTGAAGGAGGGCGGCTATCTTGCTGGAGGAAATTCCAGCTCCAGTACCTCGGGCAACAAGAAGAAGTCCAATGGGCGTGGAACCGACTTCTGGCTGGTAAAGCTCAGCGAGGTCGGCGAGATTGACTGGCAGGAAACCTATGATTTTGGGAAGACCGATATGTTGATCTCCATTACCGAAAATGGTGACGGCACCCTGCTTTTGGGCGGACACGCCAAGACGGAGAATACCGGACTGGAAAGAGCGGACAAGAAAGGGATAGACGATTTTATAGCGCTCAAGATTGCACCCGATGGGGAGGAAAAATGGCGAAAGACCGTGGGCAGTGCCGGGGAGGACAACCTGAAAAAACTGATAGAGACCCGTGACGGGGGCTACCTGCTCGCAGGAACCACCAACGGCAAGGTGTCCCGTGACAGGAACAGCGGCCAGGGCCGCAGGGATTTTTGGGTGGTTAAGCTTAGGGACAAGGACAAGGAGGACGAGGAAGGCAGGTATGTGGGCCTTGAGGCCTTCCCCAACCCGACCGAGAACTTTACCAATGTCATTGTGAACCACGAGTTTGAGAACGGCAATGCCAGCGTATATGACATCAGTGGCAAGCAGGTACAGTTCTTTGCCATAGAAAGCAGGACCGTGCCGATAGACCTACAGGGACTTCCCGTGGGGGTCTATATCGTGACCGTTAAGACAAATGTTTCCACCGAATCCGTTAAAATATTAAAGAGTAATTAAAATGAGAAGAATAAAATTTCTGGTAGTATTGATTTTAGGCTATGCGACAGCAAATGCCCAGCTTAGCACCGAGAAGACATTTATTGACTATAATAACATTGAGATGCCGGTATCGCCCAATGCGGCCAGTCTGGGTACGTATGGCGACACTCCAGTCAATCTTGCCACGGGGATTCCCAATATAAGCATCCCGATCTACACACTAGAGGTGGATGGGGTGAACGTGCCCATCTCGCTTTCCTATCACGCATCAGGGATACAGGTTAATGAATTGGCCACCGCGGTAGGGTTAAAGTGGACACTAAATGCGGGTGGTGGAATATTCAGGAGCGTGAGCGGCAAGCCTGATGAGGATGGGTGGCGGCAACCTTTTAATGACTTGGGGCCGCTTTCGGATGGCTTCTACGATAATTTCGATGTTTTAAATTTTAATGATCAGACATCAATAATTGGAAGTCCCCCTACCTACAACGGATTAGCAAAACTTCGTGACCACAATCCTGACAACTACAGTTACAACTTTTTGGGATATTCCGGGAAATATATAACGGACTTTTACAATGTGGCAGTCAAGAATTATGCCGACAAGCTGTTTATAGATGACAGGACTATAAAGGACCAAATGGGAAACACCTACATATTTGGGGAAAACGGTTATATAGAGACCAGTAACAGAGAGTTTTCCTATAACAGTGAAAGAACGGGAGCTTCTCCAATCGATAACAATGGCTATTCTTATGATGCGGACATCATAACTGGTTGGATGCTGACTTCTATTCAGACAAAGCACAATAAGAATATATTTTTTGAATATGAAACGTATAATATAGATGAACTCGAATTTCACCCCCTTTCCCATACCATAGCGTATGGAGAGGAATGCGCACATGAGGGCACAAATTATGCTGAACTGACGGTTACTGATGTCAGGAATGACTATAGCGTTCAGTTGATAAAAAAGATAAGTAGTGATAACGTGGAGATACTTTTTGATTATTCTCTGGAGGATCCTAACCTTTCTACATGGAAAAAGAAGTTAACGAAGATAACCGTCAACGATATACTCAATGGTGCATCCAAGGAATTCCATTTTGTTTATGGTAGTTATGATGGTGATCCAAGGCTGAGGCTTGATAGGGTGTATGAGAAAAAGGATATGGAAGAACTTCCTGGATACTCATTCTCCTATATTGCAGGACAGTTGCCCGATAAATATGATTTTTCACAGGATTTTTTTGGCTATTACAACGGCAAGAACAATGGGTCGCTAGCACCAAGGGAGCGTATAATAGAGGATTCCTATTTTCCGCAATTCAAAACATTTTATGGAGCAAAAACTGGGGACCGTAAACACGACCTTAATTATCTTAAGATCGGTGTTATTGAATCGATTACCTATCCCACGGGAGGCACGACAAAGTTTACCTTTCAGCCGAACGCCGAATATGATTCAATCTTTAAGGATATAAAATATTGTGGTGGGCTCAGGGTAAGCAAGACCGAAGATTTTGATAACGATGGCCAACCATTAAAGACAGTAAATTATACATATGATGGCCTTGAGGGCCAGAGTCTACAGACTAATTTAGAATATATTATAAAGCAAGTAGATGGCCAATACACGATGGATAAAAAAACAATTATACACTCCAGTTTCATACTCCCCGGGGATTTAAACTTAAGTGGATATTTTTATAAAAATGTTACGCAGACTATCTCTAAAGAGGGGGAGGTCCATAAGAAGGAAAGTAGTTTCATCGAGGACATTAGCTTTGGTACGCTCAATAGTCATTTGTCCACTGAAAAAGTCTATAGGGGCGGTAATTTAGCGAAGATCGTTGCATATGAATATGGCAGTTATGGTGCCAAAAGCTCCATCCGTTGGAATATTCTGGGGGATAATATTTGTATATTATTTACTAACAACAAATATTTGACTGCATATTTTAAAGGCAAGGGCGTAACATATTCGACTAAATGGGCAAAACTACCTAACTTCATCGCCACCACCGATATACTCAAAATGGGATCAGTTAACGATACCGTGACCACTATCCAGGAATTTGATTATGATGACGAGACCCTCTTAAAGGTTCAAGAGATCAGTGATACCCAAAGAACACGTGAGGAGGACCCAAATGGGGTCGTAAGCTATCCGGTCCGCAATCCCAATGGGGAACGTATCACCATAGACTACAAATATCCCTTTGTTCCCACGGACGAAGGTTTCGATCCCGAATTCCCAAAAGGCCTGATGATCAGAAAAGAGGTCACCAGCGACCGCCACGACGTAAAGATCTTTGGACAGGCCTACGAGTACGATGCTGTCGGGAATATTACCAAGACCTACCAATACAATAAAGGGGCCAAGACAAACAACAATGCACTTGCCTATATCCCCCCGGACTATGAGTATATATCCTCCTTTACCTATAAGGACGGAAAGCCCGTACAGATGCGTCGGACGAACGGCCAGGAGGTTTCATATATATGGGGCTATAACGGCCAGTTTCCCGTTGCAAAGGTCGAGGGGGTAAAGCGATGGACCCTCGAGCAAATCAATGGTGGTCAATTGGTAAACAGTATTGAGTCCACAACCGATGAAGTTACACTGCGCGGCTTTTTAACACAGCTCAGGGAGCACGCTAGTACGAGCAATGGGATGGTGACCACCTTTACCTATGAGCCCTTGAACGGGGTCAAGACCATTACCGACCCCAAAGGGGAAAAGCGGACCTTTGAATACGACAGTTTTGGCCGCCTAGTGCTGGTACGGGACAACGACAACAATATTCTTTCCGAAAACGAATACAACTATGGAAATTAACACCAGCCAACGGATGAAAATACCCGGACCATTTAGTTTGCGCCCCAGACTTGCGCTTGCCTTTATACTAATATCCTTGGGTTCTAACATAGGGATACTTGCGCAGGACCCGACCCACAACTATATTATGACCACTACCTATAAGGAGGCAAGGGCCAATGAATTTCAACAGATCCCAGATGCGGACGAGGCGGTGGTGGTGCTGACCTATTTTGACGGGCTTGGCCGTCCCAAACAACGGATCGACCATAAACAGTCGGGTGACGGGGATGACCTTGTAACCTCTTTTGCCTATGACGGTTTCGGAAGGCAGCCATTGGAGTTCCTTCCCTTCGACCGCGGGAGTGCGACCCTGAACTATATAGAGGATACAGGCAACGCGGAGTTGCTGGACTTTTATGCCGACCAGGAATATGGGGCCACTGGCAACCCCTGGAGCGAGATGATATTTGAGGAATCCTTTCTGAACAGGGTGCTGGAGCAGGCCGCCCCCGGGAATAAATGGAAGAAGGAAGACGGCCACACCATCAAGTTTTCCTACGAGACCAACAGTAATAACGAGGTGCACTATTATACCGTGACCTTGAGCTCGAACGGTACGCCCTCGCTTCATTACCACCAAAAATACCCCAAGGGGCAATTGTACAAGACCGTGACCAAAACCGAAAACTGGCAACCGTCCGATGGGCACAAAGGGACCATAACGGAATACAAGGACAAGATGGGACGCATCGTTCTCAAACGGGCCTACGAGACGCCGATTGACGGCCTCCTTACCGATCCGCCCATGGCGTTGGATACCTATTACATTTATGATGATTACGGTAACCTGACATTTGTACTCCCTCCCAAGCTCTCGCACCAGATCCCCGCCAACGGTTCTCTTTCCGGATTGCTGGACGATCTGGCCTACCAATATAGGTACGATTACAGGAACCGGGTGATTGAGAAAAAGATACCGGGAAAAACTCGGGAGTATATGGTCTATGATAACCTTGACCGCATTATAGCAACAGGGCCCGCGCTCTCGCCTTTTGGAGATCAGGCCGAGGGGTGGCTGCACACAAAGTACGATTTCCACGACCGCGTTGCCTACACCCTGTGGAAACAGGGCACGGTAGATGGCGCCCAACGAGATGCCCTTGCAAATGCCTTGCCCACCTATATATCGGAGTACCGCATGTACGGCAGCAGTACCAGTCAGGTGAACGGGGTCTCCTTTAGTTATTCCAACCAAGTGGTGCCCACCTCGGGCTACCACGTGCTCACCATAAATTATTACGACGACTATGAGTATTCCGGTGCGCCTACAACTATTCCCACCACGGTAGGCGAGGGCGATATTGATGTGCTCTATGACAATACAATAAGACCCAAGGGACTGCCGACGGGAAGTTGGACCAGACAGGTAGAATCCGCGCTCCAGGCAAACGGAATCCTTTCCTATACGCTCTATGATAAAAAGTCCAATCCCGTGCGGGTAAAGAGCACGAACTCCGCAGGCGGCTATACCCAGACCGACACCAAGTTTGATTTTATCGGAAACCCGTACTATACCAAGACCCAACACAAGAAGGATGCCTCGGGCTTCTTGGTGACCACTAAGGATGTGTTTACCTATACCGACCAGTCCAGGCCCCTGAAGCACACCCATAAGATCAACACTGGGAGCGAACAGTTATTGTCGCTCAATACGTATGATGAGCTTGGCCGCTTAAAAACTAAAAAGGTGGGCGGTACCGATCTTTCGGGAGCAACCGCCCTACAGTTTGTGGACTACAAATATAATGTACGCGGCTGGCTGACGGAAATAAACGATGTAGATAACCTTGGCCAGGCCTCTTCGCCCGTGGACCTGTTTGGCTTTAAGATAAACTATACAGAAGTGGAGGATGACATTAATGGCACGGTAAGCCCACTCTACAACGGAAATATTGCGGAGACCTTTTGGCGTAGCAGCAGTGATAACATTAAACGCAAATATGGCTATAGCTACGACCACCAGAACCGTTTGATGGATGCCTATTATCAATTGCCCGGTACCTCCGTGCCAAGGACCGATTCCTATAGTGCCCACTACAGCTACGACCGCAACGGGAACATCCTGTCGCTCCAGCGCAATGGTGAGCAGGATCTGGCCAGCTCGATCATAGAAATAGACGATCTGGACTATACCTATAACGACGGGAACCTGCTTGAGAAGGTCAATGACCTGGAGAACAATCCCGCAGGATTTGACATGAACGGTAAGGGGACCAATGTACAGTATGGATATGACGATTATGGGAATCTGGTTTCGGACCCCTATAAAGAAATTACGGATATAACCTACAACCATCTGAACTTTCCCGTTAAGATAACATTTGGCGGTGGCGGAAAGATTGAATACTTTTATGATGCCACGGGCGTTAAATTAAAAAAGAAGGTGACGGACGGCACTACTATTACCACTACGGACTATATGGACGGTTTTCAATACACGAACGGCAAGCTTGACTTCTTCCCGCATGCCGAGGGGTACGCCAAGGCAATACTTTCAGGTCTTGGTGGCGGTACCAGCTATACGTTCAAGTACGTGTTCAGTTATACCGACCATTTGGGGAACATACGGGTAAAGTATGCACAGAACCCGGCCAATGGCAACCAGATAGAGATTCTGGAAGAGGACCATTACTATCCCTATGGGCTCAAGCACAACGGATATAACGGCAACCATACCACTTGGGACGTTACTCCTGGCGGACAGATCACACTGACACCTGTGAACCCATTTCTTGGGGATACGTACAAGTACAAGTTCGGTGGGAAGGAGTACGACGATACCTTTGACATAAACACCTATGATTTTGGGGCCCGCAATTATGATCCCGCCCTTGGCAGATGGATGAACATCGACCCGCTGGCGGAGGAACGTATAAATCTTTCACCATATAATTTCGTACAGAATAACCCTATAATAAGAGTTGACCCAACTGGAGCCTTGGATGATATTTTTCAAGTTGACCAAGACGGCAAAATAACACAGATTAAAGCGGAAGGAGAGGATGTTTTAGTGGTAGTTGACAATAAAGGTAATGAGGTGGGAAATAGAGTCAACATTGGAGATGATGCAAATCTTCGTGAATTTTCAACAATGGGCGTACAAGTTCTTGAGATTTCTGATCAAAGTAAAGCTCTAGAAGCATTTACTGAAGTGGCTAACAACACGAAAAAGGAATTCGCTCTTATTAATAAAGAAAATTCAAATACTGGCCTAAAAGATTCAGCAATAGTGGGTGATGGGGAAAAAAGCACAAATTCAGGTGATATTATTGCTAAAGGACTATATGACCTTGGCGACACAGCTGTAACTGATATAACTCATAATCATCCTAAAAACTCGCCACCATCAGGCTATTATGTAAACACAGGAGAGAACATTAACCCTGATAGCCCTATTGGAGATGCAAGAAATGCTACGAATTATCCAACCAATAGTGCTGGACAGCCGATAATAAGAAAAGTATACACACCACAAAGTGGAAAAACATATAGATATGATAAAAATAAAGTCTATAAACCAGAAGTCAATTAAGCTGATTTTTTTAGTTTTATTACAGACCATTTTTTCCTGTAGTTCTGTTAAAAAAAGCAGCAATGATTATTTAGTAAAGTCTTTAGAAGATTATATTAAATCTTATAAATCTTATGATTTTGAAACCCCTCTGGAGTATATAATGATAAGTACAAAATCCAATGATGGAATTTTACAATACATTATAAGTGATGCGCCTAAAAAAGTATTTTTAGGAGATTTGATTAAGTCTCAAGACAACTCTAATACTTCTGAACTATTAGGATATTATAAGGGATTTGCCTGCAAAATAAAAAGTGATAGTTTGCAAAATTATAAACAGCTTTTTGAAAAATTAGATGAAAACTTAATGATTGGGGCAAAAGAATCCAGCATTATAAAAAGGACAGATGGGAAAGAGTATAACGTTGATTTATCTCTATTAAATTGGACACCAAACTTGACAATGATTTTTGACAGGTCTACTAATAGTCAAAAAGTTATATTGAATGAATAGATAATATTAAACCACCTTTGGATGGTTTTTTAGGTAAGGGTTTAAACTGGTAATGTATCAGGTGTGCTGATGCACTATTTAAAAGTGTTTAAATTAGTGAAAGTCAAAAAGAGGCATATAGCATGTTACAGTACAAGTTGGGCGGCAAGGAGTACCAGAGCGAGTTCGACATCAACACCTACGACTTCGGTGCGAGGAATGGAGTTTATCCCGAGCACAGTCGAGGGGACCCCGCCCTGGGCAGGTGGATGAACATCGACCCGCTGGCGGATAATTATTTTAAGCTTTCCCCCTATAGTCACACCAGTAATAACCCCCCGCTCCCGCGCGATTGCATCGCGTGGTCTCCCAAGCTTTAATGTAGTGACAGTACTAACTGTTCTTGTTTCGATATGATTTAGGAGCCTTTGTTTTCCTGATATTAAGAAATAACAATATCTTTATAATATGAGCCGCAACTATAAATTCCATAATCCAGAAGGTCTTTATTTTGTGAGTTTTGCAGTAGTGGAATGGTTGGATGTTTTCACTCGCAATGAATACAAAGATATTTTATTGCAAAGCCTTTCGTACTGCCAAAAAGTAAAGGGAATGGAAATAATTGCGTGGTGCATTATGACAAATCATGTCCACTTGGTTTTTCGAAGTGTAAAAGGTCAGCATCCGTCGCTTTTGTTGGGAGATTTTAAACGTTTTACGAGCAAGGCGGTGGTAAGAGCTATACAAGAGAACCCTCGGGAGAGCCGAAAGGAATTTCTAATGGAGCAATTTGAAATAGCTGCTTCAAAATCGTCCAATGTGAAAGCGTATCAGTTTTGGAGACATGATAACAAACCTATTGAGTTGTGGAGCAACAAGGTTATTTGGGAGAAAATCAGTTATGTTCACAATAATCCCGTTGAGGCTGGATTAGTCTTTAGAGCGCAAGACTATGTTTATAGCAGCGCTTCGGATTATGCTGATGAAAAGGGATTGTTGGACGATGTTGTGGTGTTTCGGTATTATGGTTCAATTAGGAATTGAGAATTGGAAAATTTGATTAAAATTGGGCAAGGAACGCGATGCAATCGCGCACCAGCCCCGGATATCCACAACCGCGTGGCCTACACCCTATGGAAACAGGGCACGGTTGATGAGACACAACGGAATACCTTGGCGAATGCCCTGCCCACCTATATTTCGGAGTATCGCCTTTATGGCAGCAGTACCAATCAGGTAAACGGGGTCTCCTTTAGTTATTCCAACCAAGTGGCACCCACCTCGGGCTACCACATACTTACGGTAAACTATTACGATGATTATGATTATAATGGCGCCCCGGGAAGCATTCCCGGAACCGTCGGTGATAATGATATTGATGTTGCCTACAATAATACCACAAGACCCAAGGGACTGCCGACGGGAAGTTGGACCAGACAGGTAGAATCCGCGCTACAGGCAAACGGGATCCATTCCTATACGCTCTATGATAAAAAGTCCAATCCCGTGCGGGTAAAAAGTACGAACCCCGCAAGCGGCTATACCCAGACCGACACCAAGTTTGATTTTATCGGAAACCCGCAATATACCAAGACCCAGCACAAGAAGGATGCTTCGGGCTTCTTGGTGACCACCAAGGATGTGTTTACCTACACCGAACAGTCCAGGCCCCTGAAGCATACCCATAAGATCAACACGGGGGGCGAACAGTTATTGTCCCTCAACACCTATAATATTCTTGGCCGCTTAACGACCAAAAAGGTGGGCGGTACCGATCTTTCGGGAGCAACCGCCCTACAGTTTGTGGACTACAAATATAATGTACGCGGCTGGCTGACGGAAATAAACGATGTAGATAACCTTGG
>Ga0208013_1000161_pt1 | contig 46227 bp, 68 predicted proteins | sample 16_taG_FD_184091 | JGI IMG/M metagenome (GOLD analysis project Ga0208013, IMG submission 184091) | Marine viral communities from the Subarctic Pacific Ocean - 16_ETSP_OMZ_AT15313 metaG (SPAdes) (version 2) | ecosystem: Environmental > Aquatic > Marine > Oceanic | place: Pacific Ocean | collected...
GAAATTATAGCTATGAATAATGGGAGTGTTGGATTATGTAGCCAAGCTCCGTGTATTTGGAAATAATAAGAGGAAAAAGCGTGAGTAAAGGATCTAAGAGAAGACCCGAAAATAGTAAAAATTTCCAGAAAGGATATGATAAAGTATTTGGAAAACATACGCTAAATGCCATCAAAGGCATGAAAAACTATAATAATAGACGAGCTAATAATGGCCGCTAATAATTTAGATTTAGTAAAAATAGACGATGAGTTATTTGAAGACATAGTTGGAAATAACACAAAGTATACCCCCGAAGAACGAATAATGGCTGCTACCTACTATGCAGTTACTGGGTCATCCCTGCAGGCCTCTGAAAAATGTGGTCAAACAGGTACAAAGATACCAGCTTCGACGATAAGAAAGTGGAAAAATACCACGTCCTGGTGGAAACCAGTCTTACACGAAGTACGCAAAGCTAAGCAGGAAGAATTAGATGCCAAACTAACTTCCATAATCATGGAGGGTGCTGATAAGTTAGAAGATAGAGTACGCAACGGAAATATCAAACTAAATCCAAAAACTGGAGAACTTAACAGAATTCCAATGACATCAGGGGAACTAGCCAAAGATGCTGTAGGCATACCATACGACAAACGAGCTCTTATGAGAGGTGATCCCACGTCTAGAACAGAGAAAGTTGACCCAAAACTTATGCTCGAGGACTTAGCAAAGCAATTTGTTAAAATTGTTGAATTAAATGAACCCAAACCAATCGAAGCTGAACTCATTATTGAGGACGACAGCATCGAAGACCAATTAACGGAGGAGCTTCCAGTTTACGAAACGAAGGAAGCGAATAACTAAAAATGGCTAAAAAGAAAACCAAAAAGAAATTAAAAAAAGACCCGATAACGGGCAAATATCCCACCAAACGACGAAATCTTCGAGACGTACAGAAAGATCTTCAAAAATCTGGCGTATATTCAAATAAAAAAATGAAAGAAAGAGCCAAAAAGGCTATAAAATATGCGAAGGAAAATCCCTATGAAGTAGCTCTTGGGGCAGCTATGATGCATCCCGGAGTTAGACTTGGTGCTGGTATTGCAAAAGTCGGACGTGCTGCTTACAAAGGAGTAAAGGCCTTAGGTAAGAAAAAAATATCAGGCGCACCAGTTCGACAAGCTTTTGGAACTAAAGTTAAAGGACAGGGTAAAACCTATAAAACTCGTGCCCAAGCTGAAGTTGCAGCTGGTGGTACCAAAAAAATGAAGGGTGCTACAATTGATAAAACTAAGGGTGGTTATCAAGTAAATCCATCACGTAAAAATGTCATGAAAAGTCCTAAAACCTTCGCTGTTGGCGCAGGTCTTACTGCAGCTGCGGTAAGTAAAAAGAATAAAAAATCGGCACCAAAACCAAAGGCAAAAGTAAAAGCAAAAGGTAATGGAAGTAAAAGAAAAACTTACAAGTCAGTAGAAAGTGCTCAAGGTAAAAAAGTTCAATCACAAAGCAAAGGACGTAGAAATACAGCAGGACCTAATGCTATATCTACATCCAAACGCAGAAGCTATGGTGGTAAAACTATGGATACTCAATCAGGTAAGATGAGTACCAGCCGTAATGTACGTGGAGTAATTAAAAGATCAGGTGCGTTGGTTAAAAAGAAGGCCAAAACCAAAAAGAAGTTACACGGTTCTGAACGTTTTCGCAGACGTTTAGGTGGACAAAGGGGATATTAAAATGGCAGGTCCAATAGCAATAGCAGGAATGATATTTAAAGGTGGTAAATGGGTTTCTAAAATAGCAAGTAAAAAACTTAAATCTAAAGTAACACCAAAGAAAACAAAACCTAAGAACAACAATCCTAAAGGCACAAATCAATGGAGCAAAACTACAAAATCTGGAAAGCCACCAAAGAAACAAACTAAATTCAAAGGCGGAACGAAAGATTACGAGAGAATAAAAGCTCAAGGTGCTGCAAAAAGAAAGGCAGCTGTTAAAAAAGGTACTGCAGCGCAAAAAAAATACTACAAATCTACAAAATTGCTGGAACGAGCAAAATAGTGGCTACCCCAAAGGATAAAAAGTCCAAGCAGAAAGCAAAAAAAAGAGATTACAAACGAGAATACGCTACTTACCACAGTAAGCCTAAACAAAAAAAACGTAGGGCTGCTCGTAATAAATCTAGAGCTGATGCTGTAAAAAAGGGTACGGCTAAAAAAGGTGATGGCAAGGATGTTGATCACAAGGATCGTAATCCTAAAAATAACTCAAGTAAAAATAAACGAGTTGTGAGTAAATCTAAAAACAGAAGTTATTCTCGAAAAAAAGAGAAAGGACACGGAAAGAGGTACGCATAAAATGGCAGCACCACTAATAGGAATCGGAGCAAAAGTAGTTTGGAATGGAACCAAGTGGGTTGCTAAAAGACTTGCCAAAAATGCTAAGAAAAATAAAAAACAACTTGAATTAGATCTTAAACCCAAAACTACTAAGAAAAAAATTCATAAAAGTGAAGACCCTTGGTCTGATATTGGATATACTAATCCCAAAGTAAACCCCAGAAAAACAAAAACATATGGTCCAACAAAAAGAAAATATCACGGAAAAAAGGAAAGAAATTACGGAAATCCTAATAAAGGAAATTAATAAATGGCAGATTTAACAGTAACGATAACTGAAAGTGTAACGCTTAATTCAGTTGACCAAGGTGCAACTACTTCTCTTACTATAGGAAGTGTTGTTGAAACCTTTAAAAGAATTGTATCTTGTCCTACTGATACTACAATTGCAACATTCAGAAGCACAGTTTCTGACGGTTCTCTTTCTGATGGAGCTTTAGATGTTGAAGATGTAAGATATATACGTGTAACAAATTTAGATAGCACAAACCCAGTAAATCTATCTTTACAAGTAGATGTTGGTGAAGATGACTCTGCTGCAGATGAATCAGCAACAATTTTACTTGAGGCTGGTAAAAGCTTTATAATGGGAACACCTAGTGAAGGTGTAGCAGTCCAAGATACTAACGCAAATATAGAAACAACTATGCATAATTTAGAAAGTATACTAATTGATCCGTTAACTAACGAAGTAGCTGTTGAAATATTTATAGCCAGCGTATAATATGAAAAATATTATAATATTTTTAATATTTACGGTTATGCTTATAGCACCGTTATTTCAGGGGACAAAAGGAACTGATGTTCTTATTATTAGTATATTGGCTATAGTTTTACTTTTATTATTATCGGGATGTACATCCTTAGTATTTACACCATTATTATAAAGGAGAAATGATATGAAATGGGAAACACCAGCGTTTGAAGATATTCGTTTTGGTTTTGAAGTAACCATGTATATTAATGCTAGCTAATTAATATATGATCGATCCAAATGAGGATGATTTATCTTATTTTGCTAATTGGTATTTAAACTCTGGAAATATTAAAAGGCTTTATACTCCCTTTAAAAATCCTTTATTATTTGTAGAAAAAGTTACTAGCCTTGTTTTATATAGAAAAGATAATTTTCAAGTAGAATTAATTACTTGCGAACCTAATACAGTTATACCAGAACATACTCATCCAGATGTAGATAGTTATGAATTATTTCTACATGGAATGAAATTTACTCATAATGGTGAGACAATAATTAGTTCTGAACAGGCGGAAGAAGAAATAAATGGAATGCCTTCTCATGCTTATGAAACAATAAGAGTTAAACCAAATGATCCACATGGTGGAACTGCTTCTAAAAATGGAGGCTGCTTTTTATCTATACAAAAATGGTTAAATGGTGTAACGCCTACTCATGTAGGTAATAATTGGGATGGTGATACAATGGGTGATAACCATACACAACAGATATGAAACTAACTAGTGATTTAATTTATGGTTTTGCTACTAGTTTATTAAGTGAGAGATACGACAATCCGAAACCTACTCCCCAATTTCATAGAGAACTTTGGGACTATTGTTGCTCAGATCACTCACTAGTTGCTATAGCAGCTCCTAGAGGGCACGCAAAAAGTACTGCAGTAACACACGCATACACATTAGCAGAAGTTTTATTTAGACAGGCAGACTTTGTAGTTTTAGTATCTGATACTGAGCTTCAAGCAGTTCAATTCTTAAATGATATTAAAATGGAACTGTATGAAAATCAAAAGTTAAGAAGTTTATTTAAAGTATCAGATATTTATAAAGATGCTGAAAGAGAAATAAGATTTAAGATGGGACCTGATAATCATCAAGTTAGAATAATGGCTAGAGGTGCATCAGGAGGTTCGGGGTCAGTTCGTGGTTTTAAATGGCGAGGCAAACGACCTAATCTTATAATCTGTGACGATATGGAAAATGATGAAGCTGTATCTAATGAAGAACGTAGAGATAAATTTAGAAATTGGTTTTACGGAGCATTGATACCAGCATTATCAGATACAGGTAAAATACGTATTGTTGGAACTGTATTACATTTTGATAGCTTATTAGAACGATTAATGCCAGAAACTACTGGAGATGAAGCTAAATATACAGTTAAGGAAAGACTTAAAGAGTATTCCTTAGATGAAAAAAGAGCTTGGTATTCCATTAAATATAGAGCACATACTGATTTTGATGATTTTCAAGATATATTATGGCCTGAAAAATTTAATGAGCAAAGACTTACTAAATTAAAAAATGATTTTGTAAAGCAAGGTATATCAGAAGGATACGCACAAGAGTATTTAAACTACCCAATACATGAGGGTGATGCATTTTTTAGAAAGAATGATTTTGTACCAATGTCCGATGATGATTATGATGTGTCTAAAATTTATTATGCGTCTATAGACTTTGCTATATCAGAAAAGGATAAAAGATCTTATTCAGTTATAACGGTAGGCGGAGTAGATCAAAGTGGTGTTTTGCACATTGTTGATGTTATTAGACAACGTATGGATGCAAAACAAATTATTGATGAAATGATGGCTGTGCAAATAAGATATCAACCTGATTTATTTGTGGTTGAAGAAGGAGCACTTAAAAAAGCTATTGGACCATTTTTAAAAGATGAAATGTTGAAAACTGGAGTTTTTATTAATTTACATCCTATGGTTCCCTTCAGAGATAAATTATCTCGAGCAAGAGCAATACAAGGTAGAATGAGACAAGGAGGAGTTCATTTTGACAAAGAATCAGAATGGTTTCCCTCTTTTGAACAAGAACTTTTAAGATTTGATAGAGGACAATATGATGACCAAGTTGATTCAATAGCTTGGTTAGGATTAGTTTTAAATCAAATGATAACCGCCCCAACTGAAGAAGAACAGCAAGAAATCGATTGGGAAGAAGAATTTAATGATACTATGGGATCTTTACATATAGGTAGATCTCAAATAACAGGATATTAAAACTATGTATGGAATGGAAAATTCTCCCGAGTGGAACTATTTTAAAGATCAAGTAGATTCTTATAGAACTGGAAGATCTGCTTATAGAAAACAAAGAACTACTAAAGGATCTCCTACTTTTAGTTTATCAGATAAAGACTATAAAAAAACATCCGATAAATATTATAAAGGTGTAGTAGATCAAATAAATGCTAAAAGAGATCCAGTAATTGGTGAATTTAGTACTTCTACAAGAAAGGGAAGAAATGATCCATCTTTAATTAATTATAATCCTAAAAAAACTAGAGCATATACTTTTGGCAGGGATGGAAAAATGGCTGAAATAGATAGCGATAGAATGCCTGAATATCCTGATGTTGCTAAAGAAACACTGTATAATAAAGCCTCTGCTGGAGTAGATGAAATACTTTTGAATAAAATGGGTCTTGTAGGTAAACTTGCACATAACGTTCTCGGAGATAAATTAAAAAAATCCTTCAGATCAAAGATAGATCAAAATTATAAAGGAAAAGCTTAATAATTATGACAATAGAAACAGATTTACAAGCTTTAATTACATCAGTAAATATAGCTGAGCAGATAGACGAAGATACCCTTGATAATATGGGTAGATCAGTTTACGATTGGTATGAGATGGATGAAAATTCTCGTGGCGAGTGGATGGATAAATACGAAGATTATATGAAATTAGCTACTCAAGTATCTTCGAATAAAAATTTCCCTTGGCCTGACGCAGCAAACGTAAAGTATCCACTATTGACTATAGCAGCTCTGCAGTTTGCATCACGCGCGTATCAATCCCTTTTACCTAATAACAAAGTTGTAAAAACTAGAGTTATTGGAAAAGACTTAGATGGTACTAAGGCAGAAAGAGCTAGACGAGTAAGTAATTATATGTCTTACCAATTATTAGAAGAAATAGATAGTTGGGAAGATCAAATGGACAGAACTTGTTTAATTCTTCCAATAATTGGAAATGTATTTAAAAAGACTTATTGGGATGGAACTAAAATGGTATCTGAGTTAGTTCTACCAAAAGACTTATGTGTTGATTATTATGCAAGTTCTTTAGAAGAAGCAAATCGTAAAACACATAAATTATATTATTATCCTAATGAAGTAACTAGACAAATACGAATGGGTCAATTCTTAGATGTAGAATTACCAAAAGAATCTAATTCATATGAAGGGGATCATTCAGAAGCTGAAGATGAGCTTCTAGGAATAACTCCTCCTAGTAATGATGAAGATTCTCCACATGAATTTTTAGAATGTCATTGTAACTGGGATTTAGATGACGATGGTTATGAAGAACCTTATGTAATTACAGTACATAAAGATACAAAGAAAGTTGTTCGTGTTGCAGCAAGATATGATGCAATGGGAATAGATACAAATGAAAAAGGTGAAATAATTTCTATTAAACCTGTAGAATATTTTACTAACTATGTTTTTATTAATGATCCAAATTCAGGTGTATATGGAATGGGATTTGGTAATTTACTTGGCCCTCTTAATGAGGCAGCAAATACTTTAATAAATCAACTTATTGATTCAGGTACTTTAGATAATTTACAATCAGGATTCTTAGCTAAAGGTATTAAAATACCAAATGGTAATTCTCCTCTTAAACCTGGGGAATGGAGATATGTTAATACAATTGGTGATGATTTAAGAAAAGGTATTGTACCTCTTCCAACTAAGCAACCATCTACTGTATTATTTCAATTACTTGGTATGATGATACAAAGTGGACAACAACTCAGTTCAGTAACTGATTTGATGACGGGACAGAATCCTGGACAAAACCAACCTTGGTCTACTACATCAGAAGTATTAAAACAAGGATTACAAGTATTTTCTAGTATTTATAAAAGAATTCATCGTTCTATGAAACGAGAATTTAAAAAGATATATAGATTAAATATGTTATATTTAGATAATGAAAAATATTTTGCTGTATTAGATCCTACGGATCCCCAAGATGAAATTGGTGTTATTGGAAGAGATGACTTTGAAGATAAAAGTTTGGATATAGTTCCAAATAGTGATCCAACAAATGTATCTAATGCTGAGAAGTTAGCTAAAGCAGAATCGTTAATGCAATTATTACAACTAGGCACTGTTAATCCTCAAGTTGCTACTAAACGTATACTGGAAGCGCAAGATCAAGAGGGAATAATAGAATTAATGCAAATGCCTGAGCCTGGCCCTAATTTTGATCAACAAATAAAACAGCAAGAATTACAATTACAAGCATCAGAACAAGACATACAAAAAGTCAAAGTTCAATATCAAGCTGCGAGAGATGAAGCAAACGCAACCTTAACAATGGCTAAAGCCCAAGCAGAGGTTGAAAGAACTGAACTAGAAAAACTAAAACTTCAGTTTGATGCAGAGGTAGAGCAAGTAAAATTACAGTTGGAAGCTCGCGGAAAAGATATGGATATGCAAATGCAAGAATTAAAAATTGTTCAAGAGCAAATAAAAGCTCAAGCAGAGGGTAATAAAGCAAATGAGCAAATGGATAATAATTCTAGGTCTGCTGATAATGCCTAGCGGTTTAGAAGATATAGGCGTAAGTAATAATGATATTCGCCTTAATAGAATAAATACTTTTCAAGAATCTATTAAAAATCATAAACAAAAAGACAAAGAAACAGCCTTTTTAAAAAAATTAATTTTAGCAGAAGCTGAATCTGAAGGTACTCTAGGAATGGCATTAGTTGCTAGAAGTATTTTAAATAGACATGCATTAATAAATACCCCTGGAATTGCTCATAGAGGGCAAAAAATAAAACCAGGTACCTTTGGATCTAAAGGAAATTCTTTAATGGATGTAATGACTGGTTCTGGTCAGTATACTCCAGTAAAAACTGGAAGTATGAATAAAAATTGGACACAAGAACAATTGTCACAGGCAGAGCAAGCTATTAATATAGCAAAAGATAAAAGGGTATTAATGCAAAGCCTAGTTGATGATCGTGAAGAGAAGTTTGATTCAGGAAGTCCTGAATATAGAGAAAATATGAAAGAGATTATGACATTGATAGAGTCTACGGGATTTAGAAACCCCGCCAAGACATTTAGAAATGAATCTCAAGAAGTAAATATGACTAGATTTAAAAATCATGTATTTACTACAGTAGCGAATCCTTATATAGAAGAAGATTTTTTAGGTGAGGAGGAACAACGTAATGCTAAACCAGATTATGCATTGCAACAGCCAATTATTAGATAATTAGAGGAGACTAGATATGAGCGGAGATAGATACGCTTGGAAGAATATGGTTTACACGCAAGAGTTAGTAAACTATTTAAAATCAGCAAAAAGAGAATTACAAGATTTATTTTCTAAAGGAGCATTATGTGGAGAAACTATGGATGCCACAGCAATGTCTCACGTAGAGATAATAGGAAGATGTAAACTTATAGATGCTGTAGTAGAGTTAATAGAGGAAGGAATTCCTTCTGAAGAAGAAGTAGAAGGAAAGGTGGAAGTACCGCCAAGTCCAACAGAGGATTACAAAGATGCTTAAAGCTTTAGGATATAGATTATTAATAAAGCCTGATCAAGTAGAAACGTCTCATGAAGTAAAAGGAACAGATATTAAAATTGCTATTGCTGTAGATGAAAAGTTGTATAAAGCAACTATGTCTGTAGGAGAAGTTATAGATATTGGTCCCTTAGCTTGGATAGATTATAACAAAAACTCAGAAAATAAAGAGCCTTGGGTAAAAGTTGGAGATAGGATTCTTTATTCAAGATACGGAGGAAAGTTAATACAAGATCCCGAAACTAAAGAAGAGTTTGTTATTTTAGATGATGGAGATGTGCTTTGTAAGATGGTAGATAAGGAGCAAAAAGAAAATGAGTGATTTTATAGCACAATATGATGATAACGAACCTAAGCCCTCAGCTAAACAAGAATTAGCTGTAGAGCAGGATAAGGTTGAAACAAAAGAAGTTCCTACTAAAGAAACTGCTGAAGAAGTAGCACAAAGTGAACCTGAAGCAAAAGTACAAGTAGAAGAAAATGATCCTATAGATGAGGCAGCTCGTGCGCAAGGATGGGTTCCTCAAGAAGAGTGGGATGGAGATCCTACACAGTGGAGAGATGCGCAAGTCTTCTTAGAAAGAGGAGAGTATTTCAAAACTATGGGTACTCAAAGAAAGCAGATAGATAAACTAAATGCTATGGTAGAAAAAATGGCTACTATACAAGTCAAAACTAGAGATGATGAAAGACAAAGAGTCTTAAAAGAACTTTCACAGCAAAAGTATGCTGCTATGGAAGAAGGTGAATTTAACAAAGTGGTAGATATAGATAGTGAGATGGATAAACTTCGAGCTGAGCCAGCTATGGCAGTTCCTAATGTACCAGGCCAGACCGAAGATCAATATACTCAAGATAAAATAGCAAATTATATAGATAATAATCAGTGGTATCGTACTAATTCCGATATGCGTCAATATGCTGATTCAATTGCAGTTGGATTTCGAAACAGTAATCCTCAATCTACAATTGATGATGTACTTGAATATACAGATAGTGAAATAAAAATTCGTTATCCTGAACAATTCGGAAAGCAGGTGCCGAGCGCATCGCCTGTTGCTTCTACGAAACGAACCACAAAGCCAAGTCCGAATGGGACGCAAAAGAAGAAGACACTGGATGATCTTCCCGCGAGTTCGAGGGATATGTATGCTCAGATTGGACAGTCGTTTGTCGATGCTGGTGCTGTCGACTCTATAGATGAATACGTAGCAGAGCTTGAAAAGATAGGAGAATTAAAATGACTACTAAAACAAGCAAAATAGAAAAAAATCTAGATCGCCCAAAGCGAATACCTATGGCACAGGCCAGACAGATTTTAAATGTTGAAGATGTACCTGACCACTTAGTGGCTAGATGGGTCTTAGATACTAAAAATCGTTGTCAAGTGTTTCAGAGTGCTGGTTATCAATTTATAACTGATAAGGGTCTAACTGTGGGGGATAGAAAAGTTGATGGATCAAAAGCAACGGGAAGCGTTGTCTGTAAAGTCGGTAACTCGACTGGTGAGATGCTCTACCTAATGGCTATTGACCGAACATTCTATGAAGAAGATCAAGCTGCTAAACAAGCAAAGATCGACTCCATAGAAGAAGAACTATACGCGCAGACTAGTAAAGAAGGTCATTACGGAAACTTAGATTTAGATCATAAATCTAGATAATGACTTTTTGCACAAGGAAGCGCATAACTTTAATTAAGGAGTAAATATTATGGCTAACGTAGATAGACCAAATGGTTTTAGACCAGTAGGTCATATGTCTGGCGGTTCTTACACGGGCCGTGTACGTAAGTATTACTCTGTTAACGAAGCTTTATTTCTTGGAGATATCGTTGAAGTGGAAGGAACTGGTACTGCCTCAGGCAGTGGCGGTTATCCTGCTGTTGATCGTGCAGATAACACCACAGCTCAAATAGCTGCGGGTGTTGTTGTTGGTTGGGAAATTGATCCTGACAACTTAGGTGCAAAACATCACGCTGCTTCTACATCGCTTGCGGTGTATATCAACGACGATCCAATGACTATTTATGAAGCACAGTCTGATGGAACCCTAGCTGTTACTGATATTGGCTTAAATGCTGATCTTGTACTAGGCGCTGGCTCTACCACTACTGGTGCTTCTGGAATGGAAATTGCAGCTACTAGTCCTTTGGGCACTGCAGCAACTCCATTAAAAATAGTAGGCTTAGTTGAGAGAGAAGATAATGATGTTTCTTCCGCGAACGCTAGATGGCTTGTAATGCTTAATATGCATTCATACAAGAACGATAGCGGAACTACAGGCGTATAAAAGGAGATATAACAAATGGCTACAATTACAACTGGCTCTTTTGCGAAAGCCCTTTGGCCTGGCGTCAATTCGTGGTATGGAAAATCATACAATGAGCACACAGTTGAGTGGAATGCCCTATTTGATTCTTTTAATTCAAGCAAGAATTATGAAGAAGATATGGGTATCACATCTTTTGGTCTAGCAGTTGCTAAACCAGAAGGTACTGCAATATCTTATGATGAAGAGCGTCAAGGCTTTCTCACAAGATACACTCACGTTGTGTACGCAAACGGTTTTATTGTAACTCGCGAAATGGTCGAAGATGACCTTTATAGCGTTGTTGCACAAAAACGTGCCAAAGGTTTGGCTTACTCAATGAGACAAACTAAAGAAAATGTTGCTGCTAACGTATATAACAGAGCTTTCAACAGCTCTTTTACTGGCGGTGACGGACTAGAACTATGCTCTACTGCTCACGTTAACGTGGCTGGTGGAACATGGGCAAACGAACTAACGACCGCAGCTGATTTATCAGAAGCAGCGTTGGAACAAGCTTGTATCGATATTGGTAAATATACGGACGACAGAGGTTTAAAAATCTCAGTTCATCCTACATCTCTAAATATACCGATAGACCTTACTTATGAGGCCCATCGTATTATGGAGACACCACATCGTGTTGGTACTGCTGACAATGATATTAACGCACTATACAGCATGGGTAAATTCCCAGGCGGTGTAAACGTTAATCATTATTTCAATGATACCGATGCTTGGTTCATACGCACAGATGTTGCTGATGGAATGAAACATTTCCAACGTCGTCCATTACAATTCGCAATTGATAATGATTTCGACACTGAAAATGCTAAGTTCAAAGCAGTTGAGCGTTATTCATTTGGTTGGACGGACCCAAGAGGCGTTTACGGCTCAGAAGGTGCTTAACAACTGATTAGGTCTATATATCCCCTCCTTAACTGGAGGGGAGTTGACCCACAATAGGAGGAAAACCTAATGGCAGTAAAAAATTATCCTGTTGGTACTCATTTTAGTGGTCCTATTAAATTAGGAACAAAGTCTATGTTACTTTCTACCGAGGTAGGTGGAATAAGTGCAGCTAAGACTTTAACCGCAGATGAATCTAACGGCATGACTTACATTCTTGATGGTGGCACTGGAGTAGGTATTACCCTTCCAGCTCCAACTAAAGGATGGTGTTGTAAATTCGTAATTGGTGCTGCATTTAGTACTGATTTTGTTTTTACAGCAGGAACAGCAGATACCTTTGAAGGGTGTATTATAGAAGCTGGAGCAGCAGATGACGTAGATGCTGCGGATACTATTACACTTGAAGATGGTGCTGAAAATATAGGTGATTGGATAGAATTTTGGTCAGATGGTAACAAAACATATGCTTTTGGAAACTTTTTGAACAGCAGTTCTGTAACACCTGCTGGTTAATACCAGTAAAATATCGAGGGGCGAAAGCCCCTCATTTTTAAATTAATGGAGATATATAATGGCAGCAAGTACAACGTTAACTAAACTAGTTGATGGGTCAAAACGCCAAGTATTACATGTTACAATCTTGTCAGATGGTGGTGAATTAACCGATTCTGTAGTATATGAGTTTGCAGCAGATGCTACTCTTACTGGAGATACCACTGCTGCAAAAATTAAAATAGATCAGGTTTGGTTTAGTAACCCGACTGCAGCTGGGCAAATTTTTGTAGAACACGATGGAAGTACTGATAGATTAGCATGTGGTTCAGGGTTTAATGGTAATGATCATCAAGACTTTAGAAGTTTTGGCGGAATAGGAAATCATGCATCAGGTGCTACTGGAGACGTAACAGTAACTACTTTAGGATTTGCGAATGGCGATCAAGCAGTAGTAATTCTAGATATTAAGAAGTGTTAATTAACAAATGAGTTTTGGTAAAAAGACTAGGAATCCTGGTTGGCAACCTGGAAATCATTGGGTTAAATGTGATGTATGTGATTTCGTATACCGAGACGCAGAGATGTTTGAGCGTTGGGATGGAGCAGTCGTATGTAAATACGATTGGGAACCTCGACACTCTCAAGATTTAATTAGAGGAGTTGAAGATAAAATAACTCCTGACGGATTTATAAGACCCGATGATGATGCAAATATGGGAATACCAGTTTGTATAAGTAAGTCTGCTAGAGCTGGACAAGCAGAAACAGGCTGTGCTCAAGCAGGAAATACTTCTTTTACACCAAGACCAGTGAGCGGATTATAATATGGCAACAACAACTTTTACTGATAATTCAACGGTCATCGTAGCATCGTGGTTAAACGATGTGGATGCACTAGTATATGATATATTTAATGGACCAGATACATTTGCTCTTCATGCTAAGGGAGATGTATTAGCGTCTAATGGAAGTACAATACAATTAGTTAATGTAGGTTCTAATAACCAAGTTTTAACAGCTGACTCCTCACGAGATGCTGGGGTAAAATGGGCTGCAGCAGCCAGTGGAGACATAGTAGAGGATACTACACCTCAATTAGGTGGATTTTTAGATACTAATGGCAAGTTTATTAGCATGTCACAAGGAGCTGCTGTTGCATCTGAAGATGGTGATACAAATATATGGGCTGGTGATGACGGAAATACAATACACATAACAGGTACTGATACTATTACTGACTTTGGTACCCCGAAGCGAGCTGGCTGCCATATGTGGTTAATATTTGATGCTGCTGCAGTTGTACAAGATAGCGCCACAATAACGGTAGCTGGTAATACTAATTATCAAGCTGCTGCTAATGATTTAGCTCTTGTATATGCACTAACTACTTCTACATTTTTATTTATGCCATTTCCTAATAGTGGTTCTTCCCCAGTAGCTGCTTCTGGTGGTTTGGCAGATGCTGGAGGAAATATTGTAGGAGTTGAAAATCACGTAACAACATCTGGGAATTTTACAGTAACTAATGGTAAGAATCTAGTAACTGGTGGACCATTCACAATTGCAAGTACACACGTTGCTACGGTTGGTACTGATGAAACATGGACGGTGGTATAATATGAGTACATTAAATGTAGATACACTTCAAGACAAAGCAGGTGCTTTTGAACACGCTAGATTAGTACAGGTTGTCAATACCGAGACAGGAGCAGCAGCAACTGGCACGACTATTCTGCCTTATGATGATACTATTCCTCAGAATGATGAGGGCGTTGAAGTAATGACTCGTGCCATTACTCCAACACATGCTAGTAATACATTAATAATAAGAGTTGATGTATGCGCTAGTCATTCTGTAGCTAATGAACATTTACAAGCAGCATTATTTAAAGATTCAACTGCAGCTGCGTTGGCATGTATGTCAACAGAAACTTCCAATCTTACAAGTAGAATGGAATATATTGGATTTACTCACAAAATGACTGCAGGTGGAACATCAGAAATTACATTCAAAGTTAGAATAGGGGGAACTAGTTCTGGTACTGTACAATTTAATGCAGAGGGCTCAAATAGACGTTATGGTGGGGTACTTTCATCATCAATTACAATTTCGGAGATTAGAGTATGAGTGTAACTACTAATAACCCTGAAGCATTGGGGTGGAAATATGATTATGTTGCTGGTATATCAACCAGAGATGGAGTTGTTACTGAGTGGCCTGATTCACTACCTGAATTGACTCAAGATTTAGTAGATGCTGCTGAAAAAGAATGGGATGATAAGGAAGCGTATAAAGGTAAACGAAAAACTGAATATCCATCTATTCAAGATCAACTTGATGACATCTACCACAACGGCATTGATGAGTGGAAGAAAACAATTAAAGTAACTAAGGACAAATATCCAAAATGAGTACATTAAATGTAACTAACGCACAAGTCACAACGCTTAAAGATGGGAGTGGCAATAATCCATCAACTCCTGCTGAAATTCATACTGGTAGAGCTAAGGTGTGGGTTAATTTTAATGGCACAGGCACGATTGCATTAAGGGATAACTTTAACGTGTCTGGGTTAACTGACCACGAAACAGGTCAATATACTGTAACAATAGATAATGATATGTCTAATACTAATTATTCAGTAATTGCTGGGGGTGGGATGGATGAAACATCGACATCAAATCAGCCATTGCAAGGTGCAAATGTTAATAATATAGCTGTTGGTTCTTTTAGGATTCATTGTGGTAGTAATACATATGCAGAAGATGATTGGGAAATAGTTACAGCAGTAGTGTTTGGAGATACATGATATGTCTGATAAAAGAATAGTTTATCAAGGGGAAGATGGAATAGCTAAAATTGTTGTGCCATCACTAGAGTATTTAGCAAAGGGAAATACATTGAATGATGTATTAATCAAATGTGTTCCTGAAAATTGCAGAGACTCCGCAGATATTGTTGAAGTTGATACAGTTGAAAGCGACAGGACATTTCGCAATGCTTGGGTTACTGAAAAAGGTAAAAGTACAGAGGTTGACTTAGCTAAAGCTAAAGATATAGCTAAAGATAAAGTTCGCCAAGCCAGAACCCCTAAGTTTCAAGAATTAGATATTGCATACCAACGTGCTGATGAAGCAGGTGATTCTGATGCTAAGACCGCAGTAGCTACTAAAAAACAAACAGCAAGAGATGCTACAGCAAATACCAAGATAACTAATGCTGATTCTGTTGCTAACCTAAAAACAGGAATGAATGAAGTGATTGCAGAGGTAAATAACCTATGAGTAAATTAGTAGTAGGAGAAATTGAAAATGCCGCAGGGGCGAATCCTTATAATATTACTTTAGGAACGTCTGTTGCAACTACTTCAGGCACAGCAGTTACTTATTCAAGTATTCCAGCGGGAACGTCAAAAATAATAATTATAGGTAAAGACGTTTCAACTAATGGTTCTAATGAAATAAGGACTCAACTAGGAACGTCTGGCGGCTTGGTAACATCTGGTTATGATTCAACAATAGTAGGTCTACCTAATAGTGCTAATTGTGCAACAAACACTCAGACAAATTCTTTAGCGATAACTCAAGGTATTGGTGCTGGCGAAACAAGAAGTTGGTTACAGACTATCTGTTTACTGGATGCTTCTCTGGATGTTTGGGTTTGTTCAGTTGTTGGCGCAAGAAAAACTGGGGAGAATGAATGTTTCTCAGGCGGTGGCTGGGTGGATTTATCTGGAGACCTAACGCAATTAAAAATATTTATGGATGGTTCTGATGCTTTTGATTCGGGCAGAATTAATATCCAATTTGAATAAAGGAAAATATAATGGCTGATGTAATTGAAATTAATGTATCAACAGGTGAAAGAACTGACAGAGATTATACCCAAGCGGAAAAAGATGCTATGGAAGCATCTAAACCATCTACTGAAGAAAAATGGGCTACTATTAGAAATAAACGTGATGTGTTATTAGCAAGATGTGATTGGTGGGCATCTTCTGATTTAACTATGTCAGATGCACAAACTGCTTACAGAAAAGCATTAAGAGATTTACCTACTCAGAGTGACGTAGATAATATAACGTGGCCGAGTAAACCTTAATGACAGCTGTACCTTGGTATGCATATTTATTAATTTTATTCTTGCCTCTGTTAATAAGTACTGTGGTAGGTATTTATATACAATTAGTATTAAAACGTATTAACAGACAAGAAAATAATGCACCTTGGACTTATAAGAAAAGTTTATTAAGTGCTATTGCAATAGGTACACCAATGGGTGCATTAACACAGATGTTATTGCAAGAAGCTTTATCACCTTATATGTATTTAGGAGATGAAAGCCAATGGAACTTAGTTATATTTGCAGCAGTATTTAATCCTTGGTTAATTATGTTTGGGTATAGTGCTGCTTTATGGTACACAAAGAAAAAGAAATATACTATGTTATATGAATATTTAAGAATACGACATAAGAAGGTAGATTATCCAGATGAGGAAAGTGACTTTACGGTACAACATTACCACAGTTCATCATTAAACGGAAACGATACAAAGGAAGAATAATGGCTACAAGTGGATCAGTTGATTTTTCAATAACAAGAGATAATATAATTACTGAAGCTCTTCAGCTTGTTGGTGTTATTGGTGAGGGTGAAACTCCAAGCACTAACCAAAAATCTGATTGCGCTAGATCTCTTAATATGATGGTTAAGTTCTGGATGGCAGATGGAATGAATTTATTTGTCAATCAGGAAATAGTTTTGTTTCCAGTAAAAGGGCAAAGACAATATACATTTGGTGGTTCTTCAGTAGATAGAATGGCTAAAGAAGATGAGGTTATTACTACTAAACTAAATGGTAGTGTATCTTCTTCAGCAACCTCACTAACAGTAGATGATACTACTGGTATGGCTGTGGGAGATGTAATAGGTGTAGTAACGGATTCTTCGGGAATACATTTTAGTACTATCACTGCTGTAGGTTCTGCTACAACATTAACTATTGCTGATGCAATAGATGACAATGCATCTGATAATGACAGAGTATATACATATACAACAGCATTTACACAAAAGATTTTAAATATTAATAATTCTTGGGTTCGCACTACTGATGATACTGACATACCTATTAATGTAATATCAAGGCAAGAGTATGTTGATCTAAGTAAAAAGACAGAAAGTGGCAGAATAAATCAAATGCATTTTGATCCCCAAGTAACTACTTCCAACATAAATATTTGGCCTGTACCTGATGATTCATACACAAACGATAGAATACATTTATACGTTACAAGAGCATATGAAGATTTTGATGGTGTAACAAATGAAAGTGAACCTGACTTTCCTCAAGAATGGTATTTACCACTATGTTGGGGATTAGCAGTTTATATAGCTCCTAAATATGGAGTAAGCGAACATAAATATAGTGAGTTAGTTCAGATAGCTGCGGCATTAAAATTAAAATGTGAAAACTGGTCAACAGAAAAAGAATCATTGTTTTTACTTCCAGCTGATAGACAAGGAACATATCGTAGATAATTATGGATTCAGTACGAGTACCTTTATTCGCGTTGCCTCAACAAAGGCAATTTAGCACCACAGAGGATCAATGGTTTAAAAATTGTTATCCTGAACTAATACCTGGCCCAGGGGAAACTCCCTATACTTCTGTAGTTAAACGCCCAGGATTTTCAGATTCTCAGACTACAGCTACTGCTGCTGGCAGAGGATTATATGGTTGGACTCAGGATGGAAAAATTTATGCTGTTGTTGGAAATAAAATATTCAGAGATGGTTCAGCATTAAGTGGTACATTGGATGATACTACTGGTAGAGTTGATATAACTGAAGTTAGAGGTGGAACACCAAGACTTGTATTTAGAGTAGCTGATAAAATATGGACAGTTGCTGAAGATGGTACAATGACAAAACAGACTGATGCTGATATACCAACTGGATTAGTATCGGGTATAGTAAATATAGATGGATTTATTTGTGTAATGAAAGGTTCCACTAATCAAATATTTCACGCTGATGTAAACGATCCAACTAGTTGGAATGCTGATAGCAATCTTACTGCTTCCTTAGAACCTGATTTAGGAGTTGGAATAGCAAAGCATTTAAACTTTGTTGTTGCATTTAATGAGTGGTCTACTGAGTTTTTCTTTAATGCTGGTAACGCAGCAGGATCAACTCTAAGCCCAGTAGAAGGTATAGCAATTAGATATGGATGTGCAAATGGAGATACCATTTTCTCTGGTGAAAATACTATAGTGTGGTTAGCTCAAGGTCGTACTGGTGGTAAATCTGTTATGATGCTTGAAGGACAAGATTTAAAAACTATTAGTACAAAGCCTATAGAACGTTTAATTGATGAAGAAGCTAATGGTGGTGGAAATGGTATAGCTGATGCTTATGCCTATGGTATGAGAATTGATGGGCATCAATTTTATATATTAACTCTTAAAAATACAGCTAAAACTTTAGTATGTGATTTACGAGATTCTACTTGGCATGAATGGTCTTCTTTTGATGGAACTACCGAAACTTATTTTACTGGTGTAGATTTTTGTGAAGATGCAGATAAGAAATTTATATTAGATGAAGATAATGGTAAAGTATATAATATGGACATTGATATTCACCAAGATTCATCAAATGATATTAAGGTAGAAATATTAACTAGTAGAATAGATTTTCAATCTACTAAACCTAAATTTTTATATAGATTAGGTGTTATAGGAGATATACAATCTTCATCATCTCCAATAACTATTGATTGGTCAGATGATGATTATAATAATTATGCAACATCTCGAACTGTAGATATGAGTAATACTTTTCCAAGATTAGTAGCATTAGGAAGATTTAACAGAAGAGCTTTTAGATTGGCTCATACCGCAAATACACCTCTTAGATTAGAATCTCTTGAGATGGGAGTAGTGCAAGGTAAATATGCTGAGGGAAATAATTAATGGCTTTGGGGCCTCCTCCATTACATAGTCCTATTACTTCTAATTTATGGAAGAGGTACTTTGAAAGATTAAGTAATCAATTAGGAGGAGGAAAGGCTGGTGGTACTGGTTATTATAATGGATTAGATTTTACTGGTTCTAATATTACGTCAATAGCAACTCGTACTCATAATAGTTTACAGACGCATCAAGGTGGAAGTAGCGGAGAGAGATATCATTTAACTTTAGCGCAACACACTGGGGTTATTGCTGGTGGAAATTTTACTAAGTCAGTAACTGATTCTATAACTGCTGGTGCTACTCAAACTCAAGCTGGAGCAACAGCTTTAACTAAAGATATAAATAGAGTAACAACAGTTGGTACTGATAATGATGGAGTTAAGTTACCAACAGCATCAGCTGGATTAGAAATTTTAATTATAAATGCTGATGCGGGACAAGATATTCAAGTATGGCCTAACACTGGAGATGCCATAAATGGTGGTTCGGCAAATGCAGTAGACTCTAGCGCACTTGGAGAAGGAGCATCAAGAAGATATATAGCAATGGATGCAACTAATTGGTATTCCATTTAGGAGAAATAGAAATAATTAGAGGAGAATAGACATGGACTTATGGGTAAAGAAATTACTCCGTAAGAAACTAGACTTAGAAAAGTTTCAAAGACCAGAAATTACAATAAATCAAGCAATACAAATTTTAGAAGAAAGTCAAAAAAATAAACAAATACTTGTAGTTGGAAGTGAAAAAAATCAAATTATTGTTATTTTAAGACCCACTAGTAATTGGACAGCAGAGATGGATATTATAGCAGACTGCAAAGGAATGTTAACGTTATATAAAGAATTGAAAAAAATGGAATCGTGGTTTTGGAAAGCACATCCAAATGTTCACAGATTAGAAATGCTAACCATTAATAAGAAGGTAGCTTCTTTAGCTCTAAGAGCTGGATGGAAAGAAGAAGGAATAAAAAAAGAATCTTACGTAGATTATAATACTATGAAATATAAAAATGAATACATGTTTGGAATATTAAACCCAAATCACAAGACGGAGAATTAATATGGGTTCAACAGTTAAAAAAGTGGCGTCAATAGCATTACCAATCGCAGCTATGGCTATACCTGGAGTTAATGTAATTGCGGCAGGAGCTATAGGTGGAGCTCTTGGCGGAGTAATTTCTGGAGGAGGACTTAAAGGTGCTTTGATAGGTGGTATAGGTGGAGCTCTTAGTGGAGGAATAGTTAAAGCTGGTGGCTTTGGTAATTTCTTTGGTGGACTCGGTGGCGCTGGTAGCGCAGTAACTCAGTCTGGTGGAGCTATGGCTGGTATAATGGGAAGAGCTGGAACTGGAGCTGCAACATCACTAGGATTAGCTGGTGGAACCATGGGATCAACGGCAACAGCTGCTCGTCTAGCTGCAAACGCTGCAACACGAACTGGTATAACTGGAGTTACATCTCCTCAAAGTTTTATGAGTAGTCAGCTTGCTTCTGCGGGCAGTTATAGACCACAATTATCTTCACTATCAGGCGGAGCACCAACATCTGTTGGACAAGGCGTAGTTGCGGGAACTACTGGTGGTGTAGGACAGCCAAGACAATTACAATTAAAATCAAATCAATTATTACCTAGTGGTAAAACTGGACTTGGATTCGATAGAGAATCTTTAAAAGAAATGATTACTGCTGGTTATTCGGGATATCAAGATGATGCACAGCAACAACAGTTAGATGCTCTGAGGGAAAATTTAAGTCAATACAGAGGTGAATATGCCGGCCATTATGCTAGTGAAGCTAAGAAACATCAAGATAAATTAGCTAGAGGAGAGTTACCTGAAACTTATAATGCTGCATTAGACAGAGAAGCTCAAAGATTGTCAAGACTTCTTACTGCTCAAGGACATAACCCAGCTGAATCAGGATTTGGTAGAGATGAATTTAAACGAGGTCTAATGGATCTTGAAAGTAAATTTATTTCTAATGAAAGAGATTATTGGAGAGCTGTTGGTGGTGGTGCGGATACAATGACTGCACAGATTGGTTTACTTGAATCAAACTTAGCACAAAGCAATGTCGGGAATAGAGGAACTTCTCAAGCATTAGATACAATTATGGATAAAATTTTATAAGAATTATGGGGAATTTAATATGGCAATTCAAACTAGCCTAGAATCTTTAGCTAACTTAAGATCTACTCAGGCAAATACTGCTTCTGTTGAGCAGTCTACTTTTGAAAAAAAGGAAACATTTGGAACACGAAAAAAGGCCCTAGAGTTAGAATATGAACAATCTGAATATATGTTTCATGAATTAATGTCTAACAGAGATACTAGGGATGCTTTAAATGAGTTAAATTATACAAACGCCACTCAACTTCACCAAGTTATGAAAGAGCTGGGTCCTGAGTTTGTGATGGGTAAAATGCAAGTAGAGGCAGACCTGCAAGAGACCAAATTAGGTATTGCACAATTAAACCAAAAGTATGGAATGCAATATGCATTTGGGCAAGCAATTGAGGAGGCTTTATCAAATGGTAATCCTCAGGAAGCTACTAAATTGACCCAACAGCTTAATGCTGAACATATTCGTATGACTGGAAAACCTATGGAACTAGACTTTGGTGAAGCTGAACAAGAGACACCATTAAATGTATCAGATCCTAACTTTGCTCTTACTGTTGACCATTTACCAAGAGTTAAATCCATGAATAAAGTTGCTAAAGCTATGAGTGATCATGGAAAAAGCATAGAATTAGCAGAAATACAAACTGAGCCCGCTGCTCAATACTATGGTACTTTAAATAAACAGCTATCCTCTGTACAAAAAGGTTTAACCATAGATGCGGAAACAATGAAACAGGCTGGTAATGCTTTATATGGATTGCCTAGTTCTTTTACTGAAAAAATGGAACTAGCAACTGATGGAAGCGTAATGGGTGGATACAATAAAACTCAACTTAGTAACCTTAAAGAGACAATAGCAAGATTAATGGCAGCAGGCAATGCCATTGGAAGTGTGCAACAAAGAGTTGGTACAGATCTTACCGTAGCAACAAATCGAGATTTACCTGGAGTAGCTTGGGAGGATGAAGTTAATTTTATGCATCCAACTCATCCTGCTTTTGATATAGCTGAATATGAAAGAAAAATTGCAAGTTTAGCAGAATCTAAAAAGATATCCGCGCAAGCTGCGGCAGATATAATGACCCAAGACATGTTAAACAGATGGGCTGGGTCGTTTTCTGGAATGGTAACAGGTTGATAATAGGATAAATATTAATGACTAAATGGTGGCAAGATGCTCCCCAACAAGAATTAGTTCAGCCACAACAAAATTTAGGTGGATCTAATAAATGGTGGGAGGACACTCCAAGTGAGATAAGTAATACTCAAAAATGGTGGGAAGATTCTCCTACTATGGGAACCCCAGGAATTGAGCCTTATGAAGGCCCTGAAGGCGGACGTACTGTTGGAAATGTTATTAAAAGCATGCCAGGAACAGTTGAGGGATTAATTAAAGGAGCTGCTGGATTTACTTTTGGTTCTCCTATAGCAGCTGCAGTAGGAGCATATGATTCTCTCAAAAAAGGTAATTGGGATGATTATGCTGATGTATTTAACCACGTTCTTGAAGATGTAGTATCTAAAACTAAAATTCCTTTTACTGGAATAAAACCTTTCGAAGCTCAAACAGAAGCTGGCAAAAGAGTATTAACTCTATTAGATGAACAATTTTTTGGAAGAATAAGTTCTCTAGGCAAATCAGCTGGCGACAATGTATTTGAACAAACTAATGATCCCGCTCTTGCAACCGCAACTCAAACAGCAATAGAAGGAGTCGGATTACTCGCTCCTATTATTGGTGGTAAAGCAATAAAAGCTGGTGCAAAGAAAGCATCAACATTAGCTCCTGCTGATAAATTTGTATTTGGAACTGAAACAAGTAGGTTTAAGTTACCAGTAGGTAGGAGAGCAAAGGGGGAGTGGAAAGCTCCTACTTTTGAACAAAATAAAACTCCTGGACTAGTTGTATCTTTTGACCACTTTAGTAAAGTATTAAAAAAATCACATCCAACATTAACCCCAGAAGGTATTGAAGCTCAGTATAGAACTCTTCATGAAGAGATTCGTGCGTTTAAGGAAACTAAACCAACTATAGAAGAAGGCAAGCCAGTAGAGTCTCTTGCTGAAGTGGTTAAAGATTTTGATAAACCATTTGGTCGTTATGTAGAACAAAGAGATATGCAATTTGTAAAAGAACAAGTGACAAAATGGGATACTCCTGATTTGTATTATGGACAATTCCGAGCTTCAGTTGGTAACAATCCTAAAACAGGAAGACCTTTTGCAGAAAGCACATATGTTAAAAAGTTTATACAGCATGTAAATAGAGAAGTTATTCCTGGATATTATAATGGAGTTGTTGGAAAAGGATCATTCGCAAAGAATTTTGATGAAGCTATAATAAAAACTGAAGCTATTAATGCTGCTAAAAGAATATCTAAATTAGTAAGGGACTCTCAAGGAAAAGTTCCAGCTAATATTACCCGCCCTAAAGCACAAGAAATTCTAAGTGCTATTACTCCCGCCCTTCTAGCAGAGAGTGGTAGATTATTTTTATCTACTAAACAAGATCCTACTTATATAAAAGCTGGTCAAGCAGCAGCTAAGGCTGGAGAAACTCTTGTACAAAGAGGGTATCATGTAAAAGGAAAAGACGGAAAACCTGTATTTTATTCTGAATATGAGGTTGCTCAATTACAAGAAATAGCAAGTACTGGTAAGATTATTCCTGAAACTCCTGAAGTAAAAGCCTTGGGTAATGCTGTTAAAAATAGTGAAGTATATAATAACTCTGAAGCTAATACTATAAAGAGCAGTGCTAAAGAAACTATAATACCTAAAGAAGAAGTTGCTAAAGGTCCTAAGTCTATAAAGGAAGCTATTGATAAAGAAGTGTCAGCGGAAGGTGGTGAAAATATAATTAATCCTTTCTTAAAAACCTATGAAGAAATATTCAAAGGTAAGTTAGAAGGATTTGAAATAAGTGATGTATTAAATGCTAGGAAAGCCGTTCCTGAACAGGTAACAAAATCAGTAGACAAAGTAAAAGACGCTACAAATATAGAAATAGATCCAACTAAACCAGTTGAGAAATCTGTTGAACCATCTCCTCAAGTTTTAGCAGCTACTAAAGGAGTTGGAATGCTTGATAGTACTCAGATGAGTGGACTCAATTGGTTAATTAATTTAGCTGGTGGTAGAGCTATATCTATATTTAAAACTGATTCTAAGTTTCCAGGTACAAATACGCAATTAAGAGAACTTTCTCCAGCAATGGCTGAGATACAAGATAGTTTGTGGAGGCCAGAAGCTTACTCAAAAACTCCTAAAGTTATGGATAGTTATCATTCAATGAGGCATACCAAAACTGGTGAGTATATGACTGATTTAGATAATATATTCTTTAAGATAAAACCTAAATGGGTTCCAGGTCTTAAAAATATTACTCCTAGAAGAGTTGGTGGTAGAGGTGGATGGGTCATAACTGAAAAACAAAATAAACAATTATCTTTAGCTTTAGATCCAACAACTTCTCCTGAAGTACTGGCTAAGATACCTAACAATATGAAACAAGCTGCTAAAGATATAAGAGCTTTGGATGATAAAATATTTAAAGAAGCTAAAGAAGTTTTTACAGACTTAGAATATACAAAGGGCCACTTACACAGGGTTTATGATCATAAGTGGATGAAAAAAAATCCTGAACAAGCAGTTGAAATATTAACTAAAGCATTTCAAAGTAGTAAAAAAGCTATGGATGAACTTGGTAAAGGAATTGAAAATAATAGTGCCAGGGAAGCAGCTCAAAGAATGGTTGACTACGCCTTAGAAAACAATGGTTCTGTAAGAATGACTCCTGAATTTTTACGTGCAAGTGAGGTAGCGGCTTTAGGTATTGCTAAAAATGCTAAAGAAGCTAAAGTAGCTGCTAAGAAAGCTAGTGGTATTGATTATGAAAGAGTTCTTGTTGATATTACTGATGCTCAATTAGGACCATTATTAGAACAAAGTGTATATAAAAGAATGACTAAATATGCAGAAGATACGGCAGCAAGAACATCCTATGCAAAAATAAATGGACCATATAATGAATTATTGTACGATAGGCTCAACAGAGCAAACGCAGAATTAGCTGCATCTACGGCTGCTGGTGGAAGGCCTCTAAGACAATATGAAGTTCAACAAGTATTAGATTTATGGGCTGCTTTTCAGCATATTTATAAATCTGATACTTATAAGAAATGGATTACATTTCAAAAAGGTTATATAACTCTTTTAAATGCTGCTCTTTTACCTTTAGCATCTGTTGCTTCATTAACTGAAGCTCCTCTACCCATGTATCATGGTGGAGTAAGGGCTTATAGCAAAGCTATGGGACGGGAGTTATTTCATACTTTGCCATTACAATTATTAAGATCTATAAATAAAGATATTAAATTGTTTGGTAAAGATAAAACTAGGTCTATGATTATCACTGAGCAAATAAGAAAAGCTGGTGATATAGCAGCTATGGAAAGAATGAATCAAATGTTTGCTGGTGATTTTACTGTTGCTGGTAATTTAGTATTTCGTGCTAATGGTCTTTACTACTGGACAAAATGGATGAACAATCTGGCAGTAGGAACATACGATGCTATGGTAAGAGATTACTTTACTCGTAAAGCTGCTGGTAAAAAATTAAATATGTTTCCACAAGAAGAAGTTAGAATGCAAAAGTTGATGCAATATTATGGATTAGATTTAGCTGAAGGAATAAAATGGGCTAAAGAAGGACATAAATTAGAAGGTGCTTTCTATGAAAAACTTAAGAAAGGTGCTCTTACTTTTGCAGAAGATTCAGTGTTAACTCCTAATCCAGCTATTGTTCCTATGTGGCATTCAAACCCTGGGTTAGCTTGGTTAAAGCATCTTAAAGCATTTCCAACTTTAATTGGTAATACAGTATTAAGACGTTGGGGTGCTGATATAAATCAAGCTTACAGAGATAATGGAATGCCTTTAGTTTCAGGAAGAAACGCAACCTATGCTGTTGGGACTGGAATGGCTATGTTACTAACAGCTCATATTTCTAATATCCTCACAGATGAAATAAGATATGGTGAAGAAAATCCATTTTATAAAACAAAATTTCCTGATGATAAAACAAGATGGATGATAAGAGCTGCTGAAAGATGGGGTATTGCTGGCGTATCTCAATTTGGTTTGGATGCTATCTTTCACTCTCACGGAGCAGGAAAACTTTCTGTAGTCTTAGGACCAGCATTTAGTAAATCAGAAAGAATGCTAACAGCTGCAACTTCTGGTAATCCAAGAGCTTTGGCTAGAGAGATGGCTAGGATGACGCCAGTAGCAAACGTTCCTTCTGAGTGGGTTGACTCTTTAACTGACTTTTATGAAGAATTTTTAATCAACAATCTTGGACCACTGAGTATGGATCCCAGGGCACATCCAAGAGCTAAAAAACCCAAAAGGGAAAAATCATGATTTATAAACATCCCGAAACTGTGGTTAAGGCCATAGATTTCGTAACATATGGTTGCTCAGGTTGGGCTTGTATAGCTGCCTACGTCAATCATTATTCAACTTTGTTTGCTTTAGGAATAGCTTTTTGTTCATTGCTTGTTAGTATATATTTTAAGCAAGTAAATTATAGCTTAGAAAAAAAGAAATTAGAGGTTTCACGTGGAATTAAAACTGAAGAGAGTAGCTGAGAATGAAGATGCTACATTCGGTGTATTAATAAATGTAGATACACCATTTGCTGTAACTTTAGAGCCTTCTTGGGAAGATAACAAAAAGGGTATAAGTTGTATTCCTTCTGGGCCTTATAGTTGTAAGAGAGTTAAGTCTCCAAGATTTGGGGATACATTTGAAATATTAGATGTAGAAGGAAGAACACATATATTGTTTCACAAAGGGAATAGTGAACGTAACACACAGGGATGTGTACTTATTGCTGAAGAATTCGGTATGCTAAATGGCAAGGCTGCTGTACTTGCTAGTGGAAGAGGGTATAGGGAATTCATAAATATTTTAAAAGACGTAGATGAGTTTGATTTAATTATAGAGGATTAGAAATGTTACAAGCACTTATAGGACCAGTAGCCTCAATACTGGATAAATTTATCCCTGATGCTGACACTAAACAAAAGTTAGCTCACGAGATAGCAACCCTAGCTGAGAGACAAGCACACGAAGTTGCATTGGCTCAAATAGAAGTAAACAAAGAAGAAGCAAAAGGTAATTGGTTTCAATCTGGATGGCGTCCCGCATGTGCTTGGGTATGTGTAGCTGGATTTACAGTTAACTTTTTAATTAGCCCATTAGCAGATCCATTTGGAATTATGGTTCCTCAAGCTGATATAAGTACAATGATGCCTGTGTTATTAGGTATGCTTGGATTAGCTGGTGCGAGAAGTTTCGAACGTGTTAAAAAAATTGGTAAAAACTAATGTCAAATAATACTGGTGTTAACAAAACTTATAGTAATAAATTTGATCCAGAAGGATCTGGATATGATTATCAAACTGCCAGAGAATCAGGATTAAGCGCAGGTAAAGATAACCATTGGCCTAGTAGAGATCCTAAAACAGGTATGCTTTTAAAAGGAAGAAAACATCCAACTTTTCAGAAAGGGGTAGATGTTGATAAAAAATTAGGTTATAAATTAAAGAAAAAAGATAAAAGATATTATACTGAATAAACTAAAGGAGTAATAAAATGAAATTTGATGAAATAAAAGATTACGCAATTGATTTTTGTCAATCGCTTCCTACCATAATTTGGTATGCTGGATACTTTATTCTTGGATTCGTAGTTGGTTCTTGGTAGCTAAAAAGATTTTTTAAGAATCTTAGCAGATCTTACAGTCCCCTTAAGTATTTCAGAGTTACCCCCCTGTCCATCGTCATTGGTTAAGGTATTCATAACGTGATACCTTAAATTGTCCTCTTTAACTAACCACCCAACAGTTTTGGCGAGTATGGGGGGATCTTCTAGATCCTTAATTTCAACCCAACCACCTTCCCCAGCGTGGTCATACCATTCTATTAATACTAAGGGATATTTTTTAAATTTCTTAGGGGTTGTCATAGATTGTTATACACCCCATTTATCATAAGAATGAATAGCAATATTTGCAAAGCTATTAAATAGTTTGCCTTTTTAAGATACGCCCACCAAGCCCACACTATATCACTGAAACCATTTATTAAGAATCCTTGTACGTAGTATCCTTCTGATATGAGATATACTCCAACGACTGTAGTAATAGTTCCAATTATTTCATAAAATTTTTCCCACCTATGTGTGCTTTTAATTACGTAGCTATTCACTGCTATTCTCCAACTCACTCTTAATTAGTATGTTTAAATATTCTTGGGCTTTATGTAAATCCTCTAACCCCCCTTTGTATTTCCATCTCATTACATATTTTATTACATTGCCTTCGGCATAAGGTATCTCATTTTCAATCATAAATTGAACAGGCTCTATTTTCCATCTTGAATAGTGCTTAGGATCTTTTACGTTATCAGGATTCATCTGTTTATCCTCCTATATAATCTTTTCGTATTTCTTTTAGTAGATCTTGATAAGTTAATTGGTTTTTATTTTCTACAAATTCAATTGTTAATAGAAATCTTGGTGATCCACAGTTTAAAACCATATGATCCTTTTGATTATTGAATAAAAATCTACCTCCAGGATGGTATTGTAATTCAATTAAGCTATGATTTAGTTGTTCAGTTTCTCTAAAAAAAGTAAAGGAAGTATGAGGTGTTGGAAGTACCGTATTTATACATACACCTCTATTAGTATCTTTATGCCAATTATATATAGTTTTACCTTCCATTTTTAAAATGCCTGCTCTGAAGGGATGCTTTTTATGTAACCAATTATAAAATTTGTCTTTAATTAAAATATTGTTATCTATTAAACAAGCATTGAAACTATAATAATCTATCCATTGTGTATCAGGATTTGCTATTACACTAAATATTTCTGCATTAAAATATAGTTCAATTTGCAAATCTTCGTAGTAAGGACTCATCTTAATTAAATCTCACAAGCATTGCCTGTACAAGCTAATTGTTGTGAACTACTTGTATTGTCATCTTCCTCAACTAAGAATGACCAATCAGCTTTAGGTGTCTTACTAACAGCTTCTTCATATTCTTCTTTAGTGCAATCAGTGTATGGTGCTTGTTTGTAAGTTCCACCATCGTAAGGTAAAAAAGATATTCCACTTATAGCATCGAAGTGGTCATATACCCAAGCCCCAACTTTCATCCACTCATGTTCTCTAACGTAAGCGGTAATAGATGGTTTGTGCTCACACCAATTCTCTTGGTACACAAGCCAATGTTCTAGTTGTTGTATAGCTGTACGTTCATTTCTAGTAACAGCTCCCTTAGGGCTCTTACATCCAAAAGAAAATACAGTTGTTGAATTCTCTTTACCAAACGCTGGTTCATTAGGAAATCCAAACTCTTTCATAAAGGAAGTTAATGGGTCTTTGTTGTCTTGCCGCACCGTTCGTATATAGTATTCATTATGACGAGGGTGTATACCACTAGCAGTATCAGTAAGCTGACTAACAGTACCACTAGGCTTGACGCAAGTGATTGCAGTGCTTGGATTAATACCCAGCTTATGTGCCCAAGTCTCGTTTGTATTGATTGCCACATTTCTCATCTCCCGTAGCCATTTTTTAGTTGTGTCTTTAGTAGTACTAAGCGTTGGGTGATCCATTATACCAGTCAAAGATACTCCAAGTAATGCTTCTTCTTCAGTATTCTTTTTCCAAGAAGATCTTAAGTATCTAAAATCAGTTAGTGTAGCTTGCATAGTACCAATTATAGTAGCTATCTCTACTTTCTTCTTCAGGTCTTTAAGTGTATCCTTAGGTCTTACTATTACCTCAGATAGATTACAAAATTGATTAGGTCTTAGTACAATCTCAGAACATGGGTTAGTACCAAATTCCCAATCAGTATCCCTTCTCTCAGGGGAAAACTTCTTAGCAGCAGTTCTATTAAATATACCACGCTCTCCTGAGTGACTTAGATATAATGCTTGCCACTCGGACATAAATTGAGCCATATCAGGGGTCTCAGTGTAACATGCTGAATTATTAGCTAACGCCCTCTGTCCGTTGAGCTCCCACCAATTTCCAGACTTAGCTATTCGCATCCTGTCATCACTGAGATTAGATAAAGAAATCAGCGCTGATCTCCTTACACCCCCCACTACGACTATATCACCCACCTTACAACAAAGATCATGACATTCAATACTGGTTAGTTTCCTCCCTTTGGCATTTATAAAAGTATTTACAGTAAACTTAAATAATTCTTCCAGTGGTTCTGGCCCAGAGGAACGTCCACCAAAGGTCTTTAATCTTGCCCCAGCGGCACGAACTTTTGAAACGTCCCACGATGGTATCCTGCCTGAATAAAGCAGGGATATGAGCTCTCTGTAAGCGCTAGCCCATCCCATTTTGGAATCCATTACGTGTACTACAGTATTGGTATCATGAAATTCTTCAGATACTTGTGGTAACTGATTGATAAACTGTCTTTCTACACTAAAACCAACTCCAGTACCACACATTAAGATATACATTATCTCATCGAATGATCTTTGGTTGTCTATTGGAAGATAACTACAATTAAATCCCGCTACGTTATCTCTGTCTAATGCTTTACCAGCAGTCATCAAACACCTCATAGATGGCATAACTTTTAGATTTAATATATTTTCTTTTACTTCAGAAAAATCAAATTCATCATTGAATCTCTCAGTAAAAAAATTAATATATCTATTTACAGTTTCTTCCCAAGTCTCTCTACGTTGTTTATCAGGTAGATGTCTTGCATACCTACTTAAATGTATAAATTGTTGGTATTCAGTCGGCAATTGGTTCATATTTTCTCAGTTCCTTTTCTAAGTATTTAGATATTTCGTCTCGTTCATTTTTTGGCACATTGTCTATAATCCACTGACCTGCCTCTACGGGACCAAATTCGTGATATAACTCTGCAAATATTTGCGCTCTTCTTTTGTGTATAAAAGTATTATCGACAGTCATTATAAGTAATCCTCTTTAACTCTATCTATAGAGTGCTGAGTTATGTCAATAGTTCCCTGCCCTGTATGCGTTAATGTAACTAATCCTGACCACCAATCACAAGTAGCTTCGTTTCCCTCCATATATTCAGGCATATAATCTGCGTACCACCCTACATTACACGACTGTATAAGAGGAGATACTGTGGTGTCATCAGAAGTTCTCTTCATAGTATGCACACCAAATCTATGTGTGTGTCCGAATACTATTGAAGTATTGTGTGTCTCAGTAGCTCTCTTAGTAACGTACTCCCCACTTAAGGGTTGATTAACTCTTCTATTCATAGGTGCGTGTGTGAACGCTGTGCCATCAATGTACACGTATTGTCTATATTCTATTATATCCCACTTATCTTTACCAGCTCCAACAAAATCTGTCTCAGGTATAAACCCACTAAGCTCAGGTTTATCTAGGGTATATCTCCAAGTCCTAAGCTCATGGTTTCCTAATAACCAATATCTATTAGGATTATATTTCTTAGTTTTCCATCTAGCTTGCTTTTTCCACAAGTTACGTATGGGTTTCATTATCTTTTCATAGGCTTCTATGCCTGAATCTATATCATCTTTTAATCTTTTGCCTTCCTTCATTAAAGGCTTATTATTATCAAAAAAGTTTATAGAATCCAAGTTCATGAAGTCTCCTATCTGAACTATATTGTCAGGCTTATTTTCGACAATGAAGTTTCCAAGAGCTTCGAATCTATCCTTGTTATGTTCAGGACCATCGTGAGCATCAGGAATCACCAGGGTCGTAGCATATTTCCTCATATTCATTTTCCTCATAGTTTAAATTAAGTCCTCCACGTAAGTAGAGACTATTGATTATGTCAAAAGCCATGAGCACGGATATAACTGCGTGTTCCCCGCATTCATGGCAGTCTTCCATCTCGTTATCTAATCCTTTTTCAGACTTACTTCCACATCTGAAACAGTAATAGATTTCTTCTTCTCTTTTATCCATTCCTTCGGAACCTCAGTAAAACTATATTTAAAACCGTGTTTTTTACACCATTCTGAATATCTAGTTTTTGATGTTTTATGCAATTTGTTATCATATTTAAACACAAACCTTATGTCCAAGTCAGGTAGTTGCTCCTTGATAAGTAAATGTTTTGCTCTGTCGGAGGACGTAAATCTTCCCTTGCCTTCAATTATAATTCCATTGGGTAAGACCCAATCAGGTTTATATGTGTGAATTTTAATAAATGGAATTATTAATTTTTCGTATCTAGCTCTTGTTCCTTTTAACTTTTCAGCAATTTCTTCTTCAAATTTTGACCTGTATTTGATAGCCATTTTTTAATATCCTTTTTTGAAAGGACTTTCTTTAATTGATCTGCTGATCTTAATTCTTCTATGTCCTTTACGTTAGTTTTACTAACCCCTCTCCAAAGCCTCTCTATCCCAGCTTTGTCTAAAGTATCTTGTGGGTCGTGTTCTAAGTAGTCTAAACTACTCATTGTTTTTTTACGCTTGCGCATAGAGGTATACCGCTAATATTATTAATGATGCAAATATCGTAGATACAACAATATGACTAACCATTTCTTTGTTATTATTTTCCATTGTCTATGCTTCCTAAAGTTATTAATGCTCTTGTTTCTTCTAGAATTTCATCCCAAGTCATACAATACTCGTTGCATTTTTCTACACCTTTTTTAGTCTGAGTAAAAAAATGTTCGTATTCTTGAGAAACTGACTGCTCATAATCATCTACGGTCTCACACCACTCAAGACATTTCTCAGCCCCCACTGGCCCAACCCCAGGAATACCCTCTATGTTATCAGTAGAATCTCCAGTAAGTATTTGAACATACTTATTATGAATTGCTTGCTCTACAGATACTTCATATAATTGGTCTTTTACCCAGTTATAGTGCCATCCTGCTATCTGATCTAAATCTTTGTCAGTAGAAATAATACAAGAATCTTCTGATGAAGGAACAGATTCTTGAAGATCTGCTAATATATCATCTGCTTCTAAGTTCTCTACTTCCTGAGCATCCCAAACAGATTTTAGGTATTCTTTAATCTCATCATACCAATGTGGTTTGTGTAATGGATCTCTATTACCCTTATAAATTTTTATTGTAGCCAGATTATCTCTAAAGTTTGTACTTCCACTCAAGAATATTTCTAACTCAATCTCCCCAAACCTTTTTGATAAATAGCTTTTTATTTCAGTCAAGACAGTCTTAACGTTATTTAAAGCGTTCTCAACAGGTTCGATAACTGTATCTACAGTGACATCATACTCAGATTTTTCTCTGCCATGTTCATTAAGCCAATCCATCATATCCTTTTTGTACTTAAACTTAGGTATCTCTCCTTGAAAGAGAGGTATTGATAAATTGTATATCCTACTTTGTGCGGCAAAGCCACATCTGTAAAGTATGATGTCTCCGTCTACTAATGCTTTCATTTTAGTTTACCAAAATCTCTGAATCTTTTTCTTTTTCTTTCTTTTTTTGGTCAAACTTATCTCTCCAATTATCTAAGCTAGCCTGCATCTCATACAGACCCTCATATCCTTGAACTAGAAATGGCACTTCTGCCTCTGTTACGTTTGTTTGTTTATTTACAATAGCGTAAACTCCATTACCATTACCATTAGGTGATGCGTTGATGGGAGGTTTAACTACCAATTCATAATCAAGGGTTTCGTCTAGATTATTTTTACTCATAGCTTGTATCCTCTTCAGAACCCTCGCCAGAACCATCTGGAGAAGGAGCATCAAATGCTCCATCTCTAGCATCAGTAGCTTCCTCATAAAATTTACGAGTGTATGCTTCTACTGTGTTTTCAACTATTTCAACTTTCTTCTTGGCGTTAGCACCTAGTGCCAATGCTCCAGAAGTAATTAATAAATCAACCATAGCAATTGCTCTGTTTAGACATGCTTCGTATCTAATTTCTTTAGAACGTAACTTGTCCTCTTCTTCTTTGTTAGACCAGTATGAGTCTCTGGTAACAGTTGCTCCAGCTGTAACTTTTGCTTTAGGCGAAGCTGCTGGTTGTAAGTTACTTGTCTCTGATGCATCCATTACTTCCACTGATTTCAAATCCATATTCTTATAGATTCCTTTTTCAGTATATACAAATTTAATGGTATTACCTTCCTTAAAAGGTAATTTAGTTGCATCAAAGCCAGCACCATACCAAGCACCACTTATTGATACCGATACTCCTCTGCCTGCTCTTATGGTCTCTACGACCCCTTCTGCTGTATTCATATTAAGACCCCCAATGAGTTCCTGTTTTTATTTCAGCTTTTAATGGTATGTTAAAATCAATTCCATATAATTTCTTCATATACTTCACAGGAAAATCCTGTAAAGACTCTGACATCACATCGATGAAAAAGTTCCGTTCATCTGGATGTACTTCACAAATAATTGAATCATGTATAGTATTTGTGATAAATGACTCAGCATTTGCTGACTTAAAGCAATGCCAAGCATATACCAGTGCTGTTGGTACGATCTCAGCTGTAGCCAAGTATTGTACTGGGTAATTTCTAACTGATGTATTACCCTCAACATAACCAGTATGTGTAACCTTCAACGAGGGAAAGTAAAACTTCATCCCCGTAGGAAGTGTTAATTCTTTTGTTACTACCGCCTTATCTACCCACTTATCTTGCTCTCCAGAGATTCCCCCGTATTTCTCAGTAAACGTTCTGTAATAACGTCTCTCAGATGGTGTTCCGCTTGTTCCACCATAGAGTGGCTTAAATGTATGTGCTTTTGCATTTTGTCTGGCGATTGCTCTATCCCGTTCTCTTGGATATATAATATCAGCTGTGAATGAATGAACGTCAAAATTTCTCTGTATGTCTCGAAGTCCCTGATCATCCTGTCCATACCAGACAGCGACTCTGAATTCCAGTTGTGCTTCATCAGCTTCACCCACCAACCAGCTTGGTTCCCTTGCTCTAAATAATCGTTTAAATCCTCGATCCACATTTTGGAACTGGCACTTGTATGTTTTTCCAGTACTACTGTACCTGCCAGTAGCAGTAACTGCTTGGTTGATAGCTGCGTGGAGGATTCCTCCCCCTTTTTCACAACACTCGTTAAATTTTTCAAGAGATTTTGTAACTTGCGCATTTAATTTTACCTGTTTTTGTTTTAATTGTATGAACCTTTTTTGTTTACTACTTTTTGGCTTCAGTAAAGATATTACTACCGACGAAGCGCTTCTTTCCCCTTTTGGGGTTGTTATAATATTACCACTATGGTCTTTAGGCATAGCAAATTTAAGTTCATCATAAATAAACTCAGCCATTTGCTTGTTACTTCTTGGATTAAGACCACCAGTAAATTCATCTAATTCTCTCTCTACAGAACGTAAATCTGACACTGACTGTTTATATACTTCTTTAACTTTTGATGTATCTAAACACATGCCATTAAATTCTATATCTGCAATAACTGGTATTTGAATACACTTTGTATAAAAAACACGCTGTAAGCTGTTTTTAAATAATTCCCTACGCTGGTGCTCAAATAATTTGTGAGTTTGCTCTACGTCCATTTTAGCGTACTTTATGAGCCAATTTTCAGGCATTTCTGAAGGGCATATTCCAGCGCCCATCATAGCACTAATTATTGATTCTTTTCCTCCTAGTCTTCTTCGTCTGAGGCATTCTTCCAGTGATAACTTTCCTCTTCTGTTGGAGCGGAGTACATATTCTGCCAATTGTGTACAAAAGGGAAGTGTTTTCTCAAGTCTGACTCCGAGGCGCTTAAGCCATCCAAGTTCGAATTTTGCGTTGTGCGCAATAATGAAATCAGCTCTTTCCACTTCGTTAAGAAAGTCTTCGATATGTATTGGCTCGGGATGTCGAACGAAAACTCCTCGTTCGTCACCGTTTCTTTGCCATGCAATGAGTATGATACTGTTATTTTCATTTAATGGGTCTCCTTTATCTAAGTTAGTTGTTTCAAAATCAAATACTAAATAATTATCTGATTTAAATATATCAGGATTTGGATTAGTTACAAATTCAGGTATATTAAAATCCATTATATGCTCGTTACTTTACTTGTTTTTGTATCTACCATAACTGGAAAAAATACATGCTCTCCACTAAGTTTATTTTTAGGCAGAGAAATCATTCTCCACGATTTGCTGTCGTATTCCTCATTAGAACCAACACCAACAATTAAGTCCATCTGGGCAGGCATTCCAGTATTTGAGAAATCTATATCACCCATCTCTAATCGCAGTTTATTCGTTCCCGAATCACCTGCTTGAGTGACTCCGATAACCAAGATATTATTTTTCTTAGCTAGATTTCTTGCAGATGTAGCGGCTATCTCCATCTGTTCTACCCTACCTTCTTTACCTACCCAAATGTTACGGAGTTGGTTGATTACAACAACATCCACCCCGTGTTGGTCGATTAGACTCTGTATATCTCTGAAAGTTCCTGGAGATAATGATTTAAGTATTAAATTATCGTAGCCTCTTTGTTTAACTACGTTTTCGACCTCATCAGGATTATCAATAACGTCTACTATAGGTTTTTCTGCCAATCTGCAGATGAGTCTAGACATTGTTGCTTTTGCTGGGTCTTCGTTTTCAATAAATAATACTTTGTAGCCGTCATGTAACAGACCACCGACCATATTAATAATAAACAATGATTTACCTACTTCAGGTCTACCAAACACAAGGACATTATGTCCTCGCATTGCTCCCCCCGTAGCTTGCTGTAAAGCCTTAGGCCAGAGATTGATTCTATTTTTATTTTTTAATGTTTCTACTACATCAGAAACTTTTGTGCTAATTAATAGGCTTTCATCATCGTCCTCTTGAGATTTTACATATTCCTCTACGTACTTGTATTCCTCCATCAATTCTAGTGCGCCATTTTTATTTTGCGCCAATAATATTGATGATAGTTCTCGAGCAATGGCATCCTTTTTCAAGGCAATAACTTCTTCCAATAAATTTGGTGAAGATGTAGTTTGATTAAGAGTTTTTAGAATATTTCGATACAGATCTATTTGTTTGGGAAGCTCTCTTGCGATTCGTTTTTCCACTAATTCTAAATCTACAAAAGATATAGACGTATCTTTGTCATAGAAATCACATACAATGTCGTATATGAATTTTGCGGGTTCAGAGAAAGAATCTTTAATGTTTAGTTTCGATAACTTGTTAAACGATTCTCTGTCTTGAATAATTGAAGAAAGTATTTTAGATTCCATATTATTATTATATTATTATATTATTATTATGATATTATAATATATAATTATATTATAATATATTATAAGTAGTTTAGACTACTTAAAGTTCTTATTAATCAATAGCTTATTTATTATTTATAATTTAGACTATAAGCATCTAAATTAGTTCAAATTAGTTGATATTCTTGTAATTATATTATTTATTATATTTTCATTATTCATATTTTTTGGATCATTATCAACAGGTATAACTTGACAAGATTTAAAAAATAAAGAATATTTTTGTTTTATATCTAACGCATGGGTAGTAGCATCATTATCTAACACTATTACCACATCTTTTCCTGATAAAAATTTCATAGCATTAGTTGGTATAGAATTAGATAATAATGCCATACTAGGAACATGCCTAGCTATTCGTATAGAACTAATTATGTCCTCAACTAAAACAATTAAATTATCAAAATTAATCTCACAATAAGGAAAGCTTACATTGTAATAGTTAGTATCTCTATTAATCCAATAAGTTCTAGATTTAACCCCATCATATTTTTTATCAGATAACTCCTTATAGTAACGAGAAACATATCCTTTAACGTCTCCATCTTTAGATAATATAGGATATATAATTCTCTCTGTTTTTTTACACCATTTTATTTTATTTAATATTAATTCTTCTATTGTAAGATTAAACTTACTTTGTAAGTAATTAACTTGTGATTCATTTAATTTAGTAATAAAAGACTCAAAGGGATATTCCTTATTTAGTGTGTCTTTTTTGGCGGAGTGTTTACCAGTAAGACACCATATCCCCATATTAATAGGAACAAATCCCCTTGAGTCACATGCAACCCTAAAGCATTTATATAATAATCCATCGTCAACTCTTGTTACAGCAAAATCACCATTCTGTTTTAAACAAAAAGGACACTGTGCATCTCTAGTTGTCTGACCAACTTCTAGTTCAGAGTTAAGATATGAAAGCTGTGTTTTATAGTTAGGCACTATATTTGTATGTTATACCATACATTGAATCTTCACGACCAAGCCAAGTTCCCGTCTCTACACTTTTTAATTCCCTCGAACCAAGTTCATCAGGAATAAAATAAACAAAACATTCATGTTCATTTCCTTGAGAATCTTTAACAATAACTTTATCTCTATCGTAAAATGATGGATACCCTTCCAAGTGTTCTACATTTTCGAACGCAGTTTTATCTATATTCCATATCTCGCCATTAATTTCCTGAGAATGTTCAGAATCAGCAGGAATAAGTGCGGGAAATGCACCTAGACTAACCATCCTAAACTTATAGGATTTATCTAATTTACCAACACCACAAAATATACCACCTTTAATAATGGCAAAGTTTGGTTGATGTTGTTTTAACGTACCATATACAAATATTTTCTTCATACCAATAACCTCCGTATGTGTTGACTATATAAATTTAAAGTAGTTCCCTCTAATGCAGGTGCAGTATTAACTTCATATACAAATGCTTTTTGTGAAGATTCCTGCCACCCAACATCTACTGCTCCAAAATCTAACTTAAGTGCTTTGACAGCTAATAATGCCTGTTCCACAACATCTTGTGGCACAGCTATACCTTTACTACCAAATATCCAACCATTTGCATGGTTTCGTATTTGAAAATTGTTTCCCTCACTCCCCTTGCGTAGCATTTTCTTTTGCAGAAAAATGATAGTACCCATAAAAATATGTACTCTATATTCATCAGACTTCTTTACATATCTCGTGTATAATGCACAATCAGGTAAATCATCTGCATCATTTACTAAATTAATGCCTCTACCCCCACACCCACGCAATAACGTTCTAGCAACAGCAACTCTATCTTCTTTAATCCATCTTTTAGCTGACTCCATAAGTGTAGTAAATTTAGGAATACGAACCTTACCAAGCATAACTTCTAATGCACTGTGTTTATTCTGAGTAGTCTGAACTACTGAGGGATTATTTAGTATAACTACATCATCATTAATCCAATTAGGTAATCTAGGATTACCCCAATTAATAATAATATGATTATTATAGTAAGAATAATTACCATTCTCACGCACACGTTTACATCTTAAATCAGATAAGGATTTAGATAATGCCTTAGCTGATTCAGACTGTAATTTATAAGGATATATTATTGGTCTAAGCATTTGCTAATGACTCATTAGTAACTTCGTGAACTTCACTAACAACATAATGAGGATTAACCTTAACCTTAGTAAGATACTTAGTCCATAATTGTACATAATGTGGAGAGTTAGGATTCTTTACTACCAATCCGTCAGTATTCCAATCGTCCCACTCAGCATATTCTCTAGTTAAATATACGTTTCGATTATTACCACGCATCTTAACATAATCACATAATACAGCCATACCCGCACTCCAACTTCTCCTATGCCCACCTGCGTTAATGTAATCCCTAAGAATTGTAAATGCTTCTATTTTTAATTGCTTGCTTATATCTCTATATCCTGTGGTAGCAAAATATCCAACATCTACTCCATCATCAGCAATTTGTGCTCTCCAAGATGCAATATGCAGGTCTGCCAATACCTGAACACCACAGCAAGAGCCAGCTTTACTGTAGTCATATCCAATATAATGCTTACTTGTATTACCATCTTCGTGTACAAATGAGAACTCTACTTTATCGTGCATAACTACACTCCTGTGACTGCAATGTGTGAATCATACTCGCCTGTCTTTGCGCAGTCTTGACAAATAGGGCGATTCATATCAGTCCAAGCAAGTGTATAATCATCTATTGAATTGATTGGACAGGAACAAACTTCGCAACCATCTTCTGTTGCCTTTCTAAATACGTCGTAACCAACATATTTACCATTAATTAGATACTTTTGACCCATTTCATTATAAGGATAATCGTCCCACATAATATCTTCATCATATTCATCATAAAGGTCGTCGATAATTTCTAATATGCTATTTGCATCTAACATTAAAGTGTATTTATCAGTATATTTAGTTGATTTTTTATCCTTTGCCAAGGATATTAATTTACCTACACACTCATCTCCCGCCTCCATAACCACCTTATCTTTTGGAAAATTATGAACCTTAACCTCGTATCTTGGAAAGTGAGTCCGCGTACCAATTATGCAACCACGATTATTATTTGAGTATGGTTCAAAAGATTCATAAGTAAATTCTATTTCATCATACTTACACATTCCAATACATTTAAATGGATTGTTATCCTCCTCATCAGGAAATAAATCATCTACCCTAGTCGTACTACGTACGTGGGCAGGTCTAGAATATGGAGTATAGCTCGCATAATCATTGTCATAATATTTACTGTAATTATTGTAATAACGTGCATACGTGGTCGCAATCTTTTGTCCATCATATATTTTTTTAGTTTCAAACTCTTGATTTTCATTAAACGATAATAGTGTTCCCACGTTCAATGAAAATATCTTAGATAATTCTACCTCATTTCTTTTTGCTACAAAATATAATGCTTCCGCCTCTGATGCAAATAATATAATGTCCTCATTTTTCACTATGCCAAAATGTAGAGGGCGTTCAGTATTGCGGATAAAATGTAACTTACGCTGTGTAGTGTCATACCACACAATAGCAAACGCTCCCTCTACTTTTTGGATAAAATCTTCAATAGAATTTTTACTTAAAGCAATAGCCAATGATTCAGAATCAACCTCACAATCTGTACCTTTCTTGTCTCCAAGCACACATATTTCATGTTTATTACCAACACTTCCATTATGTACTAGGATTATATTTTCATTGACAAATGGGTGTGCATTTTCATCATTAATTTCCCCATTGGTAGCATATCTAGTATGTCCAATAACATACTTATAGTCATTAAATTCTTTCATCATATCTGAAAAAACGTCCGACTCAATAAATTCGCCCGCACAAACAGCACGTTTAATTACTCGCACAGGCTTTTGATTATTTGTTGGAACAGTAAACAAACCAGTAGAATGTTTACCACGTAAAGACGTAGCTACTAGTAAGTCCTTAAATAATTTCTTTTCAGTTAATCCAAATTTGAAATTACTGAGATTAATCACTCCTGTTATACCACACATATTCTACTCCTCGTCATAATATTCTTCTTCATCATAGTCACGTTCTTCTTCGTAATCTTCTAATTCTTCTTCTTGATACTGTTGTATCTTATTCATTTTTTCATTGTACATAAATATATTTATCCAATTTTTTAAACCTGCACTCTTAATTTTCTTTTCTAGCCTAGATATATGCTTATCTAATGGGTGTGGAATTTCATAGTATTCTAAAAGTTCAGATATTATTTCACTCGTTATGTTTTCTGTATCTAAATCTAAACCACCCTCAAATACAGAATTATGCTTGAAGTAGTCTAAACTACTTTCTTGCATATTATTGTATAGTATAATATCTTGGGCTAGCCTTAATCCCTCAACTATATCTGTTTCGCAGTCGTCGTAGTCGAGTACCCTATGATAGTTCTCAAAAACTTTTTCCAAATAATTTGTTACACCATATCTAGATATTTCCCTATGTAAATTGTGTGTATTGTTATTGATACAATTTTTCTTCAGGCACATAATTATATTAATCCACTCTTTAACTCGCATCATGTCATATGTGCCACCATGTAATCTAAATTCTAGACTACCATACTTAGACGTAGCATTTAAATTTAATGAACTATACTTTGGAAAAGAAGAAACGTGTTTTTTAAAGTCCAAGTCTTTTTCTACTGATGTCAATATGTCAGATAGAGTTCGTTTAAAATCGTCAGACTTAGCAAATGGCAGACAGTATAAATTTTCTTTCCTGCTCACACCGCAATAATGAAATAATACATTTTCAAATATAGCATAATCAAGTAATAATCTAGCATACTCATTCTTATTTAAGTCAGTAACATCTAAATGTACATGTACACTACACCTATCTGAAGGAATATCGCTTAAGTTTTCTTTCTCGATATTAAGGTATTCATTTAATTCATCTAGAGCCACACTCAAATCCTTACCAAATAATTTTTTAGTAACAAATTCTACTCCAGAATTACGTAAACTGCCGTCACTCTTTACATTCCAATACCCAGTACCAAATAATACTCCCCCATTTTCAGAATCTACACTAAAGTATCCATGATTAATGCCTCTACGTACTCCGTTGTGTGCAAAACCAGAAGCTTCGTTCATATTTTCTAGTTCAACTTCCACACCAATAATACATCTTGGCAATACAAAATCTATAGACTCTTGATATGAGAATACGTTTTTATTCTTGTCAAATATAGAACCAATATTATCTTTGGACATTTAACATTCCCCCGACTCTTATATTTTGTAATTGTATTAAATCAATTAAATCATTATTACCATTAAACAAGTCAACAGTAGGGTACATTGAGTCCTCTCTCATTTTACCCACCAATACTTCTTTATATCCTAAAAATAAACCTGCTGTATTCCAAGATGTACTTATGTACAAATCTTTAGATATAGCACCCGCGTATCTATCTCCTGACGTAATTCTATTTATAGCACCACTAGCTGTAAAATAACTTGGAAAAAATATATCTTTTATAAATAATGGCTGACTCAAATCCTCATAGTTTAATGTTGGTAAGTCAAATATTTCACATGTTTCCATGTTCAAATGGATTATATTTATCACTGTAGGGTTAAAAGACTGTCTGTATTGTTGCGTGGCGTGTCTAGATAGCCTAACCACACCTTTCTTAGCATTCAATAATGCTAATTTTGGAAATCTAAAATCAATTTCAATATCTCCTACATACCATTTAGTAGGCAACCATTCATTATCGTCAGTAATAACTGAACCAGAAATATATTCTAAATCTTCATCAATATCGTCAATATAAAATAATTTCTGTACGTCATTATTTAATTTAGCTAGAACAGTACAAGTTCTATATCGTTGTCTAAAATCTCGTCTGCTTTCTCTTATATGCATTTACACACTCCCGCAAATAATTTTTTAGTAGTCTAGACTACTAAAATGTAGTTAATTTAATTTAGGAATTTCTATACCATAATTTTCACATAAATCCCAAGCATCATCAACAAGACCAGAATTAATAATAGTTTGAAAAGAATTTTCTCCTGTATCTGCTATCCACCGCTCATGTCTAGGTTGATTATTATGTGATAAATTATATACCACATCACTTGCCACGAGCTTTATTTGATTAAATATCCACATTTTTATGTTATCACTACTTAACCATACATTACTGGGCGTTCTGTACTCAATTCCATATTCTTTATGTCTGAATGAACCCGCCTTACCATAAAATGCTTTTCTTTGTGATGTTCCCTCTAATATTGTTAATGGCAATCCAACATACATGTCACAGCCTTTAACTAAACTACTTCTAGCCATAGGGTGAAAATTTGGATTAGTTAACCCAATGTGTATATGACCGCCTGCCGTACGTACATTATTTTTATTTAATGAAGAAGTATCAACAACATTTTCTTTTGATGAATAAATGTTGTAATCAGGCATACAGCCAAACATTTTAGCCTGTTTAGATTTTAAAAATTCAGGCTCAAACTTTTGATAATCCATTATTTTATAGTGTAGTCCGTGCATTGATGTGATAGTACTCAATGATTCCATAACCTCATTAGTCCTACTTACAAACTGCGTGGGAGTAGTGCAAGGCTCAATATTAAGTTCAGCCATAACATTATCCTCTTGAACCGCCCCACCATTAACTTCTCTAGGACATTCTTTACTGCCACCAATTAAACCTACACCAGACACAGCGTTATCATTTTCATCATATAAAAATAATTCAGCATCATGTCCAACAGTCACTATTTGTTTTGGCATAATTTATATCTCCCAATCAAATGTAAAATCAGATTTTAATACAAGTTTACCACCATTAAAAATAATGTGTGCAGTAGAATCATCTACTTTTTTAACTTTAACTTTGCACTCAGTAATTTTAGTTTTAGATAGGTTAAGGAATAAAAATAAATCATCGAGTGTATAAAAATCATCATCAATTTTAAGATTTAATTCCTTGTTTAATTCATTATCTTGTTTAAGTTCCATGACCGCAGGGCAGTCAATGGTAACTTCTCCTAACGCATCAGATTCGTCAATTACTTTGGCGAAATCTTTTTTCTTACTACCAAACATTTTCATTAATGACACAACAATACTCCCTAGTAGTCTAAACTACTTATAATGATATTTATCTGTAATATTTATTTCTTCTGTACAAGAAGAAGATTTTGGAAATTTTAATTCGTACATATTTATTAGTATAACTGTATTGGTTAGCATTAATAATGCAAATGCCAATGTAGCTAGTAATATTTCAAATTTATCCATAGGATTATCCCCTATAATTATTTATCGGTTATTAATTTAGGCAAGTCTATAAAAGCCGTGTACTAGGTTACGGCTCAGGTTAGGCATACCTTTATATTTATAAGTACGCCTAACGTGTTGTTCTTTAACACAATTTCTTAATCTGTTTTTAATTTGATGTGAAATTATTTGGTTAGATTTCATTTAGCCTACCGCCTCGTTTAATGTGGTTAGTTAGTAGTGATAGTTCTTTTGGGGATATAGAATATCCGAGTTCTTTAGTAGATAAAAGTACACATTGTGTAGCTGATAAATTTTCCGTAGATTTATAATATCTATCTGCACCTAACTTTATCATGTCAGCTAAAAATTCTTTATCTTGTTGTGATAATGTTTTCACTATAATTTCCCCTTGAGTAGTCTAAACTACTCTAACATATTTTTTCGTATATTTTAGTTAAAAAGATTTCTTCATTAAATCTAGGGTTTTGTGCTTTTAGTTCAGCAATAAGATTCTGCTCAAACTCGCCTATGGTATCGACTAAATAAGCGTGGTCGTTATTCTCATCAACAGTAACACCAACAGTAGCATTGATATGTTGATACATTTTGCTAATAAGTTCAGCTAAAATAATATAATCTTTTTTAGACATGGACATAATAATTTCCTCACGTTAGAGTAGTCTAAACTACTCGTTAAAAAAAATTTAAAATTTCACACTATATTGTAACATAGTGGGTTGTGTAGTCAACCATAACAATCAAGTTTTTTTCTCAATAAAATCAATAAACCCTTGCTTGCTATAATTGGATTTCTGTGTGGTCTGAT
>Ga0208013_1000165_pt1 | contig 45531 bp, 39 predicted proteins | sample 16_taG_FD_184091 | JGI IMG/M metagenome (GOLD analysis project Ga0208013, IMG submission 184091) | Marine viral communities from the Subarctic Pacific Ocean - 16_ETSP_OMZ_AT15313 metaG (SPAdes) (version 2) | ecosystem: Environmental > Aquatic > Marine > Oceanic | place: Pacific Ocean | collected...
GCAGGTCGCGCTGCAATCCTTTGTCGCCGTTGAGGCCAGCCCACAAAAACTCACCCTTTCCGATGCCAGACTATCGGTAAAAGGGCTGGATAAACTGCCGCTGACGTTGAAATTCAATGCCGGTTATGAGGGTGACACGGACAGCGTCTCCATCACGGACATCACCGGCAAACTGGGATCGGCGAGCATCAGTGGTGCGGTCAATGGCGCAGGCCTGCAAACCGCTCCTGCGCTGCAGGGCGAACTGTCGCTACAGAACCTGGTACTCGCAGAGCTGCCGATAGAAGAGCCTCCCGAAGGTTTCAAAAAGGTGGATATCGCCACCACGTTTGCCGTATCGGAAAAAGCCGTCTCCCTGAGCAACCTGAAACTGGCACTGGACAAGTTCAATGCCACCGGCAATATGAACCTGCAACTGCAGGGGACTCGCCAGCTAGCCATGAAAATAGAGGGCGATCACCTTGTCCTGCCCGCCACCAGCGAAACGGAATCCACGGAACAGCAGGCGGCCCTCCTCACCCCATTGCTGGCACCACTGGCACTGCTCGAAGGCGGCAAGGGTGAAGTGGAACTGAGTCTGGCGAGTCTGATGGCGGATAACATCCGCGTGGACAATCTCCGCCTCAAACTGCTGGCCAATGGCAAAGTAGTGCAAGTCAGCGAACTCTCCGGCGGCATATTTGGCGGCACCTTCAAAACCACCGCCAGGGCAGACCTTGGCAGAGCCACCCCAACCGTCAACTTCACCCAGAACGTCGCTGCCATAGACCTGCATAAGGCACTGGTGACACTGGCCGAGCAGAGCGACATCCACGGCAAGCTGACCATGAATTTCACCGGCAGCAGCGCCGGCGACAGCAGCGATGCCCTGCTGGACAACATGAACGGCAACGGCGACTTCAGCTTCTCGGAGCTGCAAGTCGACAACATCAACGTGGAAAAAAGCTATTGTGAAATGGCCTCCCTGGTAGAGGGCAGAACCTTGACCGGCAAAACCTGGCCAAATCACACCACCCTGCAGGACATGCAGGGCACCATCAAATGGCAGGACCAGCAGATTACCCTGCCCGGTTTTACCACCGGCATCGGCAATATGCTGGTTTCCGGCAACGGCTCCGCCCATCTCGGCAGGGAAACCTACGACATACTGATCAAAGCCAATCTGCGTGGCGACACCACCTCGGAAACCGGCTGCACCATCAAAAGCAAATCCATCCAGAACCGGGACATTCCATTTCGCTGCACCGGCTCTTTTGCCGAAAACGGCGGGGGCAGCTGCCTGCCCGACAAGCAATTCATCAACCAACTGATTCAGGGCAAAGTGCAGGACCTTCTCAAGGAAAAGCTGTTTGACAAATACCTGTCACAACCGAAATCGGACAGTCCGACCTCGTCTATTGAAGAGCCCTCAACCAATAAAGAGCCCTCAGCCACGGAGGAGCCCTCAGCCGATAAAGAGTCCTCAACCAATAAAGAGCCCTCAGCGGTTGAAGAGCCCTCAGCGGTTGAAGAGTCCTCAACCGAAAAAGAACAAGACCCCAAAAAACAACTCATCGATGAGGTGCTCAAGGGTATCTTCCAATAGTGTCCGCAATATTTTCCGAACAGCTGCTGTGCTGGTTTGACCAGCACGGCCGCAAGGACTTGCCCTGGCAGCAGCACAAAGACCCCTATCGGGTATGGGTGTCGGAAATCATGTTGCAGCAAACCCAGGTCAGCACCGTTATCCCTTACTTTCAGCGGTTCATGGCGCGTTTCCCCGATATTTCATCACTGGCAAAAGCCCCGCTCGATGACGTATTGCAACAGTGGACCGGTCTCGGTTACTACGCCCGGGCCCGCAACCTGCATCGCTCGGCACAACTGGTTTGCACAGAATATGGCGGTGTTTTTCCGAATACCCAGGAACAATTAATGGCACTGCCCGGCATCGGCCGCTCCACCGCTGGCGCCATCTGTGCCATTGCCCTCGACAAGCGGGCCGCCATCCTCGACGGCAACGTTAAGCGGGTGCTCGCCCGCTATCATGGCATCGACGGCTGGCCCGGCCAGACATCAGTCGCCAGACAACTCTGGGAACTGGCCGAGCAACATACCCCGGCGCAGCGCTTTGGCGATTACACCCAGGCAATCATGGATCTCGGCGCCACCCTCTGCACCCGCAGCAAACCGGCCTGCGGCCAATGTCCGCTCTCAGAGGGATGCGAAGCACTGGCAGAAGGCACACCCACCCGCTACCCCGGCGAAAAACCCCATCGACAACAGCCGGTTCGCCAGTGCCTGTTTCTGGTCATTCAAAACCCGGAGGGGGAAGTGCTGTTGCAACAGCGCCCCGCCAGTGGCCTGTGGGGCGGACTCTGGGTGTTTCCCCAATGCGAACATAAAGACGAGATAGAACAGACCTGTAGCAGCCTCGGTTACCGTGCAACAGACTGGAAATTGCTACCCGGTCGACGGCACAGCTTCAGTCATTACCATCTGGACTACCAACCGGCGCTGATCACCGTTCAGCCGCAGCAGCAGGTCATGGATACCAGCACGCTGGTCTGGTATAACCCCCAGTCAACACTGGCGATGGGCACCGCCCAGCCCGTCAGGCAACTTTTACAGGAATTGCAAGAACAGCAACAATCCAACCAATCAACAGGGTAATTTCATGGCACGTATGGTTCACTGCAAAAAGCTCAACCGGGAACTGGAAGGACTCGATGCACCGCCCTTCCCCGGCCCCAAAGGACAGGAGATCTACGAACACGTCTCAAAACAGGCCTGGCTGGAATGGCTCGAACACCAGACCCGCCTGATCAACGAAAAGCACCTCAACATGATGGACATGACCGCCCGCACCTACCTGAACGAACAGCGGGACAGGTTTCTCTCCGGTCAGGACATCGATCAGGCGGAGGGCTACGTACCGCCTGCGGAATAATTTCCGCGCCCGCCCTTGACGCTGGAAATATGAGAAGGTTTAATACGCGCCTTCGCCAGTTACCACTGGTAGAAATGCCCAGATAGCTCAGTTGGTAGAGCAGAGGATTGAAAATCCTCGTGTCGGTGGTTCGATTCCGCCTCTGGGCACCACGATTTTAAAGGCCTGCAGCTAATCGCAGGCCTTTTTCATTTTTGGACTGTGCCAAAATTGTGCCCTGGGAAGGAGACCGGGCCATGTAAAGCACAGAAGACCGGTGAAAATTAAATGGGAATGGTTCTCAGTTGTCACCGACCCCTTTATCGTTATCAATTACTCCTAAGTACATTGGCTGTTCAAAGCCAAAAAAATCCGGCTGCCATTCTATGTCGCCCTCTGCTGCGTTGTAGTGATACTCTGTGGTAGAGAAGACGATCTGAGCTCGATTATCTTTGCAGATGCTTTTTAACCTAGCGATAAATGCTGCAAAATCCTTGGTTTCAATATCATGCTGCCGCGGCGTATCAAATATCAGGAATTCTACGGAGGTGCACCCCATGGAAATGAGCAGTTCAAAGAAGGCAGCTCTGAGAGCAAGAACTGTTCGCAAAAGTGTACTACCACTGAATTGGGATAATTTTTCCGTTCCAAATAGAACATTAAAATCAGAGTCGACAGTAATTTCTCTCGATACGTTCTTCGTACTGAGAACATCAAGCCATTCAATAATCTTCTTACGATAGGAATTTCTGAATTCGATAATTCTGATATCATTCGAACCCGCACCGCCGTCAAAAGAGGAGATATCGCCTTGGAGGCCCCTGCGCTTATTCAATAGCTGAACATAATCCTGTTTCTCGGACTCGATCCTTTCCATTACTTCTTTTTTACCTTGTCGATCAATAATTGATCGTGTTAAGGCACTTATTGCCGCTATCAAAGACGTTGTTTGGGAACCCTCCTCTTCTTTCGTCAAATTCGATTCGAGCGAGGCAATTTCTTCATCAAGTTTTCTTAACCTAGCTATATATTCATCCACTCTGATTTCTTGAAATCTGGTGTTTCTATCTAAGTCTTTGATCTGATCGCGAAGATAAAGCAAATTTTTCCCATAGGAATCGGAGCTGGAGGTAAAAAGACCACACCCTGGCGTGGCACAAATATCCTTAAAAGAACTAAAAAGTCGCCGAGACTCTTCGTTAAGAGATAAGGTGTTGATCTCGATCTCAATTTCGTCCTTTATCTTATTGAATCCTGATATCCGGCTTTCTAGGTCCTTCATTGAAGCAGAAAGATTAAGCCGCTCATTCTGCTTCTCGCGAATTAGTCTTTGTAGAACATAATCTGCATCGTTCGTCGCATCAAAACTATTACGGAGTTCTTCCAATTCATCCCTCAATTGTTCCAACTCATCTTCGAGCTCCGCAACGGAAATGTTATCAACATCGGATTGCTCTTCGAGTTTTCGGATAAACTCTTCAGTATTGACAATTTGAATATTTACTGAATCAAGCTCTCTTTTCTTTTCTATGAGAAAACGCTTGGCCTCGAACGAATGTTTTGGTGCTATGCCAATCCCCAATCTGATCATCTCGGCGTATTGATCTTTTATGAAGCTACTTGGGGGCTTGTAAGCACTCGTGTAACCAGCGTCTTGGTCTATATAAAAGAGAGGCAAAAATGTTGATATATACGGGTAAGTGGGCTCGTTATTATTGGTTGTCAGCGCGAGCGGTGATAGTCCAAGTCTAGAAAAAAGGTACTCGGAAATCTTTTGTTCGTTGTAGAATATGCGCGTTTTGTTGGAACCTCGCTCCGACACTTCTATGTGAAACTTATCAGAAAACGACCTCTCGAAAGTGAAGAAATCCTCTTCATGCTCTACAGTGAGACTGGCTGATGAACATTTCGCCATAATATCTTCCCTGTATCGAACAGGATATCCAAGCGCGAAGGCAATAGAATGAATGACAGGCGTTTTTCCTGCGCCGTTCGGCCCATATAGCTGAGTGATATCACTAGCAAACACGAGACTCTTCGAGCCCCAGCCGTCCTTCCCTGAAGGATGAATTTTTAATTCAATAAGTTTCATTCTAAATCCATTGAAATTTGTTTTTCTATTTGTATGTCAAAATAATTTCGCTCAATCACTTGGAGCGTATAGCCAAGATCTGATTGAATATCTATTGCTTCTGATACGACCTGTTTCCCAAACTCAGTGACTTTAATGCGGGAATCATGACGATCAACCTCAACAAGACCTACTGTCTCAAGAAAGGTTAGTGCCTTGACTGTCCGCATCCTTAGATTTGCCGACCATCCCAAGTGCTGTGATGAACCTTTAAAGCCTGAAAACGTTCGCTCAAAACACTCGCCAATCAACTGGCCTAGTTCGTCTGACTTCGGCTTACGGCGTGTTTTGGACAACAATAGAATAGTCATCGCGAGTAAGGGCAGGTGAAAGAGCGCCTCATTACTGAGCCGATGATGTGCTGAACTACCGAATTGGTCTAGAGGCAAATGAATTTTCTTTTCGAATGCTTCTTTAAAGAATTCATCGTAATCCATTACGCATTTCCTCTAACTAAAAATGAGAAAACAGCGCCGAGAAGGAGTTCACGATCAAGAGTAGAAGACAAGTCATCGTCATCCAATGATGACGATACTTTATCAATTCGACTTTGAAGAAGTGGTAGATTTTCCCCAGAGCCAACCCACTCGGCAGCATTTTTCTCTATTTCTTCAAGAATAAAATTCATATCAAACTCTGGGATAGAGTGGCGTTTATCCCTAAACCATATATCCCACCGAACCTTACAGTCAGATACGAACTCTATCATTCGTTCTGACGCACCTGCCTTATTCATCAACCTGTGAATGATCGAAGCATTCTTGATGGCTTGTGAGTCACCGCCATCTCTTAAGCTCTGGTATGCCGCTTTCGAAATACTCAAAATATCGAGCACTTCGGCCAGACTAACGCCTGCCACATCATCGAGGTCCTCTTCCCCGATGTCCTTTAATAGTTTGCCAAATGACTTCCGTTCGACAAGAGATATAAGGCTGTTAAGGATTTCCTCACACTCTGAGCGTTGCAAATCTATTTCGCTGTATTGATAAATAGTCTCTCTTGCCTCAGAGAAAAATTTATCATCGTGTGGATTTAAATAGGAAATATTCGATTTAAGCTGAAGCTTCTTTATGCGCTCTATAATACCCTGATCTTCTATTGGCGCCTCGGGGCATAATGCGTCATTAAAATTTTCAAGCAATAGCTTGTAATAGTTGTTATCGCTATCTTCGAGTATTGCATCACGCAGCCCCTCCAAATCATCATTCAGATGCACATTAGTGAGAAAAACGACGTTGCCACAGGAGTTCTCAAATCTGATAGTGTGGATAAGAAGCTTTCCAACGTAGCTATCAGTAATTTTTGCCGGCTCACATGTCTTAGCGCCTTTCCTTATCCCTAAGACATCATTTATAGACCATTGGTAATTCAACTTACCCTTTGTTTTGACCTGAAAGAAATTATAAATATAGCTCCCGTCGATATTGAGGCGAGACACGAAGTCATCTTGGTAATCACAATAGACCCTATCTAGCGCCTCATCCTCCAACAAAGACAGGCACTCGAAAGCCGCTCCGCGAAACTGAGCCTGATAACGAGCAATGGTTTCTCTTCCGACGTTCTCCCGTAGCTCAACTTCATGAAGCTTGGGGCCGCAGCTATTTTCTCCTGCCACGCTCATCTTCCTTCAGGAAATATTCTTCGTTTGATTATTTGCATTTCCCTCTCCTTTTCTTGATTCTTGAGAATACTCAGTGCGACCATCTTATAACGCCCGGCTCACGCACCGGTTTGGAGCCGCGAAGCGGCGGAAAACCGGTCGCCGTGCAGCCGATTGTTAGGGGCTTTTTTTCTCGTCTTGGTAGTGCATGATCATTCTAGGGATTCTCTACTTCGGGCGGTGGCGGGTCCACATCAAAGTAAACATACTTTGGCTCGCGTCTCAAACCTTCAGCCGGGTAAGTTTTGACCAAACGTCTATTATCCTCGTCATACGTAATGCCATCGACCAAACACGCTTCAGCTACTTGCGGGTTGTAGGAGTACAGCCACGCATAATTTTTTTTCGTCCACGATAGTACCGCCTTCTGTAGTGCCCTACTGTCGTAAAAATAGTCCTGATCCGTGACAGTGATTCCCATCACGTTCAAGCAGAAGCCAATAATCCTAGCCCCCTTAAAGTTTGGGGAGCGCGCCATATCTGCTATCTCGTTGTAGATAAGGCGACGCACTTTGAACTTCACTACCTTGCCAACAGCTCCATTTAGACTTCTGAAGTTGAACAGCTCACCCCAGACTGAGTTATGCTGGATCCACCAACATTGGCTGGCAGGGGACCGAACTGCGGATGCGGAGAATATGACCTCGAAGATTATGGAAGCCAGGTGATCATAGAAGGATTCCCTACCACGCTCCTCCCGAACTCTTAGCTGGAGGCCCTCAGGTACCCCCCTCTTTTCGAGAATCTCGATAGCGTCCTTGATGAATTCGACGACAACTCGAAGTCTCGTTTGTACATCGTCATCCCAGCCACTGTTCGCGATTCCATTAATTTTGTAGAGATCGAATGCAGCGTGCTCAATGTAGCCCTTTGCGCGGTACAGCACGAAGGAGTGATTCCAAAAGTCCTTCTCCACATAATCGCGGAGAGTCATCAGAACTACCCGGCAGTAGGCTTTCCATTGCGCAGCATCCCACTTTCTTTTGCCCCATATGTCTGGGTCTAAAAGTGTTCCGATTGCTTCAACCATCTTGTAATTTGAGAACATGGCTTGGCTCAGAGGCTTGTGATAGCCGATCAAGCCGGATTCGTACCCTTCGGCTTCATGGAATAGGAAGGAATCCTTATTTGCGAGAGCCTCGTTCACGATATTCTTGGAGAAAATCTCTACCGGGATGCCGTACTTCTGTGTCTCGCCAATCTCGTAAAACACAGCTAATGCAGTACCGGGGGACGATTCGACAATTGCCCGACAGAACCTCTTATCGGCAATCAGGAGCAATATATCATTAGCACAGGCAGTCACCTTCGGTGGGTTCTTATCTTCCTTTTCGTATCTACGGTAGTTTTTAAACTCGCCCCTATCCGTGGCGTGGCGAATCAACGACTTCGCCGAGCGTGCAACTTCATCTGCAATCACAGATAGCTCTGACGAAGAACCTTTGAGAATAATCTGATAAAGGATTTGGCCATACCGTTGGGCATTCCTCTTACCAAAGACAGGAGGACGAATGAAAGCGAACCACGCCCATGTTAGAAACGTCAGAAGAAAAATACCTCCGAGGAAAGCCTGCCATCCTGATGGTGTCAAGAGATTCCCTCGTGGAACCAGCCATTGCTCCGCACGCCACAGATCCGTCAGTAGGGTCAAAACGCCCACAGCTGCTACCACAGAGAATGTTATCCCTTGGAGCGGTAGCTGTGTTGTACTAACCCTAAAGCGGTATCGCACGTCCGCTATTGTCCATGCCAGTACCATGAGCGCTAGTCCAGCAAGAAATTCGGAGAAACCAAAGAATCTCGGAGCATTCGCATCAAGCGGAACAAAACACACGAATCCATAACAATAGTTGCTCGACACCTCTTCCCCTATTTAATACCTATTTCGCTGATTGTCTTGAATCGACGTAGAAACCTCAGAAAGTAAGCCACACTTCTAGTGCCTAATGTTGTGGTAACTGGCGGTGCGCGACAGCGCAACGTCCAAGCGAGGCACGAGCATTGTTGACCACCTTGTTAAGTTTCATCTTGCACCTGCATTAACGGCAGTTTGTCTATAATTCCTGGCTCGATTTCCATTCGCATTTCAAATACCTTTTCTTTGAGCACGAAGGCCATGCCTGCGAGCTTTTCCATTGCCTCTGGTAATAGATGCATTGCATATGGACTAGCATTTGAAGGCATCAATATTCTGCGATGCCCTAAATCAAGAGCTTGAGGGACAACGTTGTTAACATCCGCGTCAGAGTGCGCCATCATGGTGTCTCTGTCACTGATAACTTGGTGGTGAATTTCCATCTTTTCTTCATCGAAGTCGGAAAGAATATCTTCGGGTAATGATCTTAGCGCCAGCTGACCGCGACTGGTTTTGAACGGTCGTGAGTAGGCAATAATTACTGCTAAATTTAATGCATGTAAGATGTGGCGGTTTTCGGGGTATTTTTCATAGTAGTCGCCGCTTACTAATTCTGATGCAACCTCATGCGCTTGTTTAAAATCGTTGTAGGATAAAAGAAATCGATTAAATAACCTGAATTCTTCGTCGACGTCGATCTCAATATATTCGGTCATTAAATAGCCTAATTTATAAACTTAACAGTCTGTTAATGAGGCCTTCGGCCTCATAATAATTATTAAAAGGCGGCCACTGTAATATATTGGAGTGGTAGCCATTTGTTATTTAATCCTTTGTTATTTTTGCTGTTTATTTATTGTCCGGACGGGCATTCAAATATACTGGACTGAAATGCACGGATGACCATGGTCTTTTCTGAAAAAGGGGAAGGCTGTTTATCTCAACAGTCTGTTTGAAAGTGCATTCGATCATGGCTGTGTCACCGTTCCCTGGTTCAATTAACGAGTAGATGCTGGTCGGGCTCTACAGTCGTTGCGCTGTTCAATCGTACCTTTACTGGATTAAATGTTATATGTTTTTTCATGGCAAGACACTGCGGTGTTGCTGTCGGCAAGCCACGTTAAGTAGTTTTTGACCCATCTGACAGTCGACCGGCAGTGTCGTAAAAGGGGATGACTCTCGGTTGTCGTCGTCCCCTTTTACTCTTTTGCTAACGCCTTGACTGACCTCCTTTACTGATCCCCTTTAATGCTCCTTTACGGCCCCTTTTGCTGCCCCGCTTGTCGAGTGACCCAGGTCGTCAACTTCAGGCTTTGCGTGTAAACTCGGGCCAATAGCGGATATCTATAACGGAATACTCATAAACCATGCACCATTTCACTTTGAACCAACAAGTTGCAGCAGAAGTTTTTGAAGACGAATGTATCATCGCAAATCTGGATAGCGGGCTTTATTACAGTGTTCAGGGCATTGCTGCTGGCCTGATTCAGGCCTTGCCGTGTGCTGACCCTGACGCCGCCATCGCGACGATTTGCGCATTGTTGGGCGAGCACCGCGCAACGGCTATCGCTGAACTCTCGAGCATTTGGCAGGAGCTGATCAGTGAGCAGCTGGTTGTTGACAGGGCATCCAGTGGTGCTGCTTTGGGCGTCGTAACGGCGGCGAAAGAATACAAACACTCAGAGCTCAACCGCTACGCTGATATGCAGGACCTGCTGCTGCTTGACCCCATACACGATGTGGATGAAGACGGCTGGGAGCTTAGAGAACAGACCACATAACTGAGCCCCCACCCGCAACGATGTTCAATCTCAGTGATTATTTCGAGGAAGCGCTGGCACTTCTGGACAGGGAGTCCCTGTGCTATCGGGACAGGCTTGATCTGGGTGGCCACATCGTTGATCTGGCAACGCACTCCCCGATACTGCGGGCTCAGTTTCTCCCCGCGCTCGCACACCTCACCAGCGAGTCCGAGTCCGGATCGGCTGCCGATCTCACCATCCTTTATGCCGACAGCAGCGGCACAACATCCCCGCTAAAAGCCCCGCCAATGGACTTGTTTAACGGCCAGGGATACGCCGCCACCCTTGACCAGCATGATGTGCAGATTTTTTACCAACCCTGGCTAAGACAGGTTTTTCTGTACTCGCGGCTCAGGCGCATTGGCCTGTACTGGGTCATCAATCCGGAAGAGGTGCCCTGGTGGGAGATGACATTTTCATTCCGTATTATTTTTCACTGGTGGAGCCGCGATCAGGACCTGCAGCTGATGCACGCTGGTGCCATCTCTGAAGATGGAAAGCGCGGCTGGCTTATTCCCGGCCCGAGTGGCTCGGGAAAATCCACCAGCTGTCTGCAGCTCCTGCTCAGTGGTCGATATTACCTGGGCGATGACTATGTCGTCCTGCGCACAAAACCACCATTTAAAGTACACAGCCTGTATCAGTCCGCGAAAGTCAATCATGACAATTTTGATGAACGATTCACTGATTTGCACAGTCAGTTGCGAAACCCCCAGAGTTATCGGGATCAGAAGGCCATCCTGCATATTGGCGAACACTACCCTGACAGGCTGTTAAAAAGTGCAGATCTGGTCGGCATACTGGTGCCGCGCATTGCCTCGCCCGGTGTCCATCAATCGACCGCATCAGCCGTCTCGGCAGCCAAAGCATTGATGAGCATCGCACCCACCACGTTGCACCACTTGCCACACCACCGTGCCGAAGCCTTCAGCAAAATCTCCACGGTCATTAACGCGGTCCCTTGCTACCAATGGCTTTTAGGGTCGGATAAGAACCTGCTAACCGAGTCTTTTGGACGTGTGACGAGCGATGAGGGAAGAAAAAATGCTTAGCGTCATCACCCCTGTTTACAATAACGGCGAAGAGTTACACCGGGCGATCAACTCGGTGCTGCAACAGGCTGAAATCAGCCATGGGCAGCTTGCTGTTGAAATCATACTCATCAACGATGGTTCGAATACCCGGTGCTGTGAGCTACTGACAGATATAAAAGATCAGTACCCGCAGGTGACCCTGCTCAATCATGAGGAAAATCGTGGCCCGGCGGCGGCCCGCAACACGGGCCTCAAACACGCCAGTGGTGAGCTGATCAGTTTTATCGACGGCGACGATGAGTGGCCCGAGAACAAACTGACGTTGCTACTGCCACACCTGGATGACCCCGACACCAGCGTCGCTGGCGGCAAAGTCCGCTATGTCGCCGCCAACGGCACGCCCATGCCGAACATGCTTTTTGACCCGGAGACACAGGAGATTACCCATGTGCATCTGGGCGCCATTCTCGTCAAGCGACAGGTATTTGATAGCGGTATGACGTTTGATGAGAATCTGCGCTATAGCGAAGATGTAAATTGGTGGCTGCTAGTGAGGGAACAGCGACAGGGCATCGTGTTACTGGAGGAGGCGACACTGATTTACCATGTTCATGGCAACAACATGTCGGTGGAGAAAACCCCACAGGAACTCGATCTGCTGAACGTGTTACGCCATTCGCTGCGCAGAAGACGAGCGACGAAACAGAGTAGACCCCTGCCCCAGATAAACGACTTCAGACGGTTTTATCGCCCGCTGGTCAGCGTCATTATCCCGCTGTATAACGGTGCCGAAACGATTGTTCGCACACTCGACACCGTAAAACAGCAAACCTATGAATCGATCGAACTCATCGTCGTGGACGATGGTTCCAGTGATGATGGCGCCGGCCGCCAATTGGTTGCCGACCACTACCCAACTGCCACCCTGGTAACAACGCCCAACCGGGGCGTGGCAGCGGCCCGCAACACGGGGGCAGGCCTGGCATCGGGCAAGTACCTCGCCTTCCTTGATCAGGATGATGAATGGGAAGCAGACAAAACCAGCGCGCAGGTGGCGTATTTAAACGCCCACCCCTATGTCGGCTGGGTCACCTGTAATCAGACTTTGCATGCCCAGGAAGAACTAGTATTGCCCCGACACCTGTTACGCCTCCCCACCGATGAGCACCGGTCATTTGTGCCCAGTGCCCTGATGCTTCGCAGCCATGTTCTTGCCAGCCTCGGCGGGTTCGATTCCAGTCTGGTGGCTGGCGATGATACCGAGCTGATCGTCAATTTACGCAATGCCGGATTTGAGGAGGCCAATATTGAACGCCCCTTGTTAAGAAAATGGTGGCACCAGAATAACGGCACCTACGCCAGCGACAAAATGCGTGCGGGCCTGTTCGAGGTCCTTCGTCGCCAATCGCAGCGCAAGAAAGGGGCACTGGTGCGATGACAGAGACAGACGACAACAACGCTAACGCCCCATTAATCGATATTATTATTCCGGTTTACAATGGCGAGCGGTTTGTATGCGAAGCCATTGACAGTGCCTGCAAACAGACTCACCAGAATATTCGTATTATCGTTGTCAACGATGGTTCCACCGACGGCAGCCGGGAGAAAGTTCTGGCGCTCACCGGGCAGTTACCCAACCTTGTTTTTGTCGATCGCCCACATTGCGGGGTGAGCGCTACACTGAATACAGCCCTGAAGCACACTGAGGCCGACTGGCTGGCCTTTCTTGATTGTGACGACCTGTGGGCGACCAACAAGCTACAGGCCCAGCTCGCTGTCCTGACTGCCGACCAGTCGCTCGACATCTGCTTCACAAAATTAAAAGAGTTTGATGACCAATCGGCTTTTAATACAACATACCGTGCGCGTCCTGAGCCACTAGCAGGCATCAACAAAACCTCGATGCTGTGCCGGCGCAGCCTTTTTGATCGCGTCGGTGGGTTTAATGAAGCTTTGCAAATGGGTGATTTCATCGAATGGTTTAACCGCTGTAAAACCCACAACGTTAAACATGTCGTCCTTCCCGATGTGCTGGCTTTTCGGCGTATCCACGACAACAACATGACCAACGGTGTCTCTGCCGTTGACTATCTGAAGGTGATCAGGCTGCACCTGAACAGCAAGAGACAAGTTTCCGGTAATGACTGACTCATTTCGCTTTACACCTTTGTCTGTGTTGCGCGCCATTCCCAACGGGCAACTCTACCGCAGCCTGTTGTTGGGCCTGCTCCAGACGGGCTTATCGATTGGCTGGCCCCTGTTGATCTATCGTGCCATCCAGCCGCTGCCAACAGCCTTCGACGGCCCATTTTTTGTTGAAATAGCCGGTATTGTCGTTGTGTTTTCGCTCGCACAGTGGCTGGCGTGGCGCCAGGCGTTTTATAACTTCGCAATCATTGATGCCGCCTGCCTCAGGCTGAGCGACAAACTCTATCGTCAACTGGCCGGTTTGCAGTGGCTGGCCTTTAAACAATCCAAACGCGCGTATTTGTACGATCTGTTGATGTCCGACTTCTGGCGTATTCGCCAGGGAATCAGCAAACTGCTGGACTCGGTGCTGATCAGCACCATTATTGTGCTTGCGATGCTGGGCTTTATCGCGTGGCTCAGTACAACCATGGTGATATTTTGTCTGGTCGGCATGGGCCTGATTGCGCTGCTGGGTATTACCACCAAACAAAAAACACGGCCGCTGCTGGTCGCCTTTCAGGCGGCCTGGCGCCGGCAACATGGCTGGGCAGTCGCCCTGCTGGACAAGTTTGAGTTATTCAAAATGGGTCGCGGGGTAGCCGATACCGCCGCGCAACACCACGACCATACCCGCGAGTTTCTCTCCGATAACACTCGTATGCTGCGAGAGCAATTATTCTGGAAGTCATGGCTTAACTGGTCCGGCAACGTACTCCGCGTAGCCACCCTTTTTCTTGGCGTTTATCTCATACAAAGTGGTGAACTCAGCGCTCAGGAGTTTGTGCTTGTGCTGTTCCTGCTGAGTATTATCCAAAGCCATATACAACCGCTAAGCACCGCACTTTTCAGCTTTATGGATGCGCAAGAGGCCGCTATAACTCTCGACAGATTTTTCAGGTTGCCCTCCGAGCTAAAACCCACAAAGTCAGACCGCGAGCACGAAAACGCCTATTCGTGTGCCACAGAACCGCTAAAGTCGATTGTCCTGAGCAACGTTTGCTTCAGCTATCCCGACAAGCCAGTCATCAAAAACAAATCGCTCAGCCTCGAACAGGGCAATATTTATCTGTGGAAAGGTGAAAATGGCGCTGGGAAATCCACCATGGCCCGCATTCTGCTGGGCCATTTAACGCCCAATGCCGGTGAGCTGTGTATTAACGGTGTGCCAACACCCTGGCCAGAACTATCCCTGTGGCGCCATCAAACAGCCTTGATTGATCAGCATGTGACCCTGTTTGGCGGCACGATCAAAGACAATGTACTATTCGGCCACCCTGCGGCAGAACAGCAATGGAGTGACGGCGACCCCGAACTGAAACGGCAGTTGTTACCGGTGCAGAAGGACCCGGAAAACTATCAGGTTGGCGAATGTGGCGGTGCGTTATCGGGGGGAGAAGCCCGGCGAATTGCACTACTCCGCGAACTCTATACGAACCATACACTACTGGTTCTCGATGAGCCCACCAATCACCTCGATCGCACATCCATCAATTTACTAAAGCGTACTATCGCGCAGTTAAAAGATGACAAAATCATCATTATCATCAGCCACCTTGATGAATTTGATGACATTGCCGATCAGACCATAAAGTTCACACCATGCTGACAACGCTATCTATTGAAGAGCTTTCACTAAAACTCTGTCTGGCTGAAGATGCGGCCACCGCAGGCGAGCTACTGGATGCCTGGGATCAGACGATCGTCATCGATACCATGAGTTTCGGTATTATGCGCTTATCGCCACTGATCCATGATCAGACACAGCGCTTTGGTTTGTCATCAATCCACCAGGCTCGTCTCAAAATACTTTATCAATACTGGTGGATAGCGTATCAACATCGCACCCATCAGTTAAAAAAAGTCATCAACCTGTTTACCCAGCAGGATATACCTGTCATGGCTTTAAAAGGGGTCGGTCTGGTTGACTACTACCCCCGGCGAACATTGCGGTCGATGGCCGACATGGATCTTCTGGTGGCACCAAAAGATCATGCCCGCGCGCTGAAGTTGCTACTGCAGAATGGTTGGGCGCATGAGTATGCCGATTTGGAGAGGAAGGGCGCCGTTCATCGCTTTTTTGGCCTGGATCCGAACCACGGCACTCAACTTATTCACCCCCAGAGTGACGTGAAGCTCGATCTGCACCGTCGCCTGGGTAGCTATACATCCGACCGGCTTACGCAACTGGCCTGGGCCCAACCAGCACATTCAGCAGCAACCGGGTTGTTAAAACCGGCCAGACCCATCGAGCTATTCATGGTGGTTCTACATGCGGTCATGGGTAACTTCGAAGACAACCTGAACTGGCTTGTCGACCTGGCTAAGATGTCGAAAAGCCTTACGGCACAGGATTGGCAGGAAGCACACGAACTTGCAATTGCCGACAAGAAAGAAACGCTTTTTTTGGTCGGCATCAACATTGCCGCCAATTACGGCATCGACCTACCACAGACCATCACCACAGCCGCCGAAAACAGCCCTTCTCGAGGCCGGATTCCCAGGTTTTCCGACGCCAGACCACTCTCGGCCAAATGGCTTAAAGAGACAATCGCCGGGCGCTACACAGTGATCTGCCACCGTTTTCCAGATCGCCCAACCTACCGCCGCCTAGCAAATTTTTCTGCCGCGACAGTCGTTCTGGCATTGGTTTATCTGGTCTTCATGGCTGCTCCCAAACCGGCACCTCAAACGAGTAAAAAGGATCGATAATAGTCATGGCTTCCTCCGTTATTTTTGACAGCTTTGAATCAGATCTCCCCGCCGACAGCAATGCATGCCGGTGGCGGTTGGTAACCGACGGTGTGATGGGTGGGCTGTCGGAAGGCACCCTGACCCGTGAAACCATCGGCAACCGTTTGGCACTTCGCATGCACGGCCGGGTTAGCCTCGAGAATAACGGCGGGTTTCTGCAGATAGCACTGGATTTATCCACCGACCAAACAGCCGTGGACGGTAGCGCGTGGCAGGGCATCGAACTGGATGTCTGCGGTCCGGCGGAAGAATATGCCGTTCACCTGAGAACCACCGAACTGAGCAGACCCTGGCAGTCCTACCGGCAGCCCTTCAGGGTCAAACCCGAATGGCAAACCCTCAGGCTGCCGTTCAATGACTTCGTTGCCCATCGCACCGAGACGCCGCTCAATCTCCGTAAACTGAAACGGATAGGCCTTGTGGCTATCGGGCGCGCCTTCGAAGCGGATCTCGCGCTATCGGCCCTGCGGTTTTACTGAACTCCTAACAGCTGAAAACCGCAGGACTCAGCGCTGTTCAAATTTCGCCAAGGTTTCATTTTGGCGTGCATCCGCCCCGTTACTGTGTCATCCAGACGTAGCGTCGACCAAAATACTTCTAGGCGCTTAACTTGTTATTGTTTGCAGTACCTGTTTGAAGCGAACCCCTATAGTCTTTATGCTCACCGGCAGCCCTTTTGCCCATGGTCAAACAGGTCCCTCCCCCATGACTGACTGGTCTCCGGTAACCCCATGACAGATTATTTATTACTTTGTGCCGTCGCTTTTGGTGCGGCCACCCTACTGCCTTTTTATTCCGAAATCCTGTTGGTCGCCCAGCTACGGGATGGCCTCGACCCGCTGCTGCTGTGGCTGTTCGCAACCACCGGCAACACCCTGGGTGCAGGGGTTAACTGGTGGATCGGGCTGCGACTGGGGGACTACTCGGAACGCCGTTGGTTTACTTCCCGCAAGGCCGATATAGAGCGGGCGCAAAACTGGTTCAACCGCTACGGCAAATGGAGTCTGCTGATGACCTGGCTACCGATCGGCGGCGATGCCCTGACGGTGGTCGGCGGTCTGATGAAAGTCCCCGCCAGCACTTTTTTTGCTCTGGTGGCCACGGGGAAAGGCCTGCGATATGCAGTGGTGATAATGGGTTATCTGGCTATCTGATGGAAAAAACCGGGCAATAGATCGACAGGATGACCAGCAATCTCTATTGGCTGACCACCGCATTGCGGCCTTTACGCTTCGCTGCGTACAGTGCCATGTCCGCCCGCAACAACAGGTCGTCCACGGTTTCACCGGGCTTGTGTGCCAGCACACCAAAACTGGCTGTGACGGTTTTAACCTCACCATAATCACCGCTCGCCACAAGTGCGCGGATCTTTTCAGCGGTCTGTGCGGCGGCATCGACCGAGGTGTGCGGCAGAACAATCAGGAACTCCTCCCCACCCCAGCGACCGGCCGTGTCATTGATACGAATGCTGTGCCGAAGAATGTCCGAAAATGCCATCAGCGCAGCATCGCCCTTGTGATGACCAAAGGTGTCGTTGATCATCTTGAAGTCATCGATGTCCGCCATGATGACGCAGAATTCCGTGCCATAACGATTGTGGCGGACAATCTCTTCATCCAGTACCTGATCGAGTTTGGCCCGATTGAACAAGCCGGTCAGCTTATCCGTCACCGCCAGCTGCATCAGCTCCCTGTTTCGATCTTCAAGTTCGGCAGTGATGGTTTCGATGAAGTGAATGAGCTGGGTTACCACACGGATATGCTGATTTTTGTACAGGTCAGGTTTCTCGGCCAGATCGGACCCAGGTTTCTGACTGATAACCTTATCCGTCACCGGTTGTTTCGGCTCCCCCTCCCGCATACCCACCACCAACATGGTGGAGTTGTAATGGCTGATGTGACTGCCCTTACCCAGGAATTCACCATAGGTATAGAAACCGGCGGTTGGTGCGACTTCTTCAAATGGCAGCGTTTCCATTTCAACATCATTTTGCATCAGAAAGCGCCTGCAGCAGCAGGTATAGAGAAAAATAGCCTCGGGACAAAATTCGCCCAGCTCATCACGAACATGTTTGGCGTGGGCAATAATTTCTTTGGGATCACCATAACCGATACGAAATTTATCACCGGGTCTAACATCAGCAATGAAATGTATCCCGCCGTCCTCGGTTGTCTTCATGGGCGTGCGGCCAAGCAATTCGTTATCGCGCTTCACCAGAAACGGGAATTCCAGGGAGTTGAGGAAAAATTGCTGATCGTTCTCGATACCCAGATAACCGCTGTACACGTCATAGGCAGGCCGACCATCAATCTCGGTGGCAATCCTGTCATTCTTTGTGGCGGTAATGGTCATTTCCCTGGTCAGCGGCATCCAGCCAGAATAGGTATATTCCTTGATAACCAGATCGTCGCTGACCAGGGCAACCACCACCGCCCCACAGTCAATGGTCTGACGGTTGGCAATAACAAGGCTGTGTTCCATGACGGCATAATCGCCTGCACCGCCGCCGAACAGGGGGAAATTGATGCCACCAGAGGCCAGTCCATCCAGCAACCTGCTGACATTGATTGACAGGGGCGTCGCCAGGAAAAGCACACCGGCAATCTGCTGCTCCTGCTTGAGCAGCTGGTCTCGCAGACCTTCCCCGAGCGCCAGCTCCTCTCCGGGAAGGCAGGTATCGGCAACCACCCGCAGGGTGGTTTTCGCAAAAACGGAAATGGAGAAGACGGTACTATTGGTCAGTGTCTTGCCGTTGGCAATCTCGCCATCTGTGGTCGCACCGACGACAATCGCCTCGGGCATGACGGTCAGCACAGCGTCAGTTACCTGATTTATCCACTCAAGGTTATCGGAAGAAAAGAAGAGCTGTACCAGAATGGCTGAAGGCATTCCGGGCTGGCCGTCCTGCAGCCCCCCGGCCAGCACCTCCAGCTCAGACTGGAAATCGGGGATCGTTTGTACCACGCCGATATGCTGCTTCATAAATTCATCAAATTATATGCCCAAAAAATGGCGGGGAGAGGTCCCGATTGTTGATCAGCATGTTATCCAGAAGGAGCGACACCCGGCAGACAGGAGGTACCGGTCAGGCATCGATTTTCTGTTCATTACGTGCTTGAGCGCGGTAATGAGCGAAGCGATTTGCACTGATTGAAGCGGTCTGCGCCGCAGACCGCTTGTGGTCAAATCCACCGGGTCATGAACGCAGTGCACCCAGCAACTTATCCACGGTTTCCTTGGCATCGCCAAATAACATCCGGGTGTTATCCTTGTAAAACAGGGGATTTTCCACACCGGAATAGCCGGTTGCCATACCGCGTTTCAGTATCACTACCTGACGGGATTTCCAGACTTCGAGAACAGGCATACCCGCGATGGGGCTGCCCGGGTCCTCGGCAGCGGCCGGGTTGACGGTGTCATTGGCACCGATCACCAGCACCACGTCTGTTGAAGGAAAGTCTTCGTTGATTTCATCCATTTCCAGCACGATGTCATAGGGAACGTGGGCCTCTGCCAGCAACACATTCATGTGCCCCGGCAACCGACCCGCCACCGGATGGATACCAAACCGCACCGTAATCCCCTTCTCGCGCAACAACTTGGTAATGTCGCCCACTGCATTCTGCGCCTGGGCCACTGCCATGCCATAGCCGGGCACGATAATTACCGAATCCGAAGACAACAGTTCCTCGGCGAGCTCATCGATGGAGGTTTCCTGAACACTTTCATCCCCCGTCAATGCACTGCTGCTACTGGTCGTTTGGCCAAAGCCACCGAGAATCACGCTGATAAAGGAGCGATTCATGGCGCGACACATAATGTAACTGAGGATGGCACCACTGCTGCCCACCAGTGCGCCGGTCACAATCAACAGGTCGTTGCCCAGCATGAAACCGATAGAGGCGGCGGCCCAACCCGAGTAGCTGTTGAGCATGGAAACCACCACCGGCATGTCGGCACCGCCGATAGCCATAATCAGGTGGACACCCAGCACACTAGCGATAATGGTCATGATAATCAGTGCCAGCAATCCGGCCCAGTGACTGTCGGCACCGACAAACATGATTCCCAGTGCCACGGTAATGGCCAGTGCCACCAGGTTCATCAGGTGACGACCCGGCAGGGTCAATGCTTTGCTGGACACACGGCCATCCAGCTTGCCGCAGGCGATCAGCGATCCGGTAAAGGTTACCGCACCGATGAAAATGCCGAGGAATATCTCGACCAGCTTGATGGTGTGCTCCGCACCGTGGGTCACGATCAATGGTTCGATGTAACCGGAGAAGCCCACCAGCACGGCAGCCAGACCGACAAAGCTGTGCAGCAGGGCTACCAATTGCGGCATCTGGGTCATTTCGACCCGGTTGGCGAGAAAAATACCAATAATGCTGCCGAGCACGATCGCAACCAGAATGGCGACCATATCGCCCGTGCCGACATTGGCTATGGTGACGCCAACGGCAATCAGAATCCCGGCGACACCATAGTAGTTACCGCGGCGAGCTGACTCCTGATGACTCAAACCACCGAGGCTGAGAATGAATAATATACTGGCCACTACGTAGGCCACACTGACGATTCCTGGACTCATTGTGTGCCCTCCTTATCGGCGAAACATTTTCAGCATGCGGTGGGTAACCCGAAAGCCCCCGGCCACATTGATGGTAGCAATCAGCACGGCGATAAAAGCCATGATGCCCACTGCACCGCTTTCAGACTGCGCCAGATGCAGCAACGCCCCGATCACGATAATGCCACTGATCGCATTGGTCACACTCATCAGAGGGGTGTGGAGGGACGCCGTCACATTCCAGATCACCTGCCAGCCGATAAAACAGGCCAGGACAAACACCGTAAAATGGGTAAGGAAACTCGGAGGTGCGTAGGTACCAATACCCAGCAGCGCCAGCACCGTCACCAGCAGCAGCAACCCCTTGCCCAGCCACCGGCCAATCACGGAGGGCTCTTTGGCCTTGTTACCCTTGGGTGATGGCTCTTCAGTACTCGGCGGTGGCGCGGTATTCACCGCCACCTCCACTTTCGGTGGTGGCCAGGTAACTTCACCATCGTGAACAACCGTGAGTCCACGAATGACGGTGTCTTCCATATCAACGCTGGGCTGACCATCCTTCTCAGGTGTCAGATCGTTCATCAAGTGTGTCAGATTGCTGGCATAGAGATCACTGGACACCTTTGCCATGCGGCTGGGCAGATCGGTATAACCGATAATGGACACATCGTGATGCACAGCGACCTTGCCCGGCTCGGTGAGTTCACAGTTACCGCCCCGCTCCGAGGCCAGATCGACAATCACACTGCCGGGCTTCATCGCAGCCACCATCTCGGCGGTAATCAGTTTCGGTGCCGGACGACCGGGAATCAGGGCCGTGGTGATAATGATATCCACCTCTTCTGCCTGCTCGGCAAACAGTGCCATCTCGGCCTTGATGAACTCATCGCTCATCTGTTTGGCATAACCGCCACCACCACTGCCATCTTCATCGCCAAAATCCAGTTCCAGGAATTCGGCACCCATGCTCTCCACCTGTTCCTTCACTTCAAGACGGGTGTCAAAGGCACGCACGATGGCACCCATGCTGTTGGCGGTACCAACTGCAGCAAGGCCTGCCACGCCGGCACCAATCACCATAATCTTGGCCGGGGGGACCTTCCCGGCCGCCGTCACCTGGCCGGTAAAGAAGCGACCGAAGTGGTTGGCTGCTTCAATGACGGCGCGATAACCGGCGACATTGGCCATGGCGCTCAACGCATCCATTTTCTGCGCGCGACTGATGCGTGGCAGGCTGTCGATGGCGAACACCGTCGCCTTCTTTTCTGCAAACTTCTCCAGCAGTTCAGGGGTTTGGGCTGGCCAGATGTAGCTGGCCAGACCAGCGCCCTGCTTCATCATGTCAACCTCATGCCTGTTGAGCATGGCGTTTTCCATAGGGGCACGTACTTTCAGAATAAAATCTGCCTGGCTCCAGAGCGCAGGCGCATCAATAGCAATTGCCGCGCCGGCATTGGTATAGGCTTCATCATCATAGTGCGCTGGTTCACCAGCTCCCGACTGAACCAATACCTCATAGCCGAGCTTTAGCAGCTTTTGAACGGAGGCAGGAGTGGCGGCAACACGCCTTTCGTCGGGATAAATTTCTTTGGGGATACCTATTGTTGTCATTCGTTTTCTCTCCAGGTCTGAACACCATTGTCTGGTGCACTGATCGAAACATGGAAACCCTGGCTTCGGGCTCATTCTCATTTCAGCGGATCATGCCAGTTCCACAGCAAACCTGACTGTGATACCGAGTTTAATGATTTAACGACTCGCCCCACAGGACCGGGCAGGGTTACGATCCTACGCGAATTTTAACTTCCATGCCTCTTTTCGTGGCATCAGGATAAACCATTAACAGATAGTATTCTGCAAAGAGACTGATAGGGAATTTTGATTGACACCGCTCCGTCACCCCCATGGGGGCGCGGCCATCAGGATGCATTAAAAGGGTGTATGGCCACGAAATCAGACGTATATTTTCATCGGCCATATTGCCGGGCTTGGTTCAGGGCTGGCCAAACAGTTTTTTCAACAGCGAGGTGGTTTGCTTGACCGGATTCTCACGGATCGCGGCTTCTTCCCGCGCCAGATAATAGAAGATGCCGTCCATCCCTCCGTTTATCGTGTAGTCCGTCAAGTCGGCTTTGAGGTCGGGGACAAAGGGCAGGGTCTTGTATTTGCTGACAATCGCATCGTAAGTCTGTAACGCACCCACCTCTGCGAGGCTGGCCTCAATCACCGGGCGCATTTCCTCCGCGAGGGGACCGCGCATTTTGTCACTGAAATAGCGGGTAGCGGCATCTTCCGAGCCACTGTAAATTTTCTTCGCATCGTCGATCGTCATGGCACTGATGGCATCGAGAAACATCGCCTTGGCCCGCGGAGTAGCCGCTTCGGCAGCCCGGTTCAGCTTCATTTCAAGCTCCTGCAAACTGGCGCCCATCCCCACCTGCTCAAGAACACCTTTGGCCTGCTGAAGTTGAGGGGGCAATGGAATATGGATCGCATCGTCGAGGTAAAATCCGTCCTGAGACCCAAGCTGTGAAACCACATTACCGGCACCCACCCGCAGCGCCTCTTTCAATCCTGCGGCAATCTCATCGCTGGAGAGCCCGGCCAGCCCACTGACCGGCGCAGCGGATTCTGTCGTATTTGCCGTGTTGCCACCGAGCAGTTCCTTGCCGGTATCCCACCAGCTAGCGGCACTGACTGACAAGGGTGTAATCACCAGCACAACACTCAACAAAACAGTATTTCTGTCCACAACACATCCTCATAAAAGCTACCAGAGGGGCCAGATTAGCATGTCAATTCATCTGGTGTTACCGGATTTTTGTATCATTTCCATGGCCCACAAGGCCCAACCATAGGCGAGCGCCGGGCAAGTGACGCAACAACAGGGTTTCCAGTAGCCAGAGCAGTAGAAGAGATATCGCCAACATGGGCAACAGCACCGCCAGAATGATAATTATCGTGAAAAACACACTTTTTGATGAGCCATCCGGCAGATCCGCCGGAGCACCGAGTCCGGACGACGGTTTACGTTTCCGCCAGAGCACAATCCCGCTGATGGACAGAAAAACCAGCCCCAGTGCTGTGAGGGCGCCCAACAACTGGTTCAACCAGCCGAACAACTGCCCTTCATGGACGGCCACACCAATTCCGATAACCCGGTCGATCCAGGGGCGCTCTGCAAAGGTCTGCACTTTCACCACTTCACCGGACTGGCCATCGAGCCAGGCATCTGCCCGCAACGGACGGTTTTGGGACTGGGATTGGACTTTCCACAGGGCAGGATTCTGCCGATCCGGCGACAGCAATACCGGCGGGAAAAATTGTAGGGAGATGACCGTGGCAAGGAGCGCTTCACTGAGATCTACACGCCCCGACGGCATTGCACCATCGTGGTGGTGTTCCTGAGCCCGACTGAGTGTCCAGTCCTGTTGCACCGGCCTGTCGCCCCACTGCCGCAACTCCTTGAAAGCTGTGCCCCACACCAGGGTCCAGGGTAATGCAGTGATCAGCAGGAATAGTACAAACATCGCCAGCCAGATACCGGTCACCGCGTGCAGGTCGCGCCAGAACAGACGCCCACCCCGACCAATACGGGGATAAAGCACGCCGGCCAGACCACGGCCGTTGCGCGGCCACCACAGGTATAACCCTGTCAGCACCAGCAAAATAGCCCAGCAACCGGCCAGTTCCACCAGGACGGAGCCCACCTTACCCGCCAGTAACTCCCCGTGAAAAGCTCGCACCTGCCGGATGAACTGGTCTTCCGCAACCACGCTATGCAGCACTTTCAGGCTGTAGGGGTGGATATACACAAGCCGTTGCCGGCCTTGATCAAGCACAGTAATGACGACGGCTTGATCATCCGCCTCCGGCAGTTGATAACTGGTAAAACCGCTACCCGGAAACGCGGCCAGAGCCGCGCCGATCTGGGCATCCGCGCTGCTGCGCTCGCCGGATACCACCAGATTCTGGTAGGGGCGATTGGCCAGCGCATCCAGTTGTGGCTTGAACAGGTAGATGGCCCCAGAGATCGATAGCGTCAGCACAAAGGGAATGCAGAACAGTCCAGCATAAAAATGCCAGCGCCAAAGGGTGCGGTAGATGGCCGTAGACCGACTGTTATGCACCCTTGTGCCCGTCTTGTTACCAGTCATATGTGCCCGTCTTGTTACCAGTCATAAGAGACATTGAAATACAGGGTTCGTGCAGGCCAGGGGTGGGCTACATAGGCGGTTTCGTCGGTGACGTTATCCATACCCAGACTGAAGGCCAGGCGTTTATCCCAGCGAAAGCTGGTTTTCAATCCGAAGAACAGGTAGCGATCCTGACCGCCGAACACCTGATCGGCCCCGTCGCTGTTATCCAGCCGCCCGTAACTGTCGCTGGCGTATTGCAGGCTGCCACCGATATCCCAACGATAAGTCATGTGGTAGGTGGCCAGCAGATTGCCGCGCCATTTCGGCATGCGCGGGAACCGATTGCCGACAATGACGGGATCGGGAGCATTTTTGATGATCTCGGCATCGGTCCAGGCCATGTTGAAGCGCACATCCAGTTTCGGCAGCAGGAAGTCGGCGGTGTTGACAATAAACTCGGCACCGCGGGTTCTCACCTCGTCCACAGGCACAAAGGTACGGATCGAGGAACCGCCCGGCAGAACCGTCGCCTGGGACTCGATCACGTCTTCGATATTTTCTAAAAACAGGTTCAACCGCATGTAACCCTGATCAATGGCCCGCTCCATCATGAGGTTGTGATGCAGGCCATCTTCCGGCTGCAAGCCGGGATTGGCCTCACTGACAGCGTTAAAAGCCTGAAACTGGCTGAACAGCTCTTCAACGATGGGGAAGCGGTAGGCTTTGGCGATGGAATAGCGGAAAGTCCACAGGTCATCCGGGCGAAAACCCAGTGAAAATTTCGGGGAGAATTTATCTTCGGAACGACTCGGCAGCTTGACCAGATCCAACCAGGGTGTCATGGCATCGTCGTCTGAAAAATAACCATCACTGCTTTTCCAGGATTCATAGCGCCCACCCAGAGAAGTGGACCAGTGCGCATCAATATCCCAGTTCAGCTGCAGGAACACCGCGGCGACCCCGGTCTCCCCGCCGCTGCGGCTGGTGGCCCGGGTTCTGTCGCCGGCAACATAATTATCAGAGTTATAGACCGTGGTATTCAGTTCGTAGGTTTCGTAGCGCAGGCCCGTCACCCATTGCATGCCGTCCAGACCAAATTCATTCAAAGTGAATTTGATATCGGCAGTTTGCCAACCGGTATCGCCGTAATCCAGCACCTGTCCAGCCAGAGTATAGTCAGGGTGGGCAGGATTGAGGGCAGAGCTGCGGGTTTCATCCTCAATGATGGCAAAGTGGCTGAGATTGGTTTCCACCGACAGGCTGTCGGTCAGATCTCCCTTCAGGCGCAACCCCACCGAAAGGCTGCGGCGCTCCTGTTCACTGACATTGAGTCGGCTGCCGGGGATAAAAAACTGCTCACCGCTCTGCACCACGTGCCCGCCCCAGACCGTATTGCCTTCGATATCCCGCAAATAGCTATTTGCGGAATCATTATCCGAACGGCGATCCTCGTAGGCCAGATTCAAGAGTGCGAACCAGTCACCAAGGTCATACCCGGCCTTGAACTTGTAGTTGTCAGTGGTGGTTTTAACCAACCCGGTATCGCCGAAATACCACTGGTCTGCGCCTCTGTCGTCTTCATCCCCTATTGCACCACTGACCGCAGTTGGTGTCAGCGAACCGCTGGTACTGCCATAGTAGAAAGACTGGGGTTGGGCGTCGTTTTCCAGACGGTTGTGGGAGAAGTAAACGCTGAGGTCGCCGATTTTGTCGCCGAAAGAAATAAAACCCTTGCGTCCCCACAGATCATCGTCGAAACCGTATTCATCAAAGGACTGCACAAAGGATGACCAGTCCACATGAAACTCCCGTTGCTGGGGAATCGCCGTTTCGATCAACACCACACCACCCATAGCGTTGCCGCTGTGCTCGGCGGAAAACGGGCCATAAACCACTTCTACCTGGGCGATTTCACTGGCCGACACCAGGGTCCAGCGCGGCGCTCCGTTCCAGCGGGATTCGAGAAAATAATGCAGCGGGACACCGTCTGCAAACACCATTGAGCGGCTGGTCTGGAACATGTTGGAACCGCGGATCCCCAGGGTACCGTTGGCATCGCCGATAAAGCGGCGGCGAATCACCAGGCTGGGCTCGTATTTCACCAGATCTTCCGTGGTTGCCACGTTGATACTGGTCATATCCTCCCGAGTCAATACACTGGTTGGATTGGTATAGCCCGCCTCGCGACTAGAAAGTTGTTTACCCCAGATTTTGACTTCTTCCAGACTTGCCACCGCGGCAGTTTCCACCGCCACTTCGACACTACCGTCTTCCGCGTGAGCGGACATCATTGAAAGACAGAACAGGGGTGGAAGGGCCAAGACAGAAGTCCAGCGAATTTCTTTTTTCATTTTCTCCCCAGCCCGAATCTAAATGAAAGTGATTCGAATTCAGGGGCAGGATAATTGGTGCTCACCGGCATCCAGTCAATGCGACAAATTGTCGCAGCCTTGGGCGGACGACCTAGACCATGGCATTCCATTCGCCAACAGACGGGAAACCACTTTACATGCACAAATACACAAGATATGCTCGGAAAAGCTGGTTGGATTGGCACATCTTGTGTTCGATGGGCCTTCCTGAAAAGGGAATCTGGTGAGAATCCGGAACTGACGCGCAGCGGTAAAGGGGAACGAAAGCGGCATCGGCAACGCCGAGGCACTGTTCAATTGAACGGGAAGCCGTCGCTGTAGGAAGCGCAATATTTCGCGCAACGCCCCTGAGTCCGAAGACCTGCCAGCAAACAAGGCTTCAGTCTTCGCGATTCAGGACACCAGCTGCATACGGGGAACCCATGCCTCACCGTGCCGCCATGTATTTTGTCTACCTGTCCGCCAATTGGCGAAGCCTGAAGATTTCGCGAATGAATCGACAGGAACGACATAATGAACAGCCAACACTTCACCCCTGACGGGCACGATACACCACTCCCATACCCCACAGACCTACCGTTTAAAGTGATCAAGCGCACCGGCCAGGCCGTGCCTTTCGACGCCTCAAAAATCGCCATCGCCATGACCAGGGCCTTCCTCGCCGTAGAGGGCCATGAAGCATCCGGATCTGCGCGGGTCAAACAGACGGTCAATGCCATCGCCCGGGATATTATCGAGCGCCTGCAAAAGCGATTGCCGGCAGGGGGCAGCGTACATATCGAGGAAATCCAGGACCTGGTGGAGCTGGGTCTGATGCGCAGTGAATTCCACAAGGTGGCCCGCGCCTATGTGCTGTATCGGGAACAGCACCACCAGAGTCGCAGTGCCGCCGGCCCTGCCACGCCCAGCAACGCCCCACCCAGTGAACAATTGCCGGTTATCAACAGCGACGGCAAGGAGCTGATGCTGAATCTGGCAGACGTAGACCAACGGGTACAACGCGCCTGCCGGGGCATTGAGGATGTGGATGCCGACTATCTGACAGCCCAGATACGTCGCACCCTCTACGGGGGAATGAAGGCAGCTGAAGTAACCACCGCCATGGTGATGGCAACCCGCCCTCTGATTGAACAAGACCCGGGCTATTCCCACGCCTGTGCCCATCTGTTGCTGGAGCAGCTGTGGGAAGAAGTAATTCCGGCCCTTGACTGTCACCATGGACTGACCGGCCATTACAGTGAGCAGGATTATGCCGCTCTGTTTCAGGCGGGAATTCGCGGGGCCATCAAGGCGGAACTGCTGGACGAAGCGATGCTGTCCTTTGACCTGAAACGCCTCGGTTCCGCCCTGCGGCCGGAGCGAGACCGGCAGTTTACCTATCTGGGATTGCAGACCCTCTACGACCGCTACTTCCTACACCGGGGCAAACAGCGTCTGGAGCTGCCCCAGGGTTTTTTCATGAGGGTGGCCATGGGTTTGGCACTGCAGGAGGACGATCCCAACCAGCGTGCCATTGAGTTTTATGAGGTGATGTCATGCTTTGATTACATGCCTTCCACCCCCACCCTGTTCAATGCCGGCACCCGGCACTCGCAGCTCTCTTCCTGCTATCTGACTACGGTTCCAGACGATCTGGACGGTATTTACGAGGGTATACGGGACAATGCCATGCTCTCCAAATGGGCCGGTGGCCTGGGCAACGACTGGACCCGGGTGCGGGCTCTGGGTGCCCACATTCGCGGGACCAACGGCGAGTCCCAGGGCGTGGTGCCCTTCCTCAAAGTGGTGAACGACACCGCGGTGGCGGTCAATCAGGGCGGCAAGCGCAAAGGTGCCGTGTGTGCCTACCTGGAGAGCTGGCATCTGGACATCGAGGATTTCCTGGAACTGCGTAAAAACACCGGGGACGAACGCCGCCGCACCCACGACATGAACACCGCCAACTGGATTCCAGACCTGTTTATGAAGCGGGTGATTGAGGATCAACCCTGGACACTGTTTTCACCAGAGGATGTGCCCGATCTGCACGATCTCTGCGGCAAGACCTTTGAAGCGCGCTACTGCCATTACGAACAACTGGCCCGGGACGGCAAACTCCCATTGCACAAAACCGTGCCCGCCACGCAGCTGTGGCGAAAAATGTTGTCCATGCTGTTTGAAACCGGTCACCCCTGGATCACTTTCAAGGATCCCTGCAACATCCGCTCGCCCCAGCAACACCGGGGTGTGGTGCACTCCTCCAACCTGTGCACGGAAATCACCCTGAACACCAATGAGCGGGAAATCGCCGTTTGCAATCTCGGCTCTATCAATCTGCCCAACCACATTCGCGACGGCCGACTCGAGCAGGCACATTTGGAACAGACAGTTTTCACTGCAGTGCGAATGCTCGACAACGTCATCGACATCAACTACTACGCCGTGGAAAAGGCCCGGCAATCGAATCTGAAACATCGTCCGGTGGGGCTCGGCCTGATGGGATTCCAAGACGCTCTTTACGCCCTGAAGTTGCCCTATGCCAGTGTGGAAGCCGTGTATTTTGCCGACCAGTCCATGGAGCTGATCAGCTACCATGCGATCCGTGCCTCGGCGCTACTGGCGCAGCAACGAGGCCGCTACGAAAGCTATGAAAGATCCCTGTGGGATCAGGGTGTACTGCCCATCGACTCCCTGAAATGGCTGGAACAACAGCGCGGCGACGACTACTGCACCCTTGACAGCTCCAGCCAGCTGGACTGGCAGCCGGTACGGGAACTGGTGGCCCGCCACGGTATGCGCAACTCCAATGTCATGGCCATTGCTCCCACCGCCACCATCTCCAACATTGTCGGTGTCACCCAGTCCATTGAGCCCACCTATCAGAACCTGTTCGTAAAATCGAACCTGTCCGGCGAATTCATGGTGATCAATCCCTGGCTGGTGACAGCGCTTAAGGAGCAGGATTTGTGGGACGAGGTAATGGTCAGTGATCTGAAATACTTCGACGGCTCTCTGATGGATATCGACCGGGTGCCGGAGGAATTGAAAACCCGCTTCGCCACCGCCTTTGAAATCGACCCCCGCTGGCTGGTGGAGGCGGCGGCACGACGCCAGAAATGGCTGGATCAGGCCCAGAGCCTCAACCTCTATATGGCTGAACCCTCAGGCAGGAAACTCGACAACCTGTACCGGCTGGCCTGGTCCCGGGGGTTGAAAACCACCTATTACCTGCGCTCCCTGGGAGCCACCCACGCCGACAAGGTCAGTCGCGTCAACGCCGATACGGATAACCGTGCTTCGGGATCGACTGCACCATCCGTCTGCTCCATTCTCGACCCCGACTGCGAGGCCTGCCAATAATGACTATCCGACAAACTGTACTTGAAACCGTCACAACCCCTCTTCCTGACTGGGATGACCCGTTGCGCAACGCTATCCCTCACGGCACCATCAACTTGCTGGATGGGGTCGCTGCCGCACAGCCAACGGAGGCACCAAAAGTCCCGGCGACACTGTCAATAGCAACCGAGGAAACACCGGCAACACGTCTTCCCCCGGTCAATCCGGCTGACAAGCGAGTGGTGAACGGCAAGGCAGACATCAACCAACTGGCCCCCTTTAAATACCCCTGGGCCTGGGATTTTTTTCTCAATGCCAACAAAAATCACTGGACACCCCTGGACATCAACATGACCCAGGATATCCACGATTACCACCACAAACTGACCACCGAAGAACGTCACCTGTATGAAAACGTGCTGGCCTACCTGACCACATCGGACATCATGGCCATGCGCAATATTGGCCTGGCAGTGATGGAAAAAATGTCCGCGCCGGAGTTGCAGATTTACCAGGCCCGCCAGGTCTATGAAGAAGCACTGCACACATGGACTTACCAGCACTGCATCGAAACTCTGGGGCTCGACCAGAGCGATATCTATAACCTCTACCGGGTGGTGCCAGCGATCCACGGCAAAATCTGCCTGGCCAGTGCCAGACTGGATACCGTGTTGCGTCAGGAGCTGGACCTCGGCAACCGGGATGACCTGGAAACCTTCGCCATGTCTTACCTGTTCTTTGCCGGTATTTTCGAAGGTTGCTGGTTCTACAACGGCTTCAACCCGATTTTTGCCCTGCAGCGACGCGGTCTAATGAAAGGCACCGGGGAACAGTTGCAGTACATCCTGCGGGATGAAGCCATGCACTGCGCCTTTGGCATGCGGGTGGTAAACCAGTTACTGGAGGAGGAAAACCTAAAACTGGATCCGACGCAATTACAGGTCATGTGGGAAGAAGCTGAAGCGGTGGAGTCCGCCTACGCTCACTACCTGATGCCTGATCCCATCCTCGGTTACAGCGCCGACGAGCACATGGACCAGTTCCGCTTTGTCGCCAACCGGCGGGCCCGGACCCTCAACCACAAAGAGCCCTTCCCCGGCGCCATCAATCGCCTGGAATGGCTGGAGGAGCAGGCCAACCTGCGCAAAGAGAAAAACTTTTTCGAAACCCGGGTTACCGAGTACCAGACCGGCGCCTCATTGAGCTGGTAGGGTGTTTTGAGAAGGCAGGAGCGGCACCGCTGGAGGGCGGTGCCGGACAATTCAACGGGAAAACACAATACCGTGGGGCGTTTCCAGCTTGATCCGCCATTCCCTGCGACTGCGGTAGACCCACCCCTGTATTTCCACTCGCTGGCCCTGCAGGCTGTTCAGTTGTTTTGCCTCAAAGCGATGGCGGTGTTCCGGATAAATCATCACCTTGATCACATCATCCAGAATGAGCCACCAGTGCCTGCCGGTTTGGACGGCAGTTACGGTACCTTGCAATCGTTTGAACCCCCCGTCCTGAACATCCCGGGCAGCGACGGGGGCAATACCGGCCTTGCCCCAGAGTCCCCGCTGCTGTTTGACAGCCAATTGCTCAGCGCTGGCAAAGCAGTCGGCCAGGGTCAGATTGGGCGGCACCGCAACATGGTAGGCCAGCCCCTGTTCCAGCAGAATTTGTTCGAGACTCTCTCCCCGCTCATTGAACAGGTGGGCGAGTATTCGACCATAGCGATCATGGGTTTGCCGATCCGTTAACAGATGCAGTTGCGAGGCAGCCTTGATCAGACTGCGCAACCTGTCACGGGCCTCAGTAGCAAACGGCTGATCCGGATGCCCATCGCGGCCCGGTTCTGTGGCATTGATACCGATCAATCGAACTTTGCGACCGTCGTCCAGTTTGACGGTATCGCCGTCATAGACATGAGTGACGGCAACCTTCTCCAGCGGGGAGAAAGGCTGGCAGCGTAGATCAGCCCTGGCGGGCCCACCGGCGATAAACAGCCAGACAACGAAAAACGCGCTCTGGCATATCATCCAGAGCGCGCATCGTTTGCCTCGAAAGGCAGACATATTCAGATTATTTTTTAGCGGAACGACCGGCGAAACGCTTGTTGAAACGGTCGATACGACCACCGGTATCAGCAACTTTCTGCTTGCCGGTGTAGAACGGGTGGCAGGCTGAACAGACATCCACGTGGATGCTACCATTCATGGTGGAGCCTACTTCAAATGCATTACCACAGCTGCAGGTGGCTGACAGTGTGCCGTAATTTGGATGGATTTCAGATCTCATGTCTCATTGCCTCAGTCTCTTGCATATCGCCAACCCGATCTCTGTGCAACCCGAATATTGATTCGCTCCTGCCTGCCAAACCGATCGCCCGAACCCCGATGTACTTCTGGTACACTGGGTGCCTCGCCTCGGTTTGCTGATAACAGGTCGCGCTCAATCCCTCGGGATGCCTTTCAATTGTCGGGCACCATATGCCGCCTTTAAACGGAGCGCGAATACTACCAGAAAACGATGCCCATTCAAGGTTTTAACAAAAAAACACATCAATGACAGAATCCATCATTATCCGTGTTGCTGTCCCCTCTCCCCTGCGACGGCTGTTCGACTACCTGCCGTCAGAAAACAATACCCGGACACCCCGGCCCGGCTGTCGTGTCAAAGTACCTTTTGGCCGCCGTCAGGTCATCGGGGTCGTGATCGAAATTGCGGCATCCAGCGAACATCCCGCTACACGATTGAAACCGGTTACCGAGCTCCTGGATGATGAACCGTTGCTGCCAGAAACCCTGTTGGCGCTCTGCGTCTGGGCTGCGGGTTACTACCAGCACCCGACGGGCGATGCGCTCAGCACAGCGCTGCCGGCAACGCTCCGCAAGGGGGATGCGATACCCCGACAAAGCGAAGTCCGCTGGCAATTGACGCTGTCCGGCAAGGGACTGCCAGACACGGCCCTGGCGCGTGCCCCCCGGCAACAACAGGCACTGAATATACTGCAGCAGCAACCCTCCGCCACAAAAGACGATTTTCAGCGACAGGGCATCAGCATTGCCGCACTTCGACAACTGGAAAGCAAGGGCCTGATCGAATCCCTGGAATGCCGGGTGAACACCCCGCTGTTCGATCCGGACAGGCTGCTCTCGGAATCTCCCCTGCCCCTTTATCCCGAACAGCAACAGGCGATGGATAGCATTGAGCTGCACGGCTTTCACGCCTACTTACTGGACGGTCAAACCGGCAGTGGCAAAACCGAAATTTATTTACAGGCTATCGAAAAAGTCATTCGGTACGGAAGACAGGCGCTGGTACTGATCCCGGAAATCAGCCTGACGCCGCAGACGCTGGATCGATTTAAAACCCGTTTCAACTGCCCGGTGGCAGTGCTTCATTCCGGCCTCACTGACCGGGAGCGCGTACTGGCATGGGATGCTGCACGCACCGGTACCGCGCCGATTGTACTGGGCACACGTTCCGCCATTTTCACACCGCTGGCCTCACCGGGCATTCTGATTGTGGATGAAGAACACGATGGCTCATTCAAACAGCAGGAGGGGTTTCGCTACTCGGCGCGGGACCTCGCCGTGGTCCGGGCTCGAATGGAGTCCATCCCCCTGATTCTGGGCTCGGCCACCCCGTCCCTCGAAACACGGTATAACTGCGAGCAGCAGCGCTACACCCGGCTGGTGCTGTCCTGCCGCCCAGGTGTCGCCCGGCAGCCCCGCTGGCAGCCAGTCGATATCCGAAAGGCAAACCTGTCCGGGGGCTATTCCAGGGAGCTGATCGATGCCATTCAGACTCACCTCGACGATGGCAATCAGGTGTTGGTTTTCCTGAATCGCCGCGGGTTTGCACCGACCCTGACCTGCCATGAATGTGGCTGGATCGCGGATTGCCCACACTGCGAGGCGCGACTGACGGTACATCGTCAGGTTCAACGGCTGGTTTGTCATCATTGCGAATTCAGGCAACCGGTTCCACCCCGCTGCCCGGTTTGTCACAGCATTCATTTACAGTGCCTCGGTCAGGGCACCGAGCGCAGCGAAGAAACCCTCGAAGCGCTGTTCCCCGACTTTCCTGTTATCCGGGTGGACAGGGACAGCACACGACGCAAACAGGCTATGCAGAACATGGTCGACCGGGTGCATCAGGGAGAGCCCTGCATTCTGCTCGGCACACAGTTACTGGCGAAGGGGCACCATTTTCCCAACGTCACACTGGTAGCCATTCTGGATGCCGATGCCGGCCTGTTCAGCCCGGATTTCCGGGCACCGGAGAGGATGGGGCAATTGATTACCCAGGTGGCAGGCCGGGCCGGCCGGGGCGACAAACCCGGTACGGTCATTTTGCAAAGCCATCATTGTGATCACCCACTGCTCACCACCCTGACCCGACAGGACTATGCCACTTTTTCTGATCTGTTGATGGCCGAACGGAAACTCGCCAACCTGCCACCGTTCGGCTACCTCGCATTACTGCGCGGCGAAGCTGAAAATGGCCAGCTGGCAGTGAATTTTCTCAGTTTCGCCCGCCAACAGGCAGAAATGTTACTGCCGCCGACAGGTAACATCAGTTATCTCGGCCCATTACCGGCCCCTATGGAGCGGAGAGGTGGGCGTTTTCGCCATCAATTGACAATCTGTGCTGCAGAACGACCCGCACTTCAACAGCTGCTGGCAACCCTCTGCCCGATTCTGGAGCAGTCACCACTGACGGGGAAAATCCGCTGGTCACTGGACATTGATCCACAGGATATGAGCTAGAAGCCATCATCAGAATTTGAGTCTGGAAGGCTCGGCAGGTTACCCCTACAATGGCGCCCTTCACCGGAGTATAGATAAACAAATGACCAGGGATTACGCGAGAAAAACAGGCCGCCGCAGTAGCAGCAATGTTCGTAGAAAAACGCCATCCCGGCAGTCTCTTCCGGGATGGCTGTGGCTGTTGGCCGGCATACTGGTGGGTATCGTGGCAACCTTCCTCCTTCAGGGGCCGGAGTCAGGCCCGGTACCCAGCGATCAGCCCACCGTCAAACCGGTCGAGGAGGAATCCAGTGCTAAACCGCGTTTTGATTTCTACACCCTGCTGCGGGAAACCGAAGTTATTGTCCCGGATTCCTCAGTACCCCAGGTAGAAGAAGAGCCCCCAAACCAGTCCGCCAGCGCACCGGCAACACCCACAGCAAAAGAAGTATTTCTGCTTCAGGTGGGATCTTTCAAGAGTAATCGGGATGCCGACAGCCTGAGGGCCAGACTGTTGCTGCTGAACCTTAGCGCCAGTATCGAGATGGTCACGCCCCGCCCGGGAGAAACCTGGCACCGGGTTCTGGTTGGGCCCTTTACCAACCGTGCGGAATTGGCGAGTGCCAGGGACAGCCTGTCGGGAAACGGGATTGATTCACTGCTGTTAAAACGCAAACAATAGCCTTTAACCAAACCCGTCGGGTACCTGAAGCTCAGGAACCAGAACGACAAACTACAGTCGCGACTTGATCCCCTTGTGGTGCCGCTCCAGATTTTCAACGCGTTTCTCAGCACTTTTACGCAACATGACATAGGTGGCACCCGTGCCCCCGTGCTGTGGCTGGGCACTGTGAAAAGCCAACACTTCATCCATCTGCTGCAACCAATGGTTGGTACAGCTTTTAAGCAGTGCGGGTTTTTCCCGGTTCTCCCCTCTCCCGTGCGTGATCAATGCACAGCGTATGTCGTGCTTCAGACAATCCTGAATAAAGAGATAGACCTGCTGTCGCGCCTGTTCAACCGTCAGGCGGTGCAGGTCGAGCCGCGAATCGACAAGATAGTTGCCCATCCGCAGATTTTTGAAGACACCGTGCTGAACACCACTGCGCTTGAACGACAGCACATCCCTCGGTTTCACTGGCGGAATATACGCTTCTGACGACAGGCCATCGACATCACTGGCGATCATCGCCTCGGCAGCCCGCCGGCGGGATTCCAGGCCGGGGGTCATCACAACGGGTTGCTTCAGACGAACGCGCTCCGCCGGTTTTTTAAGCGGTTCAACATCCTTCATCTGCTGGCGAAAAATACCGTTATCGTCGTCAGTCACACTGCATTCCTTTCCTGCCACGTACAAGGGTGCATTATAGCGCCGGTAAGGGCCAGGTTACCTCTGCATCACAAGCCATGTGCTGTGCCGTACTTCTTTTCGATCAGTGCCTTCAATACCGACTGGCGGGAGAGTCCCGGCGGGATCTGGCTATTCGGGATCTTTCACTGAGAGATGGGAAGTGTCCACTTCCCGTTCGATAGGTGGGGACTTCTCTTCTTCTTTCAGTACATCGGCGCCGGGTTCATCCACCGTTATATAGGACGTATCCACCTCTCTGGGCGTAAAGTCACGGCGATATTCAGGAGGCAGAACGTCCGCTCCCACCGGGGCTACACCGATGGTCTCTGCTGCCTTCGAATGTTCCGGACCAGATTGTGGAACTTCCGTATTCTGACCGGATGGATCGCCAGCACCATCGGCAGGGTTGGCAACCGGTGGTACGGTTTGCTCTGTGCGGTCGGCCTCGTTCGCGGCCTGCCTGTCAGGATCAACGGGGCGCAGCTCCACCAGCGCCCCGGCCTCTTTCAGGACTACCCTGTAGCGCGTTGCCGCCTCTTCATCAAGATCACGTTTGATGACCACCGGTCTGCCGGAAAACATGTGCTCAACCTTGGCATCCGGTGCGCCGAATAATTCGGCCAGGCGTCGCTTCACGTCCATCAGAGACTGCCCGGGCACCACATCGCCACGAAAAATCACTTCAAAACGTCTATCGCTCATCATCCCTTCCCCTTATCCGTTACGGATAGCAATCCATCCTGATGTTCAGTCAAATGACACCCATTCATTGAATGGCGATAGCAACCCAGGTAATTAACACCAACAACATCGTCAACAGAACCGCTGCAGAACCCAGATCCTTGGCTCTGCCAGATAAATCATGGCGCTCTTCACCGATACGGTCAATGGCGGCCTCCACAGCGGAATTGAGTAGCTCCACAATCAACAACAGCAATACGGAGCCCAGCAGAAGAACCAGCTCGACCGGGCTTTCAGCCACAAAAATTGCCAGCGGAAAGAGCAGGCAGGTAACCGCCACTTCAATCCTGAAGGCTTCCTCGTATTTAAAACAGGCCTGCAAACCACGCCAGGAGTTAATGGCGGCATAGAAAGCGCGACGTTTTATCAAGCCATAAATGCGTTCCATCAGCCACAACCCAGGTTGATACGTTGGTCCATGGTACGGGAGGGCTCGGCCTCGCCGGGAACCCCCACCACTCTGGCTGGGACACCCACCACTGTGGTATGCGGTAATACTGAATCGAGAACCAGGCTTCCGGCGCCGATCTTGGCCCCTTCACCCACCTCGATATTGCCAAGTACTTTGGCACCTGCAGCAATCAGCACCCCACAACGTATTTTTGGATGGCGATCACCTGCCTGAGCGCCGGTGCCGCCCAGGGTCACCGAATGTAACAGGGAAACATTTTCACCGATCACCGCCGTTTCACCAATCACCAGACCCGTGGCATGATCGAGCATGATGCCGCCGGCAATCTCGGCTGCAGGGTGAATATCCACCGCAAATATTTCCGAAGCCCGGCTTTGCAGAAACAGGGCCAGGGAGCGCCGCTCGTGCCGCCAGAGCCAGTTCGCCACACGGTACACCTGCAAAGCATGAAAGCCCTTGAAGTAAAGCAGAGGCAGACAATACTGGCCGCAGGCCGGATCACGTTCCATATGAGCCGTCAGGTCGCGTCTCATCCGCTCGCAAATTGAACGGTCACTCTGCATTGCGTCCAGCAGCACCTGATAAATGGCCAGCGGGGATAAAATACTGTTACCGAGTTGTTCGGCCAGATTGTAGGCGAGCGCATCCTCCAGCGATTTATGGCTCAGGACCGCGGCATGGAAAAAGCTCGCCAGAACCGGCTCCAGTCGGGCCCGTTCAACAACTTCATGGCGAATGGATTGCCAGAGCGCGTCGTCGACTGGGGTTGTTTGTGGCAGATCGACCATCAGTGTCTCTTTAATTGCAGTAAAGTTATTGTGGCAAAGTTATTGCGGGGAAAATGAACCTTGCCATGATTGCATCGAGATTCGACAGAACAGCATCACGCAATTCCAACTGGTCATTATCCAGAATTTCACGCAGAAATACTCTATCCAGTTTCTCCTCAAACAGTCGTGCTACCGGCAGATAACTCAGGTGCCAAGGCTCGGGGGCCACGCCACCACGATCAATGGCATAGGGCATGATAAAACCAAAACCGGCAGCATGTTGCTGCAACCATTCGGACAACCTGCAAAACGGCCCCGACCCGGCATACTCCTCCGGGACAAGCTGCAACCTGTAGTCGCCGGGCACAGCCGCTGCATCCCAGATATCCAGATCGGTTCCCCAGTGATGCCGTGAACACCCCGGCAGTGCGGACCAGCGCAAGATCGCCATTACCTTGTCCCGGTCACTGAGCGATTCGAGATCAATCGGAGAGCCAGTATCATCCAGTACCGGACGCAAACCCCGTGCCTTGCTGTTCCAGATGGCCAGTTGCCGCGCGAAAGAGCGATAACCACTGGCCACGGCAATCTGTAGGCCCTCTTCCGCAGCCGCATCACACATCGCTTGAAATGGCTTAATGATGTCACCGTGCAACAACACACTGCCATCCAGTTTGCACAGGAGCTGCTCATCACAGCCCATTAGCATTTGATTGTTAATACTTGCCATGCAGGTTTTACCGGGAATACAGCCTGTCGGAAAAATAACACCTTAATATGCCGAATAGTATTTTGCTATGCTTCGCCCAAAACACACCAGGAGTGACCACCCATGCAGGAAGAAATTCAGCAAGTCGAGGCAATTTACAACAGTATCGTGCAATTTTTTGTCAACTACAGCTTCCAGTTGGTTGGCGCACTGATCGTTTTTCTGATCGGCATGTTTGTGGCATCCAAAGTATCGGCCGCAACACTCAGACTGTGTGAGAAAAAATCCCTCGATATCACCCTGAGCCGCTTTATCGCCAGCTTTGTCAAAATTGTCATTCTGGTGGGCGTAGCCATTATTGCCCTGGGCAAAATCGGGATCAGTGTGACACCGTTCGTGGCCGCCATCGGTGCCATTTCGCTGGGGGCCGGTCTTGCTGTTCAGGGACTGTTATCAAACTATGGCGCGGGCCTGAATATTATCATTACCCGTCCTTTCGTTGTGGGCGACACCATCACAGTAAAGGGGGAAACCGGACTGGTGGACGAGGTTCATCTCGCTTATACCGTCCTGAAAGATGAGGATGATGTGCGCATCACCATTCCCAACCGACATATCGTCGGCGAGATTCTGCACAACTCTGCCGCCAACAAACTGGCAGAAACCACCGTGGGCGTCAGTTATGGATCTGACCCGGAGACCGTGGTCAAAGTACTGCAATCGGTACTGGCAGAACAGGGCGCCTCGGAGACCCGGGAACCCTTGATCGGCATCGACAATTTTGGTGATAGCGGGATTAACTTCATGGTGCGTTTCTGGGTGCCTACAGAACATTTCCACGAAACGCGGTTCCGGGTAAACGGGGCGATTTTTCAGGCACTCACTGACGCCAACATCAGCATACCTTTCCCACAGAGAGAGGTTCGTCTGTTAGATAATGCGGGTTGATTGGCTACCTGTTAATCCGCCGATATATGCCGGGATGCTTGCTGCGACTGCAACTCCTGCTCTACGGGCGGCTCACTCCAGGTCAGCAGATGAGGGTCAAAACCGGCTGCCAGGGTCGGTTTGACCACGTCAAAATAGGGCGACAGATCAAAATCTCTCGGCACAAAAAGACTGTGGTGCCGGATATGTAAAATTTCCTGATAGATTTCCTGCATATCGGGATCGAGGGCCTTTTCCAGCGTTACTGTAGGTAAAATCGGATAGCGTATTGACTGGAACGCCTGGGCGATCAAAGACGAGCAGATAGCCCGGGTGGGATCACCACTGCCCAGCGACAGCATTCGCCGCCGCCATCGATCCGGTACGGGAGGTGTCGGAATCAGATACCTCATCAGGTCCAGAATATTTTTCAGGTCATAACGATAGCCAAGCCTGTCAGTCGCATAGCCGATCAACTCGGCTATCTCGCTTTCGTCCAGTTTCACCGGCCGACAGATACGTGCCTGAAGTCCAAAAAAATGACTCAGTGGAACCAGCCTGACCCCTTCGCGCACATCCACCTCCACCAGCATTCCCGTCTGTCCCTGCCAGGAACCGATATAGAGTGCGGAATGGGACCAGGTAGACTGGGTGAGATACTTGATGGCGATACTGAAACGACTCAATCCCTCCACGAGCAATACGTCACCGGGACGAAGTGTCGCCGCCAGCAGGTCCGTACGGGTTGGCATCGTACTGTGATATCTGGGCTCGGCCAGTTTACTTGCTAACCATTCACCTATTCGCTGGAGTATCACGTTCGCTTGATCCGATGTAACCGGGGATTATTGGCTCAAGTCGAGCGAACCCGATTCGACCACAGTGACAGGCATGCGCCACCAGCCCATGCTTAACCGGGTTTCCAGTTCAAAGTCCACCGATTGCCTGTTCTTTTCCATAAAGGCACCAATGATTTTCAGGCCACTGATCAGATTGGTGGAGGCCGGGACCTTTATAGCGACCTGACTGTGGGGAGGAATCGGCTGAAGCCCCCCGGCCACCCCGCTGATCAGCTTATGTCCCTCCAGATTGAGGCTATAGGATAGTCCGGAAATATTCAGTGGTATGCTGCTGTGATTGAGGATTCGCAAACTGATCATAAAGCGTTGCTCAAGCCCTTCTCGCCCGGCAGGTTCCACATTGTTGAGCTGAACTTCTGGCGGCGGCTGCCCCGGCGACAATAGAGCGCACCCGGACAGCACGTTCAGTGCCATCAGTATTATTATCAGCGGTTTCATTACTGCCATGGCAGAACCTCGTTTTGGCGAACCCAGAGTGGAACCTGCCCACATAGTACATCGGATTGCTACCGGGTGACTGCAGTCCCGATCCGGAATTCATCAATCTTCTGGGGAGCCGGCCGGTCATCTTTGCTATAGTCCCCCACTGCTTTTTAGCGCGGCAACCATTGACAGTTTATGACAGGTGGTCCGACAAGACATCCGGGGTATTCATCAGCCCGGCAGTTGAATTTTTTGAAACCAGTCGCATCTTACAGAGGTGCCAGATGCTGACACCATACTGGCAGACTTCATCACTAGGAGAGATCACGTGTTAAGAATCGGGCTTTTTCTGGGCACCAACATTGCCATTCTGGTGCTGTTCAGCATCATTTTCAAAGTACTTGGACTGGAGCAATACCTCGCCGCCCAAGGGGTTCAGGGAAACCTCACCGGGCTGCTGATCATGTGCGGGATATTCGGTTTTGCCGGCTCATTCATTTCATTGCTTATCTCAAAGTGGATGGCAAAGCGGTCCACCGGCGTGCAACTGATCGACCAGCCCCGCACCCCGGAGGAGCGCTGGCTGAAAGAAACGGTTGCTGATCTGGCAAAAAAAGCGGGTATCGGCATGCCGGAAGTCGGCATTTTCCCGGCACAGCAATCAAATGCCTTCGCCACGGGCTGGAACAGGAACGATGCCCTGGTCGCGGTCAGCGCCGGGCTGATGCAGCGTTTTGATCGCGAGGAAATCCGCGCTGTGCTGGCCCATGAAATCGGCCATGTCGCCAATGGCGACATGGTAACCCTGTCATTGGTACAGGGAGTTCTGAATACTTTCGTGATGTTTTTTGCCCGGATTCTCGGCTCGATTATCGACCGGGCGGTGTTCAAAAATAACAGTGGTCACGGCATGGGTTACTTCATGATCGTCATGGTATTGCAGGTGGTACTGGGCATTTTTGCGTCAATGATTGTGATGTGGTTTTCCCGCTGGCGGGAATTCCGCGCCGACGCCAGCGGTGCACATCTGGCCAGCCGCGGTGCAATGATTTCGGCCCTGCAGCGACTTCAGGAAGAAACCCAGGCTCACGTGCCCAACCAGATGCCGGATACCCTCACAGCTTTCGGTATTTCCAGTGGCTGGAAAGAACACGCTTCGCGCCTGTTCATGACCCACCCCCCTCTCAGCGAGCGCATTGAAACACTGCGCCGGGGTGGCTGATGTCCGCAAAACCGCTCTGCCACATGGCAGAGCTACCGAATCCCGGCAGCAGGGAACTGAATATCACCGGTGAAAGCTGTTTTGTGGTGAGGCGAGGACAGGCAGTGTTTGTTTATCAAAACCACTGCCCCCATACAGGTGCACCCTTGAACCTGATGCCGGATCGTTTTCTGGACTATGACCAGCAATATATTCAGTGCAGTACGCACGGCGCTTTATTTGAGATGGACAGTGGTCGATGCGTTGCCGGGCCCTGTGCCGGGCAATACCTGGACATGGTGCCCTGCCGGATTGAGAACGGGGCACTGTACCTCAAAGAAGATAAGGCAACGGGAGACGCCGGCTAACCGTCACTGTTGAATTTCTGTATTTTGGCCCCACCTAGTCCCCTGTATAAAATTATTTCAGATGGATGGATAACCCACAGGAGAATCTTTTGGAACAATATCGCGGTACCACCATTCTCTCCGTACGTCGCAATGGCACCGTTGTCATCGGTGGAGACGGCCAGGTCACCCTTGGCAACACGGTTATGAAAGGCAACGCGCGCAAAGTGCGCCGCCTTTACAAAGATCAGATTATTGCTGGGTTTGCCGGCGGCACAGCCGATGCCTTCACGCTTTTTGAACGATTCGAGGCCAAACTGGAACAACACAGTGGCAATCTGACCCGCGCCGCTGTGGAGTTGGCCAAAGACTGGCGCTCGGACCGCATCCTCCGGAAACTGGAGGCACTGCTGGCGGTAGCCGACAAGGAAGCCTCGCTGATCATTACCGGCAACGGCGATGTGATACAGCCCGAAGAAGATCTGATAGCCATCGGCTCAGGTGGCCCTTTCGCGCAATCTGCGGCGCGTGCCCTGCTCGAGAACACCGAGCTGGGTGCCAGGGATATCGTCGAGAAGGGACTCGCCATCGCAGGCGATATCTGCATCTATACCAATCACAACCGCACGATTGAACAACTCGATTACTGATCAACCGGATGTTGGCAGAGCGAAGCCCTGTTAGCACTGTCACACTGCCCGGTTGGGCTCCATTATTTGCCGCTACAGCCCGAGGGTTTGACGGCAACCGGAAACAAGAGACCAAGACATGTCCAATATGACCCCCCGTGAAATCGTCCATGAACTCGACAGCCATATCATTGGGCAGGATGCAGCCAAGCGCGCTGTGGCCATTGCCCTGCGCAACCGCTGGCGTCGCATGCAACTCAGAGAGGAGTTACGCAATGAAGTAACACCGAAGAATATTCTGATGATTGGCCCCACCGGGGTGGGTAAAACTGAAATTGCCCGACGACTGGCCCGACTGGCGGACGCGCCCTTCGTCAAGGTGGAAGCCACCAAGTTCACCGAAGTGGGCTATGTGGGCAAGGATGTGGAGTCGATTATTCGCGATCTGGTGGAGACATCGGTGAAACAACTCCGCGAACAGGAAATGCAGAAAGTCCAGCACCGCGCCATGGACGCTGCCGAAGAGCGCATCCTGGATGTTCTGTTGCCCCCTGCCCGGGACAAGGAACAGACGGAAACGGACTCCGGAACCAGGCAGGTTTTTCGTAAAAAGCTCCGCCAGGGTGAGCTGGATGACCGGGAAATCGAAATCGAAGTCAATGCGTCGCCGGTGGGCGTTGAAATCATGGCACCGCCCGGCATGGAAGAAATGACCAACCAGCTGCAAAGCATGTTTTCCAATCTGGGGAAAAACAAAACCAGTCGGCAAAAAATGACCGTGGCACAAGCCATGAAAAAACTCACGGAGGACGAAGCAGCAAAACTGGTCAATGATGACGAGCTGAAAGTTCGCGCGGTCACGGTTGCGGAACAGAACGGCATTGTTTTCATCGATGAAATTGACAAAGTGGCCAAGCGCGGAGAAACCTCGGGTACCGACATTTCCCGGGAGGGTGTGCAACGGGATTTACTGCCATTAATTGAGGGCTGCACCGTCTCCACCAAATACGGCATGATCAAAACCGACCATATCCTGTTTATTGCATCCGGTGCCTTCCACTTCTCCAAACCCTCGGATCTGATTCCGGAGCTACAGGGCAGATTGCCCATCAGGGTAGAACTTGAATCCCTCACCAGTGGTGACTTTGAACGAATTCTAACCGAGCCCAGCGCGTCTCTGACCGAGCAATACCGGGAGCTGCTGGCGACCGAAAAGCTCCGCATCCGCTTTACCGCCGATGGCGTTAAGCGTATTGCGGAAATTGCCTTTGATGTCAATGAGCGGACGGAGAATATCGGTGCCCGACGCCTGCATACCCTCATGGAACGTCTGCTGGAGGAGATGTCGTTCGAAGCCTCCGACCTCGGCGAAAAAAGCGAACCCATCGATATTGACAGTGCCTATGTCGATAAATACCTGAATGAAATTTCCCGGGATGAAGATTTGTCCCGATTCATTCTCTAGATGCTAAATAACAGACGCCGCATAAAACCGGCAGTGTGGCCGCGATGACACCAGAAAAAATCAAACTGAATCTTGAGGAAGGCAGTCTGCTACTGGAATATGCCGACGGCAGTCGGTTTACCCTGACCGGAGAATATTTGCGGGTGCACTCCCCCAGCGCGGAAGTTCGCGGACACGGCAAGGGACAAGGGATACTGCAGTCGGGAAAACATGGTGTCCGTATCACCCAT
>Ga0208013_1000166_pt1 | contig 45517 bp, 84 predicted proteins | sample 16_taG_FD_184091 | JGI IMG/M metagenome (GOLD analysis project Ga0208013, IMG submission 184091) | Marine viral communities from the Subarctic Pacific Ocean - 16_ETSP_OMZ_AT15313 metaG (SPAdes) (version 2) | ecosystem: Environmental > Aquatic > Marine > Oceanic | place: Pacific Ocean | collected...
CTGGAAAGAGTAATGTAGACAATCTATGTCTCTTCGATATGGAAGAGGTGATTGATAAAATCTGCCAATATGAGTGGAGTGTTCGACCCAGCGAAACGGTGGTTGAACTGGGTCCGCTGACTCTCCAAATGAAGGGGTCGGGAAAGGGCAAGTCATATCACTATCCGCAGTTCAACACTTCTCTTAACGATTTGCGAAAATTTGGAATCAATTGTGTTGAGGGGGATTACAAACAAATACTAGAAACCATCGCGGGGTCAAATTGAAAGCATTATCTCTATTTGCAAATGTGGGTATCGGAGAGACTTATTTTTCCGAAGTTGGGATAGAGGTGGTAGTTGCCAATGAGTTGGAAAAAGATCGAGCAGAGTTTTATCAGGAGCTATATCCAAAGTCCAAGATGATACATGGCTCTATTGTAGATTCGGAAGTTTATGAAAGAGTCATCGAGGAAGCCAAGAATCATAATGTTGAATTAATTTTTGCAACCCCACCCTGCCAAGGTATGAGCATCGCCAATGCCAAACGCGCAGAGAGAGATGATCCTCGAAATTCTTTAATTAAAAGAGTAGTTGGTGCGGTGCATGAATTGAATCCTAAGTATGTTTTGATTGAAAATGTGGCGGGAATGGCTAGTGAAAAAACTTTCATCTTGGATAATTCTGGTAACCAGACAAATATTATGCCCTATATTGAGTCAGAACTTGGCGATAAATATGAAGTGAGGTATAAGGTGCTTAATGCCGCCGACTTCGAGACTCCACACTACAGGAAGAGACTGATTACTTTATTGTCTAGAAAAGACTGCGAACTGTGGGAGCATCCTGTTCCCAACGAAGACCACATAACAGTTCGAGATGTCATCGGCGACTATCCTTCTTTAGAGTCTGGACAATCTTCGCCTATCAAGTGGCACTCAATGGAGCATAAGATTCATAATGGCAACCACATCGAATGGATCTCGAATACCCCCACGGGCAAATCAGCTTTCGATAACGAAGTCCACTATCCAAAGACCATCGATAAAGAGACTGGGCTATTGAGGAGAATCAAAGGCTTCAAGACAACCTATAAGCGTATCGATTGGGACAGGCCAGCACCTACTGTAACAATGATGAACGGTAGTATTAATAGTCAAAACAATTGCCATCCCGGAACCAAAAAAGAAGACGGCACATATTCAGATGCAAGAGTCCTGACCATCAAAGAATTGTTAGCTGTCGTTGGCTTGCCTCTTGATTGGGTCGACCATTTGGATCATACACAGAAGAGGGAAAACTTCTTGAGAAAAGTAATTGGAGAATGTTTCCCACCCAAGATGTCTCTAAACATCGTAAAAGTAATTCCAGCAAAAAAATACCTTGACATAGAATAGATAATGAGTTATAATATAAGAACAAAACAAACAATAGGAGTCACTACCATGATGAGTGGTTATGAAATTTTTGAAAATGTAGTTGGAATTCATGCAGAGGAAAATGATGAGGAGGTGAACATAAAAGAGCAGAAGATGCTTGAGTATGTTCGTAGTCTCAAAACTCTAGAAGATGCGATGGAGCCTTACAAAGAACAAAAGCGAGAACTCAAGAAAGAGTTTAAGGATCAGGGCTGGTTGTCCGGAGATGAAATCTCGATGACGGTAAAGGCCTATCGCATGATGAGCACAAAAGACTTTGACTTCGATGAATTTACACAAGTTTATGAATCACTTGCCAAAGTGGCGGGGAAGATATAATGATTTTAGAATATTTTAGAACACGAGGGGATGCCGTCCCCCCAAGCCGAGCTAACCCCTCGGACGCTGGACTGGATGTTCATTTTAATCCAGACGACGGAGAAATAAAAGGAGTTTACCTTGAGCCAGGAGAGAGCAAGTTGTTCTCAACAGGCTTGAAATTCGGAGTACCTCACGGTTACATGTTGGAGGTCAAGAACCGCAGTGGCAACGCCTCCAAGCGCAGCCTCCTTGTCGGAGCCTGTGTCATTGACTCCGGTTATGACGGGGAAGTTTTTGTTAATTTACACAATGTTGGTATAGAAACACAATTCATTGAGCGAGGAATGAAGATTGCACAGATCGTAATGGTGCCAGTGGTCCACTTCCGAGCCCTTGAGACTTCAAAGGATAATCTATATGATTGGTATCCCATTAGCATGAGCGACCGAGGCGATGGTGCACTCGGCTCGACGGACGGAGGTACCGCTGGATCCTCCATTGATCCTTTCGAGGCTCATCCTAGTTCTAGAACTTGGGAAATGGGAGACGAACTATGAAGGGGGGTGAGTTAAAAACAATGTTTTCCTCCAAAACTCCCGAATGGGGAACACCGCAAGCATTCTTCGACAAACTTAATAAGAAATATAATTTCACTCTCGATCCTTGTGGAAATAAGAGCAATCATAAGTGTGCTAAATATTTCTCAGTGGAAGAAGACGGGCTCAGTCAGGACTGGGGAGGGCATAAAGTATTTATGAATCCTCCGTATGGGAGGGTGATTAAGGAGTGGATCCATAAAGCACATGAAGAAAGTCTAAAAAGAAACACTACGGTTGTGTGCTTGATACCAGCCCGAACCGATACGAAATACTGGCACGATTATTGTATGAAACATGCTAAAGAGATTCACTTTGTCAAGGGTCGTCTGAAATTCGAGGGCACTTCAAATAACTCTGCACCCTTTCCATCGGCTGTTGTAGTATTTAGTTCAGGAAGGAAGTATGTTTTCGGCCATTACCCAATGATATATACGATGGAGAGAAAATGAAGATACGACAGTGTTTATCTTATGACGATGTTCTTCTCGCGCCTCAGTATTCTGGAGTTACAACGAGAAGAGAGGTAAGCATTGGCTCGGGCCTGGATTCGGATTTCCACTTTAGTTTGCCCATCATTTCTTCTCCGATGGATACGATTACCGAAGCCGAGATGTGCGTGTCTATGGCAAGTTATGGTGGCTTGGGAATCATTCATCGATATAATTCAATTGAAGATCAGGTTGCTATTGTAAAGAAAGCCAAAGAGGTTTTAGAAAAACATGGAAGCCCTCCCATCGCAGCCGCCGTGGGGATAAGCGATGATTACTTAGAGAGAGCATCGGAACTTTATAATCACGGCGTCCGTGTCTTTTGTTTGGATGTGGCCCACGGCCACCATGTTTTAATGGAAGGTGCCCTCCATGCCATCAAGTCTCGCTTCACGGATGCTCACATCATGGCAGGGAACGTGGCCACAAAGGGAGCATTCGAGGATCTCGCTTATTGGGGGGCGAATTCTATTCGAGTTGGAATAGGGGGAGGCTCCATCTGCTCTACCAGACTTCAAACTGGTCATGGAATTCCCACTCTTCAGTCCATCATAGATTGTTCCCATGCGGATATTAGGTGGGAAGTGTCAATGATTGCTGATGGTGGTATAAGAACCAGCGGAGATATTGTGAAGGCACTCGCCGCCGGCGCAAACTTTGTTATGCTCGGATCCTTATTGGCTGGAACTTCGCAGACACCAGGGAATATTATGACTGGTGCCTCCGGGAAGAAATACAAGGCTTATCGAGGAATGGCCAGCAAGGAAGCCCAGTATGATTGGAGGGGAAGGCATAGTTCGAACGAGGGGATCTCAACAACAGTTCCCTATCGAGGCAGCGTCATTGAGATCTTACATGATTTAATCGGAGGAATTAAGAGCGGCCTTTCTTATTCTGGCGCCAAAGATATTTATGAACTTCAAGCGAAGGCCGAGTTTGTTTTACAAACTGGTGCTGGTCAGGCAGAGAGTGGCACACATATTTTGGGAAGAAAGTAAATGTCAGATTACGGGAAGAGAGACAAAAGAATATCTTTTATGGATACAGACAAAAGAAGTGCAGATTTAATGATACGTTTAAAGCACGACGGACTAACTAAGACAAAGTTCTTTAGAATACTTCTAACGGGCTATTTAGAGAGGGACCATTCTATTGTTGAATTTATTGAAAGATTTAAAGAGAACACAGGAATACAAAGCAAAGCTAAGGCAAAGATTGTCAAAGATCTTGAAGAAAGGGGCGACCAAAATAAGAGAAAGTTTGGATTGGAAGATAGTGAAATAGAGAGTATTTTTGATATACTTGAGAAAGAGCATCCTGATTTATAAATTTCGTGGTTTTTTAGAATTCAAGGAACTATTTATAAATGTAAAAACTGCTACTTTTGTGGATTTTTGAGGAGAACATACTATGAGCAAGAAGCAACTGAATGAAGTTCGTCGCTTTATGAAACTGGCCAATCTTAACGGGAACATTACTTCTAACTTTATTAAGGAAACATATGGCGCAGACTATATGCACGAAGAGGAAGAGATCGAAGATGTAAGTGTGGAGGACGAGGGCACTGAAGATGATGTCATGGATCTTGAAGATGTCGGCCTCGAAGATGAGATGGGCCCCCCCGTCGCTGAAATCGAAGGGGGAGGGGACGCCGAAGAACTCGTTTTAAATATCGTTAACGATATCCAGCAACTTGCATCTCTCGCTGGTGTTGATGTTGATGTCGAGGGCGACGAGGCAGTTGAAGATGATGTGGACATGGACATGGATATAGACATGGAAATGGGCCCCGACGATGAAATGGACATCGAGGGCGATATCGAATTAGACACAGAAGAACCTGCGGAAGAAACCCTTGAAGAAATGATCAATGCCATCTTGGCAGAAGATCCTAAAGGAACTAAGAAAGGTGCCCCCCGAAAAACTGCTCGACGAGCTTACGAAAAGGAAGAGCTTGAAGAAGAAATAAGTGACGAAGATATCGACGGCTGGTTGAAGGGAGAGAGGGAGATGCCCAGCAAACAACAAAGCGATGACGACGATCTGGCGAAACTCCAAGCAAGAGCAGCAGAGGAGGATGCGCCAGAAGATAAGGGCCGCACCAAGCCGCACCGACGCGCCAAACGACCCCCACGCAGCGGCACACCCCTAAAGGGAGTTGCCCCTCAAAACGAATCAGTTCAAATTCTTGACGACGAAAAGCTTATTCAAGAGGTTACAAAGAGAGTTAAAAAACGCCTTGCTAAATATGCAAGGGCCCAAAAACGCCAACGACGCCAACGACGATAGCATAATTTATAAAGCAATACCTCGGCAATGTGGAGTGCATAGACCGAGGTATTTGTGCATTTGGAGTAGTAAATGTTAAATCTTATTATAGGAGCACTCCTGGGAATTCTATTATATAGATTCTTCAGTCGTCTCTATGGACCCTCTGTTCCTACTACACTGCTCAAAGTATCAGAATTTTATTGTTTGCAGCTTTTAATCTCAGCACATGATGATTTAGTCTTTCTAAAAGAAACGAAGGCAAAGACGATGAAAGACTTGAATTTAACAGAAAATCAAATAAAGATAGCAAAAAATATAGAAGAGGCTCGTATTAATAGGTGGAAGCACGACTCCATTCAACAACTCTTATTACGATATCCAGCCTCGTTTTTAACAACGGTGGAATACCATGATTGGAACTCTGCTATGAGCTACTTGGAAAAAATAATAAAAAGACTTGACAAACCTTCTTGAAACAGATATACTTATAATAGAAGGGGGAATTTGTAAATGAATGCTACAGCGTGGAAACACACTAAAGACATCGACGGAGTAATCTATGCTATTCAAATCGATGGTATAAAGGGAAAGAGAAATGAAAGTAATCTTTTAAAGGAATTAAAAGATTGGAAGAGCTTCGGAGAAGGATATGACCCTACAAAAAAAGCCAGAACATTAATGTTTAAAAAGATATTTTCCAGCGACACAGATTGGAAAAAGTGGGCCCGAACATTTCCTTATATTTTAGTGGAGATTGGTTCTGTTAGTGGAAAACCCAAGCCCTATAAACTGGGGTTAGAGTATATTAAATCTAAAGAAAAGGGGAGCAAGAAAAATGTCAGAAAAAATGTCAGAAAAAAACAAAGAGGAAGAAAAAGCACCAAGTGAGGATCTGAAACCTCCTGAGCCACGAGCTATTGGAATATTCAGCGATATTAATGAAAAGAAATCAGAAGATATAGTTTATGCCCTCAAATTATATACCGCTGATTCCAAAGAAGATATAGATTTCTATATTTCAACTAGCGGGGGTTCTGCTGCTGATATGTTTGCCATCTATGATTTCATGCGGGAGACGCGGGAAAAATTAGATATTGTAACCCACGGATTGGGGAAGGTAATGTCGGCTGGTATTTTGCTGCTTGCGGCCGGAACAAAAGGGAAGAGAAAGGTAGGGAAGCATTGCAGAGTGATGATTCACACGGTTGTTGGTGCCAATGCTGGACCCTTTCATGAACTAGAAAATGAAATGTGCGAAATTCAACACATACAAAATATGTATATACAGGCCCTATGTTTAGAAACAAAACTTACAAAGAAGAAAATAAGAGCATTATTTGCAAAAAATGTAAATGTTTATCTGTCGGCAGAAGAAGCAGTTGAATATGGCATAGCCGACATTATTGTATAGAATAACAAGATATTGAGGACTAATTATTAGTATGAATAAACTAGAAAATTTAATTGAAAAACACTATAAAAGGAAGAAGGGGAGTCTTACATTTCGATCTCTTATTGAAATGGTAGAAGAGACTATGAAAAATCTGAGCCCCCTCTTCGAAGAGACACTGGCGGTCAGTTATGATGCTGCTGAGGGAGAAGTTCCCCCCGAATTAAAAAACGGAGTGAGGCTTCCCATATTTAAAATTACAGAATTATGGGGAAAAGTTGATAATAAGGACAGGGAGATTATCGAGCAATTCACCAAGAATTTGGGGGGTTCAACGATAAAAGAAAAATTAACCAACCTTAACGAGATAATTCAATATGATCCAAAGGCAGATATTCCCAAAATTATATCTGCGATGGTAGTGGTGGAAACACTCAGGAGTATCATCATTGAGTATACCGAAGCCGTTGGTGGCTTTTTATTCGAGGGTTTTTTAGCTGGCATCTTTGGTGGTCAAAGTATTCAAATTGTGGATGTCACCGGAGATGAGGCCGCTGGCCAAGCTGGGAAACCCATTACCGATGTTGTTCTCAATGGCATTCATTATAGTTTAAAGTTGTTGTCACCGGGAACGACCATTGATGGCTCTTATAAAAATATTGTAGAGCACTTTGCCACCGTTTCTCCGCCGGAGATAACTTACTTAGTTGTACGCAAAGTGGGCAACGATGTTTTAGACTTCTATGAATTTACCATTACACAAGACAACTTTACAGATTATATCGGCTGGGCTGAGTATCATGACGTGAAAGAGGAGAAAGAAATTAGTGGTCTTTCAAGTGATGAGATGATAGATCTTTTTAGCGATATCGGGTCTTCGAAAGGGAAGGGGAAGTCTGGTGTTGTGAAGATTAGCGATAAAAATGAAAAGAACGTCAATCGAAGTATTAAATCTTTTAAAGACTCCCGCGCCCCCTTTACTGTTATTTATCGCGGAGAGGAAGATATAAGTCAACTTAAAAGATATTCCGCCAGTGTCAATCACCTTTATGGCTCACCGGAGGTATACCAACAAGTTAAAGAAGCCCAGAATGGTCCGTTTGAGGAGTTTATTAACCTTTTAAGAACAACTCCCGGATATACCGGATCCCAACAGTTTCATATTTCTCCCGAATATGCCAAGTCTGTGTCTGAAAATGTGGGACAGTTAGATCTATCAGAAAATAATTTATTGGGTATCACGGAAAAGTATCTAGATAAACTGGCAGGAGAATTGATACCCATCTATTCCACACTTCACTCATTTAGTGAAAATATAAATCGTTATTTCCTGGGTGTCGATGAAAAGGACACAACTCGAAAAAAACGAGCACTTGCCGCAAGAGAAGATGCGTTTAGACTTCGTAAAAATGTCGACAATGTTGTTGAAAAAGAAACAGAAGAGAGGTAATAATTGACCAAACATTATGGTTCTGGCTCTGAGATGAGCCAAAAGATTCTGAAAGGAATTAATGTTTTAGCAGATAATGTAGCTTCCACCCTTGGACCAAGGGGGAGGAATGTTATTCTGCAAGAGAAAGGAAAGCGACCTATCATCACCAAGGACGGTGTGACAGTTGCAAACTTTGTGGATTTAGAGGATCCAATTGAGAATGCTGGTGTTCAGATTATTAAACAAGCGGCAGCACAAACAAATTTGGATGCCGGTGACGGCACAACAACTGCAACAGTTTTATCACGCGCTATTCTCAATAAGGCTCAAAAATATATTTCTGCGGGAGTTCCCCCTATTGAATTGCAGCGAGGGATCGAAAAGGCAGTTGCAGTTATTGTTGAAAACTTAAAAGAGATGTCGCAACCAATCGCATGCGAAGAAAACATTGCTCACATTGCAACCATTTCTGCAAATAATGATAAACATATCGGAAATTTGGTTGGCCGTGCGGTGAGTGCAGCGGGCAAGGACGGTGCTATTACAGTCGAGGAGGCACGCTCCCATCAAACCAGCCTAGACCTTGTAGAAGGCTTCAGGATGGACTCTGGTTATGCTGCAACGGCTTTCATTACCGATGAGAGACGACGCGCCGCAACTTACGATAACCCGCTTCTACTGGTAACAGATGAGAAGATCGAGCATGTTCAAGATATCATGGGCATCTTGGAATTGTCGGCCAGGGAGGCGCGCCCTCTGGTGTTTATCTCTACGGAGGTAGAGGGTCAAGCATTAGCCGCAATGATTATGAATGCGATTAAGGGTACATTAAAGATCGCAGCAGTCAAAGCACCGCGATATGGCGAGGAAAGACAAAACATCCTAAAGGACTTAGCCATCTCCACTGGCGCAAACTTTATTAGCAGGTCGCAAGGAAGAAAACTTAGTGAAGTTAAGTTGACTGATTTTGGAACCGCCGCCAGAATTGATATTACTCGAAGTCAGACTACAATCGTCGGCGGCGATGGGAACCAAGACTTGATTGATGAGCAGGTCGAAGAACTCAAATCAGACCTGATCCACGAAGAAAACTTGCATGAGTGTGAGAAGATTCAAGACAGGATCGCCAGATTGTCAAGTGGGATCGCCATCATCCGAATCGGTGCAGCCACCGAGATTGAGATGATCGAGAAGAAACACAGAGTTGAGGATGCCCTAGAGGCTGTCCGATCGGCACAAATGGAAGGCATCATCGCGGGGGGAGGTGCGGCATTGATTCGAGCGACCACTAACCTAGAAGTTGATGTTGACAATGATGATCAACTGCTTGGTGTTGAAATTGTCAAAGAGGCAGTTAAGGCGCCCCTCAAACAGATGGCCCTGAATGCGGGTAAATCTCCAGACATTATTTGTGAACTAGTTTTAAAAGAAAAAGGTAATTGTGGTTATAATTTTATATCCGATAGCCTTGTTGATTTATTAGAGGCCGGCGTCATAGATCCTGTAAGAGTCACACGTACCGCACTCCAAAATGCAGCCTCAGTTGCGGGCACATTAATTACAACAAACTGTGCCATAATACAAAGTTAAAAACTATTTATGAGTGTTGGGATAAAACTTAAAGGGGGGCCCAAGTGACATGTCTGAAGATGAAGTTAGCAAGGTGGATATTATTGAATTGGATGGGAAACTATCAAGGATTGTCGATGGATTGGAAGGGGTTAGAACATGCCAGGACCGGATGTCAGATGATATTGCGAAGATTAAAGATGCAGTCTACAATCCTGACGAGGGATTGTACGCAAGACTCAGGAATCTTGAGCAGTGGAAAGAGGCTTCTTCAAAAATTACTTGGGTGATAATGACCAGTATTGTAGGTCTGGCATCTGCAACAGTTTGGCACACTTTTTTTAAATAAAGGGTTGACAATTATTTCATAACATGTTATAATTATAATTAGCGTGGAGTATAAATGCGTGTTAATATAAGTTACTCTGTGGAGCTATGTGAAGTCCCACGAGAGGTTGATAAATTACTTGAAGAGTGTGAGGTTCTTTTTAGACAAATGTGCGGAAAATTTGGGGGTGTTTGTAGCACTAGTCCACTTGAAACTATTGAAAATTTAAATGATATTCGTGAGCAGTTGAAGACAACCGACATTAGATTGTCGGAATGCACTCAAATTTTGGCGGGGTATGTGGATATTAAAACCAAAATGCCTTTGTTGTCCCCCCAAGAGCAGGAGCACCAACCGGAGGAGAAGCAAGGCGATGATGAAGAACTTTAAACAGGGGGAGTATGTTTATATTCCCTCAAATGTGATGCTGTTTCGCATCGATATGGACCAAAAAAAAGACTTGACAAACTTTGAGGCGGCTAAATTAATGGAAAAACCACAGCACCTGATGTTTATTAACGAATGTAAAGTTGATAGTAACTGGGTTCAAGTTTTTTATAAAGGAGAACTTTGGACCGTTAAAAAAGAAAATATTTATGAAATAGAGGAAGAAGGATGAACATAAAATTTATAGAAGTTTTTGGACATGGACACGGAAGTGCTTCAAAGAATTATTCTTTGAGAACAGTATATGTTAATCCAAACCATGTAGTTTGTTTGAGAGAGGACTCCGATACATCCAGGCTTTTAAGTGAAGGACGCCTACCTGACGAGTTAGATTCTCGACAGACTTTTACTTGTATGTCGATCAACAAGGGAACTCATGGCCAGGATATTATTATAATTGGCCCTGTCGAGGAAATTCAGAAAAAACTACAATCCCACCGACAATTACTAAGGGGATAGTTATGGAAATTGCATGTAAATTTAAAGAGCTTAAAGAGCTTGAACCGTCCATTGTTCGAGAAAAAGATACGAGAACGAAGTGTGGTAGATATGAAGGGGGGAGTCTTAATATAAAGGGTTTTGGTCATGACAGGTGGGCGGTTGCTGCTTATATTATTCCCGACAAACCCCTTAAAAAATATGTTTCTAAAGGTCTGTCGGAGCAACAAATCGTCGAGGGATGCTTGAAGTATCTCAATAAGCCTCCCACCAAGAGATCCAAAAAGCTTAAATATGGAAAATTGGAATGTAGACATTTTATTTTTATGGAAGGAGCGATTAGTGTTTCTTTGATCGTTGACCAGAGAAATAATAAATATTTCTGGGGGCGCGGAAAAATTAACAAGCAACGAAAAATAAACTCATACAGGGGTCGACCGAGAAAAAAGAAATGATAACAGAAAAAATAGAACAAGACCTCTCTTGTGTGGAGGCTTATTTGCTGGACTATCATAGTGTTGTTGTGGATTTCGATATATTAGGGCTGGATGAATATTGGGTTGAGGATAGGACAGTGACAATTAATAGCTCCCAAGATAAAAAACACCAGCTTTTTGTTTTGCTACATGAAACGGGCCATGTAATTTTGAGAGACAGAGAAAATTTCAATGAAGCATTCCCGGATGTCGAATACGAAAGAATAGAAACGCTAAAAGAAGAGGTAATGGCATGGGAAGAAGCCAGGAAGTTGGCAAAAAAATTAAATATTGAATTAGATGCTGACTGGATTTTAAATTATCGTAATTCTTTAAAAAGATATGCATCGTGGTCTATTAGGCTGGAGAGTTAATGACACCCAAATTTTATTTAGCGTGCCTCCTTATCTTGGCGGGACATGTTTTTGCTTGGTATGGAACTTACTCTCAATTTATCTGGGACTGGTGTAAAAACAATGTTCATCTGCTTCCTTTAATATTCGCCATTCCAACTGGCTATCTCTTTCTTTATGGAATGAGATTTGCCGTTCAAGAAATGGGAGAAGTCTGGGGTCCGCGATTGTTGGGCTTCGGGCTTTCTTATTTGGTCTTTCCTATCCTGACTTATTATTATTTTGGCGAGAGTATACTGGCTCCTAAAACTTTAATTTGTATTGGTTTATCTTTTTCTATCGTAGGTATCCAGGTATTTTGGAAATAAGATGAACTAATTATAAGCTGGAAGGAACTTGATATGAAACTTTTAATTGAAAGCTGGCGGAAGTATCTTAATGAAGGTGACGTTGTTGATCTCTCTTCTCACCCTAAATATAAAGTTCACCAAACAAAGGCAGAGAAGATGATTGCCGCAGATGACTTGATCGAATGGGGCGCCAAATATTTAAACAGCACCAGATATGATGTCACCGAGAAACACAAAGAGTTAGCTAAATTCGCTGAGAAGGCCGAAGAGTTAGGTTTAAATTTGGGCAATGAGGAACTTCAAGATTTTATAGACGACTCATATATAGCACATGCCGCATACAAAGCCGAGCCTGAAAAAAAGCCATGGTGGAAATTTTGGGGTGATGAAAAATGAACTTAGATCAAATTATAGATGAACAATTGGAGGTTCTCCAAGAGGAGAAATATAAGTTAAGAATATTCCAGGTTGAGGTTCTGCTAAGAATTGAATCTGAGTTCGGAGTCGAAGAAACATTGCAAGATATTCGCTCTATTTCCGGGGTGACCGTTGTAACTGCTTTGGATTCGCTATTTAGAAAAAACACTGGTTCCTATTTGAGTCACATTCGGATAAAATTTCATCCCCACAAAGATTCAACGACCGCAAAAACTTATATAAAAGATTTCTTGCTTCCTTCTTTAAGGGGCGGCGAAATCCCTGGTTGTAAAATAATTAGAGTTGTCTCATCTCCGGAACAAATTGGGTGATTAAAGTGAAAATAATTTCGCCTCAACAACCGCGCCGTGATACTAAACGAGTCGCGAAGGTAGTGATCGTGAATGACAAGGGTGAAATCTTATTGTTGCTCCGAAAAAAAGACCAGCCCTTTCCGATGAAGTGGGATCTTCCTGGCGGCCACCTTAAAGAGGGGGAGACTTGGGAGGAGGGAGCGCATCGTGAGGCCAAAGAAGAAACAAACCTTGACATCGGAAAAATGAAAATGATTTCCGATAAGGGAAAAAATAAATATTTCAAAACAGCAGACTGGGGTGGTGAATTATTCAGTTCCAAAGAATTACCAGAACACGATGACTTTGTGTGGAGGGATCCAAATAGGCTCAAAGACTTGGATATCGGGCAACTCTATTTAGACGTTATAAGGAGTGCATTCAAATGAAGTGGATGATAATAATTTTGTTGCTCGGTGGGTGTCTCAAAAAAAAGAAAGAAGTTGAACCGACTCCCATTCCGAGAGAAAAGATCTTGACGGAAGAAGATCTTGAGCGGCTGCCCGAAACAAGATGGCCCGAAGAAAAAAGACCAGATGAAGGTTCATAAATTTTAAAATAGTTCTTCTTTTAGTCATTCCTTTAATAGTTACTAATAGAGGTGATAATTAGGAAGGAACTAAATTAATGAAAATCGCAAGGAAGGTGTTAAGAAGCTTATTTGTTTTAATGTGCTTTATGTTAATTGTAACAACTCCCGGCTGCACAAAGATCGGGTCCTCTTTCTCTGATCTTGAAAAAAGTATCAAAGATGCACAGCAGGGACAGGAGTGTTGTTATTTAGAATATGGTGTGAAAGAAAAGATAAGGGGTCGCGCCAATAAGGTGTCGAGAGAGTCCACCGTAAAAGTGGTGGTTCAAACGGAAAGAGGCACCTATCGTGGAACTGGTAGCTATTTTGTTTACAAGGGTCATCATATTGTGATCACTGCTGGGCATCTTTTCGCAGAAGGGCTTCCAACTGTTTTGGATTCGGAAGCTCTCATAACAGCGCCTACTGAAAAAGTAGTTGGGACGCTGGCTTATTTCGATCCCTATACTGATATGGCAGTCTTTAGGGTTGCCCCCCTGGAAAGCCGCAAGCCGGCTAAGTTTGTACGCACGCCAAACTATGTGGTGGGGGATCCGGTGGTGTACTCGGGGTTTCCAGGCTCAAACAATCTGCTCACTCTTAATGGTGAGATAGCTGGAGATGGTTACGGAACCGATCTCGCCATTCAGTCATTTGCATGGGGCGGCTCGTCTGGATCGGGTGTCTTTGATGCCAAGGGTCATTTCGTTGGTGTGGTAGTCTCTATTATGGTGGGTCGAAGCCTGTTCGGATATCCAGAAAAAATTGGTTCAATTGTGTATGTGGCACCAGCCAATTTAATAGATATGGTTTATTTGAGACAAAATTTAGATAAATTGGAGGCGACAATGAATGACGGTTTTTAGAAATGTTTTGTTAATAGTTTTCTCGGTTCTTTTGATGAGTTGTGATAATGGAATCGATTATGTCGTCCACGGTGGAGAAGGAGAGGTAGAGACAGAAACAATTATCAAATACATTGTCACGGAACCAGAGGCAGATATTTGGATTGATTCATTCATACAGATTGAGGCATATGAGGCGATAGATATTGTATGGGTCATCGATGGTTCCTGCTCGATGATGTCACACCAGACTCGATTACTCGCCGGAATCGAACACATGATGAACAATCTCCCCCCCGATGTAAATTGGAGGCTCAAAATGATAACCGCCGGTGACGGTTCCTATGTTACACAGCCTACAACTTTTCCACTGACAAGGGGTGATGACATCGCAGATGCCATGAATATGTATAATCAGTTGCCCAATGACGGACAAGAGAAGGGTTTCGATGCTATAAAGAATTATGTAACACTTGATGTATATGCTAAAACTTGGATGCGCAGCGATGCCGCACTATTAGTGGTCTTCGTCACTGATGAGAGAGAGCAAAGCCCTATGACAACAACAGACTTTATTAACTGGTATGCTTGGCTCAGGCCATCTGTTTATTTGTCATTTATCGGAAATGTGGACACGGAAGATTCGATTTGTCCTTACAAAACAAATTATTCCACCATTGGAAGAAAATATATGGATGCGGTAAGCCACTTTTCAGGTACTATAATTGATATCTGTGAGACTGATTGGTCAGCCGGTGTCGATGACGCAACTCAAAACATTGAGCCGATTGTGGAGTGGGAACTGACCCATGTGCCCTATGTTGATACACTGGTGGTCTTTGAAGATAATGCCCCGATGGACAGTAGCAAGTGGACATACAGTGCGGTGGACAATATGATTGAGTTTTCGACAACTCCACCAGAAAATTCTTTGATAGAAATTGGGTATGCTATCAAATTTTATAAATTAAACCCTTAACAGACTAATTATAGTTGAGGTACAAAACAAATGTTATTCAAGATGATAGATGCTATTTTGCGGTTGGTGGGGTATACACGCACGAGCGAGGTTAATCTTTTAAAGTTTCAGAAGAGGATCCTGGAAGAGCAGGTTGCTTTATTAAACGAAGAGATCAAAGCCGTTAATGACGAGAATGGATCTCTTTGGGACATGATAGATGAACTACAAGGATCCAGCAAGGTGGGCAAAGATACCGCCACCCAACTTCTAGAATCTCTCAAGGATGCTCTTGCAGATGAAATGTTAAAAGATTTCAAAGCCGTTGGCGAAGCATAGGAGCACAAACTAATGAGTGATTCTATTGAGGGAGAAATAGAGGCTTCCGGCGCCGAGGACTTGAAGCCCAAACCTCCTGCCAAGCTGGCGCCACGCGGAATAAGAACTTTCACGGTTTGTCGGCAGCACGATGAAACGGGAGTATCTGGTGAGGGAGTGGTCATCGAAGGTGTCGTTCTGGGAACTGGTCAGTGTATCGTTCATTGGCTTTATCCCACACCCCGAGGTGGTATAGCGATTTTTGATTCAATGAGCGACTTCATTAAAGTACACATTGGACCGCATCCGAGCAATAAAACAATAATAACTTATCAAGACGGGGAGCAAGATCTTTATGGAAACTAGTTATAATGAGGGGCGATTATGTATTTAGAAGAGTGGGAAGAATTTAAAAGTATTTTAAAGGAGGTTGAACCTTATCAGGAAAAGGTCCGCAATATAATAAATCCGGCCTTCAAAGAGGACACAATGTTGAATGGCGGAATTTCAAACACAGCGCCGTATACTAACAAAATTTCTGCTAAAAGTGGCAAATCAGGTCTTGGACCGATGGAGGAGGAAGTTAATCTTATTCCTGAAATTAGAGAAGATCTAAATCGTGATATTTGGAATGATGATAATAGATTAAAGCCCGAGATTGCTGACAAATTAGTAAGAATTGCCGAAGACTTTTATAAAAAACTAGAATTACCGGCACCCATTTTAAACATAACCTTAACTGGTTCTATGGCAAATTATAATTGGACTGACAAATCAGACCTAGATGTTCATATTGTTATTGACTACTCGGCGGTGGATGAAGACATCGAGCTTGTCAGAAAGTATTTGATGGAAGCAAAAATCAATTGGAATAGGAGTCATGAAATAATGATTAAGGGCCACGAGGTGGAAATATATGTTCAAAACATAGGCGAACCTCATCACTCAACGGGTGTTTATTCTATTTTAGACGAGGAGTGGGTAATTGAACCATTGCCAGTTGATTTTGAGGTTAGTGAAGATGCAGTTAAGCAAAAGACCGATGGCCTTAGAGAAACAATCAAGATGATCGAGAAACTTCAAAAAGAAGGAAAGTATGAAGAGGCATATGGAGATTCTGATAGATTAAAAGAGAAACTGAGAAAATTCAGGCAGGGTGGTCTTGAGAGCGGGGGCGAATTTTCAGTTGAAAATTTAGTTTTTAAGGCGCTGAGAAATGGAGGCGAGCTTGAAACTTTATCGAATTTAAAGCGCGAATCCTATGATGCCATTATGTCTATAAGAGAGGCCAAAGGGAAAAAATAATGAATGTCGGATCCATCTTTCAAATGCGGAGATATTGTAAGATGGAAGCCGATCTTAGATGATGTTGAATACTATTATGGATTGGTTTTAGAGAGCGAGACAACTGATGAATATGGGTATATGGAATATCCCTTTTTCTCCTATGATGATATATTCGATATGGGTTACACAACTTTCTGCACCAGGAGAATAGTTGTCTTTTCATTTCACGAACAAAAAGTAACCACCATATATCAAAGCACATTTGACGTCCCCTCCTTCCCCGAGATGGTTCACGTTTACAAGATTCCTGAAAGTGAAGATCAGTAATAAATCATACAGAAAATGACTTGACAAGGTGCCTCGCATGGTGTATAATAATATTATAAACTTGGAGCTTTCAATGTCACAAATTAACCTTCAACCCTCAGAACTCGAAATAAAACACGAGTTCGGTATCCTTATGCAGAGGTTGCAGGAAAAAATTAATATATCCCACAGTAAAAATAGGAATTATGGCCTTTCTCCCGAATTGACCTTTAAAAAAGGCCGAGTATATTGGAAATTGATAAAGGAGCAGCGCTATGAGAATCAAGCTCAGAACAGTAAAACTGTATATGCTTTTATCCGTCGAAAAGATGGCGCAATTTTACGAGCCGCAACGTGGAAACAACCTGAAACTCGTACTAAAAACCCAATTAAGGGATATATAACTGATGAATGGTCCGCCGATTATTTTACGGCATACGGAGTCGCCTATGAACCTCAAGATTGAAACACAACGATTGATAGTGCAGCTTCTAAATGAAGAATTGCGACGGGCAAATCGTCTTGCCACGAGGCTTTATCATAAAGAGATCGAGGACGCCAAAGCTAACTTTATTAAATTCACTAACTTTCCAAAATAATCCTCTTGAGGTATTCGAATATGATGAAGCCAGGACAGATCATTCAGCACTGCTGTAAATTTCTCGATAAGGAAGAAGAAGAAATGGACCGCCATTTAATTTTATCGGTGGATGAAGAATGGCTGGAAACTTATGTTTTGTTTACTAACTGGCCGGAAGGCCCACATCGTGTGGGTGAACTTCAGCAAATACTCGTTTCAACTATCGAGTCCGAAGAAGAGACAACGAACAATTTTTATTGGAAAATAGTCTCTTGACATTCTCTTGACAACTTAGTTGTTGACATGAGGCTCTTTATCCTGTATAATATGGGTATAGAAAACGGAGAAACCAAATTGTTTAGAAACTGGATAATTCAGAGCGGCGATAATGTAATCATTGATGAGTGGTGTTCATGCTGCACCCCGGAAGAAGAAGAGTGCAGCCCTCGTTTCTTCGTTATCGACGACCCGAATAACGCCGTGCATTCGCCCGGCGACCTCTATATTCGCTGCACGTGTTATGCTTCGGGCGATTCAGATTATGCAGTTGGTGAAACTTATCTAAAAAGAACCGTGGATCTAAAGGTATTATAGTGCAGTTTAAGCCTGGACAAATGTTAAAAATTGTCGGTGCCGAAGGATCGGGTGAGTGGGGTGTGTTCATAGTGTTGGAAAATATGCCTGATAATGGAATTAAACTTTGGACCGTTTCTGCGCCCAAAGCATGGTCAAACACCCTTTCAAGACAGACATTTATTTTCGAACCCCAACTATGGCTCGATCGACATGGCGGTGAATACATTGAAATATTAAGTGAAGAGACGGCATCACTCAATGAAGCCCCCAAGGGAAAACAACGAAATGAAGTTTAAAGTAGGAGATTTAGTAAAGCATAAAGTTGCCGGTTGGATCGGTCATATTTTGGATATGACCGAGAGGGATATTACCATCCGAGTTATGTACGAACCAAGGGGAACAATCTGGCCAGTGATTTTATTGTTCCCTTCACAACTGGAATTGCTGGAAAAAGTATTATGAAAAGACATTACAAACCAATCAAACATGAAGGAAAACATGATCAAAACTTGTAAACATTGTGGAATTGAATTTAACTTATACTCACGTCAGAAAAAACTGGTCGGAGGTTATATAAATGAGTGTCCAGACTGCGTTGAGGAATTGGGTGGTGACCAGTCAGAGCCTAGACATTTCGGTGTCACTGGTTCCTGTGGCTCTGTGAATATCCGACGATTCGATAGTGAGGAAGATAGAAAACAATTTCAAAAAGATTATGAATCTACCAAAACAATTAAGGATTTCTTATAATGTCGATGCTCGAAGAACTTCAGGGCTACCCTCTCCCAGATCCCTCTTTCCAATGGAGGGACGAGGCAGAAATTTATACTTTGGAGCAGTCTGATTCGTCTTGGGTTTTGTACTGCGACGGCATGTCAGTTCGCGATAACTTTGGATATCCCATCATTTTCGAGACTAGCTGGGATGCAAAAAAGTATGCGAAGGAGATTTTAGGGCACGAAGATGTGGTCTTGACATTCTCTTGACAACTTTTCTCTTGACCTGACCTAAAATATCGTGTATAATATAGATACATTTCAACCAAAGGAGCATTTTCAAATGCCTTATCGTGACGAACCATCCCTTAAAGACCTTTACACTATTTCTTCTGAGGAATACTACGAAGAAAACTATGATTTTGGCGGGTCATATGATCCAATGCCTCTCGATATGGAGGAAGAATGCCCACAATGGATGCAGGAGCAAATTGATGAAGAAATCCCCTTTTAAAAATGGAGATACTGTTACTCTGACCTTTCGTAGAAAGGACAGAAAGGCATCGTCACGCACTCGCAATAGAATAAGGGAACACGGGCCGGAATTCGTGGTGAGACAATCACCACGGGCCTTTAGGGGTGCGGGAGAGCTTGAAAATCGCCTGTGTGTTATGTTAGAGCCGGTCCCAAATCCAAACGAGTGGGCCGGTTGGTTGCCACTGGATGAAATAGAGATTATAAATGTCGTTTAAATTTAAAACAGGACAAATCATTGACATGGAAAAACGCTCGCTGCTCGGCCGCCGCGTGTATCGGTATATCATTCTAGGCCCAGGCGAGAACCGGGGTTTCTCCTTGGTTTATTGCATGCACTCACCGCGAGATCATGATGTAGGGCAAACCTTCTCTATGAATAATTTTGTTCTAAACGCCGCAGGAGTCGCTGTTGATGGAATTTGAAGTTGGCCAAGCTGTTGAGGAATTTTATTCCGATAGTCATAAGTGGGTTTCCACCTACCTTATCCTTCAAGTGGATTATGTGGGAAGGGTAGTCGAGGCGCTGTGCCTGGGAGAATCGGAAGATCACGGCTACACTGGCGGACATATTGTGAAATTCCCCTTTACTGTTTTCACGGATCCGCCCGAGAGTTATTGGAAAGTAAATGAAAAATCAGTTTAAACCTGGGCAAATCATTAACGAGTATTGTGTATGGAAAACTGACAGATTGTTTTCGTCTTATTTAATAATTGATGAAGGCGGTTATCAAAATATGCACTGGAAATGTTTGTGTATATATAACGACTGTGCCGATATCAGGGAAAAGCCAGGAGAAACGCGCTTTATCAAAAAAGAGTGGCTGGCAAATCAGTCCAGCGCGAAGCAGCGCAACTGGCCATCTTTCTGGAAAATTGAAAATGAAGTTTGAAACAGGACAAATCGTTGTGCAATCTATGAATGGCATCCAGGGAATTGTTTTGGAACACAAGACTACACCTCACAATTCGTATTACAATAAGGTAATTATCTACTGTACTTTCGCTCCTCACAATTCATCATTGGTTGGACAAGCCCTGGAGCTTAGCGCCTTTGGGCTAAAGGTTAAAGATGAAAAATCAGTTTAAACCTGGGGATTTGATTGGGAACGCCCCAAATGGATACCATCCCGATGAGCCACTGCCTCCACAACTCATGGCGAGTGGCGATTTCCGAGGTATAATCTTGGATATCAATAGTATCGGAGACGGCGGCTTTCGTCAGTGGTGCATAACGCTGCTTATCACGCTGAATCTAAATTACAATGAGTATTTTCAGAAAGAATACCCCGTTAATACAGTTAAAACCTTAACAATCAACGACCTTTCAAAATGGAGAAAGATAATAAATGTTTGAAGCAATTTACATCAACCGAGATCAGGCTTTTGAATTCGATAATGGGCAGGATCTCTATTTTGGTCCGGTTGGAACTTGGTTTTCAGTCCGCGCCGATGCTCTCCTGAGATCCCGTCCTGGCGGATACGACAAGACTCACACTGAAATACTAAAATCATATGGTACAGAAAATATCCTGCTTGTACGCACACAATCCTGCGGTCCAGGCTGGTATCAAATTCACCCGAACGAAAGATAGATTATAAACTATTTATAAAGTTGTTGACATTCTCTTGACAACTTTTTTATTGACTCCAACTGAAAAACCCTGTATAATGTATATACATTCAACGGAGATCCTCTCACATGCCCGCACAACTTGAACGAATTGAAAAACTCCTCGAAAATCAGGACTTGTCAGCTTCTAACCGCTCTTTCGCGGAGTCGTTGAGGAATAGCCACAAAAAGTGGAAATCTCTCACTTTTGCTCAGTGGTCTGCATTCGAGAGGATGGAAGCCCGCTATGACCCTGCCGTCATTAACGCTCGAAAAGAGTGGACCAATGCCTGGAATAACGAAAAGGCTAAGAACCTTCGCATTGCTGCTGAGTATTACCTTCAAAATCCGCCTTATTTCGGTGACATCGCCGCGAAGATTGTTTCGGACGAAACTTATGTTCCGTCTGCTAAGCTTTATCGCAAGATGGTCGAAAACAAGTACGTTCAAAAGGTGCTTACAACCCGTGCTTCCGAGCCTGCCTTTGAAGTCGGCTCGCTGGTAAAGGTTCGCAAAACCAGTAGAAATCACCGTCTGAGAGATCGGATCGCTATGGTTGTCGATAATAACGGAGTAGTCAAGACATCAGCTAAGGGAGGAAAAACCTACACTATCCTTCCTTTCGGTGAAGCGAACACGATCCAGATCGAAGAACGTTGGCTCAAAAGACACCGAGGATAAAGATGCTTGAACCTGTACAATTGAAGGCCGGGGATGTTATCTCTCAAGTCCACGGCGAAAAGGAAGTTTTAAGGGTAGCTTTAACGAAGGCCGACGAGGAGATTTTGGAGGGTTACATTTTGCTCAGCGATTACGAAACCTGGGGGCAGGAAAACATAGGGGAAACCTTCCGAATGACGACGGATTATTTTTCAGCATGGTCGAATAATAAAACTGCCTTTGTTTATTGGAGGGTAGTGTGAAAACACAGATTTAAACTTGAATATGGCCAAGTGGGGCCAATTAACAAAAAACCCAGCCCGTTGCTGTATAGGGCTGGCTCTCGATTCTAAGGGTTGAAGGTTGCTTATCGTGGATGCGGTACATAAAGGGCTTTCTATCTCCATTATCGAGGGGGCTACCATGAGAGTGTCAACAACAGATTTATGCAGATAGGAAGTCGGCTATCCGAGAAAAACGACACCGGCCCCACTTGGTCATCATCTATTTACCAGTTTGAAACTTTATAAAATCTCTTGACATTTTCTTTACAATTTAGTTATTGACTTGAACCGAAATATCCTGTATAATATAGGTACAAATTAGGAGTTCCCAGTATGTCTATTCGCCGTCCAAATTCTGCCCATAAAAGAACCGTCCGTTGCTCATTTTGCTATGAGAGAGGACATAACAAGTCATCCTGTCCAAAATACGCCGCGAAAATAGAGGATTTTCGTACTAAATACGGTGATGACCATTATGATGTCCGCCGCTTTGACGCGAAGAAGGCCAGAAGACACGCGAAGGCCAAGGATCGCAAGTGCTCATATTGCGACGGGAAAGGCCACAATCGCGCGACCTGTCCTGAACTACTCAGCCACATTCGCGAAAGTCAGGCTAAAACCGCCTCTTTCCGCAAGTCGATGCTCGCGCGAATGAAGGCGCTGGGAATTGGTGTTGGGACTGTTTTGTCAACGGATAGGTTTATGGGTCGCACCAATAAGGATGATTATGAATCTGCGCGCTATCGCATCCCGCACGTTATTACACTTATAAACTGGGATAATATCAATCACTTTAATCGAGAATACTCTTATTTTGATGGCAATGCCCCGTGGGTTTCCAAGCCTTTATGCGAGATCTCGGCACGTTGGAATAGTGAACCGGGCTGGCCCTGGGACGCCGAAATTGTGAAGTTACTTATGGGAGAAGCAAATGCGACAGAATGGATTGAAGGAACCCACTGGCGATTCGATCGAAGGATGCAATATTTTTGTGATGTAGAATGCCCGGTACCAACCCCACAGCCGCCCCACAAGTGGCTTCTCGGGGGAGATCTAAAGTATTGGAAAGGGATTTATAAGAAAACAAAATCCTATTCAGGGGCTTTGTAAGCCTCTTTTCACCCTTGACATTCTCTTGACAACTTTCTTATTGACCTAAGCCAAAATATCGTGTATAATGTATACATAACTTGAACCTCTTCCCTACTTATCACTGGAGCCTAAAATGTCCGTCGCCATCACATTCTCAAACCTCTCTTCAATGATCCCGGCCCTTTTATCGGGTGACGAAAACAACCTTTATTCCGTTCTTATCCGTGGTCGCCACGGTATCGGCAAATCGTGGATTGCATACCAGACCGCCGCTGGCCTGACGTGGGATAAGAAGGCCAAAACTACGCGCCCGATTAAGAAGGGCGAAACTCCTCTTCCGGTAGAAGAGCAGCGCGCATCACAGATGACTGAGGGCGATCTGCTGGGTTTGCCGAGTCCAGAGATGGTTAAGATCAATGGCGAGCTTGCGGCCAACCTGCGCCCATTTGCTTGGCTTATAAGGGCATGCACGGAGCCGGTTGTGCTTTTCCTCGATGAGATCGATCGAGGCACCACCGAGGTACGTCAGGGATTTTTCCAGCTTGGCGATAGCCGTCAAATCAACGGCTGGAAATTGCACCCTGGAACCGTTGTTTTCGGTGCAGTCAACGGCGGCGTTCACGCAGCCCAGTATCAGGTCGCCGATATGGATCCCGCAGAACTTGATCGCTGGGTTACTTTCGATGTCGAACCTTCTATTGAAGATTGGCTTAACTGGGGCAAAACCGAGGTTCATCCTATCGTATGGGACTTTATTAATCAGAATCACGATCATCTGGAGCACAAAGGCGAATTTGAGCCGGGTACCGTATACCCATCACGCCGATCGTGGCACCGCTTGAGTAACACACTCGCTAAGGTCGATATGCTCGACGACGAAAACGCCGATTTAGGCTTGCTTTTCAACCTGAGTCATGGATTTGTCGGCTTTGAAGCTGCGGTTTGCTTCCGCGACTTCGTTGAGAATTTCGAGCGTCAAGTAACCGTTGAGGATATCTTAGATGATGGCAAGATCGAGAAAACCAAAGATTTTGGCCTAGTTGATCATGTCGCTTTAATTGAGAAAATGGCAGCACGCGCCGTATTCGCTGCTAAAATTGAGGATCCCCGAATGATCAATTTAGTCGCCTACTTTGATGCACTCCCGGCTGAGGCTCGAATGAAGTTATTCACAACTTTAACTGAGGACAATAACCAGATCTCAGCGGACAACGGCTCCACATTCCACAGAGAATTAGCTAGACAGGGCAAGGTTGGAGCATTTATTAAGCTTCTCGGTGGGAAGTAAAACACAGGTTGAAGGGGGCTTTTTCGCCCCCTTCGGCCTCTTGACATTCTTTTGACAATTGTTTTATAGACAAATGCACTAAGATCGTGTATAATATATATATAAATCGGAGCTTCCTACATGACAACTATCGCCACAAAACCCGCTACTGAGGTTCTACCTTTTAATCTCGATGAACACATTGTTGATCTTTTGAGAGATGAACCCTTTTTTGCCGCTTTATCCCGTCGTATGGATAAGGTACCTTCAACCCGGATCCCTACCGCTGGCGTGTGCTTAAATGAGGAACGATGCCGGTTTGAACTGGTTTATAACCCGATCTTCATGGGATCGATCCTTGCACGCGATAGGAAATTCGTTAAGGGTATTTTGCTCCATGAATTTTATCACATTGTGCTTTTGCATGTCACTACTCGCTTGCCAGATGGTAAAATGTCTAAAAAGTGGAATATTGCAACCGATTTAGCGATTAATAGCGATCTTTCAATCTTTGATCACGCCGAGACATCTACAGGCTGGAAAATGGTTAGTACAATATTGCCCGAAGAAGCACTGTTTCCGACCGTAGGCCCATTTGCAGAGTTTCCACCGGGATTATCGGCCGAGGAGTATCTTGAAATGCTGCCCGAGGGCGACGACGAAGGCGACGAAGGCGACGAAGGCGGCGAAGGCGAAGGCTCCGGCGCTGGGAAGGGAAAAGGGCAGAAAGAAAGTGATGAATCCGACGAAGGTGAGGAGGGAAGTGAGGGATCTGGCGATAGTGACGGTCCCTCCTCACCTTCCGAGGGTCACGGTGACCATTCCAATTGGGGCGACTCTGACGGTACAGATGAAAAACGTAAGATTGCGGAAGAGCGCCTAAAGGAAAATATTAAAGAGTCTTTCGTTGAGTCGCAATCTAAGGGGTTCGGATCTGTATCGGCTGGCATGCGCCGACAAATTAAAGAAGCGATCACACCTAAAGTCAATTGGCGTTCTATCCTTCGTTCATTCGTCAAGGCTTCTCAAAGAGCGGATAGAACCTCGACAATTAAGAAATTAAATCGCCGCTATGCCTATATCCATCCGGGCCGCAAAGCAAAGCGCCAAGCGAAAATAGCGGTTTCAATTGATCAATCGGGCAGTGTGTCCGATCAAATGCTTGTCGCATTTTACGCCGAGCTTGAAAAGCTTTCTCAGCTTGCTGAATTCACGGTAATCCCCTTTGATACCGAGGTTGCCGAGGATCATGTTCACGTCTGGAAAAAAGGTGAGCGTCATGAGAAGGCCCGTTATAGATACGGCGGAACCTGCTTTAATTGCTGCACCAAATGGGTCAACGAACGACAGTTCGATGGTCACATTGTCCTGACTGATATGGAGGCTCCTAAGCCGGTTCCGAGCAAGTCTCAGCGTATGTGGATGACAACCAAGCGATGCGCCGAGCACCCTTATTTCAAAACCAACGAAAGAGTGATCGCAATCGATGATTAAAGAGTTTAAAACCGAGGAATTGAAGGTAGGTGATATAATATCCCTTCGTGCGGGTTTACAGCCCACTCCGCTTGATCATCTTACAGAATGGTCCAGACTGGCAATCTTTGAGATTACCAATAGGTTAATTAGAACCGTTATTTTGCTTGATAGGACTGATGGTTTCGCGCCCGGAACCCTTTACAATTTCCAGATAATCGACTTAGAACGGGCCTTAGAGACGGGCGCCCGTTGGAGGCTTTTGTGCGATTCAAAGTAGGCGATTTGGTACTTAATAGGCTGGAATCCGAGCAGGGCGAAGAGGTAGATTGCGAGGGGATTATCGTCCAGCACTGGCAAACGCCGAGCATGGACGGCCCTGGAACTGTCGATAACGTAGTTTTATACATAACTCTCGACCGGTCATGGCCCACACAAACGAATAAAGTAGTTACACACCGGGGTTTCAAAGAATTCCAATGGGAACTAAAACAATGAAGCCCAGGTTTATGCAGGTTGAAAGGGGATTCTCGGCTCTATCTACTACAGGATGGAGCACAAATTCAAAAGGGGCGACCTAATACAATATATCAGGACCGAAGCACTTTATCTGCTATTGGAGCAAGTGGAACTCACAGAGCTTACCACCAAATATAAGAGGAAGGGAGTCGGTTTTCGCGTGATGGTGATTTATTCAGGTAGAAGCTACACAAAGCAGAGTACAATAACAACAATTTTTATTCCTTTCACTGCACCCTATTATGTAGTTTTAAGCTCGGCTCTCGGCGCCACCCAGGAAAACCGGGCTTGAACGCCGATTTTTATTCGCCAAATTTTTTTAATCCACTAGGGACAACGATATGCTAGATTTAAAGCCAGGAATGTTAATTGAAGTCATAAGTCCGGTCCTTACCGAGGACAACCGCATATGGCACCTCCTCATATTGGAGGAAGAACCCGCACATTGGGTGACTCGCATGGTTTATAATAATACGAAAAAGCCAAAAGATTACTTTCGCATCGAGAAATTATATTTAGAAAACAGATCGAGAGCGAATCAACTTAGAATCCTATCCGAAATTTAATAAATGACAATGAAAGATATATTTTTCGATACCCCAGAGGCCAAAAGTGAATCCTCACATATATGAATATATTTTTAGTCCTGGCGATATTGTAGCTGAAAGCTGGACTTTGCCCGAGAGTGGCAATATAAAAAGAGAAGAGGTTCTCCGCGTGCTTATCATTGATAAGCGAGATAGATGGTGCGATATGAACGATATCTATTATGTAGAATACCAAACAAGGGTAGTTTTTGCGCATCCCGATCGGCTTCCGCTCCATCCAGAAGGAAGGGACTTTAAACCCGGTGATACCTGGGTTTTGACGTCTTGGGAAGAGGATAATGTGAAGAAATGGAATAATGACTGGCGATCGTGGGAAGTCCTGCTTGAATCGGGCTTATCGTGGGAAGGAGAGTAAAAGTGGGCGTTTGCACCGCGACAATGGGATACTTTGTCCTATTTCTCTATTTTTCATCGATGGTGACCGCCGTGATTGTCCTCTTGGGAAGGTGGAAATGACGACTTTACAAGCCCTTGACATAATAAAGATGTACAATAAGCCGCTTACGCGGTATAATATGTATATGAAATCGAGCACTTCACCACTTTTTACCCTTCCCGCGCGCTTCCTGCTCGTCTGCGCGATTATGGAGTTTATAACTTGCTTTCTAAGTCAAACCAAAAATATTGGAGGATTCACCGCCGATGACATTCAGTTTGGCGCGTTATGTTTGGAAGTCGCGCACCCATCCCGCAAAAGCCCCTTTAACCTTGCTTTTCACCAAAGCTATCACTTTCAGTCAGAGAGCATTATGTCTTTAAAAACCGACAAATCCACACCCCTTGAGGCGGCGAATAGCGCCGCTTCATCCTTCGCTATTAACCTGCTCCTTAACACGGCTATCACCGAGACTCTCAAGACCATCGAAAAAATGCGCTTAGAAGGCCAGGAATTGCTCGGCGAGTTCAAGGCGAGTGAGGGTCCAGCGAAAGAGAAGGTTAAAACTGCCATATCGCTGAACATTCAAGACCGCAAATTCCTGCTAAAAGCTATTTTTACGAACCCTATCGAAAAGGATGTTTAAACCATGAATATCATCAATTACAAAGCAAATCAAACTATAGTCGAGGCCCGAGACGATCAGGGAAAACCCAGTTTCACGGCCCTTTTATCATATGGCGTACCACAATGCGTTATCCTCCATAAGGAAGGTTTAAACCTGATTAACACAAAGCGGTATTCGAATACCACTTCAAAGCACCGCAACGCATACGCGCGCGATATGATGCCTTCTAACTTCACAACCATCGACGCCACTCCCGAAGAGATTCAGGAAATAACTGGCTTGCAAACCCGATAATCCGAGGCTCCAAATGAATAAATTAAATAACAGAAACCAGCCGGGCGATTCATCGCTTTCAACCGTCATAACGAGGGATGAAGCCATTATCCGGTTTGAAACAGAGCTATTGCCTCTTATTATCGAGGAATTTGAGCAGGATGGAGTACCTGATATTCCCGCTCGATCCGAGGCTTTCAACAACTGGACCGATGCTCTATGTAAGGACGGCGAGATCAGCGAGTGGCAATATAATAACTGGACGCACCCAGACTCTTGTGAGTATTAAATGAGTTCAAACCTTCTATATCCAGAGGTCGGTGATATTGTGCTTTGTACCCATAAAAATATCAAAGAGGTGGGAAAGTTCATTGTCCTCCAAAAGAAGGTTTATACCAGTGATATCGTCTATGCTTGCATGTGCCTATGGTTTGATAATTTCTATAATGCCATTGATGCCGAAAATGCAGGGGAAACCTTTACTATCACCCATAAGGAGATGACTTTAATATCGGCCTTGGATGAGTATCGGTTCTCCCTTGATTATCGGCCAGAGGAGGGATAAATGAGTTTGAAAGTCAAAGATATCAAAGTCGGTGATATGCTAGTTTGCACCACCTCTTCCGAGGCTGCCGTCGAACCCGGCGTTGTAATTGGCAAATTCCTCGTTCTAGCAAAAGAAAGGTCCGAGGCCAACAATAATAAAAATGATGATAATACAGTTCTAACCTTACATATCATGTATAGGAACCACGAAGGTTCCAAACATGGCCATAAGCAAGGTTCAAACTTCAATATCGCCTTAGAGTATTTCAACCATGAAGTATACAGGTGGGAACTTGATTATCGTCCATAGGAGGGATAGATGAGTTTCAACCTTGAGGATGCCGCGCCCGGTGATATACTAGTTTTGACCTCCAATTGGTCGAACCATTCGCTGAAAGTCGGCGAGCTACTTGGTAAATTCATCGTTGTCTCAAAAGAAAGGTCCGAGGCCAACAATAATAATAATCCTCATTCCAAAGGTTTAACCTTGCATATCATCCAGGCCAAAGAGAGTTATCCTCCCCTGAGTAATAACATAGGAAGAAACTGCTCTTTCAGCTTTGATCAGATGGATGTCCCAATATTGACTTGGAAACTTGATTATCGTCCATAGGGGGAAAGAAATGGTTCAAAGTGGGTTATCGTGGGGGGACATCTGACCCATAGGAATGGTAGTTTAAAGCCTGCATATGGCTGTTCCCTTATAGGCAAGGGAGAAAGCGGGGAATCATGCTTTGTATTTAGCCCCTTCTAACTAGTAAATCAACCCCTATATTATCAACAATATTATCCCCTTGCAACCCCCACAATGCCCCGTGATGCCCATATGAATGTGATCCCCCTCTATAGCGAAGGGTGAACCACACATATCGCGGACACACTTAAAATAAACCTATGCCCTTGATAAGTCAGCTTTATGCTGGCTTTTTTTTTGTCAAGCATTATAATAACGAATTGACACAATGTTGACAATAAAGTGCTTGACAAGGGAAAAGCCAGCATCAAGCTGGCTTATAGAGAATTGATATAAACTTGACAACTTTATGCTTGACAGGGGAAAGCCGGGGTTTAAACTTATATATAAGTTACCAGCCCATATTGAAAGGGGGATCGCCCTAAGAGAAGTTTATAACTGACCTTTCGTTTGTCAAGTATTATTATGACGAATTGACATAAGATTGACATTAATTTGCTTGACAGACGAAAGGTCAGTTATAAACTTGGCTATGACGAATTGACATTCAATTGACATTCTCTTGACAACTTAGTGCTTGACAGGCTACTAATTACTTTGTAACTCCCTTATGGCGAATTGACATGCATTTGACACAAATCGCTTGACACAAATTAATAAGTTACAACCTGACATATCGACGATCCCAACTGATTTGTCAGGTTTAAAGGGGCATATGGGGGGGGTCCCCCCCTCCCCCCACCGGCCGGAAAGTACCTTCCTAACTGGGATATGGGCCGCCCCGCGCTGATACACCCGCGAGAGAGCGATTCAAAAATTTCCCAGAATAAAAAAACACAGATATGCGATCCCTAAGAACTATTTATAAGCAAGAGGATCAAGAAGTATGAGTGGATTAGTGACAAAAGAAGAATTAAAAGAGCAATATAGTGCCCCAAAAGAAGAAGGCTTTGAAACCAAAGAAGAGTATTTAAACGCCAAGATTGCCTGGGTCGCATCGAACCCGGATGAATACCAAGAAATCCTAAATGCGTCAAGCGCAGATGAACTATTAATGCATGAAAAGAAAAGAGGATCCAAATCATGAAAATCACGAAAAACCAGCTAAGAAAAATTATCAAAGAAGAAGTTCAAAAGGTTTTTGAAATAGACGCTTCTGGCAGAGGTGCTTGGGATCCCGTAAATGTCAAAAAAAGAGAAAAAGAAGTTCATCGACTTGGAAGAAATAAGATCGCACAATTGCGGCGTGATGCAGAAAAAGACCAAGAGGACCGCGCCAAATCTCCAAGGTTTGGTAAAAAAAATAATAAAAAAAATAATCCTTCCAAGGAAGAGGAGCCATCACCCATTAGCGAGGATGATGTTGGCGAACCCATCTATTCCCGCCATCATGGAGGGGAGGATGATTTGGATAGTCTAGATGTCATATTTGACCTAGCACAACAGATGGCTCTTTTCACCAGGATGATACCAAGCGATCCTTTAAGAAATCAGCTTCAAGAGCTTATACAGAGCATTATCGATAAGCTCGGGGGAGAGCAGGGAGAGTGACCTTTGAAAATCAATGCAACAGCTAGCGATGAATTTGATGCGAACCTCAATAAAATCCTCCAGAATAAAACTTGATAAAACTTGACAGAATTCGAGTTCTATGGTATAATAAAGTATGAAGAGATGCTTTGAGTGCGACAAGACCGAAGATAATATTGAGATACATGATCACCATGTTGTCCCAAAAAGCCGTGGTGGAACGAAGACAATACCCCTTTGCTATGTGTGCCATGCATTGGTGCATGATAAGAGGGCAGTATCTAGTAGATATTTGATAAGGCAGGCACATAAAGAAAGAAGAAGTAAGGGCCTTGTCTGCGGCCACCCTCCTTACGGCTTCAGTCGTGGGGAAAAGGATGAACTTGTTGTGAACCCAGAGGAGCAAGCCATCTGGACTTATGTTGAGGAACTACGAAGCACACCACTAGGAAAAAAGAAAAAGCACCCGTGGCGAGCAATTGCCGAGAAACTAAACGAGCAAGGATTCAAAAACCGCTCTGGTCGTGAGTGGAAACTTCACAATCTGTTCGTAATCAACAAAACCAAAAACAAAAACTTGACAGAATTCGAGTTCTATGGTATAATGGAAGAATAGAATAGAATAGAATAGAGCATGAAATGAGGCTTTTAAAATTTAAAAACTCAAAACCTCAAAAGTTTAAAGCCTTGAGCACGGAAAAAATTTCCGTCGAAAAAACAGAAGGATCAATCAAGTGGCAGCTTCATCATTACCGGTTCCGAAGGGAAGAAATTTATATCTCCCAAAGCAAGTTACTCAAGAATCAATGCATGATTTAACGAAATCAATCATTGAAATAAACGACAGCGATGATTATTTGAAAAAAATATATGCGATCCATGATTTGGTATATGTTCCCAAGCCGATCAAACTGTATATTGATTCCTATGGGGGTGCAGTTTATCAGTGCTTCGGTTTGATCGGTGTCATTGAAAAGAGCGAAACTCCTATATGGACAATTGTCACAGGTGCGGCAATGTCCTGCGGGTTCATGATTTTAATAAACGGACATAAAAGACTTGGGTACACCCATGCAACTCCGCTCTATCATCAGGTTTCAACTGGGTTTCATGGCAAAGTCCAGGATATGGAGGAGACCCTTGCCGAAACGAAGCGGCTCCAAAAGAAGATCGAAGAAATGACATGCAGGTTGACAAACATCCCAAAAAAGAAACTCAAGGAAATTTTGAAGAACAAAGTTGACTGGTTTATGGATGCAGAGGAGGCACTTCTTCTCGGTGTTATTGACGAAATCATTTGATTCTTATTCTTTTATGTCTGATTTAAACTATTTATAGAAGAAGCATTTAAATATATAGGAGGAGAATTGTGAAGAATATTGGAATAGGAATAATTCTATTAATTGGGGGGTTTGGGGTAATACTAATCAGTATGCTAGCATTCGTTTTTGGGGCAACAGTATCCCTGGCATCACAAGAGGAAAGAATTGGCAGCGCTGTAAACGGCCGAATTGTATACGAAGGCTTTTGCACAGGATGTCACCAAGCAGACGGCAAAGGAATGAATGGAATGTTGGGTGCAGATTTCACTGATAAAGAAAGAATGAAAAAATCAAACGACGAATTGCTTAAATCCATAAAATTCGGATTTAAAGGGAAGAACGGTGTGATGCCACCATGGGAAGGGACATTATCAGATAAACAAATGAAAGATGTTTTACAATATATAAGAGATGAATTTTAGGGGGAAGGTTGAAAAAAGCAGAAGAACAAGAAAAGCAAGAAGAATTGGTGAGCTTACAGAAGATAACCGAAAATACCGAAATATCAAAAATAACTTTTAATACCCCAAGATTTACACAACTTTTAAGAATGTCAGGAGCTATACTTAAAAACAGGATTTCGTTTAAAAATCCGCTCATGTTAATGCACTCAGTCACTGAGGCATGTAATGCTAAATGCCCCTATTGTGTATTTCGCCATGGAAAAGGGGGCCCTAACGAAATGTCTCTAGACGAGATTTCCTCTCTATATAAAGAGGCGGAGAAACTTTCTATGCAATATGTTCACCTCTGGGGAGGTGAGCCGCTTATTCATCCGAGAATTTCTCAAATTTTAACCCTCGCAAAAGAATCTCGACTAATAACCGGACTTGTTACGAATGGTGCCTTTTTAAGAAAGAAGGCTGATGATATAATCCCCAAGCTTGATAGACTTTATATATCCCTTGATTACCCGGGCCCTTATCATAACACTTTGAGGGAAACTCCTGGACTTTATGAAGCCACTATAGAGGGGGTTAAGTATATTCGCTCAAAATGGAAAGATCAACCAATAGTCGTTAGTTTTACATTAATGAAAGATAATGCTGATGCTATTGTTGAAATGGCCGCATTATGTAGTGAAATAGGTGCAAGGCTATATGTTAATCCGATGCGAGAAACTTCAAATTCAGATTCAGATCAAATCTCAATCCTCCAAAATAAAGAAGTTTTTGAGGTTAATAACAGTGACAGAATAATAAAGTGGACCGAACAGTCTTTGATTTGGGAGCAGCTTATACAGCTTAAAAGACAGGGTTATCCCATTCAAAACTCTATGTATTATATGAAAATGTTGGCTAAAACTGGAAAATCTCCAACCTACAAATGTCACTGGCCCAAGATTGCCATTGGAATAGAGTCTAATGGAGATATTGCAGACTGTCAAAGGTGGGGGAATCCAATTTCTAATATAAGAGAGCAATCTCTCAAGGGTATTGTTCAGCTTCCAAGAATGAAGGAACTTTACGGGGCCTGCGGTGAAGCCTGTAATGAATGTGCATCTCCAGCTAGAGTGGAGCCTTCAAAATTTTGGGATCTCCATGTCGGAATGATATTGCAAACAGTGCAGAGTATGGTTTTTGGAGCACCTGTTCCAAAGAAAGAATGAAAAAAAATAAAAAAATCAAACGACGAATTGCTTGAATTCATATCTACAATATATAAGAGGTGCATTTTAGGGAAGTTTTAACTATTTATAAGCGGGGAAAGCAAGTGAATTTAACAAAAAAACAATTAAAAAGAATTATAAAAGAGGAGCTTAATCTTCTCAATGAGCAAGAGCAAGAGCAAGCCCCAGCCAGGGCCCGCACAAATGTCAAGCGTGTGTCTAAGAAGCTAGAAAAAGTCGCTGGACTTGATGAGTTGCTCGCCGGGCTAACAAATAGACAAGATCTTATACAATTTATTTGGAGTCAGGTTCTTCAAAAAGTTAGTGGAAACATTTCAAAACAAGATATCGGCGCCGCACTTAAAGCTCTTCTTGCTCAAGTGGCTAAATCAGGATAATAAAAAAACAAATGAAAATATCAAAAGACACATTAAGAAAGATGATCATGCAAGAAATAAGAATTTCTATTGCCCAACAGGCGCCTGTCGAAGAAGAACTTGGTTCTGCTCAAACTTATGTTACAGCCAAGCCAACTTCCTATATTGCATCGCACGACGCAACGATGGGACAAATCTCTGAGGACGAGGACGAGGATGAAATAAGTGAGGGAACTACTGGAATTACCCTAACGAAGAATTGGCTAAAGACCATGGTTCAAGAAGCCATCGACGATTTACTTTTTTCAGATAAAGGTGTTGTTGAATAAAAGGGGTGGAAAATTACAATGAAAAAACATCTTAGAAATCTTATTAAAGAGGGGCTCGACGAGGCCTGCGGGATTCCCGCTGAACGTCTTCCCCTTATAATAAAAGAACCTCCAAAGAAAAAAATCATTATTAGAATTCTAAGAAAAGCGAATAATGATTCAATTTAAATTATCCCAGGGACTCCAAGACCGCGAGTTTAAAAATAAAAACCCCATTAAAGAAAAAATAGATCAAATGACTCATATTCTGCGTGAAGTGCAGAATATTAAGGATGAGCTTGACAAGTTAATTAAACCAGGAAACCTCCCTATTTCCAAAAATAATGAGAAGGAAACATGGGCCCAAGATGTTTTAGAGTTGTTGGGTGGACCTCACACAAAAAGTAATAAATTATTTGATAGGCTATTATATCTTCATAAAAATTTTCATAATCTTTTTATGCCCATGTGGGATGATATAGACGGTATAGACTCGGAATGGGAAACCAAAATAAAAAAAATGTCCGAAGATTATTGGTCGATATATAGTTTGTTAAGCATACTGAGAGATTTTGCCCAATCTCTTATAGAGAGAGATTGGGGGGCCCTTGAGGGCATTTTAGATTTCTATTACGATAATTTTGTGTTATTTAATCTTCAAAATAAGCTAGACGGGAATATGTGGGAGCGCGCCCAAAACTAGGAATAAAATAACAATAATGCTTGACATCTCTACGAAAATATGTTATATTTATAATAGAGGAAAAAATGAAAGCAAACAAATTTAAACTCTCTTATATCATTGCATTCTGGCCGGCCCTATTCTTTGTGATGATTATGTTATGTTTATCAGCCCTTTCTGGGTGTTATGGCTATGATACGGGATATTATAGTCATAAGCATAATAATCCCGAGCGGACACCAATGATCGAGGCAGTTAAGGCCTCGTGTTATTATAATTATACATACGACGACTATAAGTGGTACTTCGATGCTTGGGTTCACTACCCAAGATATGATTTCGAAGGTGTCGTAGAAGTTCATGTTGATATTTTCGATGAAGGGTATCTAGTCGATACTTTTCCCCTATATCATAATAGGGAAAAGTATTGGGAGTCACAATGGATCGAAATGGCGGAAACACACTTGTGGTGTGGAGACTACTACGAAGTCGAATTCGTTGCATATGATCACCAAGGGAATTTTGATATTTTTAGAACAACTCCTTATTATTGAATAAATTTGTATCTATAAAATTATTACTGGTTTATAAAACTCCTGAAACTATTTATTAGTGTTGGAGAAATTTGATTTTTATGAAATTAACAAGAGAACAATTATTACAGATCGTTCAAGAAGAACTCTCAAAAATTTTAAAAGAGAGTGACCCTCCATGGATTCGTAAACGAAGAGAGAAAGAAAAGGGAGGGAGAAAACAAATACCCCTGTATGTTCCTCAGTATAGAGAACCTCCCGAAGAAGAAGAAGAAGAAGAGGAAGAAGAGGCTCGGAGGGGAACAACCTATATAAGTGGGGGTAATATTCCAAGTGGGGGCAATATTCCATCAAGTAATATCCCGGAGGGAAAAATGTTTAAACTTACAAGATCACAGTTGAAAAAAATTATAAGAGAAGAAATATCGAATATAGTTCATGAATCCGGAGAAGATTTCCTTCAAGATATAAAGTCAACCGGAGAATGGACAGATTATACCATCGCACAGTTGGAAAAGAAGAAAGCCGCACTGATGAAGAAAAAGACAAGAACGAAGCCCGAACAAGAAAAGGTTAGTCAAATTACTTTTGCGATCAATGCCAAAGAAGGGGATTATAAGAAGAAATGAAATTATCCAGAAAAAGATTAAAACAAATTATCGCTGAAGAAATTCAAAGAGTGGAAGAGATTAAAAATGATGCCGTTCAATTAGCGACAATGCAAGATCAAATGAGCCAAATCAATGGTGGTGGAGATGATCAACTGATAATAGATCTCGGTTCTATGTGCGACGAGATGATCGATCCAATCAGTAGACTTAGCGATGGGTCGATGCAGGGTGCTCTACGACTATCTCTTGATAATTTAAGGGCAATTGTTGGCGAAATCGCACAAGATTTGAAAGGTAGAAGTAGGCAGGCGGTTCAATCGCCAGAACAACATATGGGGGGTGTGCAGCCGGCACAGGCGCCACCAACGCAAGAGGAGAATAGTTAAATGTCACGATGGGGAAAACCAATAAAAAATAAGAAAAGATTCGATGCTCGTTATTTTATGAGCGAAAGAGAAGAAAGGATTGATGAGATTCATCCTGGAGATCCTGGAATTGACTCTAAAAAAAGAGATAGAAAGGAGCCTGGGGTTGATGGTGCACCATTCCCGGGTGGTTCAATTGAAGATCTTCCTCCTATTTCCGATGATATATTGCAACAAGAAAAAGAAAAAGCTCTAGCTACAAAATTGGGATTACCATGGAAGGGTACCGGTGGTCCGAACAAGATGGAACCTGGAGATTTTGATTGGGATGATGTTGTTGATGAAGTGGAGGCTGCACAGGAAAGAACTGCACGTGCCACCGAATTGGAAGAAACTTGAATGAAGCACGATGATCAGGATGATCATCAATAATAAAAAAATGAAAATTACACAATCACATTTAAAGAGACTTATTAAAGAAGAACTTCAAAAAGTTCTCCTTGAGGCGGAATATGATACAAAAGTAGCTATGGATATGGCATATCTTAACTGCGATAACGCAACAGCAGGAGAATTTTGTGGTGATTTTTTTAATAAAGAAAGGGCCGATCACTGGGTAGATCTCAGGGATGACCCAAAAGAGATAGAAAGAATAGGCCTATCCTTTCAGAAAAGAGGCTTATCTGCTGGAATGGTTGATCATTTGATGAAGATTTTAACCGTTATAAAATGCATTCGCGCTGGATCTGATCAAAATGAAACCGTCCAAAGAGAAATTAAAACTATAGTTTCTGTTATTCGGGATATAATGGGTGTTGATGGAGAAATACAGTGTCCTCCAAGTGATACAGAAGAGCCTGAAGAATTAGATCACGAAGAAAGAGCCCAAAGATATCGAGATATTGGATACGGAAGGCCTTCTAGGGATTAAGGGGGTGGTATAAATATGGATATTCCTATTCCATTACCGTGCTTACTGTTTATTTTATTTGGATTATTTACTTTTTTGGTAGTACTTTATCTAAAAGATTAATAATTACTTATGATATGATGAAAAATAGAATTCCTTTAAAAGATTACTTGACATTCATTGCCGGAGTTGGTATAATGGTATTAATGATGGCGGGATTGATTTCTCTTGCTCTCTTTGCAAATTGTTAAACTATTTATAGCAGGAGATCTCAAAGAATGATAATAACAAAGAACCAGCTACGAAGAATTATCAAAGAAGAAATTCAAAAAGAGTTGCTTAAAGAGGGCGATGAGATAATTTTGGCCCAACAAATTATTGATTCAATAATTGGCAGCATACTTGGTGCCGGTCTCGGTGCACTCATCGCACTTCCTGGTATAGCGCTGGTTGATTGGTTGGGATCTCTTGGAATAGGTCCTGCGAAATATGATCATCAACTGAGAAAACAAGACGAAGCTAAAGCTTTGGAGAAAATTAAAGATGTTGTTGCGGGCACCTTCTTGGGCTCCGAAGATTATGAAGATCCAGACTACGAAGGTCCACCTCCAGGATACACCTCAATTGCACATGAAGAGGGGGCAAGAGAGAAGATAAAAAGAGAGATTGATAGAAGGCTAGAAGAACTCAAAGCTAGTGACGAGATTGAGGAACTGCGCCAAATGTTCAGAGAAGAGACTGATTCAGAGAAATCAGGATCGGCAAAAGAAGATATAACACAAGTTTGGCCGCTGCATGCATATGATGAAAAATTGAACAATATGACCCTTAAGGGCGCCCAGGAATATCTTCAAGCGAGACAGCAAACCAAAGACTGGAACGAATAAAAATGAAGCTTACAAAAAAATATTTAAGAAAATTTATTAAAGAGGAACTGGCCAAGGTCGTAGAAGACGAAGCTCACAATCCACTGGCAGCGCGCAACACCCTAATGAGGGATCTTGGCGCAGGTGAGGCTACTCTTGGTGCAGTTGCACCTGAAGAGAGAAAATTTATCGCATTGTTAACAAAAGATCAAGTTAAGCAAGCCAAGGATTTAGCACATGATTTTGACTGGTTTGTCCAAGAATTTACACCCGAACAGCAAAAGGCTAACGGGTGGCCAATGGCCATTATCCGGCACGATTGGGAGGAGATGTAGAATGAAAATTACCAAAACACATTTAAGAAAAATTATTAAGGAAGAAGTTGTTCGTGTATGTCGCGAATACACTCTTTTGGCGGAGGGCCATGGCATTCCTGCTGATCGCTGGGACGATCGCAGTGACACGAACTATGCTCGGAAGACCTGGGTTGGCGATGAGAATGTGCTTACTGTTCTTGCACAATATCTTTTTGATATTGGATTCCATGTCCACCCGGCCATGGAAGAGTTTCACGTGATTGAAGGATTTAAAGATTTTAAAGAAGATCTAAAAGATGGCCTCGGCTCTGATCAAATGAAGGCCACCATCAAGGATATCTCCGAACTTTTCGGAGAAGTCACCATAGAAGATGTTAAGGAAGCTATCGAGTCCCTGGAAGGGGAAGAAAGAGAGAGAGACGAGATTGATGATATCGCTGACCAGTTTGGGCTCGACCCCGAGGATCCGCGCCGGCTGATGGGTCATGACTCGTCGTACTAATTTTAACGGGGGTGTCCAGGTTTCGACGTGGTAAAATAAACGAATAGTGCAGGTGGTCGACTTCAATGAATGACCTTAAACTTATTGAAATTTTGATAATTGCCAATAACAATAATCATTTCCAAGCCGTCGCTTTAGCGGCATAGCTTGCTGGGTCTTCGCTGACCTCGTTACCCAATAGCGAATAAGCAGGTGGTTCTGCCGACAGCAAAACACCCGAGTTGTTAATGTTTGTAAAGCAACGGGATTTTAACAAGCCATTTGATTGTTTAAAAAAATAATCTAAACCTGTGAATGACTTGAAGTGGAAATTATTGCGGACGCGGGTTCGAATCCCGCCACCTCCACCATTTTAAAAAATAATCCTTGACATCTTATATAATAACCGTTATAATATAATAGTGAGGAAAAAAAATGCAATTAGTTGAATTTATTATAGAAGAAAAAGAGGAAGAAAAGCCGCATTTAGACAGGGCCCTTGAGGAATGTGGGGAAGCTTGTGCGGCTGACTTTGAAGACACATGGAATATTTGGGACTGGCATAAGGGCTGGGGCTGAAAATGAGAAAATATAATATTGGTGATTTAGTAATTAATAAAAGAAGCCATAAAACCCCAACAGGTCGTACTGAAAATATATATTTTACATCATTAAGAGAGCCTATCGAAAGTGGTACCTTGGCTATTGTAACAGATGTTTTATCAGCTGGAAGATTTAAGGGGATTCTTTTTTTAAATGAAGAATTTAAAAAAGGGGAATTTATTTCTTTTAGAAGATTGTGGGTACATGTACACCCGCAATAGGAGGAGAATAGATGACACCTTTGAATTTAAAGCCAAAAGAAATTGATTTAGTTGTGGCCTCCTTAAAACAGGCTCTCCTTTTTTGGGATGATAAAATCGAGAAAGGAGAGCTTCCGAAAGATTTTAATATGAAGGCCGCTGAAGATCTATATGAAGATCTTTCTCTGACTTATATTAAGTTCCTGTCTTTTCAGGATGCAATGGAGACAGAGCTAGAGCCAAAAGAAGAACCTCTGCCAAGTAATGTTTTAAGATTTCCTGAGGGGAATTAGTGAAGGTTTTTGTTTATGGGTCATTGATGGCTGGAGAATCTAATCACTCTTTTTTAAGTGATGGGGAATCCAAATATATTGGAAAAGGAATCACACAAAGGAAATATTTGTTATATGATTTAGGCGGGTTCCCCGGCATGGTCGCAGGTGGAAATAATGCCATCCTTGGTGAAATTTATGAAGTTAGTGCACATACACGTTGTCGCCTAGATAGATTAGAAGGACATCCACAGTTTTATAGGCGAAGCCTGATTAAATTGCATGGCGGAGAAACCGTCGAGACTTATATTTTAGATAAAGCATATATTAGGGGATGCCCTGTCATCAGATCTGGAAATTGGCAGGATCGATAAATAATCTATCTCTATTGTGTAAAATGAACTAATTATAGATATGAAGAATTATATTAACTCCTGGAGGAATTCGATGTCCTCCAGCAATAACCCCCTGCTGTTGCAGGAGGGTCTTTTTGATATTGGGCTTCCGGCAGCTGCCGCCGAGACAATTAACAGAATTCTCGAAGGTATACCAGAAAAAGGTAAGACCATGATTGGGAATGTGTTCAAAAATAGTTTATTCAGCTCTCTTCCGACGATATGGCGGAGGCGATTATTGAATGACGCCCATAATTATGTGACTCAGATGAAAGATATTGGAATAGCTCTATCTGGTGACTCTGGGAATAAATTTGCCGACCTTTCCGAAGAGGACCGCAAGCAGTTTATGCAACTGTGGCATAATCTTGAGGTAATTATCACTGGAAGCGACGATGGTATAGATCGTGCCGGCCAAGATTGGTTTCTAACTAAAATCGGGAATATTCAAAGAGCCTCAAAGGTGATGAAGAAGTCCTTTAAAAAGGGAATATATGCTAAAATTAATGGGGCACCAGTCAGTGTAGATATTATTGATTCTATCGACGCACACATCTATGAAGATTTTCAATCGGCCATAGAGGCAATGCTGGAGAATATTCAAGTGTGGCTAAAGTCGCACAAAGATGAATATAAAAAAATTCCTGATATTATTAAGACTAGTAATTACTATGCCTTGCAAGCCTTATATAGGTGGGCCGACCAATGGATTAGAGATGTCGAGACAGACGAACAAAAGATTTATACATTTGATGATACATCATATTGGTATGATTTGAAAATTAACAATTGTCCTGTTGAGGCGGAGAGGATGGGTCATTGTGGTGGAGACTCAAGAGCAAGTACTCTCTATTCGCTTCGGTATAAGCCGAAAGGAAGACAGAAATCTTCTTCTTATGTTACTATTTCTTTTTCCGATAGTCAAAATATAATTTATCAAATTAAAGGTAAGCTCAATAAGGCACCAGAAGAAAAATATTATAAACACATCGCATGGCTCATTAAAAAACTTGGTAATCCAAAAGTTATTGAAATAGGAGAGCATTCGGATGATATGTCGGGGTTCAAAAAAATGTCCGCTTGGTTAGAAGAAAATACGGATGCTGTCGTCTTAAATGCGGCAAGTAAAATTCAACAGATGGAGACAGAACTTAATAATATGCAGCAGGATTTTACTCAGGAATATTTTTATGCTAAATTAAACTTTAATCTAGATAATGCTGAAGAGCATCATCCGGTATACAGTATGGAGGGTATTGTTGGTGTCCTCATCCCAAAAGAAGAATTTTCTGCCGAGATCCTAGAGAAAATTGAAAATGAGATCTTACCAACTCGTGAGCAACTGTCGGAGATCGGATTTATAATGGATGATACCAGTGCAACAGGTGCTCTCATGTCTAATGTGGCAGGGCCCCCCATGGTTAGAAATGATGATATTGTTTTTTATTTTTATGCTGCCAATTTAGTGGTGGGCGGTATTACTGATCGGACATGGAATCATTCTTCGGATGTTGAGGATTTCGCGAGGTTTGGTGGTGATATTCTATCAATTGATAGAGAGGTGACAGTAAATGGAAATCGTTTTCAAGAGGATCTCAAGAGGGGTCTTATGTATGTTGGACTTCTAGATGGCGGACCATTTTTAAGTCTGTTTCACGGAGTTAAGAGTGGAAAAGTGCAAGAAAACTCCGACTGGGTTATTGAGACTGAAGACCAAGATGGAGAACCTAGCTTAATTTGGTTTCAGACACCCCTTATCTTTGTAGATTTACGAAGATTGGAATTAGAGGGGGTTGATGAGGAATATTATACCAAACCTCCGGTTGTAGAAAAGATTTTAAATTCCAACACATTTAAAGAAATGTTTATGAACGAAATTTCTATAGAATCTTTGGTTAGTGATACAATTTTCCCCGAGATGGAAGTCTGGGATGTTCATTTTGAAAATTATTCAAACCCAAGCTTTGTTATTCAGGCCGCTTGGGCAATAAATGATCAATCCAATGAGAGGATCTCTGAAGTGGCATGGCTGTGGATTAATTCCGAGCTTGGTAAAAGTGACTTTGAAAAAATGCTCAATCGGGCTTATTATAAGACATTAAATAAAATGTTTAATACTGCAGCTGCAAGTGGACAAGAAGACTTCAATTTCCCTGGTGGGAAACGACTTCCTGTTAATGAATCAATCTCTCATAAAGATATAATAAAGAAGTGGAAGGGCTTTAAGGGATTTTAAAATTGAAAGAAATTGATTTTCAAATATTTGTTGACCTCTTTCCTGCCATGGAAAAGCAGACCTATACTCTTTCGGGTGCCCAAATTCCTTCTCAAATACCTGGTGCACCCATGCATTCTTCACGAATTGGATCTGACACAACCAATTGTGTGAAGTTTACCTTTTGGATGGTCGCCAAAGCCTTTGATTTGACCTTCACATATAATACGATGAAAGCTTGGATGGTAGGTCGGGATATGGTCGAAGTGCCCGGATATGGCCCCTGGGCGGCAAAAAAGTTAAATTCCGCAACAGACTCTCCGGGGGAGGGAATGTATCTGGTTCAATTTTTCCGGAATACAAAAACAAAGAACGGACACTCTTTATTTGTTGTGGATCACTGTAAAAAGACAGATAAAATTTTAACCCTTGAAGCTGTGGGTGGATCCCAAAATGGAGCTGGGTGGTATGAAATCGGAGCCCTCCGCGATATTAAAAACCCTGGATCCGACTGGCGAGATAAGGTTAGTCACACATGGCAGAGTCGTTTTGGTAAATGGCCGGCCGTGCACTATACTCGATTAAATGTGGATCCAGAAAGTATACAGGCTTTCCTGGGTGGATACTGCTTAGATAAAAAATAGTATTTGACGTATAGATTCTCTTGTGTTATAATATAATAAATTAAAGAGGATAATATGACAAATATAGAATCTAATATGGAAATCGAATATAAGTTTTGGGCAGGAGATACATCCAAACAAGATTTTCACACTATATTGGAAAATGCAATTGGAAAACAATATGAGCCAAAATATGTATGTTCGTGTGATGATTATTATACGAATGAAAGCGAGGAATCTTTTTTGCGATATCGGAAAGGGGGATCCATGACTGAATTAACCCTAAAGCAAAAAAGGGAAGGAAATGTCGTCAGAAAAGAAATTAATCTTGATATGACTGCTAACGATGATTCATCGGTGGTTGAATTTCTATCCTTAAGTGGCTATAGTAAGGCTTTTTCAGTTTTTAAAGAGGCATGGATATGGGATTTCGATGACTGCGATGTCTCCTATTATATCCTTTCAGATGGGAGGGCCGTTATAGAACTGGAAGCATTAATTTATTCCAGCACCGAGGAAGGGGTTTCGATTATTGATAAGTGGTCTGAAAAATTAAATTGTGGTCAATTTCAAAGAGAAAGTAGGTCACTTTTCGAGATTTTCACGGAAGAATTAGAATCTATGTGCTCGTCAAGGCATTGCAATAAGCCTGCAGAAGAAAGTTGTCGTAAGATTTAATAGAAGACTAATTAGTTTTAAGACACATCGTCTTGAGGGAAAATAATAAATGATATTAAAAAAAATAAATGATTTTAAAGAACTCTGTAAAGAGTTTGCAATGCTTAAAGCACCCGCTGAAGTTTATTGGTTTGCTGCGATTGTTTGGGTCTCTGGTACCTTGTTTGGAAGATGGTTACTTTGATAGGATAAGAGAGAATGATTATTCCTTTTGATATTCATTATGATGAAAAAAACCACTTAGATAAAGTATATCATAGGGGGCAAGAAAAAATTTGGGATGGAATAAAGGTTCTGGATGGGCTTTTTGAGAGGTTCCCAAATGATATTGTAGATTTAAATGATGATCAGATAAGGGCTCTTGAAAATATATTAGGAATAATATTATGGGGAGAGTTTGCAGCTTGGACCACTGCGTCTGAGATGTCAGCCAGATTTGATGATTATGGTGCCAAGATGGCGGCCGTCTCACAGGCACACGATGAAGCTCGACACTTTTATGTAATAAGAAATTATCTCCAGGAGAGGCTCGATTACAAGCCGAAATCTATCTTCAAGCCAGCACTGAGAGTTCTTGAAGAGATTTCTCAGACAAAGAGTTTGGCCAAGAAATTATTGGGACTTCAATTAATGGTTGAGCCTGTGGCCATTACCATCTTCAGATTTTTGAGGAAATCCGAGATAGATCCAATATTATCCGAAGTGATGCCACTTTTTGAACAAGATGAGGCAAGACATATCGCATTGGGAGTTAAATATCTCCCCAGCTTAATAAAAGAGATGTCACTTTTAAGAAAAATTGGATTTATTATGTGGCAAATAAAATTAATTCTCTATGAGATAAGGGGTCTAAAATGCATAGAGGAGGATTTAAAAACCCTCGGAATATGCCCCAAGGAAGTATTTGAATTTGCTGAAAATAAACAGATTGCTTGTCTTAAGGAGCTTTCAGCTGAAATTGGTGTCGGTGAAAAGATCTGGAGCCCTGTGATCAAAATTATTGAATTCAAAAAAAGATTAACTTTTTATCCCCACAAAACACACCCGATTGCAAGAAAGGTAATTAACTGTTTTTTTTGAAAGCCTCTAACTATTTAATACGAAATGAGAGTATCAAACGATTTAAGGATCGGAATAACAAGTATAAGCGATAAGAAAATTTGGTCTAATGGACTACACCAGAATGTATATCATTTATTTAATATATTAAAAGAGGCCGGATATAATGTCGAATTAGTTTGTGAAAGTGCCACTATATCCAAGGGTACC
>Ga0208013_1000169_pt1 | contig 45321 bp, 54 predicted proteins | sample 16_taG_FD_184091 | JGI IMG/M metagenome (GOLD analysis project Ga0208013, IMG submission 184091) | Marine viral communities from the Subarctic Pacific Ocean - 16_ETSP_OMZ_AT15313 metaG (SPAdes) (version 2) | ecosystem: Environmental > Aquatic > Marine > Oceanic | place: Pacific Ocean | collected...
AACGGTCACCAAACTCAATGGTAAACAGAAGAAAAGATTTATTTGATAAAATACAAACTGAAATAAATTCATTCACACCATATGAAAGATTTTTATATTACGATGCACAATCACAAACAACAGCATCTGCTCCGAGTTTAGGTGATAATTATGGAGAAGAAGATTCTTTTAATAGTAATTGTAGAACAACATTAAATAATTTTGATGGTTTAGGAACAGTATATAAGTTTTCAAATGATGTCATTAAAAGTCAATGAATACCCGTGAGCAACCAGCGATTTTACATTCACCAAAAACCATTTTTTAATTATAGTGGTTCTATATATGTTTCATTTATGACAAAAGGTGATGAATCTTTAAGTTCAACACAAGGTGCTGGATTGATGTCAGTTACTGAAAATCCAAATTATTGATCAAATTCTGCATTAAATCCAGGATTCTTACCAATGAATGCATTTAGTCGAAATATCATATCACAACCAACAATGAAATCTGGTTCTTGGGGTAGGTATGTTTTAGAATTTTCACAATCTTATTGAGTACCAACTGCAGCAGTAAATTATGACACACAACTGATTACTGATTGAGGTGCAGGTTCAGCTGAATATGAAATTTTAAGTGGAAGTGTTAAAACAGGTTCACATGCAATAAAAGCTCATAGTAATTATAGTGATATTGCTACTGTCGTAACCCAAAGTGGTGTTTCATTTACAGGTTCAATAATGCCAGCTGGGTCATTACTTCGTATGTGGTATGATGGTATAAGTGAAACATCAGTAACTTCATCATATATAACAGATTTTAAAATAACAACAACAAATCCAACAGATACATTACCATTCTCATATATGTATAATACAGGTTCATCAACCTTTAATGATTGGTACACTACATTAAAATCACAAGCTTCAACTTTTGATGACGAAAATATCCATAATCTTAATAATAACTTACCAACTTATATTCAAGAAAGTAGTGAGTATGATGAATTAAAAACATTCTTAAATATGAATGGTGAACATTTTGATTTAATTAGAAATCATATTGATAATTATACATCAGTTTATAATCGTGGATATAATAAATTAGATTCAGTTCCAACAAATCTAATGCCAATGTTAGCTGAAAATCTTGGCTGAGAACTTATTACACCATTTACAGGAAGTTTATCATCTATCTTTGGTGAAAGTTTATCATCGGCAACAAAAGAAGATGATGTTAGACATAACACTTGAAGAAAATCTCTAAATAACTTAATATACCTTTATAAATCAAAGGGAACAAAAAATGCAGTAAGAGCATTATTAAATATTTATGGTTATCCACCAGATGTAATTGGAATATCAGAATTTGGTGGGTCATCAGAAGAACAAAACCCCTCAACAATTACAGACGACTTCAATACAATGGTTGGTGGCCTATCAAGAAAAACAGATAATGTTTCATTTGTATTAAGAAAGAAAAAATTATATAACTACATATTCAATTATAATTCACAAAGAACACTTAAAACTGATTGGTGGATGAATAATGCAGACTCCAATACAATAGAATTTGTTTATAAACATAAAGATTCATCAACTTCACAAGAAATATTAAAAAGTAGTGGTAGTGGTGCAGAAACTCTTTGGGATTTAAGAGTAAAAGAATCAGCAAGTTTACATAGTTTTGAATTTAGACTAAATAATACTAATACGGGTTCATCTACTATTGCTTCAAATGCAGTTTCAATGTCAACAACTTATAGAAATTTAAGTGAAGGAAGTCTTTGGAATGTAATGTTACAAAGAATGTCATCAAGTATAAGTGGTTCAGGAACACAAGAATATAAATTAGCATCAGCATTACAAGATAAAGATAAAATTTCAGTCTTAAATGTAGTATCAATGTCAATTAGTGGAGGTTTAACTGCTGATTCAAATTATTACGCAAATGAAAATTGGTTATCAAGTGGTAGTCGGCATCAATTAAGTTCATCTAATCTATATGTTGGTAGTACATTAAGTGGTTCATTGGCAGAGATTAAAACTTGGACAACAACTTTAAGTGCTTCAAAATTTAAACAACATACATTAAATAAATTTAGTGCCGTAGGTAATACTATTACATCACATAAAAATGAAGTCATTTATCATTACAGATTAAATGAAAATTGACATGCAACTGGGTCTGATGATGTTATAAATACAAACCCAAAAGTTTATGATGGGAATCCAAATGGCCCATCATCAAATCCAACAAATTATGACATATCATTATCAGCTGATATTATAACAGGTTCATTATTATATGGTTATGATATAGTTGATGTTTATCAATTTACTTTAAGAACTGATAGTCATAATCAAGAAGATGGTAATAATATTTTAATTAATCCAACAAGAACTTTTACAGGACATAACTTAAATCCAGTTCAACCATCAGTATTACCAATGTCTGATACATCAAGAGGACAATTTAAACGAACTAATTCATCTAAACTTGAAATAACTAATTCACCTACTAATTTTATTAATGATTTTATTATTAGTAATATACCTGACGCTGATATATTAAAATCATATACAAAACCATCTGATAGATATTCATCATCATATGCTGATTTGGATACATTTAGAGATGACTTCTTTGGTAATTATAATATAACTATCAATACAAATAAATTTATACGAGCTCATGAAAATATGTGGAATCAATCTGCAATAGAAGCTATTAAAAAAGTAGTACCGGTCCGTTCTACATTAAGTGATTCTTCTGTAGGTGTAACTATCAAACCTCACTTATTAGAACATCAAAAAGTTGAGAAGAAAAAAACAAGATTACAATACGGTGAAACAGGATTATTTAGTTCAGAATTAAATGGAAAAGCAGCTGATTTATCAAAAGAAATTGATATAATTTCAGGTATTGATTTATTGGAAACTTATGAAACATCAAAAGATGGTTTAATTGATGTCAACGAAAAAACATCATTATCGGAAACTAATTATGAATCGACAAATGATGCTGAAATTCAAGTTGATGATTTAATAGGTGAAACTTCAACTTATGAAGCTACAAAAAATACTGAAATTGATATAGATAGTAATATTACTAAAGATTTTTCATATGATAAGACAAAAAATACTGAAATAAATGTAAGTGATAATGTTATTGAAGAATTTATATATGACCAATCAAAAGATACTACAATAGATATTCCAGTTAATATAGAAGAAACAATGGAAAGGGGTGTTACACAAGATGTTGAATTTTCACCATTACCAGTATTTAATAGTGAATATATACCAACTAAAAATTCAAATGATGTAGATTATCATTCAACACATTGGATACAACCATTTAGAAACTTACATAACGAATGGGGTACAGGTGATACTGATACACATTTCTTAAATATGGCTTCTGATGATTCTGGTTCATTGGGTGATTATAATGTTGGACATATTGATGATAGATTTGTCTTTAGAATGATAGGTGATGTAGAAGTTATGTCTGGTTCATATAGAACAACAGAGGGATATAGTAATACATTTGATATAGATTTTACAGATAGTAATAATCATTTAAATAGAGAAATTAGAGATAAAGGAAAAGGATATACATATAATTCTTATATAAACGGAAATCCCGCACCACAAGATGGAAGACCTGTCGGTAAAACATCATATTATACTTCATCCGCAGATGGTACATTATTGTTTCCGAGTAATCATTGGAGTAAGTTTAGTAGAGATGATACAGATAAGTGGTATAAAGGAACATTAAGTACAAATCCTGGTTTCTTAAATTTATTAGAAGTAGAAGATTATTCAAGTGCTTCATTTTATAGTGTAGAAGTAGCATTTGAACATGGAATTAGAGTAGAGCGAGGTAAATTAGAAAAAGGCTCTGACAACAAATTAAAATAAACATAATTTTTAATTATCTTATATTTATATATGAATTGTAATGTAGTTATTAATTATCGTAAGTAAAAATTTTAGGAGAAGAAACAATGGGATATTTAGATGGTGATACAATAACAGTAGATGCTGTTTTAACGAAAAAGGGAAGACAAATGATTTCCGAAGGTAAACAGCTTAATGTTACTGCTTTTACTTTATCTGATACGGGTGTAGATTATACACTTTGGAATGCTGATCATCCAAGCGGTTCTGCTTACTATGGTGAAGCTATTGAAAATTTACCAATGGTAGAAGCGTCAGTACACTCACAATACGCATTGAGAAATAAATTGATAACTTTAAATAAAGATACAATATCAATGCCTGTATTAGAGTTAAATCCAGACCCAACTACACAATATGTATTTGACACAAGAACACCAAAAGATTTTACTGCGACAGTAGTAGGTTTCTCAGGTGGTGGAACAGCTGGGTGTCAATTATTAGTTCAAGATAAAAATATTGTAACTGCAAATGGAACACAAGTTGATGTTACTGGTAATGCATTATCATTTATATATGAACAAAATATTCCACAAGCAGCTTTATATGAATTAGCGGGTGGTGGACCTAGTTATACATTTAAAATAAAACCTCAAACAATTAGAGATACTAATAACGCAACAACAAATTTAACATTTATTCATACAACTGGAGCGTATGCAACTATTGAAGTTAAAGTTAATTTCAATAAAGATACGAGACAGTTAATACAAAGTACATCTACAATAGGATAATTTAGGAGAATAACACGATGGCAATGATAGTAGCAGGACATACACTAAACACACAAGAAGGTGTAGATAAAATAACATCAACTGATAAAATTACATCAGCCTATTTCTCTGATAGTGTTGTACAATTAAACGCAGCTGATTTACATTCAGCATCTATATCTGATACAAATGAAGTATATTATTATGGAATAGCAAAGGATACTGTCACGGGTTCTATCCAATTTAATGTTTCTTATGGTAATTCTCTAGGATACGGTGGAGACACCGGTGCTACAATAGATGATATAAAATCACCAACTGAAGTTGTATATAAACATTGGGCCAATCTTTTATTATCAGAAAATGAAGTTACTGGTGGATTTGTCATTTCATCTCCAGGTAGCACAAGTGCAGTCGCTTCTGGTAAAGATACTGAAATATATATATTAAATGCTAAGAGAAGTCTTATGAAAGATAGACTTAATAAAAAGAACTGGACAGTCGTATTATCTGGTTCTAATACAGCTGGATCCGCAGGAGCCACGTTATTACATTTAACAGACGATAGTAATACAGTAGCAGCTACAGCAACTCCAGCTGGCCCAAGATATAATATTGTAAGTGGTTCACAAGGTACAGCAGTAGTAACAGCCGCGGTTACAACTTACGGATGGTTCTATCCAGACCAAGGTACGTTAGTATTCTCAGGAGCTGAATTATCTGCTAGTATTCCAGGTAAAGGAGCACAGAATACCACAGCTGTAACATATAATACAGCTACTATGAAAGGTTTCGGAAGTGCTGGTAATAGTGGTAATGTATTAGAAGGTGAAGACTATAACACAGCTCTAAGATTTATAAATTGTCTAAAACCAACGGGCGCTTATTTGAAATTTAGAGATGAAGAAGACCAAACATCTGTAAGTTATTTTTGTAGAGTTCGTTCAGGTGAATCTAACTTTAGTAATAATCCAACATTTGTTAGTGGTTCATTGAATGAAATAAGACACGCGACGATGAAAGGTAATCCTTCCGTGTATATTTCAGGTGTTGAACTTTATGATAACGCCGGTAATGTTGTAGCAACAGGTAAATTATCTACTCCATTGAAAAAGAACTTTAGTTCAGAAGCTACAATAAAAGTTAAATTAACTTATTAATGTCGTTAGTAGTATTATGATATGTTCGTATATAAAAATATTGATAAATCAGGAACAACTACAAATAAGAGTATAGTTCATTATACACAGAACTTAAATACAGGTTCTTCTGGACTAACATCAACTCAATTTATTTCAGCATCATTCAATGACAAATATTGACAGTCATTGAATGTACTGTTCTATACAAGTGGTTCCCCAACATTATTACCAGATTCTAAATATCAATTTCATACATCAAACTTTACTATATATGATAATGTAAATCCACAATATTTAAATAAGTTTCATGGTTATAATTCTGGTTCTATAATTTCAATTCCACAAGAATATTATAGTGAAAAAATAAAAACAGGAACCTTTACATTAACAGATAAGTCATATACAAACAACGCAGGAAATAATCCCATCATTAAAGATGATGGTTATGGTAATTTATATTCATCAAATGCGACAATCTCACAAAGTTCAGCTACATCAATATCATCATCAGATAATTATGTAGGCAATATATTTTATGATATGGGAATGGCTATACTTACAGAAACAGGTTCGTGGTCAGGTAGTATAAATTATACTGATATAACATCAGCTTCTAATTATACAATTCAATTTGATTCAACTGATACTAACTATACAAAAGAGTATTCAGTAACAATAAATCCAAATGAATTTGATTATTCTATGAACTATTCATTAAGATGTTTAACAAGTGGTTCATCAGTAACATTTGAACAAGCTACTGCATCTTTTGGTTCACCGATATTATCAAATCCATATTTATGTTCAGAGTTTACAGGAAGTGATTGGCACCCCTATATAACAAACATAGCGTTATATAATAGAGGTGAATATGATGACCCAGTTATAATAGCAAAATTACCAAAACCAATAATGAAAAGTGATAAGATAGCAACAACATTTAAAATTAAATTAGATATGTAAGGAAACAAAATGGTTACATTAGGAATAGATGCATCAACTACAACAGTTGGATACGCATTCACAGAAGATAAGAAAATCCTTGAAATGGGATTTATCGACATCAAAACACAAAAAACACCAAAAAATAAAACATTTTTTGTCTTGACTCAATTACATAAAAGTCCGTATATTGATAGGGTAGAAAAAATAAATATTGAAGATAGTTTATCAGGATTTATGGGTGGAAGAACATCTCAACAAGTCATTGTTAAATTAGCTAAATTCAATGCAATCCTTTCATTCGTATTGGAAGATGAATTTCAAGTTTTAGTTGAAAACATAAATCCATCAACCGGCAGGAAGAAAGTTTTAGGGAAAGCAAGAGTTAAAGGTATTAAGTCAAAAGATTATGTTAGAGAACAAATTGAACAAAGATTTGATACAAAAAAATGGTGTAAAACAACAACAAGAGGAAATTTTGACCCCAGGAATATAGATTCTTATGATGCGTTAGTTATGTCATTGTGTGGATAAAAAACACTTGACTCATATAATAAAAAGGTTGTATATTGTAATATGTATAATTTAGAACTTATAACATTATTAGAAAAAGTGCTCGGAAAGAGTTATCAATTAAAGAATGGGGAACATGCCTATTTCTGTAATTTCTGTAATCATCACAAAAAGAAACTTCAAGTGAATGTAGAAACACAGAAATGGCATTGTTGGACTTGTAACGCCGGTGGTCATAAAATATCACAACTATTACGAAAACTCGGTGCACCCAAAACTTTAATAAAAGAAGCACTCCAACTCGTAGATGAATATGTTAGTTATGAAACAGATAAAACAGAAACAATTCATAATGTTTCATTACCAGATGAATACAAGCCATTATGGATTCCATCAGATGACCCGATATACAAGAACGCAATCTACTATCTCAAAAAACGAAGAATAAATGCAAGAGAGATAATAAGATATTCAATAGGTTATTGTGATAGAGGAGGTTACTCAAACAGAATTATCATACCAAGTTATGATGAAGATGGAAAACTTAATTATTATATTGCACGTGACATTTTCCCGAACAGTAAATTTAAATATAAAAATCCCCCACTATCAAAGGATACAATTTGTTTTGAGTTATTTTTGAATTATGATTTGCCACTAATTTTTGTTGAAGGAGTTTTTGACGCCATCGCTGTTAGAAAAAACGCTGTTCCATTATTAGGTAAATTTCCATCAAAGTCATTGGTAATGAAACTTGTAAAGAAAAAAGTTAAAAAGATTTATATAGCATTAGACGAAGATGCTAAAAAAGACGCAATCAAACTCACTAAATATTTAATGGATTTTGGAATTGAAACATACTTATTAGAGATGTCAGATAAAGATCCATCAGAACTCGGTTTCAAAGAATTTTGGGAACTTGTTGATAGAACAACACCAACAAGCTTTTCAGATATAATCAAAGGTAAACTTTATGGTTAAAACAATAGCACATTTATCTGATATCCATATCAGAAAATTACATAGGTTTGTAGAATATAGAGAAGTTTTCAAAAGATTATACAAACAACTTAAACAACTAAAACCAGACTTGATTTACATCGGTGGTGATATTGTACATGGTAAGTTAGACACATCACCCGAAGAAGTTAGAATGGTAGCAAATCTATTTTTGAAGTTATCAAAGATAGCACCCACTATCATCATTCCTGGTAATCACGATTGTAATCTAAATAACAAATCAAGAGAAGATACACTTTCACCTATTGTTGATTTAGTTCAAAAGATAAATCCAAATCTTCATTATTGGAAGAAATCAGGTGTTTATACGATAGACAATATTGACTTTGGTGTTATGTCTATATTTGATATAAACAAAGATGGAAATCAAGTTACAACAAATCTTCCAGACCCAAAAGATTTAGATAATGACCATAAGATTGCTTTATTTCACGGTGCTGTTGGAACATTCTTATATGATAATGGATTTCAAGTTACAGATGAAAATGTTTCTGTGAATACATTTTCTGGATATGATATTTTAATGGCTGGAGATATTCATTTGAAACAAAAATTATCAGAATATGGTGATATTGAAATGGAAATAGATGAAGATGATTTAGAACAATATATTAAAAATGGTTGGGAAATAATTGAAGAATAGTTATGTTTTTAAAAACATAAAATATGTATTAAACTTGGAAAGCGTAGATGGTATATTCCAGATTTTTTAATAGAATATAAAAATGGTAAAAAAGTGTTAGAAGAAGTTAAAGGATATGTTCGTAATAAAGAATTATTTAACTTACAGATACAAAAGGCAAATGAATATATTGAAGCAAATAATATTACTGAATATAAAGTTAATTTTATGGAGCATTTGAAATAGATGGGTAAAAAAATTAAAGTTAGAAAGAAAACACCAGAAGCTTGGTACGCGGGTTCAACAATCCAACAGAATTATACAGAAGAACCTGCTCATGGATTTCTACTATGGGATGTTGAAACAAAGAAAGCTGAATTTCACAAAGTAGAAAACGACTATGGATACAAGCTAATAGAAGTTATAGACGGGAACATACAAAATAAGATGAAATACATACCTCCTAAAGGTAATGTAAAAATTAAGTATTGGAACACTTCCCTCGAACAAATTAAAGACATTCAAATTGACTTACGAAAAAAGTATCCAAAACTAAAAGAGGTAAAGGCAGAAAAACAAGATGCGTTATCAAAGATAGATGGTGTCGGTATAAACAAAATAGACATCGGTGATGTAAGAGATGTTGAATATCAAAATGAACTTATCACAGATTACTTGGCTAACAACATTGAAGGTGTAGATGCTGAAACAATCAAACGAGTTTGTGATATAAACGAAATGACCAACAACTCACCGGAAATATTCGACGGTGATATAACACGAAATGTTGATTGGAAAATCAAATCATTTGAGTTTGATAATATGTTCTCTTATGGTAAAGGTAATAAGATTGACTTTGAAAAACTAAATGGTATAATCGGTGTAGTAGCACCAAACCATTCTGGTAAATCAGCATTATTCGATGCAATCTCATACACAATCTATGATACTTGTTCAAGAACTGGTAAAGCGATGGAAGTTCTCAATAAAAAGAAACAAAAGTTCGTAGCTAAACTAAATGTAGAGGTAAATGGGGAAAGTTATTGGATTGAACGAGAGGGAACACTCCATTCTCGTAAAAGTAGAAAGACAGGTGAAGTAACTTACACTTGTCCAGTTGCTGTGAAGTTCTATATGATTGATGATAGCGATACTAAAGTAGATTTAAGTGGAGCAGCTCGTTTCAACTCACAATATGGTAGTGGAACAAATGAAGAGATACGAAGGATATTAGGAACATTTGATGACTTTATCTTAACATCACTTTCATTACAGACAAACGGAATGAATTTCATTGATAAGAAACAAGCTGAACGAAAACAGATACTTTCTCAATTTATGGATATTGATATATTCGACCAATTATATGAAATAGCAAGGTCAGATAGTAATGAAGAACGAATATTACTAAAACAATTCAGAAAGAAAGATAGTTACGCTGAATTAGCCACAGCTGACCAAAAGATTAGTGATTTAGAAGTCAAAGATGATGAATTATCAACTGAAATAGATGAATTAAAAGATAAACTTTTAGATTTAACAGATGATAAGATAGAATTAAATAAAAAATTACATATAATTGGTGATAAGTTAGATGTTGAACAACTTGATTATGATAAAGCTTCAAAAACAATACAAAAACAAGACATAGAAAAACAACTTAAAGAAGATAAGAGTTACAGAGAAACATTACGACCTCTATATAATGAATATCACACAAAGTTGGCTGAGTTAGATGAAGAAAAGATTCAATCTGATTATGAACGATACCAAGATTTAGTATCAGATGTAAGACAAGTAGATACCAGACTAAAATCAATAACAGACCAAATCGACCAAAACGATGAATTACTTGAAGAACTTAAAAAGTATCAATATGATGAAGAATGTGATTATTGTACTCAGAATGGTGAAGAACACATCAATCATCAAGCACATATATCACGGAAGTTACTTAAATTAAACGAAGAATACACTAAATTAAAAGGTTCAAAGGTATTAGCCGACTACGCTCTTGAAAAGGTTAAAGATGCCGAACAAAATAAACAAGATTTCGACATATTTAGTGATGAATTAAATCAAGTAACACAAGACGCATACAAAATCGGTGGTAAAATAACAACCCAAGAAGAAAAAATCAATACAATTAATGGTGAAATACGAAGTATAGAAGAAAAGATTAAGTTATACTATGATTTGGAAGAAAAAATTAAGGAAAACGAAGAAACAAACGAAAAAATATCAGATGTAACTGCTTCTATTATGTCAGAAACACATAAAAAACAACAACTTGACACCACACATAGAAAAGTATTATCAAACTTATCAATAGCTAAGAACAATAAACAACAGATTGAACAAGATATACAAAATCTAATCGATGTAGAACAAAAGATACTTGATTATGATGTTTATCTAATGGCGTTATCAAAAGATGGTGTTCCTTATGACTTAATTTCAAAGACAATCCCAATAATTGAACGGGAAGTAAATGAAGTTCTTGATAGTATGATGGTTGGGTTTTCTGTTAAACTTGAAATGGAAGGAAAGAACATCAATGCTTATATCTGTTATGGTGATGAGTGTTGGAATTTGGAATTGTCGAGTGGAATGGAACGATTTGTATCATCATTGGCCATCAGAATTGGTTTAATAAACGTATCAACACTTCCCCGCCCCAATTTTTTTATTTTAGATGAAGGATTTGGTACATTAGATAGTGATAACATAGCAAATATGGAAGGTGCATTCAATTACCTCAAAACCCAGTTTGATTTCGTTATGATTATCACCCACCTAGATACAATCAAAGATTATATGGATACTTTAATCCCAATCAATGTAAATGATGGACTAAGTAAGATTACTTTCACTTAAAAATATATACTTTTTTCTTAATTTGATATTTATATGTGAATTATAGTATTAAATTAGGAGAATTGTATTGTCTCAAAAATATGCCAACAGACTTGACCTTGATAAACTAAATGTTTTTGTTGAAACTGATAGTTCTAATCCGATGTATGTTCAAATTAACGGATTTCCAGACATATTTACATATGGTAAACATTATGGAACATTATCTATCGTAGATTCACCAGATTCTCAATATGTTTTGAGAAATGGCAGTAAACTCCAGATAGAAGCTAAAGATAGAGATGGGACGGTAATCTATACTGATGTAACTGATGTTATTTCTGATAGTTTTAATGGTGCGATAGTATTTTATATTTGGATAAAAGAAGATCCATTACGAACTCATAAAGATATAAAAAATGGAACAGGTACACTTACGATAGTCGGTGAATTAGATAATGTTCCACCTAAATGGAAATATAAATCTAATTATAGATGTATATTACCAATAGAAATCCGAAAAGATTTACCAAATTCATCTCCAATATTATTCCAAGATATAAATACAATTCAACTAAGTTCAAGTTTTTCAGAATCTATTGATTTAGATACGGGTGATTCTAACTATAAACGAAGTTATCTCAATATAAGTGCAAGTCATCTTCATACGTATGGTGGAAAGGTTGATAAGATAGAAGCATCTTATCGTGAAACGCGAGCACAAAATAATGAATACAAAGTTTTAACAACATATCCATTAAGTAGTAGTGTTTATGAAATAACAGCTTCAAATTCAAAAGGACTTAATCCAATATCAGATTTACAAAAGTTCCCAGTTCCCAGAGATATTCGCAGAGAAGGTGATATAGAGTTTAGATTACGATTTCTAAATTCTAACGGAGAATTTGCACAAGACATAACTCAAAATAATGTCGATGTACAAATAACTGGTTCAATAACTAATTATTCAGGTTCTGCATTAATATTAGAAACACCAGATAACCTTGTTACTGGAAGTGGTGCTATTATGTTTGGTACAACTGTCAATGATGGTATTAGAATGACTTATGATAAGACAAAAGAATCAATATTAATGGATAATTATGTTGGTGGTGTTAGAAAAGGAAATATATTTGACTTTTCAACAAAAGATGGTGGTTCAGCTATTCACGATTCGGATAAAAACACATCCACAGAATCATCGGGTTCAGCTATATTAGCCGGTGAAGATAATGATATTTTCCAATCATCTGGTTCGTCAGTTGTATCTGGTATTGATAATAAAATAACTGGTTCAGAAGCATCTACTATAATGGCCGGAGATGGAAACAGAATATCAGCATCAAAACAATCTGTTATTGGTGGTGGTGTTAATAATACAATATTCGGGGCAGGATATGGTGGAATATTTAGTGGTAAAGATAATTTAATAAAAACAGCGGGTACTGGATATGTATTTAATCTTATACTTGGGGGAGGCACAAATCAAATAACAAGTTCTGGCAATTCTGCAGATAAACATAATGTGATTGTCGGTGGTAGTAGTAATAAAATATATACAAATACAAGTGATGGTTCAGACCAACTAAATGTTATAGTAGGTGGGGGGGCTAATAAATTAGAAGGTGTAAATAATTCATACATTGGTGGTGGAACTACAAATCAAATTTTAGGTGAAGGTACTTTCTCATATATGTATGGTGTTATAAACGGTGGTTTCCAAAATAAAATAGATTTACCTGGTGGAGCAGGATTTGGTCCAACTATCGGTGGTGGTTATCAAAATGAAATAACGGCGAGTACATCTGGAGATTTTATTTTAAATGGTCCAACAATAGCCGGTGGTTATCAAAATAGAATATATTCATCTGAAGTCGATAATAAAGCAACATTCATTGGTGGTGGAGAATCAAATAAAATACAAGAATCAATATATGCATCAATTCTCGGTGGATATTCAAATACAATAACAAATGCAAATTCAGGTTCAATTCTCGGTGGAACTAATAATAATCTAAATCACGACAATTCATTTATTATAGGAAGTGATATAACATCAACTGCTACAAATACAACTTATGTTAGTAATTTATCAACAAGCGGTGATTTAACAGTAGCTGGAAAAATAACAGCACAAGAATTTCATACAGAATTTACATCAGCGTCAATAATCTATTCAAGTGGTTCAACTCAATTCGGTGATACAATAGATGACACACATACATTTACAGGACACATAACCTCAAGTGGAAACATAAGTGCAAGTGGAACTTTAATTTCAAACGAATTGAATATTAGTGCTACAGATACATCAGAAGATGCTGTTCATTATCCATTATTTAAGAAGGCTGGACAAAATCTTGTTAATAATACAAATGGTTTGTTTTTTAAACCAAATACTGATACACTAACACTTGGTAATAATGGAGTTGTATTAGCAGGTAATCTTGGAAACATTACTGCAGCAGGTAACATAAGTGGAAGCGGTGAAGTTTACGCAGTTTCAGCATCATTCGGTTCATTAACAAATACAACAAATAGATGGAATGATGGTTGGCATGGTAATGATGAATTTATTGCTATAACACCTGGTGATTTTACATTAACAAATAATTATAACAGAGGTGATGAATTTCCACCATATACTTCAGATGATGGTGGTTCAATTGTACCGTCAAGTACGGCAGTAAATTACTACGCTATAAAAATGATACCAAAAGGATTTACAGCAATTGAAGTTTATATCTATTCAAATAGTACAGATACGATTTCGGTGTTTGAAGGTAATATAGTTAATGATACTTCAACAGCAAAAGGTACTGGAAATACAAACACCACGATTGATATAATAGATGTAGATGGTGATGGAACAAATTATATAGTTATTGAATGGAATCCAAATAATATAAACGATGAAATTCATGGTGGAAAAATTAACATACAGAGGACAGTATAATATGAATTTAATATATAAAAAAGATGTTTATGATAAGGATATTTTATTAAATACAACCGATAATATTGTGATGATGGAATGGGAAAAATCTTATATGAAAAAATGTATAGATAAACTTCAACCAAAAGGTGATGTTTTAGAAATAGGTTTTGGTATGGGATATTCAGCAACACAAATACAAAAGTATAAACCTAAATCTCACACTATCATCGAAATGGATTCATTAGTAATTAAACGATTAAAGAAATGGGCAAAAAATTATGATAATATTATTATAGTAGAAGGAACTTGGCAAGAAAAACTTAATGATTTGGGAAAATTTGATGAAATATTCTTTGATGATTATCCATTAAAACAACCGAAAAATGATTTAGAAAAGAGAATAATAGGTGAAAGATTTTTTATGTTTTTAGATATTTGTTTATATTCACATATGAATGAAAATACCAAAGTATCAGCATACATTCACGACCCAGAAAGAAACTTAAAAACTAGAATGAAACAGAACAAAATGATAAAATATGAAGAATATTTTATGGATATAAATGTACCAGATAATTGCAATTATTATAGGGATGATAGGGGTTTAATTCCTATCATAACAAAGATTTAATTATGTTAATCTTTAATAACTTTATATTTATATATGATAAACTATATACATAAATGGAGAAGTGTTTATGCTTAAACTAAAAGATTTACTTAAAGATATACTTTCAGAGGGAGTTGATGATCCTGGTATTCTTAAAGCCGTCTTTTTAGCTGGTGGACCGGGAAGTGGTAAATCATATCTTGCATCCAATTTATTCGGCATTCCTGAAAAAATTAACATATCGGCAACCGGATTAAAAATGGTAAATCAAGATAAGGAACTTGAAAACTTATTAGATAAATATGGTTTCGGTCACGATTTAGATAATATGCCAGAAGATTTATTCAGACAATTAACAGACCCAGATTATGAACATTATTCGAGTGCCAGAACATTCACAAAAGAATTAAGTAAAAAAAGATTAAGGCATTATACAAATGGAAGATTGGGTGTTATTATAGATGGAACTGGTCACCGGTATGGAAAAATAGCATCACAAAAAAAGAAATTGGAAAAGATAGGATATGATTCTTATATGATTTTTGTTAATACAAGTTTAGAAGTAGCATTGCAGAGAAATCAATCAAGAGATAGAGTAGTTCCAGAAGATATTGTAAAGAAATCGTGGAGTGATGTTCAAAATAATTTAGGAAAGTTTCAAGGTTTATTTGGGAATAATTTTATTGTAGTTGATAATTCAAAGTTCCTTAAACCAAAAGAAGCACAAAAGAAATTTAGTATGCTAACCAAAAAGTATATAGACAAATTCGTTAAGAAACCTGTAAAAAACAAACAGGGTAAAGAATGGATTAAAAAACAAAGAATACTTAAAAAGAGATAGTTATGGGAAAAAAGAAATTAGATAAACATAATTATTCAACCAAACTATTAAGAGTAGTTGATGGTGATTGTGAAAGTCAAGGTAGAGTAGTTCAACCATCAAAGAATGTGAGATTACCAATTGGATTATAAAGAAAGATGTAGAATAGCTTATTATTTGGGTAATTCACCACCTAAATCAGAAAAATGTGATAAGTGTAAGGGTTCAGGAGCAGATAAAAATGATGTAAAATGTGATTTTTGTGGTGGGAGTGGAACTTATTAATAATGCCAAGTAAAAAAGCAAAAGACAGAAAGATGTTAAAAAAAAGATTGAGGGAGTGGTGTAAGAAATATGGAAACACATCAATACAAATCAAAAAATACAAAAAGAAACACGGAAAAGATAGTGTTCCAGCACCACCAAGACACTAACGCATATACTTTCATCGGTGATTGGATTTGGAACGAAGATAATTCAATACAAGCAGGAGAAATGTAAATGATTAAACTAAAAGATTTATTAAACGAAGCACTATGGAAAGCTCATGGTGGAAAACATATAATATCACCGACAGGTGAAACAACATCAATACCATCACATTATGATAGAGATGCTGTTTTAGTTACTATTAAAAGAGATACTTTTAAAATTTATAATGGTAATGCTGGTAGACCTTATGCGATAGGTAATAAATACGATAAAGAATTTAAAAATACAAATGATTTAGTCAAGTGGTTAAACAAAGAAAAAGCAAAATATCTTGGAATAGATAACAGATAATGAGTTTAGATGATGAATAAACTTACAGAAGAATTAATAAAACCATTTCTTAATGAAATTAGAAACGATAAAAAGATAAAAACTGTCATTGGAATTTATCCCGGAAGATTTCAACCTGCAGGTGTTCATCATGCAAAAACATTCAAGTGGTTACAAAAGAAATTCGGTAAGAATACATTTATAGCTACATCAAACAAACAAGAACCATCAAAATCACCATTGAATTTCAAAGAAAAACAAATGGTATGGAAAAAACATGGTGTTTCATCAAGTAAAGTCGTTCAAGTTAAAAATCCATATCTCGCAGAAGAAATATTAAAGAAATATGACCCAGAAACAACAGCAGTTGTGTTCATATTTGGTGAAAAGGATGCTGGTCGTTTGAGTGGTGGGAAGAAAGCTTCTGGTGGAGCTAAATATTTCCAACCATTAAAAAATATTAAAGATGTAAAAGGTTATGAAGAACACGGATACTTTTTAGTTGCACCGCACATCTCAATCAAAGTTGGTGGAAAAGAAATATCAGGAACAATGATGAGAAATTCATTGGGTACATTAAAACTTGACACTGATATAAAGAAAGGTTTATTTAAAGATATATTTGGTTGGTATGATGATAAGTTATTCAGTTTATTAACAAAACGATTTGAAAAGTCTGTTAGAGAAATATCAGAAAGCTTACCAACGAAAGTATCTGATAAATATAAAAAAGTAAAACCAGCTGACCCAAAAGATAAGAAGAAATTCAAACAATTTATTAAACATCATAGATATCATAGCGGTCCTCATATTGATGGATTAGAATCAGAACCTGAAACTTATGATTTTGATGATAGTGATGAATCTAAACCAGGTGTTCAAAAAAGAAAGAAAGATAAAAAGAAAAGAGGATATGAACCTGTAACTGAAGATGTATCAAGAGGTCAGTTATCACAAGTAGAAAAGTATTTAGACAAACTTTGGGGTAAGGTAGGAATAGATGTTGAATTTACAAGACACTTTTTAGATAGAGTTAATGATAAAAGAAATATAAAACCAATATCATCTGCCGAAGTAATTAAAATATTCAGACAAACATATAAGAAATATGGAAAAGTTATTTCTAAATTAGGTAAAGATGCTCAAGCTGTTATGAAAGATATGAAAACAGATGTAAATGTTCCATTTGTATTAAAATGGAATGGTAACGAGTTTGAGATGATTGCCAAAACAATTATGAGAAAGAAAAACTTTAAATCATCTAATAAGAAGTTTGCTGTTGAGGGTTGGTTAGAAAAAGGTAGTAAAAAAGATAAAGCATTAAAATTAAAAATAGCTAAATTATATTCTAAAGCTTTTAAACAAATGCCTGGTTCACCAAATCAAGAAAAAATAAAAAAAGAAATAGAAAAATTAAGAAATCAATTGAGTGAGGGAGTTGATTTACCAATAGAAATCGGTGATACAGTCTTAATGGGTAAATTCAAAAATAAAAAAGTTGTTATTAAAACAATAGGTTGGAACGAAAAGGGTGATTTACTTATAAATGGTAAATCGGCTATGAGAATGAGAATACCAAAGAAACCAAACATCTTTGATGAAAATATTGATGAATTTTTAACAACCATTGATATGGATGAAATAATAAAAGAAGCTTCAACGGTAACTTTAAGTGGAATACAAGCAGTTGATTCTGGTCCAAACGCTCTTATGAAAGGTATGGGTGGATATGCTGGAAGAAATAAAAAACAAGCAGAACAACTTGGATGGGAAGTAATTGATTATATATTGGATGTTGATATTAAAAATATTCCACCACACAAAAAAGAATTTAGTAATGATAGAGTAAATTCAGTAAGTTATTTACCAGCTGGCATAGGAACTGGTAAAACACCAAACAACCAAGATAATTTAACTGGAGTACAAGGTTACAACAAATGGGTTAAAAATATGAAAAAAGTGGCTCAATCAGTTGGTTTTAAGTTAATGAACTTCATGGATAAACAAGAAAAAGAAACGAAAAAACAAATTTCAAAAGATACAACAGCTATACTTAAACAACAAAAGAGTGATGAAAAAGAAGTAGAAAAAGTTAGTAAAGATGTTAAAGTAGAAGAATCAGCGTTTACAGAAGAATGGTGGAAAGATTTATTAACAGAAGGTGGTGCTTATGTTGAGTGTAAAGAATGTGGTAAAGAATTAAAAGAAATAAATAATAGTCATCTGAAAAAACATAATATAACACGAGAAGAATATAAAGAAAAATATCCAAATGCTGAACTTATATGTGAAGATAGAAGAAAGCAATGTTCTAAAGGTGGATATGTTGCTGGTAAAGGTAATAAAGGTAATAAAAGACCAGATTTAGTGCTAAGAAATAAAAGTGTAGAAAATAGAGAAAGGGTATCTAAATCACTAAAAGAAACTTATAAGAATAATGAAGAATTAAGATTAAGTAAACGAGAAATAACATCTAAACACGGATTCGATACAGATGTATTTAAGGAAAAAATGTATGAATCTGGTAAATGGACAAGACCAGAAGATAAAGATGAATTTGAATTATATCGTGAAAATGTTAGAAAATTAACAAATGAAAATTATCAAAAACATTTTTATGATATTCCAAATGCCAAGAAACGAAGTAGAGATTGGCATTTAGATCACAAAGTTTCTATAAGTTATGGTTTTAATAATAATGTTCCGATTGAAGTGATTGCACATCATAAAAATTTAGAAGTGATACATCATTCATTAAATGAAAGTAAATTTACAAAAAATTCAATTTCTCTTAAAGAATTACTGAAAGATATTAAAGGAACTTTGTTGATAGAAGGGGGTGCAGCGGGGCACATGAATCATCCATTTGATGATAAAGATTTAACATTCGGTGACTTAAAGAAAATAATTGAACTTGGATTCGGTGGCCAATTAAATCGTGAAGATAATGTAACAGAAAAGATGGATGGTCAAAATCTTATGGTATCTTGGAAAGACGGAAAACTTTTAATAGCCCGAAACAAAGGACACATCAAAAACTTCGGTAAAACTGCACTCGATGTCAAAGGGATAAAATCAAAATTTGAAGGTAGAGGTGATATATCAGACGCATTTGGATTTGCAGTAACTGATATACAAAAAGGTGTCAAGAAATTATCACAAAAACAGAAAGATAAGATATTCAACGAAGGACAACATTGGATGAATCTGGAAGTAATGTGGCCAGCATCCGCAAATGTAATCGATTACGATGTAACACAAATCGTATTTCACGGAGCATTGCGATACGATGAAAAAGGAAATGTAATCGGTGAGGTAAAAGGTAGTGGTAGTATATTAGCAGGAATGTTGAAACAAATAAATCAACACATACAGAAAAAATACGCACTCGGTTCACCACATTTCTTAAAAGTTCCAAAACATCAAGACTTTGGTAAGATGAAAGGTAAGTATTCATCAAGAGTAAGTAAGTTACAGAGTGAATTTGGATTAAAGGATAGTGACACATTAGCTTTATACCATCAGTCGTGGTGGGAAAGCTTTATACGAAAACAAAACAAAAAAGTTTCCGAAAAAGTATTAAAAGGTTTAACAAAAAGATGGGCATTCTTCGATAAGTCATATAAAGTACCAATGATTAAGAATGATATTGAAGATGAAAAGTTTTTAGATTGGGTATTATCATTTGATAAGAAAGACCACGCAAAACAAGTTAAAACTAACATGCGTCCATTTGAAATATTATTCTTTGAAGTCGGTGCTGAAATAATGAAAAATATGAGTGGATTTATAGCGGCCAATCCAGACAAAGCAGTACAAGGAATAAAGAATAGAATTGATAAGGCAGTATCAGATGTTAAAAAGGGTGGTGACTTAAAGAAACTCAACACATTAAATGTTCAGATGGATAGATTAAACGCAATCGGTGGATTTAAAGCGATTGTTCCGAGTGAGGGAATAGTGTTTAAGTATAAAGGAAACACTTACAAGTTCACAGGAGCATTTGCACCGGCAAATCAAATAGCTGGTTTAATGAACTTTTAGTGTTTTAATAAAGTTTATTATATTTATATATGAATAATTAGAGGTAAAGATGGCAAAGCAATATAGTAAAAATTTAGAAAAAGTACAATCAATGGTAGATGGAACTTACGGTAGTAAAATTCAATCTGGATATGACGGGGTTCAGAAAAAACGAGAAGTTGGTGATATATGGACTGATTCAGACGGTGTTCAATGGGAACAAAAAGAAGGATATAGGTCTAAAATCAATAAGTTAGCATCAGTTGGTATTTTCAAAGCTACCTGTAAAGATTGTGAAAAAGGTATATTAAAGAATTGGGATAAAGATACTCATAAAGCAGATGGTAGATGTTATCATTGTCAATTAAATTATGAAATGGATTTAAAATTCGACAAATGGATTAGATGGTTTGCATACAGAAGATTAAAAGAATTAAAAAATATGGTATCTATTGAAAATGATTTAATACAATGGATTGATGAACGAGAAAAAATGAAACAAGAAAAGATTTTTGATATGAGTGTAGCCAATGCAATGGCCAACGCTAATGTAGAAATGTCAATAAAGAAAAACTCTTAACAGGAGAAGTACAATGAGTGAATGGATTTTAGCAAACTGGGAATATATTTTAATTGGATTTTATGCGTTAGAAAAGATTGTAAAATTAACGCCTTGACCATATGATGATATTCTTTTTGACGCGATATTAAAACCAGTATTCGACAAACTACCTTTCGGTAAAAAGTAGAATGAAAAAGTTATGGAAATATGTTTTAGCTTTCTTCACATTTGCTGGAGGAATACTTCTTGCCTTCTTTAGTGGAAAAGATTCCGGTCGTACATCTGAACGAGTAAAAGGAATTGATAAGAAACTGAAGGAGGTTAAAAAGGATTTAAAGGCAAAAGAAAAAGAAAAAAATGGTATAAAGAAAACACTTAAAAGTAAGAAAAAGGCTCTTGAAGAAATTAAAAAACAACGAGAACAATTTGGTGTAGAGAGAAAATCATCAGACGAAGCAGCTGATTTTCTTAAAAAATATTTAAAAGATAAGAAGAAGTAGGAGAAATAAAATGCCAAGACATGGCTCAAGACTAAATCCACATAATGACCCAAGTTTACCGGGATTTGATTCTAATTTACCACCAGGCAACACTTCAAGTAATAGAACACAACGAAGTGCTAATGTAGTTAATAGAAATAGAGGGCGACAAACTGGAACAAGAAGAGCTACTCCAAGACAGACTGGAATTAGGCAACAAGTTAGACCTACTGTATCAAGATATTATCTATCCAACGGACAACCGTACGCGGGAAATGTAATTATGATAAATGGTGATCCATATAGTACAAAGGGTGGTACAATAGAAGGGTCAAGTCAGATGTTGATGAAGAAAAAACCTTAATGTTCAATAAAATACTATCAATATTATTAGTCATTTCAATACTTCTTCCTCAAAAAACATACGAGTTTACAGAGGAAGAAGTTCAAACATTGTATCAATCAATACAAGAGTTAGAAAATGCTGATTCAACTAATCAAAAAATTATTGAAAACTTGAATGAACAGATATATATGTATATAAACCAAACAGAGATTGATAGTAGTATAATTGAAAACTATAAGGAACAAATTGAATTGAAGAATGATATGATAAAAAACATAAAACCCAAATGGTACGATAATAAATATCTTTGGTATTCTTATGGTATCTTATCAATATTAGTTCCAATATGGGCAGTAGGACAAATAAAATAATATGGCAAATAATTCTCAAAATCTTAAAACTGCAATAAAAAGAGAATACTCTAAGTGTGTAAACGACCCAGTTCACTTTATGAAAAAGTATTGTACAATTCAACATCCAAAACGAGGAAAAATTAAATTTGATTTATATGATTTCCAAGAGAATATGTTGAGTGAGTTTAAAGAACATCGTTATAATATCATACTCAAATCAAGACAATTAGGTATATCAACATTAACTGCCGGTTATTCTCTATGGTTAATGTTATTTAATTCAGACAAAAATATTTTATGTATAGCAAAAGATAAAGATACTGCAAAAAACCTCGTAACAAAAGTTCGTGTTATGTATGCAGGTTTACCACAATGGTTAAAAACAAAAGTAACAGAGGATAACAAACTTTCATTAGTATTTTCTAATGGTTCACAAATAAAAGCAGTAGCCGCAACACAAGAAGCTGGTCGTTCAGAAGCACTATCACTTTTAATTCTTGACGAGGCGGCGTTTATAGAATATGCAGATTCAATATGGACCGCTGCACAACAAACACTAGCAACTGGTGGTGATTGTATTACACTTTCAACTCCAAATGGTGTAGGTAATTGGTTTCACAGACAATGGGTTGACGCAATTGACGGAAATAACGACTTTCATACACTTAAACTTCACTGGTCAGTTCATCCAGAACGTAATCAAACTTGGAGAGATGACCAAGATAGAGTTCTCGGACCATCAAAAGCTGCACAAGAATGTGATGCTAGCTTTCTCACCTCTGGTGAATCAGTTGTTGACCCCCAAATTCTACAATGGTATAAAGAAGAAATGGTTGTTGACCCGATGGAACGAGCAGGTTTAGACAAAAATTTATGGATATGGGATTATCCGGATTATTCAAAAGAATATATGGTAGTAGCTGATGTAGCTCGTGGAGATGGTAGTGATTTCTCAGCGACACAAGTATTTGAAGTAGAAGATATGAAACAAGTTGCCGAATATAAAGGACAATTAGGAACAACAGATTATGGAAATTTCTTAATTGAATTATCGACAAAATATAACGATGCCTTACTCGTAGTTGAGAACAATAACATCGGTTGGGCGACAATACAAACTATTATAGACAGAGGATATAAGAACTTATTCTATATGTCAAAAGATTTACAAGTTGTTGATGTAGAACATCAAATGGTATCAAATAAGTACAGAAATCAAGACAAAAACATGGTACCAGGATTTTCAACGACAGTAAAAACAAGACCATTGATTATAGCGAAGATGGAAGAATACACTCGTGAAAAGATGGTAAAAATAAAATCACCGCGACTGATTGAAGAATTATTTACATTTATATATCATAATTCAAAACCAGAAGCGATGCAAGGTTACAACGATGATTTGGTTATGTCATATTCAATAACATTGTGGGTTAGAGATACTGCACTACGATTGAAAACTGATAAAGACAAGCACCAACGAGCTATGATGGATTCTATGTTGAATATGAACGGAAACACAGATTTTAGTTCCGGTTTTCAATTTGGTAAAGCTGGAGGCCCGAAAGAAAATCCATATGAAATGGAAGTACGCGGTGAAAAAGAAGACCTATCATGGTTAATTAAATAAGAGGTAAATAATGGCACAAAATGAAAATATATTAACAAGATTAGGGAAACTATTTCAATCAAACATAATTGTTAGAAAAACTGATAGTGGACAATTAAAAGTTAAAGATGTAGATTTCGGTCAATCAACATCATTAGTAAATAACTTTGTTGATAGATATAATAGACTTATACACGGTAATCCTAAACAAATGGGCTGGGCGGGTAAAGAGAATCAACGAAACGCGTACGAGGTAGCTCGTAATCAACTATTCAGAGATTATGAACTTATGGACGCCGACCCAATTATATCATCTGCCCTTGACATCTATTCAGATGAATCAACGATTGATAACATTGAAGGACAAATTCTTAAAATCAAAACAGACAATACAAAAGTTCACGACATCTTACATAACTTATTCTATGATATAATCAATATTGAGTTTAATCTGTGGTCTTGGATGAGAAATTTAACAAAATATGGTGATTTCTTTTTATCATTGGATATAGTAGATAAGTATGGTATTGTTAATGTTAAACCACTGTCATCGTATGGTGTATTCAGACTTGAAGACCACGACCCAGAAAATCCAAAATTAGTTCAATTTGAAATTGAAGAAGGTGGTAACAAAGAAGTTAAAGAAAATTATGAAGTAGCTCATTTCAGGTTAGTATCAGATTCTAATTTCTTACCATACGGTAAATCAATGTTAGAAGGAGCTCGTAGAGTATTTAAACAATTAACTCTTATGGAAGACGCTATGTTAATTCATAGAATTATGAGAGCACCAGAAAAAAGAATATTTAAAGTAGATATTGGAAACATACCTCCAAACGAAGTAGAAAACTTTATGAATAAAATCATAGGTAAGATGAAGAAGATTCCAGTAATTGACCAGGCAACGGGAGATTACAACTTACGATATAATGTAGAATCAACAACAGAAGATTATTATCTTCCAGTTCGTGGTTCTGACAGTGGAACAGCAATAGAAACCTTACAAGGATTAACAAATGAAGGTGCTATTGATGATATTGAATATTTAAGAAACAAGTTACATGCAGCTTTAAAAGTTCCAAAAGCATTTCTTGGATACGAAGAAAATGTTGGTAGTAAAGCAACATTAGCAGCTGAAGATGTTAGATTTGCAAGAACAATCGAAAGACTTCAAAAGATTGTTGTAGCTGAACTATCGAAGATTGCAATCGTTCATCTATATTCACAAGGATTTGAAGATGCAGAACTCATCAACTTTGATTTAGAATTACAGAATCCATCTATGATTCACGAACAAGAGAAACTTGAATTATTATCACAACAAGTTGATATTGCCAACTCACTTATCGAAAACAAACTATTATCAAGAGAGTGGATTTATGATAATATATTTGAATTTAATCAAGGTGATAAAGAAAAAGTATTTGATGGTATTATTGAAGATAGAAAACAAAACTTTAGATTTGAACAAATTGAAACTGAAGGTAACGACCCAGCAGAATCCGGAGAGAAAGCTGGAGATGATGAAGATTTAGAAATGGCTCGTAAAGGTTCTTGGGGTGGTGATAGACGGAAGGGAACTGGTGAAAAAGAATACGGAAACGAGTATGGTTTAGATGATATAAAAGACGCTACCAAATATGAACGAGAACGATATGGAAAACGAGAGTTCAAAGGTGGTTCACCATTAGCTACTTCAAAAGGTTCAACTCTTGTAACTCGTGAAGGTTTATTATCTCAACTAAAACAAAGATTTAGTAAGAACACTAATAATAAGAGTATTTTAAGTGAAGAAAACATAATAGAAGAAGAAACAAGTGAATAAATATAGTATAAACTATAAAAACTTTATATTTATATATGAAAAACTATACATTGTTGGAATCCAAATAAAACGGAGATATGAATATGCGTAAAGTAAAGCATAATAAGTTGCGTAATTGCGGCCTATTGTTTGAATTTTTACTACGACAAATTACTTCTGATGTCTTGAATAAGATAGACGGAAGTAAAGCTGTTGCCATAGTAAAGAATAAATTCAATGAAAACACAGAGTTAGGAAAAGAATTAGCACTATATAACATCATTATAAACAAGAAGTTCGGTGATGATAGAAAGGCTGATTATTTTATAAATGAAGTAATTAACGAAAGACATAAGTTAAACAATGCTTCATTAAGACGAGAAAAATATAATCTAATAAAAACAATTAGTGAACACTATGACTTGCAAAAGTTCATATCTTCAAAAGTTGATAACTATAAGATTTATGCATCTGCTTTTAAACTATTTGAATACTCTGATTCATTATCACCTGATGAGAAAACTGAATCTCACTTTAATCTTGTTGAACATATAACAACAAAGAGTGAAATCAAACTATCAGAAACAATGACGGCTCTTCCGGATGACGAAGATTTGAGAATACTTACATATAAGACATTACTTGAAAAGTTCAATCAAAAATACTCAAACTTAAACTCCCCACAAAAGAACTTATTAAAAGCTTATATCAACAATGTATCAAATACCAACTCACTTAAAGAATACATCGAAAGTGAAATCCCCAACATCAAAAAAGAACTTAAAGATAATAGTAAAAATCTAAAAGATAAAGTTGTTAAAATTAAGTTAAAAGAAGCTATCAATTCAGTTGATAAATTCTGTGATGTCGGTAATTCACAGAGCGTTAAAGATGACGCTGTAGTTCAGTTAATGAGATATTACGAGTTAGCAAAACAGTTGAAGAACAGTGGACGAAAGTAAGTTAAGAGAACTAATACGACACATCTTACAGAAAGAAATCTCTGGTACATCGGGTGCACCTGGATACGAAAAACCACTCGAAGATGAAGATGAGTTGGAAGAAATAACAACAACTACTGATGCTGATGGTTATTCGACACCAAATGCATTTGGAAAAGGTGATGGAAAAAAGAAACGAAAAGCCGGATTTGCAAAGGGACATAAAAAACCTAATGTATTCGGTTATTCTGTTGTTAAAGAAGAATTAGATAAAAAGGATATAGATATAATAAGAAAATTAATTAGAGACGTTATTTCAGATGTCTATCGTGACATTTGGATTAAACGAAATTCATGGAAGTAGGAGAATAAACAATGTTTTATCAGGACCCGGATAATTCAAAAAAACAAGTACCAGCTGGTATAACTTATCCAAGTACAAGTCATATTCCAGTATTTGCTACTGATGTGACAGCTCAAGTTGTTAAACCGGCACCAGGTACAATGACTTATAGTACGGAAAGTAATAAAGTTTTTATTTATGATGGCACTGCCTGGGGTTATAGAGCATCAGAATTTATATCTTCTTTCACTAATGATTATTCACTTGCCTTTGAGGGTGTTGATGAATATGTGGATATATCTATAACTAATTTTATGGATGCAGATTTTAGTATTAGTTGCTGGATGAATGCAGATAATGCTAATGTTGATTCGTGGGCAGGACTCGGTATAGGTTCTAATTATCAAAACGGATTAAAAATTGCTTATAACAGGTTATTATACAAGGATGATGCTGCTAATGTTTATGTTGAAGATTTCAGTCCTGCTCCCAGTAATGATGAGTGGAATCATTTTGTTATATCGCATGATTTATCAACAAAGACTTTTAGTATGTATCTTAATGCAAATACAGCAACGACATCTACATATTCAGATAATTTATTAACTGACCGTGCCAGCTCAGATAATCTCTATATCAGTTCATTGGGAAGACCTTTTATAGGATATATTGATGAGGTATCTGTATTTAATGCAGCACTTTCATCGGCTGACGTAACAAGTCTTTATAATAATGGGGAACCAAATGATTTATCAGAACTTGCTAATTTACACGGCTGGTGGAGAATGGGGGATGACGATACACATCCAACCATTACAGATAACTCAGGAGTAGGTAATGATGGAACAATGATAAATATGGTATCAGGAGATATAGAGGAGAATACACCATAATGTACGACAATAGAAAATGGGCAATTATAACCCTTGCTGATTATACATCAAACCAATTAGAAAATTTAGTAGCAAAATCTATCCAGACAAGTGTAAGTACACTTAGAAAGTCATTAGATAACACAAAAGCAATACTTAAATGGGATGGAGACACTCCCGAAGTATTTGATGGTATAACAACTTATTCTCATTCGGAGATTTTAGAAATTTTAAGTGGTAACGATTGGATAAATAATGACTAAATTAACTAAACAAGATGAAACAACAATTAAACTAAGGGAAGTTATGTATGACAAATTAAAAGTAATTCATAAAAGAGTTGATGAAATACTATTATACGGTGAATATACAGGTGTAACAAGCACCAATCACAACACTTATGAATGTGATACCCAAGCAGAATTAGATACTAAGGTAATAGAATTAGGATTTGATATTCCAGATGTCTATCGTGACATTTGGATTAAACGAAATTCATGGAAGTAGGAGAATAAACAATGTCTTATATACAGGACCCAGATAATTCAAAAAAACAAGTAGCGGTTGGTATAACTTATCCAAGTACAAGTCATATTCCAGTATTTGCTACAGACACTGCAGCTCAAGTTACTAAACCAGCAAAGGGTACAATGACTTATAGTACAGAACAAACTAATGGAAGAATTTATATCTATGATGGTAGCGCTTGGGGCTATTTAGATATGACTGCATAGGGAGAATATTAAAATGTCAAAACAAATATTTTGGAGAAATGATAATGAATAGAGAGTTAATAGTAGATTGTCTGCCATTTGAAATAAATGAACAACAAATCAATGAATCCATTAAAACAAATGGTAAATTGATAGTGAAGGGAGTTCTTCAAAGAGCAGAAGCGATTAATCAAAATAAAAGAGTATATCCAAAGGAAACTCTTATGAGAGAAGCAAAGAAATACACAGCTACCCAAATCAAAGAAAGACGGGCTCTCGGAGAACTTGACCATCCAGATTCATCAGTCGTAAACTTAAACAATGTATCACATAACATTATGGAAATGCATTGGAATGGTGATGATTTAGTTGGAACGGTTGAAGTATTAGGAACACCAAGTGGAAATATCTTAAAAGAATTATTTAAAAGTGGAATTAAACTCGGAATATCATCTCGTGGTTTAGGTTCAGTTAAAGAAGTAAATGAGGATGGTGGTGAAGAAGATACTGTTGAAGTTCAACCTGACTTTGAATTGATTGCATTTGACTTTGTATCAAACCCATCAACGCACGGAGCTTTCCTATCACCGATTAAAGAAGGTGTTGAAAAGAAAACTTGTACAGTCGATTGTAAAATTGAAAGTATCATAAACGATATATTCAGAGGAGAGTAAGAATGAAATACAGAGATATGTTAGGATTTCCAAAGAAACAATCAAAAAAGAAAGTTGTTCCAGAACAACCCAAACCCTCTGTATCTGATTTACTTAAAGAAGAGTTTGGTGATGTAGAGTTAGGAAAGATTTATACCGATAAGGATAAACCACCATTTCAAGTTAATGAAGCAAAACTATCCATTGGTGGTGTTAAATTTGTTGTAAGTATTAATGTAAAAGATGGATTGGTATTAAATTTTATTCCAACAAAAATGGTAGATGATAAAGATAAAGTTTGGAGTATATTAAATAAACATTTACAGAAGAAATTAAAGTTCGCTGATTTTTCAGAATATCGAGGTATATCAAGTGGATTTTCATTTAAGATTGATAAATATGATGTTGAAGACTGGTTAATTAAACTGATTAAGTAAATGCCGGCATCTTCTAAATCACAACAAAGATTTATGGGTATGGTACGGTCATACCAAAAAGGTGAATTGAAAAATCCATCAAAAGCAGTTAAAGATGCAGCTAAACAGATGAATCCAGAAGATGTTGAAGATTATGCTGAAACTGACCATGAGGGATTACCTAATAAGGTAAAAACTGAAGTTAAAGAACGAGATTACAAAGATGAATATAAGAAATTTCAGTCATCTACGAAATCTAAAAAATATAGAGCAGAATTAAACAAGTACAATCGAAAAAAAGGTACTTACGGAAACGGTGATGGTAAAGATGCATCACATAAAGGTGGAAAAATTGCTGGATTTGAAGACGAATCCAAAAACAGAGGTCGTAAAGAGAAATCACGACTGAAAAAGAAAACATCGGAGAATGTCGATATGAACGAACAAAAATTGAGAGAAATGATACGGGAAGTTTTGAGTGAAGCTGCTAAACCTGGTAAATGGGTCGTTTATACAGAAGATAGTAGTGGAAATAACAAAGTAATTAAAGCTGTGAAAAGTCACAGAGCCGCAGTCATCTTAATGAATAAAATTGTAGATAGTGATAAATACGATAATGTTGCAATATCAGCAGTATCATCTTGGAATGAAAAACCATATAATAAAAGTATTAAAGAATCAAAACTCAACGAAGCCAAAGAAGAAAAAGTATATATGCTAAACGGTATGTTATGGTTATCTTATTCACCAGATAGTGGTCAAACAACAAGAGTTAGAGGTAGAGGGTGGATTACAGACCAATCAGGTAGTAAGAATTTTGATTCCGGTGTAAAAGGATTTGCTAAATGGTCAAAAACTCAAAAACCAATAAAGAAAAAAACAGCAAGTAACGGAAGTAAAGTATCATTGTTCAAGATTCCAGAATATTCTGGTGGAAGTGCAAAAGAATATACAATATGGGGTGGTGATGAAAAACCAAAGAAATGGGTTTATCTATTAATTTCAATTGGTAAAAAGATAAATGTAATTTCAGTATTTCATTCAAAAGCTGAAGCGATGTCTTGGATTGGTCATACAGCAGAAAATGTGAAAGAAGGAAAACTTAAAGAAGGTAAGTTTTCAAAAGAACAGTTGAATCTTTTGAAATTGGGGTATGGAAGTCTTAATAAACTGGATCCATCTTCACCTACCTATAAGAAATTTATTAAGTTTTTAGAGAAGCTACCTAAAGACGAATTGAAACAATTAGCGAATGCTGATATAAAATTTGTATCAATGTTAGCAAAGAATAGAATTAAAGAAGGAAAACTTACAGAAGTAAATAAATCTTTACCACCATTTGAAATCGCTAAACGAATGATGAAAAGTAAGTATTGGAACAAAGCTGGTAAGGGTTTCTCTGAAAAGGTTATCAAAAAGTTTAGAGGTAGAGGAGTAACACCAAAATCATTAGATAAGTGGTTACCAGATTATATAGATGGTAAAGAAATATCAAAATTATTTGAAGGAAAACTTACTGAAAAGAACATCAGTCAAGATAGATGGGATAAAGCTTTGGAGGGTACTTGGATTGTTTATGATGGAGCTACTGATAAAACTTTAACTGTAGTTAAAAACAAAGAGATGGCTATAAAGATGCTGAAACGAGAATTAGATAAATCTCCACCTCGTTCCTTAAATATTGGTATTAGACCACTCGGAGAAGGAAAACTTACAGAAAAAAAAGAATCTGCAATAGATGTAGTAAAAAGAATTGTAAAGAATCATCAACACGAAAAGGGTGTAGATGTACAAACTGCTAATTTGATATTAAGAATACACAGTGCTTATGATAAGAATCCAGCATTACAAAAGAAATTTGAAAAAATGCCATTGAAAAAAATGGCTCAAGGTGTATGGAGATTTGTAAAATGAAACTAACTAAATCACAATTAAAAGAAATGATTAGAGAAGAACTATTAAATGAATATATAGATTTAGCTGACCCAATACAAAAAGCTAAAGACGCTTTGGATGGTGCCAAAGATGATTTAGATTATTTAGCAGGGGGTTCAACTGATACGGACAGTATAGAATATGATAGTCCAGGTGGTCATTATACATATAAGAACAGACATAAAGCATTAACTAAGTGGCAACAGAGTGTTGATAAAACTCTTAAAAAAATAATGAAAGATTATGAAAAAGCTTGGAAGGTGAAATAAATGAAACTAACTAAATCAAAACTCAAAGAAATGATTAGAGAAGAATTGTTGAATGAGGGTCCTGCAGCTGATTATGCTGGGCAATATGACAAAATTAAAAAAACATATGGGGCTTTTTGGGATGCAGTTCATGATATGGAATCTTTACTTAAATCTAAAGGTTTGGGGAGACACGCAAAAGAATTAAATAAACAATATAAGAAAAATGTGGAAGGATTTTATAAGTTTTTCTTTAAAATGATGGATAAATTACAATAATGAAAATAACAAAAGCAAAACTCAAAGAAATGATTAGAGAAGAACTTCAAAACATTGAAGAAGCTGCTCCTAAAATGAAAGTAAAACCAGGTGAAAAACAAGTTAAAGCACTTGTAAGAAATTTGGAACAACTTAAATCAATAGATATATCATCAAGACATAGTTCCAGTTTATTTAAGAGTATAAAGAAAGCTCAAAAAGCTGTTAGTGACATTGGTCAAGTAATCAAAATGAGTAACAAACTGTAATGAAACTCACAGACTTAATAAAAGATTTAGAATTAGGAAAAGTCTATACAGATAGTAATAGACCACCATTCAAGATAGATGAAGCTTCAGACAAAATACAAGTTCAAGGTGTCGGTGTATATCCTTATGATGTATTAAAGAAGAAAGTTCAAAAGATGTCTATTGACTTATTGAAGAACGCAAAGAAAGGTGAATGGAAGAAATCATCAAGAAATGGTATTAGAGCTTTTGCTGAAATGTGGGATGCGTTAGCTAAGTATGAGGAAAAAAAGTAAGATGAAACTTACTGAACAAAAATTAAGACAATTGATTAGACATACTATTAGAGAAGCTTCTACTATTGGTTATGCCGGTGATACATTTAATACAGATATTGAAGGTAACTATGATGTAATTAAGAAAAAAACCAATAAACTACAAATGTCCACACCAGGATTTACATCAAAAGAAGCGAGAGCGATAGTTGAAAAACAACTTAAACAACATTCAAAGATGTTGAAAAAAGTAAAGTATAATTTAATAAAGGATTGGTTACAATTAGCCAAATCAGGAAAAGCTGATTACTTTGATGTGATGAGAGTTGTCAGATGGGGAGATATAAGAAGAGCATCAGGAGATGAATTAAATTTTATGAAATCTGTTTTAATGGATGAAAGAGTAGAAAACGGATTTAGAAGATATTATAAAGGCAAAAAGGGAATGCCAACCCGTAAATGGAAATAACGGAGAATATGATGAGAGTTACTAATGAACAAATAATACAGGAACTAAAATCTATTGAAAAAGAGTTACCACAAAATAGTAGTTATGTTGTTAGTAGTATTAATAGTAATTTTAGAAATATAAATTACAATCAAAGTGTTATGAAGAATGATATGAAAGAAATGATTAGAGCATGTAACGATAGGAGTCTAGGTTGTGGCCACAAATAAAGAAATATTAGAACAAATTGAAGATTTACGAAAGAAGATGCCAAATGGTGAATTAACTCTATTAGCTAAGTCAGTAGATGATTTACAGAATGGCCAAAAAGAATTAAAAAAAGATATTCGAGACCTTAAAAAACAATTACTTGACCCTGATGATGGTGTCGTGATAAGAGTTAATAAAAATTCAGATGTTCGTAAATATTGGGAAACAAGAAACGATGATGTTGAAAGTGGATTTTCACATATACGAAATTTATTAAACTGGCAATTTGGTGTGAATAAAGCATTATGGATTTTATTTACAGCTACAATAAGTTTAATTGTTAAATTAGCATTTTTTAATGGATAAGAATATGACATTTGAAGAAAAAATATATAAATTATTAAATGAAGCATCAGCTGGTGGATCAGTTGGTGGGTTCGTTGGAAGAAAAGGACAAGATATTGATGATTTATTTTCAGGTCCATTCTATCCATCAATAGAAGCAAAAGGTGTATTGAAAGACCAAGTCCAAAGAAATGAAGATAATATAAAATTTAGTGAAGAATTAACACCACTACAAGAAGTAGAAATGATGTTGGTTGAAATGGAATATGTATTTGATGAATATCCTGAATATGCAGATAAGTTGATATTTATTAATGATACAGAAGATATGAAAGAAGTAGATTTAGAAATACAATATGATGACCCTGATTGTGGGTGTGATAAATCAATATTCATAAACGACACAAATGACTATAAATTAGTTGGAGAATAAAAAATGAAACTAACAAAAAGTAAATTAAAACAAATCATTAGAGAAGAAATTAAGAAGTTAAATGAAGGCGGTATTGGTAAATTCGGTAGAGATGAATCTGATGTATTTGGTGGTATTGTAATGCAAAACAAAAACAAAAAACCAAAGGATATTTTAAAAATAGTATTAAAGGATAAGTTTTTAACTAAAAATATTAAAAGTAAGGGAATTAGTAACAAAGAGTTATTGAATTATATTGATGGTGAATTAAGATTTGCTAGATAGGGAAATAATTATGAAAATTACACCAGTACAGGTTAAAAAATACAACAAAATTACATATGCAATTAAAAAAAGTAAAGATACCAAGTGTTAAATCAATTGAAGTGGTAGATAGAAATCAACTGAAATCATATAAATTAAATTCATTAAGTTAGGAGAAAATAAAATGAAATTGACAAAAACAAGATTAAAAGAGATGATAAGAGAAGAAATTAAATCTTTACGAGAGATTAGTGGAACTTTGGGTGGATCAAAACAAATAAAAGGTGTAAAAGCACAAGCTTCAAATGTTAAATCAAAAAAAGCAACAAGAGATACAAAACAAACAGCTAAAACATCAAAATTAAATACTTGGAATGATGCTAAAGCTGACTATGTTACAAAAGCAGCCGCAGTTGATACAAACAAACAGTTCAGAAAATCAGCTGGTAAAGGTAAATATAATTATAGTAAATCAAAAGGTAAGGGATATTCAACAAATCCAGATTATACATTAAAAGTATCAGCCAGAGATTCAGCAGAAACTGCAAGAGATAGTACAAAAGCAGATTACGATACAGCATCATCTGATTTTGATACATCAATATCGAATTTATCAGCTGCTGAGAAAGCACAAGTCCAAGCTTACATAGACGCTAATCTAGGATTTGGTGGTGGTGGTGGTGGTCAACTTGGAAAAAATTCAAAGAAAAACAAAAAGTAGGGAGAAACTACAATGAGTAATAAAATAAAACTAAAAGACATATTGAGTGAAGCATTTGAAGATGTTAAACCAAAGATAGACAGACATCAAGTGTCTGAAAATGTAAAAAACTTTGGACACATTGGTAAATCTCTTTACAACAATAGTAATATTTCAGAAATAGCAAAACAACTATCCGATATTGCTGAATCAGCACATTCACATATCTTATCAGAAACAGACGATTGGTTTGATAAAGTTTCAGTAAGTAAGAATATGAAATCACTTAAAGGTAGTGTTGTTGAATTTCAAAAAACTGCAAAAGAAGCACATATCTTAAATCAAAGACTAACAGGTCTTTATGAAGATATAGGTCATGTCTTAAACAGATACTACGAAATAGACGAAGCATTAGACGCTGTTGATAAAGATGAAGTTGAACCAGAAGATGACTTTGAAGATAGAGAAGATAAAGACATCGATAACGATGGTGATTCCGATGATAGTGATGAGTATTTACATAAGAAACGACAAGCTATCACAAAAGCAATGAAATCAACAAAAGAAGCATTAGACAGACGACCAGTAAAACGATTGAAAGACATTGGTAATGTTGTGAATGGTATTCCTTCACTTGGGGATATGATTAAGAATAAATAAGATGTTTAACGAAGAACTATTTTGGTTTAATTTTGGTGAAACCATCACCAACATTGTTACAGTAACGGTTATTATGACGGAAGCGGGCTTGGTTATGTGGTTATTGTTAAAGTGGGTAAAAAAGAATTTAAACTGGTTTCCCGTCAGACACGTTGGGGGATTATCACAAGAAACAATATTTGTTGATAATCCTTCAACTGAAACAAAAAAGGTGAAAAAAGATTTAGGTCCAATTGAAGTGGACATAAAGAAACAGATTAGTATAACAGAAGCTGATGTATCAGATTTAAAATCAGATGAAGTCAAAAAGGGTAAAGTAAAAACCCAAAAAGATAAACTGAAAAGTTTGAGGAGATAAAGAACAAATAAATGATAGAAGGAACTAAATATAAAATGAAAAAGTTACAGGAGGTACAATAATGGCAAAAGGACTTGACTGTGGGACATCATACTACATAACCGCAGAAGAAAATAGTATAAAAAAACAACGAAATGTCTTCTTGACAGTAGATGGTGATGCAGCACAAGTGAAAAGAATGTTGAAGCGTCAAAAAATACCATTCGTTGAAAAAGCGGGTAAAGTTCACATTGTTGGACAACACGCATTTAACTATGCTCAAATCTTCTCAACAACAGAATTAAAAAGACCAATGCAATCTGGATTATTAAATCCAAAAGAGAAAGACGCATTACCAGTATTGAACGCAATCATCGGTGAATTATTAGGAAAAGCAAAAAAAGATGAAGTATGTGTATATTGTGTACCCGCTAAACCAATTGACCAAACAAGAGAAGTATCATATCACGAAGATGTTCTAAAACAGATTATTGAGGGATATGGATATGATACTCATGTAATAGAGGAAGGAGTGGCATTGGCATATGAATCGTTAGTTGATGATGATTTAACTGGTATTGCTATATCTGTTGGTGCTGGGATGGCAAATATTGCCGTAATGTTCGCTGGTATGTCATCACTTTCTTTTTCTGTAGCAAGAGGAGGAGATTGGATTGACCAAAATGTTGCTATGGATTGTGGATGTACTATTACGAAGGTAATATCTACCAAAGAAAATTCACAATTATTGGATTTAAGGAAATCAGCAATAAACGACATTTACCAAGAAGGTTCAGAAGAATACAATATCATAAATGCTATTAGAAGTTATTATTTAGCACTTATCAACTATTTATTTGTGAATCTAACAAATCAGTTTAATAATTTAGAAACTGTACCACAGTTTCCAAAGCCAGTTCCAATCGTATTTGGTGGTGGTAGTGTATTAGTTAAAGGATTTTTAGAAATAGTAAAAGAACAGTTTAATCAGGATGAATTTCCTATTGAAATTAGTGAAATAAAAATAGTTGAAGATAGTCATACAAGTATTGCACGAGGATGCCTTTCGGAGGCGATGTTGATAACTGAAGATTTAGAAGAAGGAAAGAATGAGTAAAATGCCCAAACCAAAGAAATTAAAAGATGTAAAAATGGGTGAAACATTTTTCTTTGGTGGTAATGCATATAAATTGATTAAATTGAAACCCAATGTAACACCAGATGCAGCTGAAGTATTGTTATCAAATGGTAGGAAAAGTGTTGTTTCGTTTGGAGGCGGTATAGTAAATCTTAAAAAAGATAAAAGCGGTTTTTCTGATTACTTAAAACAAGGCGGAAGGGAATGGGATTAATATGAAACTAACAAAGAATAGATTAAAAGAAATCATACGAGAAGAAATCAAAAACCTAAACGAAGGTAGTGGTAGATTATCATCAGACCAATTTGATGTCTTACAAGGTATTGTGGAGAAGAACAAAAAGAAAAAACCACAAGTTATTCTTAAACTCGTAATGAAAGATAGAATGTTTAAAGGTGTTGATAAAAAAGAACTACTTGGTGCAATTCAGGGTGCAATTGATTTGGCTAAATATTTTTAATCGGAGAAATACCAATGAAACTAACAAAGAATAGATTAAAAGAGATTATTAAGGAAGAGCTTTTAAATGAATTACACTATACTCCAGAAGATAAAGTTGGTTTTGTCTTGGCAGATTTATTTAATGAGTTAGAAGATAATGTAAAGAAATTAAATAAAGATAAAGCCGCGAAGTGGGGTAAAAAATATCATAAGAGTGCTAGAAAATTAATAGAAATACTTACACTTCTTAATAAGAACATAAAAAGGATTAGATAATGAAGAGAACGACAGTTAAAGAAATCAAAAAGTGGTTCAAAACTCTTGAAGAGAACAGATATAAGAAAACTTATAATTCTGATGCTCGTAGAGTTGCGTGGATGGTAAACAATGAAGGTGTTGATTTATCTGAAATGCCCGAATCAATGAGAAAGAAATGGGTTAAAGCCGAATACAAAAAAGAACGATATATGGCAAAGAAATTTTTGGAATCAATGAAACAGAATGAGAGTGTCAGATTAGATGAAGCAGAAATTTGGTTTAATCCAAAAGAATTTGAACCTTTTCTCAAAAAGATAGGTCTTGACTTTCCAAAATACCCAAAACAAGGCGATGTATTATATAAGGGTAAAACGGTTGGATATATGTCAAACTTTAATGGGTTTATGGTTTATAGTAAATCATTACTTAAACAACTACAAAAAGTTGAAAAAAAATATAAACTTGGTATTTGGAATCCAACTTCTGGTTTAACAATGGAAAATAAAATAAGACAAGTCATCAGAGAAACAATCAAAGATTTGATGGAAGCAAAACGAACTCAACTTCAAATACCTATTATTGATAAATTAAAAGTTGATAAGATATTAAAAAAACTTAAATTAAAAATGGGAAAAGATTACGATTATGGTGTAGGTAAAGGTAGTACATTTATATTAGATGTAGAAGGTAAACATCTAGATAAAGTAATTGGGATGTTTATGAAAAATAGAATACAAGTAAGAGGTTAATATGACAAGAAAACAAAAACCATTAACTGGTTTAAAGATAGATGTGAAAAACAACAATGTCGAATGGGCATTAAAGAAATTTAAAAGAATGGTAAAAGATAGTGAGTTGATGGTAGAATTAAAAAATAGGTCATACTATGAAAAACCATCAAGAATTAAACGAGAAAAGAAGAATTTACAGAAATCTCGTCATAAATATCAACAAAATAAAGAAAATAATAGAGATTATTAAGATTTATTAACGGTTTTCTTTAATAAATCATATTTATATACACAAACTTAAATACACGGTCCAATGGTCGGACTTTATACCGTGTCTAAACAAACCGAAAAATTTATTATAGTTCTTATAATAACTATATTACAAACATATATAATGTGAGGAGAAATATCATGGGTGATATTTTAAAAGAAGCCATCGCAGACGCTAAAGCAGTTCGAGAAACAGCATTGGCAAACGCAAAGATGGCGTTAGAAGAAGCATTCACACCTCAGTTGAAATCTATGTTATCTGCTAAACTTCGTGAAGAAGATGATGAGTATGGTGACGAAGAAGCTGCTGAAGATGAAGTCGGTGATGAAGAAGAAGCTGAAGCTGCATTTGAAGAAGATGAAGATTTCGGAGGCGAAGAAGAAGCTGATGAAGAAGAATCTTTTGAAGATGAAGAAGAAGTTGCTGAAACTATTGAAGTGAATGGTCAAACATACGCTTTAGTTGCTGAAGATGAAGGTGAAGAAGGTGAAGAAGATGTGGACTTTGGTGATGACGAAGAAGTTGAGGAAGAACTTGACTTAGAAGCTATCATTAAAGAACTCGAAAACGAACTTTCCGAAGATGAATCATCAGACGAAGAATCAGTAGAAGAATCAGACGAATCAGATGACGCTGAATCAGTAGATGAAACAGACGATGTTGAAGGTGAAGAAGTTAATGAAGATGAAGAATTTGAAATTGACGAATCTTTGTTTGAAGAAGGTGACGATGAAGAAGATGAAGAAGAAGTTGAAGAATCAACTGACGTTTCATCTGTTCAAGCTGAACTTGACGAATACAAAGAAGCAGTTGTTTTCTTAAAAGATAAACTTCACGAAGTTAATATCTTGAATGCAAAACTTCTATTTACAAATAAGTTGTTCAAAGAATTTTCTTTGGATAATGGTCAAAAACTAAAGGTAGTTGAAACATTTGACAGAGCACAAACTACAAGAGAGATTAAACTTGTTTATTCTACACTTGCAGAACAGTTCGGTGATAATGGTTCAATTACAAGAAAACATAACATTAAAGAATCAGCCAGTTCAGCTGTTAGTTCAACAAAACCTTCTAAAGAGTCACAAAAAGTGATTACTGAAGAAAGTCAAGTTGCTAACAGATTTAAGAAACTTGCTGGTATAATTAAGTAATTAGGAGAAAATAATCATGAGTGATTATATTAATGATGCCCTTTTAGGGGCTAGTCCTTATAAAAAACAAGCTGAAGAATCTAAAGCTCTTGTCTCAAAATGGGATAAAACAGGTTTGTTAGATGGTTTGAATGAGGATTTTCAAAAAAGTGGAATGGCTACGATGTTGGAAAACCAAGCTCGTCAGCTTATTTCAGAAAATAGTTCAACTGGTGGTGGTTCAGGTGGTTCTAACACCGCAGTTGCTGGTTCAGAAGAATGGTCCGGTGTCGCTTTACCATTGGTAAGACGAATATTTGGTGAATTAGCAGCACAAGAATTTGTGTCTGTTCAACCAATGAACTTACCATCTGGTCTTGTATTTTATCTTGACTTTAAATATGGTAAAACAACTGCGGGTACAGAAGGTGAAGGTTTTGGTACAGATACTGCAGGATATGCTGATGTACCTGGGGGTAGTGTAAATTCACTCGCTGGTAAATCTGGTCCTAACTCTCCATCTGGTTCATCTGCTCCTTACGGTGTTGGTGGTTTATATGGTGAAGGTCGGTATAACTATTCAATTAATACTGCAGTATCATCTGATCTAGGCCCGACATTTACAACAGCATCTTATAAAGATGTTAACTTCAATCAAGAGTTTTCAGCTTCTATTAATAATATATGGAAAGCTTCATTTACAATTCCAACTGATGCTGATAAATTAGCTATTAGGTCTTTTAATGTATCTTGTTCAGCCGCAGCTGCTTCGTGGGATTTATTACCACAGTTTGGTACTTGTACTAGTGCTGGTGCCGCTGTTCTGATATTCTCTGGTTCCGCAGCTGATAAAGAAACAATGAATGGAGCTGAATTTAAACTTGTTTATAATGTAGCACCAACTGAATCTGCTAGAGGCGACTTTGAAGATACTGGTGGTGATGCTACTGCTGATTCACTAGCAATTCCTGAAGTTGACTTACAATTAAGAAGTCAAGCAATTGTTGCTAAGACTCGTAAGTTGAAAGCTGTATGGACACCTGAATTAGCTCAAGACTTGAACGCTTATCATAGTGTTGATGCTGAAGCTGAATTAACATCAATGTTATCTGAATACATTTCATTAGAAATTGATTTAGAAATTCTTGATATGTTGATTGCAGACGCAGTAACACAAGACTATTGGTCAGTTACTCCAGGTGAAGACTATAATGGTACTGGTACTGACGAAGCTGCTTGGGTATCTACAACATTCTACGGAACACGATTTGAATGGTGGCAAACACTTGTTTCAAAGATACAAAAAGTATCTAATGAAATTCATAAATTAACTATGAGAGGTGGTGCTAACTTTGTAGTTGTATCTCCTAAAGTGGCTACTATCCTTGAATCAATTCCTGGATATGGTGTAGCAACAGATGGTGATAAACAATCATTTGCTGCTGGTGTTCAAGCAATCGGTTCACTACAAAATAGATGGACAGTATATAAGAATCCTTATATGTCTGAAAATCAAATCTTGGTTGGTTTTAGAGGAAATAATTTCTTGGAAACAGGTGCTGTATATGCTCCATATGTTCCATTGATTATGACACCTCTTGTATATGACCCATCTGACTTTACACCTCGTAAAGGCGTGATGACCAGATATGCTAAGAAGATGATTCGTCCGGAATTTTATGGTAAAATCGCAATCAAGGATTTAAACTTGGTGTAATTTAACATAAAATAAAAGTTAAAACAAAAAACCCTGTCTTAATTGATGGGGTTTTTGTTTTTTGTTGATATTTATATGTGAGTAGAAATACCTAATAATGGAGAAATTTTAATGTCAAAATTCGCTTATTTATATGCAGACCCAACATCAGCATCACAAGTAACAAGTTCAACACCATATGGACTTTATGACGCTGATATAGCGTTTCAAAGTGAAAGTTTGAGTATATGTAAATTCGTAGCTCGTAGACTTGGACATCCTGTCATGCAACTTGAATTTGATTCAGGTTCTATATACGCTATGTTTGAAGAAGCGGTATCAGAATATTCACAATATATAAACAATTATAATATAAAGAATTGGATGTGGAACTCTTATGGTTCTGACAACAAAATAAGTGGTTCGGGTTGGAGTAATGATTCAAATTCAATGATGGGAACTGGTAGTATAGGTGTACAACATGGAAATATGGGAACGGCGGTATTCTTATCAGAACAATATGGTGAAGCTGTTAATGTTGGTGGTAGTGTTGAAATGTATAGTGGTTCAATTACTCTTACAAGTAGTAAACAAGAATATGATTTAGAGAATGATTCATCACTTGAAAAATCAGGTGATAGACTTGAAATCCAACGAATGTTTAATTATGGTCCATCAGCAACACTTAAATTTTATGACCCATACGCTGGTTCATTTGACCAACAACAGATGTTGGATGGTATGGGTATGGGGGGAACTTCACCGGCCATTTCATTCATAATGAGACCGATTTCACATGATATAACAAGAATGCAGACTATTGAAACAAGTGATAAAGTTAGAAAATCTAATTATTCATTTGAATTGGTAAACAATAAAGTAAGAATATTTCCAAGACCAAAAGATGCAGATGCTGGAGATAAAGTATGGTTTGAATATCAAATTAGAAGTGAAGTCAAATCTACTACACGAACACATACAACGAATAAAGTAACAGACCCAAGTAATGTTCCATATAAATCTATAACATATAATGAGATAAACTCATCTGGTCGTCAATGGATAAGAAAGATGACATTAGCGTTATCAAAAGAATTACTCGGTATCATCAGAAGTAAATATGCTTCAATGCCACTTCCAAATGGTGAGGTAACAATGGATGGTGAATCATTGAAATCTGAAGGTAGAGAAGAAAAGACGAATCTATTAGAAGAACTAAAAGAATTTTTAGAATCAATGTCATTAACAGAAAAATCAAAAGCAGAAGCCGAAGAAGCAGAAGCTAATCAACAAGTGTTGAACAAAGCACCACTTGAAATATACATCGGTTAGGAGATATAGATGTCAAGTAGAAGTTCAAATGGAACAAGTACAAATCAAGAAACGAAGCCGTTTTTCGTTCCCCAAAAAGAAGTAAATTTGTTTGATGTATTTAACGAAGAACTCATAGATGAAATAATTGGACAGACAGTAGATATATACAAAGTATCTATTGAAAATACAGAAGAAAATATGTATGGTGAATCTACAACAAAGTATTATGATGATGGATTTAGAGTAAATTGTCTTATTAACTATATTGAACCAGAAACAGAATTTAACGATTTCGGTTCAGATGTAAATACAGCTATAGAATTATACTTCCACAGAACAACACTATCAGAAGCAGGTTTCTTTCCAGAAATTGGTGATATTGTTGATTGGAATGGTATTTATTTTGAAATGAACTCTGTAACAGAACCTCAATTAGTAGCGGGTCATCAGAACTTTAAACATAGTATAATTGTTAAAGCACATAGAAGCAGATTGTCGGGATTACAAATAGAAGAACGGAGCAAATAATGGCAGTCCAACGAATAACAGGTAAAAGAATAACAAAGATTAATACTCACGACCCAAACTATAAACCAATAGAAGAAGATGTACAAGTAGAACTTAGTGGTAATATTAAAGAAACACCTGAAGATGATATTTATGGTGATGGTATTTATTATTCCAAAGAAGAACAAAATGGTAACTTAAAATTAGAAGAAATGATGTCTAAGATGTTAGGTAAGATTGATAAGTTCGGTAATAGAATTGATGATAGTGGTTCTCAAACTGGAACAGAAGCTATTGAGGTAGATATACAACGTGAGATAGCAATAAGTAAAGTTGATATGAACGCTGTTAAATCGGAAGTAACGATAGGTAAAGTATTGACTAAAAAGGATAAATTAAAAGCATTGAGAATACGAGAACGCAGACGAAACGGAGATAAAGTATAATGGCTGTAAAACCTATTACAAATAAACACATAACAAACACATCACAAGTTGATAGGTCCACTCAAAAATCATTTAAGGGTGATACAGCTAAAGGTAATCGTTCTCGTTCAGTAAATCCAGGAAAAGATTATACTAAAAATTACGCCATTACATTAAAAGATATTGATACATCTGTTATGAATCACATAAAGAATATAATGAAACCTACTGTTAGAGAAGCTAACGAAATGATTAAAGTTCCTGTATTATATGCGAATGAAGAAAGATGGAAATCAGTTAGAAAGAACGGTGTATTGAGAGATAAGAATGGTTCAGTTATGTTACCATTAATCATAATGAGAAGAACTGATCTTTCTATGAACCCTGATATGCCTCTTTCATTTGATAATGATGTTCAAGGTAAGTTTATTAAAGTAGCGAGAAACAATAAATGGTCAAAAGATAATCAATATGATAGATTTACAGTACAAACAGGTAAAAAACCAGTTCAAGAAATACTTTATACAGGAATGCCAGACTTTGTAGTATGTAATTATTCTATAATGATGTTTACAAATTATATGGAACAAATGAATTTACTTAATAACTTATGGATTGAACATTTAGAAACATATTTCGGTGATTCAGAGGATTATAAATTTTTATCATCATTAGATGGTAGTATAAGTGATTCATCAGAAATGTCAGCTGACGGTGAGAGATTAATAAAGAATGAATTTAGTCTTTCAATTAAAGGATATATGATTCCAGAGTTTACTGATAATATATTTGGAAAAACATCTGAAATGACCAAAGAATTGACACCATCAAAAATAGTATTTGGATTTGAAGGTGATGCAACAGATAAACAAGTTGGGGGAACATCGGGTGGTACTGGTGGTGGTGATGGTAATGGAGACCCCGCCCCACCAAATAATCCAAAATAAATCACTTTTTAGAAAAGTTTATATATATATTTATATACAACATTAACAATAAAATAGAGGTTACACAATGGCAGAAGAAACAAAATTTACAGACGAAGAAATTAAACAGATTAAAGATAT
>Ga0208013_1000172_pt1 | contig 45139 bp, 55 predicted proteins | sample 16_taG_FD_184091 | JGI IMG/M metagenome (GOLD analysis project Ga0208013, IMG submission 184091) | Marine viral communities from the Subarctic Pacific Ocean - 16_ETSP_OMZ_AT15313 metaG (SPAdes) (version 2) | ecosystem: Environmental > Aquatic > Marine > Oceanic | place: Pacific Ocean | collected...
GGGTATCTCAGAACAAAGAAGATGAGACTACATATCTTATCTCACTCAAGGGTAGTTCCTACTATAACAGTTCAAAGTTTCCGTTTAGATTTACTACCAAATCAGAAGCAGTACAGTATAAGGCATTCATTACAATGATGGCTGAAAAATGTGGTGCTAATAGCATTGAAATGCAATGGGACGCTACTAAAGGACAAATGATACTTCATGATGAGGGTCTACTAAGTATACAATCTAATGAGCATGGATTAATTATGACGTTAGAGAAAGAACCTGAAGACTTATTGTCTCCTTCTGAGTGTATTAAACATATATTTTTTGGTACACCACAAGAGAATAAAATAGCACGTGAGCAAATAGAACCTATTGCTCATTCCTCCATAAAAACAATTAATGAATCAACAAATGAAAAGGGAGAGAATGAAGAATGAATATTGTGGGTCAAGATGAAGAAAATATGCAACAAAAGATGTTTGAGGCTGTCTTTAAGTCTGTGACAGACCAAGTAGAAAACGAATCAAGTGAGTTATTGGACACAGTAACCATTGAGCGTATATTAGAAGTTAAAGCGCAGAAGGCTAAGTCTCTATTAAATTACATTAGAAGTTATAAAGCGGGGAATGCACCTTGGGTAACACCTGATACTGAATTGATATTACTAGAGGATGGTTTTGATGTAATCAAGGCTGCGTTTAAGAGAACAGGTGAGATAAGTTTCCTACGTGCTTGCCCTGAGTTTGCTAGACATGGTGTGTTAGAATCACTTAAGGTAGAAGAGAATGACCTTAGAGTACAGTGGAAATATCTTGTTGATGTTATGAAGAAGGAAGACCCTAATGGTTGTTTAATACTACAACCCTTCATACCTGCTACAACTTCATGTGTTCTAGCACCACAACAATATGCGTCTGTTGGTATAGGTCACGATGGTATAACTGCTGGTCATGGGTATGATATATATTTCTTGATGAGTCCTAGTGAATCTACTTTGACGGAACACATGGAGACAATAGGTCATAACCGTGGAGAGTATGAGTTAGAGTTTGTCTATGAGGGTACTCCTAACTTTAATGTATCAAGAGGGGCATTAGGTACAGCATATCTCACACAGATAAGAGGTGCACCACCTCATCCAATTATGGGTGCGCCCTTTAATTACAAAAATGAAGATGGTATTATGTGTACTGCTGACACCCATGTAGCAATTCCTGATGGTAGAATAGAATGTAAGGAAGTGTGGGTGGCTAGTGGCCTTGAATCAGTAGCATACCTAGAAGAGTTTATCACTAAGGAAAAGTGTCCTGAAGGTTATGTAATATCAGAACCAAACGGTTCACTACTCTCACATATATGTGCTCATGCAAGAGAACATAGTATACCATACGTAGTAGGTGAGGTAAACGTAGGAGATAGATGGACTGAGGGTTCACCATGTTGGGGTGCGTTAGACCCTACTTGGTCTATCAAAGCACAACCATACGACCCATGCTCTCCTGATTATCTAACACAATTTAATGCAGGGTTACAACATAGTAAGACTACATGGCAGCGACAACAGGGATGGCTTGCACATTTCTTTCATCAATGGGTTGGTACAGGTACTAATGGTAAGCATACTGCTTTCTTAGCAGGTGGGTTCTGTGGTTGGATGGTTAAAGCAATACTAGCATTGGGACTTGGTGAGTTACGTCATGGATATACATTGAAGAAGAATATGACTGTTGATACATGGCCTGTATTAACTGCTATGATGGGACGGAATAACTGGAAGAGTGTATCAGGTGATTATCATGCTACACCTAACGGTGTAACTGGTAGTAGAAAACACTACTATGCTATGATGGAACACTTAGATTTGAACTATGATGAAATCAAGTTAGCACTAGAGTGGACTGAAAAACAGTTTACTACGGGGTGGTCAGGTGCGTATGGTGGTAAAGCGTGGGCAGAGTGTTGTAACAGAGGTATCAAATTGTGTGATGCAATTATCAAGTTTGAGGAAGATGGTAATTCAGAAACACTCAAGGTATTATTAGGTGCTGTAAACTCAGCCAAGAATGCAGAACATAATGGTGGGTTCTTGTATAATAAGTTCCTTTCTAAGAAGGCTTTTGATTACAGTAGTGTACATGTAGAAGAGATGGCTGATGGGGAGAAGAAGCAAACAGGTTTGTTCTCACATGACCCATCTGCAATCCAAGATATGTTCAGGGCATTTGAGGTCACTCGTTCTTTTGTAGAGAGTAAGAGTAACTATATGGTAGCGCGTCCAGAAAATGATTGGACTCATCTATTCAAGTTTGTAAAAGGTAAGACACCTTCATACTGGAGAAACAATTTTATCGCTGACTCACAATCTGTACCTAAATATCTAAGAGAAGCAGCAATAGCATGTGGTGAATCTTATCTTCATAGAGATAACAAATATTCACATGAAGAGCATTTCATACCATGTGGTATAGAACATTGTGTAACTTGTAAGAAGCATGATGTTGTAGTAATGAAACTACAATATGGTAAAGACATAGCGGGATTATTACTGACACCTGAGTACCCTGAAATATTCTTTGCACAAGGAGAAGAAAAGAGTGATGTGATGTCTTATGCTACTGTACAAATGTTGAGAGACAGGGAGTATGACAAAATTACACCACGTATGTGGTTACAGGCATGGAATGGTTTGAACAATCAAGACCCTGTATTCCCTGAACTAAGTAGTATACTGACTAAGTTTGTTAAGAATCAAATGGCCGATAGTCAAGAATGGACAGAAAAAGTCTTACACATATTTAATGAATTAAAGGAGGAAAAAGAATGAAAAGAATGGATTGTCATACAGGTAACCCACTAGTATTTACTGCTAGTGGTATAGATGTATATGCTGGTGGAGTGAATAGAAATGGTGGTTGGCACAGAATGTCACCTATGCCTGATGTAGCGATTGGACCGATAGGTGTAATAGAAACAAGTAGAACTAGAGATGTTATGCCTGATGGTTGGTCATGTAGTGGTAAAGTAGACACAGGCACTACATCTATCATCATAGAAATTGATTGGCCTGATTACAATATACCTAATAACTTAGGTAAAGACTGGTGGTTAGCGTTCATAGATGACATCAAGAGTAAAGGTGTCAAGAGTGTATCTACACAATGTATGGGTGGGCATGGTCGTACAGGTGTACAAGTTGCTATACTTAGACACTATCTCACACCTGTTGCTGAGAGAAAGTGGGCAGATGCTCATGAACTCATACAAGATGTTAGGTCTTTGTTCTGTAATCATTTAGTAGAGGCACAAGTACAACAACAGTACATAGCAGATGTCTGTGATATACCTGTGGGTAAGTCAGCAATATCTCACACTGAGTCTAACAATATGTGGGCTGGGTTGTATGATAACAACACTATGGATATAGAAGAGTTATTACGTATAGAAGAAGAGAGCGAGAGAGAGAAAAAGAAATCTAAGAAGCCTAAGAAGCATACTAAATCTAAGCAATCTAAGGTGAAGGGTTGGACACTTACTTACTGTGTAGATAGTGATACCTATGAGTGGTGCAAAGTAGGTCTACACTTGTATGATAACGAAAGTATTATGCTCGTAGATGATGAGTTGTATGGTGATGAGTACAGAACAATACAATGTTTGGATACAGATATGATGTGTCACCCATCAGAGATGATACCTAATACTGACATTAGTAAACTAGTGCATATAAAATACCATGAACAAGACTATAGATGGTGTTTCAATCGGGGTTACGAAGTAAAGTACGAAGATAATTGGTATCCTCTATCGTTCATGGTAATGGATAATCCTGATTTACCTGCATTACCTAAGATGATAAGCAAGGGGTATATATAATAGATTGGACTATATAAATAAATTAAGTAAACAAGGTTGGTTAAAATGGAAAGTAGATTACAAGTGAAGTGTAAGAACGACGAAGGAAGAATACATATCCAAGGTATATCAAATGATATACAAATGGGAAGAGACTATGGTATAGCAGTGAAAATGAGAACTACACCTGATGTAAGTATGTGGTTGAATGAGCAAGAACCTTGCTTAAAGTCAGCAGCATCAGATGGTGTGTGGTACATACCTTTCAGATTATACAGATACACTAACTCTGTTTGTCAGATGTTTATACCATCTACTAATACAGCGAACCATCCTAATGGTGCGATAATGAACTTACACCCTATGTCCAAGAACATACAATCTCTACTAGTCTTTGCAGACAAGGCGGGGCTAATAGAGGAAATAGATGGTGTACCATACATAACAGGGGAGAATGATGAATGAAACAAAAAATAGATACAAGCATAATAGAGATAGACACACAAAGTGGATTGACGATACTCAATCTACGTAACGTGATAGCGATAACTAAGGTGGATTATACACCTTCTGTTGACATACACATGGACAGTGGAACGGTTTTTACTGTTACAGATGATGAATATACAGAACTCGCACAAGCGTGGATGATAGTCGTTAGAGGTGATTGAATGATTGACACAGACAAATACGAAGGACATAAACCCGCACCGTGGGTATGGGACATAAGTGGAGTAGGGCAATATGAAAGCCTCAGATGTAATGAGTTAGAAGATTACAGTGACGAGACAAAAAGGAGAATAGCATCAAAGGTTGGTGCGTATGATGTTCCTACTGCTGAACTCATCGCAGACGCACCACTTCTCCTTGAAGCATACAAGCGGTTGCGTCATCTATGTGATACACTATTCATCTATGCACATAACATTGAAACCGGACAATCCACCATCGAGAAATCCAATGGAGAGCCTCTAAGCACAATAGATTTTGAGAAAGATATGACTTGGGTGAATGGGGTGAATCAGCCCAAAATAAGCAACATCAAAATCGGAGGAATATCCTACCTAAAGATTGTTGATGATTCTATTCATTCAGACGGTGAGGCGGATTATGTCTTAGCGACTGAGTGTAATGCAGGTCATTTGGTTGGGGAAATAGGATATGAGGATTGTCCTGATTGTGGTGGTGAACAAGAATGATTGACACAGACAAATACGAAGGACACACAGAAGGATTGTGGTTTGATGGTGAACCGACTGAAATTAGTAATGCTATTTCTAATGCCTTCTTTCAACTAAATCCTAATGAAATAGGAAAAGCCAATGCACGACTCGCCGTAGACGCACCACTTCTCTTAGAAGAAGTCAAGCGGTTGCGTGTGATTGAGGAACGACACAGAAGGATGGGAAATGTTCTTGCTGATTATTGTATAGAGGATGTATGTGATGAGTTTTTTGAAGGTGACTACTCATTCTATGAAAGGTTGGTTAAGGCTTACAGATGGAAAGAAGGTGATGAAGAATGATTGACACAGACAAATACGAAGAACGCACAACCGGCTATTGGTCGATAACATCAATCCGTGACGGAAGCATACCGTGTAACACGGCTGACGAGGAACTGTGTGCAGACGCACCACTTCTCCTTAAGGAAGTCAAACGGTTGTATCAAGCGATTACTGATATTGCTGATGAAATGGAACAAGTATCTCTCACTGAATATGAGCAAGAAGTTATTGAGGACTTACGAAAGGTGATTGAAACTCAAAATATTATTAACCAATATGACCCGAAGATAGTTTTTTGTTATGATTTTCCGAAAGATAGTGCATATCATGGAAGGATAATTAGCACTTTGAAATGGAAGGCGATAGAATATAATTGGAACTATGGACACTACACTGATGCTGATGACTTTGCTAGAATTAAAAAATGGCATGAAGAGCAAAAAGCAACTGACCCGTCCTATAATAATGATGAATATTTCTTGAAGTTAAGGTGGAGGCGATTGAATGAAAAAATCTGAGATTGATACAGACAAATACGAAGGACACTACACTGATGACTTTGCTAGGTTTTGGGTGACCGCCGATGATGAGTTGAATGCAGACATAGAGCGAGCAAATGCTACCACGAATCTGATTGATGATGCACCACTTCTCTTAACAGAAGTCAAGCGATTGTGTGAACGCCTTCAGGATGCAACTGATTTACTCCACGATTGTGGGTATTACATTTGCCCCACTTGTAATCAGTGGGCTGATAGAAACTATGACTGTGATAACTGTGAGGTGATTGAATGAATGAAGAAATAAAAAATAAATTAGAAAGATTAGAAGAACTAGAAAAACTAGAACGAGCAAGAGAGAGATGGCTTCCGTATAATGCTATGGAGATAGAGTTAGGTCAGATGTACAAGCATCTAGATGAGTTAGAAACTGCGGCTATGCACCAAGATGAAGCAGAAGAGATTTCTAATGAGTACAATTTGTGCACAGCAGGTGGTGGTTGTATATGGGATGCTCACTCAGAATTAGAGGAGCAGGTGGAAGCCAAAAAGAAAGAACTTGAGGAACTACATCAGCGTTTAACCGAGGAAGAAGAATGAGTGATAAAAAATTATATCTTGTAACAGAGAGAGACTTGAAGGCTTTCTATAACGCTATGGGAAGAGTAGCAGACGCATTGATGAAGGCTGTTAAGGAGATAGATGACCCCGACTTGTCTCACTTCTTTGAGAACACATGGGACGACAACGTAGGTGGAACATTTGAGTATATGTTTGAAGGACAAAAACTCAGAAGTCAAGATTATGAAATATTGATTTTGGAACAGATTAAATCTAACTTAAAGGTGATTGATTGATTTTAGACAAAATAAGTAATATTCTAACAAAACTAAGCGAGAGAATAGGTGATGAACCTTTTGAAATACCGCCAATGACGGCACAAGTGATAGCCCATAGAAGAATGGCTAAACTAAATACTGAAGACATGCACTCTAAGTATGGATTTCAACATACAGGTTGGGTTGAACTAGCAGTACCATGTGATATAGAAAACGTAGTTGACACCATTACATATCACTTAATGTGTATGGAGTTAGCAGAAGTATGGGATGTACCTGTATCGTTTATTAACGCGTTACAATTACATGTAGGAGATGAACCTGCTAGATTTTATATCCAATGCAAGGGTATACAATCACTTGTAATAGATAATAAATCAACACCTGCGTTATGCCGTGTAGCATATGAAGGTGCAAACCATGACCTATGGAACGTGGAAGAATTGTATCAATTACCTCCGCCATTAATAGTAATATCAGCGGATTTAATGTCAGATATACACATAACAGAATATATTGATGAACCTGACATTACCTTTGCATGAGAAAAGATTGGACTATATAAATAAATTAAGTAAACAAGGATAACAAAAAAACAAAAAGAGGAATAAATATGACAGACAATATGAATGAAATGAATGACGAAATGCCAGTATGGTCAGCGCACCAAATAGAAGCCGCTGCTATGCAACACGCAGAGGGAGAAGGATATGCCTTCTTGGAGAAGGGAGGAAGAACCAAAACTACGTGTGATTGGGACTTTGAACCTTACGTGATACCTGCTGTAATGAATATAGTAGACCACCCTGAGGGTATAGAAGATGGAGGATATGTAGTAACAGATGCTTACAGAGGTGAGCCTAATTTGTTTATGATAATGAATCCTAATGTAAGAACAAAGCAACAACCAGCAGGTGCAATACTTGGGGCTGTATCAAGCCGCTATGCTATTGCATCCTATACAGATGTATTCCTACCTATGCTAGAACATGCTAACAATGAGGGATGGGATGCTAAAATAACATGTTATGATTTTGGTAAGAAAGCACGTATGGACATCAATATCAAAACAACTGTTGACGAGAACGACACAACAAGACAGAAACAAGTGGGTGACTTATACAACTATGGTGTTACTATACACACTAGCCTAGATGGTAGTGGTTCATTCAAAATTAGTGGTGTAGCAGAAAGGCTTGCTTGTACAAATGGTATGGTAACTACAAGGTCAAAGAATCTAATGACGCTCAGGCACACAAAGGGCGGCGTAGGTAAGATTGATTTCAGACTACTAAGTAACGCTATTACAAGTATGCTCAAGGAAGTAGAAGATGAACTAGAACAAGTAGAACTGATGAGTGACTTTGCTATGGATAATGAACTGTTTGAGAGACTACTAGTAGCCGCTAAAGACAGAAAGATACTCACACTACCTAACGCTAAACCTGTGTTTGGTAAGGGTACAAAAATAATTCAAGACTACAACATAACAAGCGGTTATGGATTTAGAGCCGCTATGATGGGTTGGTCAGAACCTGAGGCAGAGTTCGTTAAGGTTGAGGGTGAGTCTGTTGGTACAGCATTTCATGCTTACAACGTACTTACTGGTGTACTAACACACAAGCCTACATGGAGAGGACCATCTAAACTAAGCGGTACTGGTGCTGCTATCTTAGAGGGTAGTGCTTTGGCTATGGGTGCATTGGATACAAGATTACAAGCAGTTCACTCATTAATGAGAGATGTTGTGGACGGTACAATTGACCTAGAGGATTATGTTACTCCACAAGAAGCGATGGGGATTTTGGTACAATGAAGGTAGCGAGATACCAATACAAGCCTGACGGTATGCGGTGCTCTCCTGTGTTTGATACAGACAAGGGGAAGGAGTGGTGCAACGCTGGTTTTGGACCACGCGGTCACATAGGTGCGTCAGAGGCTATGCCTTACTGCTCCGCTTGCGGTCAAGAAATAGGCAACGAGAAGGTGATTGAATGAGTCATAATAAAGTGTGGCGTGAAGTCCACCGCTCCCCAACGAGATTAGGCCATCATATTTTCAACTGTAAGCATTGTAGTGCAACAAAGACAACAAAGCGAAACATACCTACGGTGTGTGAGTTTTGCGGAGAGAAGGTGATTAAATGAGTGAATACATGCTAATTGATGTTAGCAAACACAACGAAGAAAATAGAAAAGTAATTCGTGAGTCTCTACTCTCACAGGGGTTAATTATTTCTAATGGTTATGTCACTGAAAGTGGTGCTTTTCAATTTGAGGTGGTGAGAGAAAATGTGGTACTATGAGGATTTGTATAACTTCTTAGAAGAAAAGAAAGATGATGCAGTATGTTTGGTTATCGCTGATGTTCACAATGTAACAGGTGAAGGATATGCTATACTTCACTGGGCACAAAAAATGGATGGCGGTACACCGTATCGTGACTTTGAAATCACTGAAACCGCACCTGCTACCAGTGCAGAAGAGTTTGACGATTGGAGTTGGGTGCGTAAATTAGTAAACTTAGCATGGAAAAATAACATTCCTGTATATCAGAATGGAATAGGGAAGATAGAACACATTAATAGAGATGATAGGTGATTGAATGAGTATGACCGCAGAGCAAATTGAATGGGCTGAGTATTACTGGGAACAGCGAGATATGGAAGCACAACTCGATGATGTTGAGGATTGCTGGGTGGATGAATTATCAATCTGCATTTCCCTTCATGGAACGATTCAGGACTGGTGGGATTCTTGGAATCTAAGAATGCGAGAAGCGGGTGTTGAATCCGTTGACCCCGATGACCTATTTGCAGAGGTGATTGAATGAGTATAGAAATAGGTACATGCAACACTTGTCTTAAATACGGAAGACTATGGAAAACAGTATATACAGATGATGGAGTGGTCACTCTGTGTAAAAAATGTAATATGGATTTACTGAACATATCGAATAGGTGAAGAAAATGAATGAACAAGATAAACAATTGGTAGAATGGCTAAAACAACATACAGCAGACGTGAGCGTAGGAGGCATGTGGATGCCTGAAGGCAGTGGCCTTACCTACATCAAAGAAGATGAGAAAACATGGCGTTTAACGCATATGATTGATGATGAATCGGTAGAAAATAATCACATACGAATGAAAACTTTGTTGTGGGATATTGGAATTAATATGATAGACGATAATACAATTATGCGTCCAACACCTACTAACGAGCGTGAAGCACACGCTCAAGAATTACACATGAAGCGCGAGATGGCGCAACAATGGGCTGATACAGATGGTACACGTTTAGTTGATATGGATTTAGAAAATACATGGCCTGAGTACATCGAAGACAAAGAGATACTCTTAGACAATGGTGAGACTACTACATTACAGATATGGGAGTTCAGACCGCTTAATCCTAATACGGGTGAGCATTTGAGCATAGACCCTGATGACTATCATCTTTTGATGGGTGACAAATACTTCATGCGATTTAGATTACGTTCCAATAAGTCTGATGAAAGTGAGATGAATGATGAATATCATGCATTGAGCCGTGAAGAAATGATAGAATATGTAAACTCAAAAGGTGCATCCTTAAGTGCGTATGAGCGTATAGGAACTAGCCAAGGTTGTGCAGTAGGTAGCACGTCCATTCAAGGACTTGGTGATAAATTGCATACAAATGACGGAACTATACCTGTAAGAATACCACCATGGATGTGGGGTACATTCTGTATGAATACTGATGGTGGCGAGGAAGAATGAATGAGAAAGATACTCGCAAACCAATAGCCGTAATAGAGACAGAGGAATACGTCTTAGAAATATATGGTGATTGAATGAGTGACTCTATCAAGTGGCAATCACCTAGTATGGAAGGCAAGTGGAAAGACAACAAGGGTGTCTTGTATCTAAGAGGCATAGACTACTACGGTAAACAATGGGTTGACCTACGTATAATGAATATGAGTAATACACCACCTAACTTCACAAGACATGGGGTTAGGTTAACTGAACAACAAGTAGAAGAATTGATTCCAATACTAAGAGAATTGGCTTCAGAGATGAAAGATAAGAGGGAAATGAATGAGCGGAAAGAGAGCGGCAAGCGTGACACACGTTGAATATGAGATATTAAAACACGTTACTAAAAGTATTAATCTTCGTGAACTACGTGGCATTATGGCTACGGATAAAGTAACAGAGGAAAGGTTTGACAAGGGCGCAGCCAACGTAGTAGGGCTTATACAGAACATGATGAGTAGACGTACACACAAACTACCTAAGACACATGTTAGATATGAGGCGAAGAAATGAGTACATGGCAACCCACGGTAATACATATATCAAATGGTGATGGTAAAAGGCTTTGTCGTGAGAAAATTAGAGCATGGCCTGAATCTTATATGGACGATAGGATAGCGCGTAAATTACCTAAATGCCCTGCTTGTTTAGATGAGGCTAGGAGACATAAGACCCTATATATTTCACATAGAGAACAGGCACATATCAATACAGAGAAGTACAAACAAGAGAGAGTAAAGAAAAAGGAAGCAGAATCTAACTCACCTCTGTATTTAGTGGACTATATAAATAAATAAAATAAGAGTGGTTGATAACATGACTAAAGAAAATAATATTGATACAATGGATACGTTTGTATTCACATCAGACAAGGTGCACGCTAACCTTTACAGTGTCATAGTGGACTTGGATTTGATAATCAGGAGGCACTCAGGGCCACCTGCTGACAAATCAATAGAGTACCTGAATGCAAACAAGGATGCCTTTGAGAAAGATGCATTGAGATTGATATGGAGCATAGTCCATGCTAACCTAGATGTAGATACAATAGATAATGAGTCACCACAGAAAGGGCAAGCAGGTCTGTTTCCTACAAGAGTAGGTAGACCTGACATCACACATCTAATGTGGCAGTTGAAGAACTACAACAAGAAAACTGAAAAGAAGTTTGCTAAATACTAAGGATTCAACCAATCAAGCGATTCGTTTAGTTGCCTTTGTTCGTTTGACATTAAATCTTTCATAGGTGCTATCACCCTTGGGTCACCTGTATTGTACGCAGCATCTACGACGGGCTTGGCGAACTCATCAAGTGTAGGTAAGTCGCTTTGGAACTCCCTAGAGGCATCTAAAAACTCATCTGTATAATATGGCTTAGGCATATGGCGAGTTTCTCCGCCTCTCATGTTGAACTGAGGGTCAATCACCTTCACCTTTCGATTATCATACTCAGGTACTATTACTCCCTCATTATCAAACTCAGCCCAGTTCTGAGGCTTAACATCCCACATTCTCAATCCCTGTGTGATAGGCATTTCTTGATGCATTCTACTTCTTATATCCCTGTGTAATCCAATGTCATCCCAATCTACATTAGTCTCAAGTGGTTCACCCCTTTTCTGTGTGAAGGCTACGGCGTTTCTATTCTGAACATCTTGCTCCCTCATGCTAGGTGTATCGTTCCATTGTAATCGCTCACCCCGTTTTTCTCTGTCTTGCATAAGAAAATCAGGTAGACCCTTTGGAGCAGCATGTAGTTCCTCCCTCTCGAAATACTCAGGATACATCTCAGCAAGCCTGTCTAAGAGCATCGCATTTGCTATTCCCTCACCGCTTCCGAACTTGGACACGTGAGGAACATCAGGGCTTTCGTATGCGGTTCTGTAAGTACCTGCTCCTATCTGTTCGTCTATGTCTTTAGGCACAAATGGTTTCATAGCCTTGAGTAACGCCCAAGCAATCTCAAACGCTTCACTCATGGTATATGGTAAGTGTGTTATGATTTAGATATTTCTTAGTACATAGCGAAATAAACTTGGACTATATAAATAAATTAAGTAAACAAGGTTGGATTAAAATGAGAAATAAAACATTATGTAGATGGTGTGGGACTAAAGTTCATTGGGGTCATGATAGAACAAGAAAATGTGAGGCTTGTAAAAAGGTGATAGATGATGTATTATCCTGATAGAAGCACATATCATCCTGAAGATGATTTACCTGATTGGGTTTTTCGTACAGAAGAGTGTGATAAGTGTGGAGATGTAATAGATGAAGGTCATCGGTATAGTGAATATGAAATTGCTGTATGTAGTTGTGAGGAGGAAGAATGATGAAAAAGACATTAGTTAAATTATTAGATTTCGATGAAGATGGTGACCTAGACTTAGACGATGTAGCGTTCTTACTCGTTAGACACGAATGGTTATTTGTAGCAGGTGTATTGATTACAATAGGTAGTATGAGTAATGTGTTAGGATATACAAATATAGACAGCGACTTATTTTGGGCATTTGCGGGTCTAGGTATGGCTCTTGAATATATAGACGATATGAGAAGAAGAGCACGTAAGTAAGTGGTATTATGAAAACAATTAGCGAAATGGAATGGACAGATGGTGCAGGTGCATCTCTACAAAAGGTAGGGAGTATATTGAAAAAGGCTGAGAAGGAGAGGCATGATGCGAATGAAGATTACTTCTCTAATCCACGTATCTTAGTTATGGACTTGGATACAGGTTCATCATTTGTTATCAGGACAAAGTACGAAGAGGGTGGTAAAACCAAAGGGTATGGATACAGGAGATGTTCTTCTGTCAGGCAGCGTATAACCGCTAAGTTACCTACAAAAAAGATAATAGCGAGGTTAGTTAGAATGGCTATACGTTCATTCGTACCTAAGGATGCACCATCAGAACAATACAGTGTGGTTGTACAGAAGGCGATAGAGGATATAGCAGCAGAGATAGCAGACGATAGTAAGTGGGAAGCATCTGATGATAAGTACGGTAGCGCGGTTACAGCGGCAGTGACAGATATACTAGGTCATACGTGGACTGATAGAGCAGGTGATTCTATCACATGTATAGAGGCTATACCTGCACCATTCGTTGTGATGGATATAGAGGCAGTCAAAGAAATAGCAGAGAAGGTAGTGATTGAATGAGCCGTGAATCATACACGCCTTATGCAAAGTATGCGATAATAGAATATCGTTTGCATGAGTGCGATAAACACGGCGACTCAAACAACATCCAGTTTGTTGAAGGAAAGGATTGGAGGTATGTACGAAAGATGGTCAAAGAATGCGAGGCAGGTTTGCATGATGAGTTCAATAGTTATGGATTACGATACGGTTGGATTGAGAGAGTCGAAATGTGGCACGACCAATATGGAGAATACCTTGAAGATAATGATTATGAAATACTGTGGGATAGAGGGGAGAGTGGTTGAATGACAGAAAAACATGGCTGTTGTATCGTCTGTAAAGATACATTCACCTACGAAATAAAACGTGGTAGACAGCCTAAGTTGTGTGCGTCCAAAGAATGTAGGAGTATACACAGAAAGGCTGTACGTAAACCAGCCACACCAGTAGTGAGAAAGCAAAAGTGTGCTGGGTGTGATACCATCATAGTCAAACATGGTAGAGGACAAATCAAATGGTGTGAACCTTGTAGGAAAGAAGTAGTCAAGAAACAGAACAAGCAATACAGAGATGCGAACTACAAAACGGTGGTTAGAACTCAGGGTAATTGTGTAGACTGTGGGTGTGAGTTAGGTATCAAGACAGGTAGAGGTAATCCTAAGAAAAGATGTATTGAATGTCAAAAGACTAGGAGAAGAAAACAGGCACGTGATTCAGCAAAGAGATGTTACAAGGACAAGGTAAGGACATACAAGTGCGCCGCCTGTAAGAAATCGTTTGAACAAAAGGGTAAAGGTAAACTGAGAAAGAAATGTCCTACCTGTGTAGTAACTATTGTACAACCAAAAATTGTTATGAGTGAAGATGCAAAGAAATTATGGAAAGCATTGGAGTGAATGAAAATGGCAGGTATAAAATACGAAAGAACGTGTACAAAAATAAAAGATGATGGTTATAGATGTGGAAAAATATTTTTTAGTATAGGAAAAGGGAATGCCAGTAACAATATGTTTTGTGAAGACTGTAGACATAAGAGTAGTCATAAACTTGAAAGAGCAGGTCTTGTGAGGAGTCATAATGTATATACTAAGAGTGGAAACGATGAGAAAATTAGAGATTTTGTAATTAATTTAATGACCACATATGAAGACGATAAAAAAACTATTGCTGAATTAAAGAAAGTAATAGATTCACTAAGCAATAGATTAGTACTTCTAGAGAGTGGTACAGAACAAGCGGCAGAGAATCTGAAACTTGGTATAGACATTGAAAAACTAAAAAGACAAAACACGATTAATGAAAAGAAAATAAAGTCTTTGAGAAAATTAATTCACAGAAACAACCCTAAGCATACCATATCATCTAAAGATTCTAGGTGACAAATGCTTTGAGTAAGCAAGGGGTATATAAATGGGCATTATGACGCAAGCCTAGAGGCATGTTGAGTGAAACAATTCCCTGACATCTTAGAAGGATACCAACTAGGTCTTCTGTTCGGTTTAACACCCGTACAGGCTAAACGTGCTATACAGATTTATGAAGACATACGTTTAGACGATAATTGGACTAACACTAGAAACAACTATGCTCTCATGGTAGATTGTCTATACATATTGGCTAAGAAGCACAAGACGGGTGTTACTGCACTAAAGGTTGTAGAGATTACTAAAACACAAAGAGGCTATGGTACTCAACCTATGCCACATAAATGGCTGTCACAATACAAGGAGATGTTTGAATGACGTTCTCTGATGCAGCAATAGTATGGGAACGTTGTCGTTTAGGTGATAGAGACCAATTATACAAGTTAAATTATACTACACCAGAAGAATATTTATTACTATACAGTTTTATTTTTCCGAAAGAAACCTTGACGGAAAGAATGACGTTATTATATGTGGCTCATGAATTAAATACGCCCATAGAAATACTCAAAGAAATAATGAATACCAATGCGGTGATGCTTTTAGCATCAGAGAGTAGCGGGTCGAATGAGTCTACTTGGAATATGGAAGATGCTATATCAATTAGAGATTCATACATAGAGATTCATAGTAATTTTCTATCATTATCTAAAAATATGAATGAAATAGAGGCTAGGATGTTTTGGTCTTCTGTTATGGGATACAGACAGCCTTTTACTACATTATTTTTTTTGAGATGTATAGGAAATAAAAATGACGTACCAGCAGATGTAATCAATATGAGTAGGGATTTTTTAACTGATGAAGAAATAATATTTGCTATCTTTCAAGACCCAAGTAAGTTACATAACCCTAAAGAATGGTATAAAAAACCTAATGCTGCACTAAGAAAAAGAAAATATAAAGGTTGGAGTAAATACAAATCGGTTGGCTTAGACGATTTTAACGGTGGTCTATATCAAGAGATTCCTAACAAGGGTATCTGTGAATTATCATATGATGAGAAATCTATGATAGTCATCGAAAGAGCAGGTGATATTGTTACAGATGTAGCGTATGTTAATCATCCTGAATTAAACTTGAGGGATAGACTAACTAAGTATGCAGAAGAATACGATGAAGACATCGCTTGGCCTAATCCTATACCTTCGTGGAATGCTCTTATCAAATCAGATTGTAGTATACGCTTTCCATCAACGAATGCCTTTAATCCGATTGAATATAATGGATATGTGTTAGTTAAAAGTACACATAAACATAATTTAAGATTAAGTGGATACCAAAGAGGGGATAGTCTGACTATTAAATTGGAAGCGATAGACGGTTTAGACGACTATGTTGATGTAGCAATTTGCGAAGTTTATATAGTCTCAGAGCAAACTTCAGTGCTCTTTGAATTAGAAAGAAGACTTGGTGTGTTAAACGAAGATAAAAATAAATGGATAGATATATCTGAGGATATATGTATAGTAGCGTCAGTTTCTTCTCCGTTTATGGATAGAAGAACAGAGATGTTATCTGACCCTGTATTTCTAGGTATAGAACCCGATTTAGGTCTTAGGGATATAACACAATATGTTGATTTGGTAGGTGTACAAGATGAATGAAATAGACAGAAGAGAAGAATGGATGGGTCTAGGTATTATCTTAACAGAATTAAGGATGAGAGTGTGGTTAGAAAATAGAGGTGATACAGAATTAGGTATGAGATTACAGCGTAGAATAGGCTGGCGCACATTATTTTCCACTGGTACAAATATGCAACGACACTGTGTAAGTGTATTTCTTAATCAATTCGATATAGAACTAAAAGAACACTATTACAATAAAGACAATTTAATGAAATGGCTATTCTTACTAGACAAATTAGAGAGTCTATACAATGTACGTTCAGGGTTGACAGACCAAGGTGGGCGGCATATGTTACAATGGGTTATGGATAATACAGTACCCAAAAAGTGGAATGAGTTCTTGGTTTGGGTAGAATCTTATGATAATGAGTGTGAGATAGTTAATGGACTATATAAATAAATTAAGTAACGAGAACTGTGAAATTACTAGAGTTGGCTCGCCCCCAAGAATTGTCTGACTTAGTAGGTTTAGATATTCTAGTTAGGGACGCTCAGACATGGAAGGAGAATGGTTACCCACAGGCTTTACTGTTTGCTGGCCCTGCTGGTACAGGAAAAACAAGCGCATCTTATGTAATAGCCAAGCATATGTTAGGTAAAAATTACGATGCAATTAACTTCATCGAGAGCAACGCCAGCGACGATAGGGGTATCGATTTCATAAGAAGTGGTTTGAAAACTGCGATGAGAAGTAAGGGTCTAGGTGTATCACGTAAAGTGATATTACTTGATGAGGCAGATGGTCTAACACCTGCTGCACAGGATGCTATGCGTCAGTTGATTGAGAAGTATAGTAAGAATGCTCTAATCATAATGACCTGTAATGAGATAGAGAAGATACGACCTGCAATACGCTCACGATGTAAGATATACAGATTCAAACCTGTGTCACCTGAGGTTGGGGCAGACAGGCTTCTATACTTACTAAAATATTCACCATATTGGTCGCACCACCTTCGTCCACTCGTAACCAAACTTGTCGAACTCATGAACGGTGACCTTCGTGCTTGTATAATGTTTCTTGACTCAATAGACCTAGCAGACATACATGAACGTGTGAATATGCTAGAAGCATTGACTGAGGACAATTCAGCACAGTTAGCCTTAGAGGGTGATTGGAACAAGTTACGAAGAAATCTTCATGACCTTCTTAACACCGGACAGAGCCTACCGTCAGTGCTGTACGGCTTCTACAAGAATATATACTCCCATTTCGAGGAAGATGATTCTTTAGATGGTATATGGGACATAATGGCTGTATATGGTGATGTTATGATACACAAGCACACATGGGCTGGCGATGATTACTCCTACCTAGATTATATGGTAGCAAAAATGAAAAAGGAAGTGAATTAAAAATGAGCGAAGATGGAAAGAACCCTTTCAAACAGGGTAAGAAGAATGATGAATGGCCGGAAGAAGTGCTCAAGCGCTTGCAAATGCAAGCCGAGCGCACCGGAGAAAGTCTTGAAAAGGTAACAGAATCCTTCATCAAGCACATAGCAGAGATGTACAATTGTGATGATTGGTCAGCAGAAGACGCTGATTTACTCGTAGATTGGAGTGAAAGTTTCTTCATCCAAGATAGGCGTACAACAGTAAGCGGTAGTGGTAGTAATCTATCCACCTTTGTAGGTGAGTTTGTTGGTGTTGATATGAAACAAGCAGACCGACGAGGTTGGTTTGTTAGAAATGCTACACAGAAGTGGCAAGACAATGCTAACGCTGCATTATCTGATGGTGTAGTAGGACATTACATGAAAGAAGGTTCTTTTTGGCACATAAACACAGCAAATGGTGTTGTAGTAACAGAAGAATCTACCGAAGAAGCACCATCATTAGGATTCCGTGTAGGTAACGATTGGCTATGTTTACTAAGCAGAGCAGGTAAACCTTATCCACACACAAGTATGGGAAGATATTACTATTTCTTAGGTAACGAAAAAGCACAATTCGTAAACAATGGAGATGTTAGACTATGGAGAATTGATTTGACAGATGATAATAGAAATTTAGAGGTAAGAACGGGTGTTCCTTGCGTAATACAAGTAAGACCTAATACTTCAACCAATGAAGATTATATGGATGTACTAGGTACTAATTACAGTTTCTCTGATACAATATCTTACACAGATGATTGGCTATCTGACAAAGTAAAACCATTATTAGAACCGTTCAAGTTTTGGACTGATTCTGAGTTTATAGGTGAGTTATACGTGCCGTTAGATGAACTACACGAAGCCTTTGAATCGAGAAAAAGGACATTTACAGGTAGAGATGGTAATGCTGGTTCAGCAGGTCCATTAATCATCACTAAAGGCTCGGTTAGTAGATTGAGTACAGAAGCACGCGACAATGAATACGATGAAGATAAGAGAGGGTATTCGCTATCCCTCACATCATTAGCATTAGAAGCACAGTACGGCAACAGTAATGGTAGCGAGGTTATGTGCTGGATAGGTAGTGCGTGTCACGACTTAACAAGCCCATTCACGTTTACAGATGTGGATGACGAAAAATGGGGATATGCAGAAAAGAGTACTGTGTTAGTCTTTGGACGCATAGGAATATCCGTAAGAGATGGTGAAGCATTACCTAACCTGAAAGTAATGGGTGTATACGCAAACAATAGACGTTCACGAAGAAGAGTTGGCGGTGGAAACACAGGGTCAAATCAATTTGAGTGAGTGAGGTGAAAAATATGACAGATAAGAAAAAAACAAAGAAGGAATTAGAAGAAGAATTAAAGAACGCTGTATCTAATAATGCAAGTCTAGTAGAGCAATATAACGTGCTTTACCAAGAGGCTTTACAGATACAAAAAATTGCGGCTGACAGACTAATTAACATTAGGTTGTTAGAATCGTTTGCTAATGAAGTAAATGCATCATTTAACAAACTACGCAGCGATGTAACAGAGGTAAACAGGACTAATCAGGAAGAAGCAGTCGCAGCAGAAGCAGCCGCAGCAGAAGCAGCCTCAGAAGAGGAAGTTTGAGCGTATGGCTGGGTTTGGGGCAACAAAAGAGAAAGAGTTGGCTGCGGAGGCAGAGGCAGAAAAAGCCTCTACTCCCGCTATCAAAAGAGTTGACTCTGACCCTTACTCTAACCTACGGGCGGAGTTTGAACAGTTAAACAAACATGGCCCAAAGACACACATCTTCATGGCTCTAGTAGGTCATGAAAACACAGGTAAGACAGGTATAGTATTCGACGCTTTTCAAAAGTACTGTAATACTGGTGGAGACAAGATACTAGCGGTAATCGATTTCGATGGTGGAGGTGCTGCTAGTAAGTCAGCCTTCTATGCAGATAATGACCAAATTAGATGTTGGGAAGCATGGGTAATGGGTAAAGGAGACCGTACTGCATATGATTACCCTGCTACACATGACCGTGTAATGTCTATCATGCAATTCTTACTTAGTGAACATGAAACAATATGGGGTGTTCACGTAACAGGTATTGATTTGTGGGATAGTGTATGTACCAACAATATGCGCATCGTGGATTTGGGATTGGCGAAAGATGGTATTGAGGCAGCAGACAACCGTGGGGCAGGTTCAGGTCAACGTGTACAGATGCAGTTTGACTGGGCTATACGAACTACAAGATTTCATCAACTAACTGCTATGTCACGTGCTTTAGTAAAGAAAGGTGTACGTGTATTTTGGGAAACTCATTTGAAAGTAACTAACTATGCTATGGGTGGTAATGAAGCAAACGCTACATGGAAACCTGCTTGGGAAAAGTCAAGTAATAATTACATGTTTCAAATCATTCTATGTGAAAGAAATGATACACTAGGTGAGAATGGTGAAGTTATACGTTCTGATTTTACAGCCACATTTGAGAAATCTAAGACTAATGCCGCCCTACAAGGTCAGAGAAGTACAATACTAATTACAGAACAGGGTAGAAAACCTAATTGGATTGGATTGCCTGAAATGAATAAACTGTGATATACATGGCTTCCATCACGTTAGACAAGAAAGAATGGTTGAAACACTTAGGACAGTTCGGAGAATCTGTAAACGATTTGAAGTTGATACTTACAGATTCTAAGTTATCGTATTCAGTGGGCTTTCAGACGCACTATTTGTCTGTTACACAAACTTATCCACAATCTGTAAAAAAGGCTGGGGATATACACATATCTAGTTTAGATAAGGTGTGTGCGTTCTTGAAGAAATGTGAAGGGCTTGTGACATTGAAGCAAATGGTTAACGGAAAGACACTTTACATCAGTAGCGGTAATTTCAAAATGCAACTACCTGTAACTGATTGTAAAAGCACACAGATGATTCCCACATACGAGAGGCTAGTAAAGAAAGCAGAAAAGAGTATGTGGGAGTCATTTGGTCAAGATAATTACACACTACATGGTAAGGTAGAAATGAAGGAAATACTCAAGTTAGCATCTTTGAAACGATTGACAGATAAGAATGCTGACTTCGTTGTAGTAGCCAATGCGGATAATGAAGAGTTATCGGTATCAGCAGGTAAACAACACACGGTAAAACTGTTTGCTAGTAGTAAGTTAATAGATGTAGAAGGACCAAAACATTCGCTAACGTCTAACTACGGTCCATGGTTACTACCCTGTCTATCTTTAGTAGATAATACATTACAATCCACAATACATTTCGGTATGGCTACTGGACTGGTTGTACAACAATCAACTGATGTATGTGAGAGGTTATTGATAATCATTGACCAAGAGGAATAATCATGATTATTGATTATTTTTATCCTCATGGTTGGGATGATGTAGGGTATCCAAGTATCTACGTGAGAACTAGGACAGAAGAAGGCGGTCTGTATACGAAGATAATTGCACCTGATGATGAGGAGTATATTCCTCCACACTGCTGGGTAGCAAGCAATACACACCCCATGAAACTGAGTAGGGTAGTTGCTAGGTATCCGGGCGTAGTGGTACGTGATACAATCACTGCTGAGGGTAATGATGGTATACCACTAATGAGATTAGATACACCTAATCCACAAGTGTTGTATGACATAAAGAGTGAACTACGCACGTATGAGGCTGATACACCGTATGAAGACCAAATCATGTTTCATATGTTCCCCGATGTAGACAAAATACCTGCATTCGCACCTAGAATATGGTATTTTGATGCGGAGTGGCAACCTAATGAGCCGCATGAAGGTGCTACTACTATGATTTCAGTTGATGATACACACGCTGATTATCCAGTTATATTTGCTTGGAAAGAAGGACAAGATGGTCATTCAATGAATTTTATTGATAGAGAAGGTGGTTACATGTTGTACATGTATGAAAACGAAGATAATATGCATAGTGGTTTCATAAAACATTTAGAAGAGTGTGACCCTGATATGCTTATTGCTCACGCTATGATGTGGGCTGACCTTCCTCAATTCATGAGGAGGATGAAGAATCCTAACAGATTAAGCCCAATTAATCAAGTTATCAAACCTAGAAAGAATGTAGGGTACAGAGATACTCAGCAACCCATACTAGGCCGTCTATGTTTTGATACTGCACTACCATGGAATACAGGTAGCGGATTAGAATCGGTTTGGCAGAAGAGCGGTAAGGGGCAGTTTAGGAGTAGAAAACTAGCGAGTATAGCAGAAGAATTGAAACTCACAGAAGAACATGGTGAACAAGGTGCTAAGATGGATGCTGATGTACGTACATGGTGGGTAGAGAACTTTGATGAGTTTGTTGACTACTGTGTACGAGACACAACATTATTGAGGAAATGCACAGAAAAAGTAAGTGCTATCCCTTTTCACATAGCCATGCAGAAAGCGCATGGTGTACAATTCAAGAGTACGCACAACGTTACTAATTATCTGAGAGGACAATTTAACAGACGTACTCCACTAAAGGGTGTGACTTTGTTTAACAGACAAAGAGAAGACCTAACTGCTGCTACTGTAGCCCCAACGATAGCAGGTAGGCATAGAGGTGTAGCCTGTCTAGATTTTGCCTCTATGTACCCTGAAATAATAACAGGTGCTAACCTTTGTGTGACTACTAAGGAAAGACACGCTGGTGATAACATTAGAACGGTAGGAAATGGTACTCATTGGGCAAGAGACCGTAAGGGAATACTTCCATCTATCGTAGAAGACATGATGGACTTGAGAAAAGAATACAAAAAGAAAATGAAAAACGCTGAAACAGAAGAAGAAGCATTCCAGTATGACATGTTACAGACTGCTGTAAAAGTTGCAACCAACGCAATGTATGGGTACGTATCGCAAAGAAAAGTTGGTGGTGGTTGGATTGATGCTGACATAGGTTCTACGATTACATACTATGGTAGACAGTGTATTGATACTTTGTTGTTAGAAAGTGAGAAGCAGGGATATAGAGCGCTTGCTGGTCACACAGATTCAGGTTACATACAAGTACCGTTTGATAAAACAGATACGCTTGTTAAACATCTGAATAAAACGATACAAAATAAATTAGACTTACCTAATATGGATGTAGAGTTTGAAGCGTACTTCGACTATTGGACTACTGCCGATGTGAAGAATAGAAACTTCGGTATCATTACATGGCCTGAATCTAAGAAGGGTACACTCAAGGTGACTGGTTTTGGTTACAAGTCATCTAACGCATCTCCATTGACTAAATTAGTACATGGAACAATATTCAATCTAGTAGGCACAGGGGCAGAAGAAGAAGAGGTAAATGCTGCTATTAGACCAATTTCTCTCAAGACTTTGAAAGGTGAATTATCAATAGATGAAGTAGCACCTTATGGTAGGATTGGTAAAGACAAGTATGTCAACGTTCCACCTATGTCTGTAAGAGGTGCATATTACTATAACGACCATTTAGACCCAATAGACCCCTTTAGAACAGGAGACAGTGTACGATGGGTTTACGTTGCTGGTACACCTACTGGGTTACCTAATACAAATGTTATAGGGTTCAGAAAGTCCGAAGAGATTGACGGGTTTTTAGTAGACCATTCTCTTTGTGTTGAGAAGTTCATACGTGCGAAAATTAAGAGATTATATGATGTGTTAGAGTGGAATCTAGATGAAGCATCAGGGGCTAAAAGGCCGAAGAAACATTGGTGATAAAATGAGTAGAATTGAAGATGAAGTATGCAAGAAGATACAAGGACGAGCAGTAGTAGGCAAAGAAAAGTACGGAGTGACTATGGAAACTGCTCCTCTATCCAAACTAGAGTGGATGATTCATCTCCAAGAGGAATTAATGGACGCAAGTGTTTATTTGCAAAAAATCATAGAGGCAGAACAGGAGGAAAAATAGATGACTAAGTTTCAGATAGTGAAATGCTTTTGTGGATGGCAAGGCGAGAAGGGTATCCATATGGTCAAAAGTGTACCTACTTGTCCTAACTGTCAAAGAGCACTTTCAGCGTTAAAATGTGAGGGGTGTGGTGAATGAGTAAGTTCATGAAGTTCAATCCAAATGAAACAGCATTCTTTGAGAATGCTGAATATCACGATAGTGAATTATTAAAGTCATATAACAACAGTACATACGCTTGGCAACCGGGTACAGATAAAGTCTTGAGAATAAGTAAGTCATCTTTGGGTACATACACATTTTGTCCGTATCAATACAAGTTGAGTTACATACATCGTTTACCTAGCATAGAATCGGAGGCTATGGTAAAAGGAACTAACGTTCACTCCGTAGTAGAATATTTCTGGGACAATGTAGATGAGGTGTTAGATGAAGTCTTGACGCTTATAGAAGAGAATAAAGAATTACAGGCTAAAGCAAAATTAAAGTCAGTCATACCAGCACCGCCTGAACCATATAGACTTGGAGAAGAAGAAGTGATAGACAAATGGTTAGAATGGCAATATAACAGACTAGTTATCACAGAAGGGGTTAATTGGAAAGCAGTAGGTAATGAAGTATCATTTCACGCTAAGATGGATATAGACATAGATGGTACACCTGTACCAGTGCATCTACGTGGTTTTATTGATAGTATATTTTCTGACGGTGAGGGTGGTTTCGTATTAATGGAATTAAAGACTGGAAAATGGAATCTAAAGAAAGCCAAATATATGAGAGAAGAAATGCAATTTTATAGATTAGCATTGGAACAGGGTCAATTCAATAAATATCTACCTGTGTCACATTGGGCATGGGAGTTCCCTAACGGACACACAAACAATGGCGTCAAGGCAGAATGGGAGATAGAAGAAATAGGTACACGTAAAACTAGTTACGCACCACGAACCGTAATGAACAATATCAAAAAGTTAGTTAAGTCTCACATAGAAGATGACTTTCAACCAAAACCGTTTGCTTTGAAATGTGAATGGTGTGATTTCATGGAATTATGCCCAGCATGGGGTGGGGGTATTGAAGATGAATAAAGAAGAAATAAAGGTGAAAAAAATGATGGAAAAAACCGAAAGAATGCTTAAAGAAAGAATGAATGAAATCGATGATACTTTAGTTATTAACTTAGTAAGTGGAATACTTGGATATAGATATGACCATAGAGTAACACTATCTAAGCAAATGACTCTAGATAGTTATGATAAAGAAGGACAAGATAATTACTTCTATGTGTTAGATGTGGTATTGAATCCTAGAGTCTTTATTGACAATGATGAGGAAGTAGTAGTATTGCAATTAATTGATGAATATAAATATAAGAAAGCAAAATATTTCAAGTGATTTTATGCCGTTTATAGAACTTGATTTTCCAAGAGAAGTGTTGGAGATAAGTTCAAGTGGAAAACATGGTGGTCGCTATCTTGTTAAGAATTGGGAAGAACTAGAAAAATATTGGAAGGGTAAAAACGGTAGTGGTAATGCTTACTTTACTGCTTATGGTTATAGACGAACTCAAGCACCTAAACACCACAGGGTAGAGTACAACACGGCAATAGTAAGACATTTTGTCATGGACTTTGATTGTAAGGATTTTCGTAATAGAGGGGCTGATGTAGAGTTTTCAGTAATGCAACAACAAGTTAGAAGGTTACATCAGCATTTACTACTGAACGATTATCATCATTTTATTTGGTTTAGTGGTGGGGGCTATCATATATGGATTCCCTTTTCAGAACCATTTCTTCCAACAGATGGGTTAGAAGTAACTAGAATAAAAAGCGCTGGAAGAACTCTGATTACTAATTGGCACAATGAATTAGATTTACCTTGTAATGACCCTACAGTGGCGTTTGATTTAGCAGGTATGATACGACTACCTAATTCATACAACAGTAAAAGAGGGTGTTGGTCTATACCGCTTAGTAGTGAAGAAATTATGACATTATCTCATGACGATTTAATAGAATTATCACAAACCCCACGTTCAGGATATATCGAATTAGGCAACAACCCTCTAATATTAAAATTACCGAAAAAAAGAAATCCATTTAATATAATAAATAAAAAACGTAATAGTGATTTACCTAGTATATCTCTAAATAAAATGGTCATGATACCTTGCCTAGCACAAGCAGCATTAGGTGAAGGTAATCCTATTCACAGGGCTAGATACCATTTAGCATCATATTTAGCAGATAGATTAAGATGGTTCTTTCCAGTGAATACAGTAACAGAAAAAGAAAAGAAAAAGCATGTAGACGATATTGTACAGATATGTTCTGAACAAGGATGGGTAGATTATAATGAAGGTGTTACAAAAACACAAGTCGAGAGCATAGTATTCAAAGGTTATAGCCACGCCACGTGCAATACCCTCATACAAGAGGGACTCTGTATTGGGAAATGCAGATACTATGATGGTACGGCTGAGGGAATAATATGATACTAGCGTGTTCAATGTGTAATGGAGTAATTAATAAATTAAATACTAAAGGTGATAGAGCATATAACAAAAAAGCAATTTGTGGTAAATGTTATCTTAAATGGAAAAAAGAGCAAAGGAGGAAAAACGGTGAAGGTTGATTTGAAGATTGATAGTAATGAGAGAGGTACATTGTGTGAATCTGTCATTAGAAAAGCAGCATCTGCTGGTCTAAGTGTTGAAAGAGAGACTTTGATAGTTGGTGATTATCTTTTAGGTAACGCTTGTGTCGAGGCTAAATCTGTAAGTGATTTATTCATGTCTAGTCATAGCGGTCATCTTTGGAGGCAATTAGACAATATGGATGCTAATTATGAGAGATTCTTTTTACTAATACATGGTTCAGTTACTAAATATATATCAGTGGCTAAAAATAACGGTAAAAAAGTAACTTATAGTCGTGCTCAAAATGAATTGATAGGAACTATTGCTAGGATAATGGCAGATTTTGATTGTCAAGTATTCTTCACCCCTAACGTTAGTGAAGCGGCATCTTTTATTGTGAAACTACACAACAAATTACACAAACCAGCATCAACACATGGAGCAAAAGCAATTCGTAGAGTTAGTACTAATGATGTGAGAAAAGACCTTCTCTTAACAATACCCGGTATTGGTTCACAAATGGCTGATAAAATGTTAGATAAATGTGGGTCTATTGAAGAAATGCTACACATAGAGTCATTAAAGTCTGTAAAAGGTATGGGAAATAACTTAGCAAATAGAGTCATTAAAATCTTGACTAGTGAAGATGTTGTACGTATAGAAAGGCGTCTAAAACGATAAGATGTATTTTATCTTTTCCTAATTCATATATAAATCAACATTGAAGAATCTTATGTTTCTAATGTTCTGTCCTGAGTAAATATAATAAGATGACCTATGCTGGGGTCACTTTATGAGACCTATAGAGAATTACACAGCAATGAAAAGGTATCCAATTTTCAAAGGATATATAGAACATTTTGGAAAAACATCGATAGATAACGACATACCCGGTATGCTATCTTTCTTTTTCATTCAAGGTCAGTTGGCAGTACCTTATGTGCGCATACCTTGGGGTGCTAGTCATTTAGACCCTAGAGTTCATGCGTTTTGGATTCAGTCTAGTAGAACTGGTAAATCTATAGCATGGGAATTTGTTGGTGATATATTGAAGGATATTGATGTACCAACAGATTTGTACACTACGGGTACTGATGCTGGATTGATAGGTGGCTTCGAGGAATCTAAGGATAGCGAAGGTAATGTAGAAAATGTACTCAAAGAAGGTTTTCTCAATGGACGTAAAGCGTTGAACTTCGATGAAGGTTCGATTATACTCAATCCTAACAAGCATAGTCAGGAAACCGTTCTATATCTACAATCTGCATGTAATCCAGTAGGAAGTAATAACAATACACTGGTAAAGCACACTAAAGCAGGTAGGATTGAAACCGAATCGCTTGTCTCACTGTGGATTACTACCTACCCACCATCCGGTGTGAAAGAATACGTTCTAACTAAGGGTATATTTCAAAGAGTTCTTTTGTATTGGTCTAACTGGAGTATGGAAAGAAGAATGAATGTTAGTCAGATTAGAGCAGAATCTGCATTCAAGAAGCAAGAAAAAATGAAAATATCTTATGAAGAAATAACAACTTATTTTACCAGTTTAGAAAAGAGATTGAGAGACAAGATATTAGATGTTACAGAAACTAGTTTCGTAGAATGGGATAGTATGACTAGACTAGAACAAGAAGAATTGTTACAAGATTCTATGACTGAGGTATTCTCAGCAGATGAGTCTTTTTATCCCGCTATGTATGATGCGATAGAAGATTATTATGAACTATTAACGGGGTTAGGACCGGGTATTAGTGAAGTGGTAGCGTCTTTTATTCCAGCCATGGAAAATTACACAGTTATTTTTAGTACACACATGGCCATGTTGGATGAATCATGGGTAGTCAAAGGTGATTATGTAGATATGTCAAAGGAAATACTATACGATTTATTCAAGAATCTAATTCAGTGGCTTGAAGGAGAAGTTGAAATTGGTCCAAAGGTAGCAGAGAGGGCAACTCAAAGAAATAAGTGGATAGTAGCATTCCAACAAATAGTGCCAGTAGAATTGGGTAACAAAGGAGATGGATGGAGAAAGAAGGGTAACCTCATGTCTACATATATGACACAGAACGGAGTAACACGTGGAACAGCGTTCAATCACTTTTCAAAATGGGCAAATAGTATGTTTGATACAGCAAAAGATGGGAAAGTTGTATATCTGAGACTTAAGGAGGACTTAAACAATGACTGACATAATGGCATTAGACATAGAGACGAGCAACTATTCATGGGAGATTGGTGGTTGGGAAAATAAATCATTATTTGATATATCCGTAGTTGCTACATGGGATGGCAAAGACGCACATATATTTACTAAACAAGACGTGCTTATAGATGGCGTAGTAACACATGACCTACACCCACGTGTATTAGGAGACCATATCACCGCTCATGTAGAAAAAGGTGGCAAGATATTAGGTCATAATATTATTAATTTTGACTTTCCTGTATTAAAACAATCATTAGACTGCTGGGCTGTGGGGGACATAATGCAAAAATCTGATAATGTGTTAGATACAAAAAGAATGTTTAAGAAAGCATCGTTATCACACGGTAACATAGAAACATCTTTACAATCATTAGTGAATTATACACTCGGTAAAAGTAAGAGTATGAAAAGTGTAGATGCACCAAAAGCATGGAATAAAGGTAAGTATACGGAAGTATGTGATTATTGCGTAAAAGATGCACAACTAACTTATGACATATATCAACATGGAAAAGAACACGGTGTGTTAAAGTCAAGGTCTTTCGAGACTGGTGAAATAATAGAGGTTGAATTAGAATGGTAAATGAACTTGAAGAAGAAAACATGAAATTGAAATTAGGGTTACATCAGATATTATCGATGTTAACAAGAGGGCAAAGCCTTTCTGATATACAAAGAATATCTGCTAGGATAGCGGAACAAGTAGGGTGGCCCTACGTAGATAATTTAACAGTTGAATCAAATGTGGTTGGTGAAGAGGAATGAATAGAGAAGAAAAAATAAAACTAGCGTGGAGATATAATACAACATTAGATTCTAAACAAATTAAAAAACAATTGGAGGAAGAGGTATGAGTGACATAGAAGGCGAAAGTGCACTAAGGCAAAACATAGATGCTATACGTACTATTGTAAGAACTGTAAAATCTACTCTTGGTCCACTAGGTCGAGATAAGATGATGGTAGATGCAGGTGGCAATGCTATTGTAACTAACGATGGTGCTACCATACTGAGAGAATTGGATGTTGCTCACCCTGCTGGTAAAATGGTAATCGAGTGTGCTCAAACACAAGAAGCACTATGTTACGATGGCACTACATCAACGGTAGTACTGGCTGGAGAACTATTGAGTAATAGTGAAAATTTACTTAATAGAGGGTTACACCCAAACCTAGTATGTAAAGGGTATAACGAAGCAGCAAGTATGGCAACTGAATACCTACTCAACGAATTAAGTATCAATGCAATCGTTTCGGATGAAATGTTGGAGGCCATTGCAAAAACTGCAATTACAGGCAAAACGTTAGATGCAGCGTTAGATGATGTGGCATCTTTATGTGTTCAAGCAGTAAAGAAAGCGGGTAGTGCAGATAAAGTAAGAGTATTGTGTTTACCGGGTGGTAACTTAAGAGATTCTTATTTGTTTAGTGGTGCTATAATAAATAAAACCTTAACTATTGAAAATGAGATTGATAAAGACCAACATATAATTCTTCTTAACGGTGGTTTAGAAAACCAAAAGACAGATGAAAATGTTACCGTACAATTAGACATGCAAGGGTATACACAATTCAAATCATCGCATACAGATGATATGTTATCACAAGCAAAAATTATTTTACAACACTTACCCGAAGGAGGTACTGTATTTGTTAGAGATGGAGTAGTAGACCATGTATGTACATATTTACATAAAAATAATGTGAACGTTGTAAGAAGACTACCCGAAAGTGCAATGCGTGCTCTTTCTGCTACACTAGGTTTACCCATTGTGCAATCACCCTCGGACATAGAATGTTCAGCACGTGGACAAGTGCATAAAGAAAAGCATTATGATGTAGAATATTTATTTACACAGGGTATGATTGACTCTGACCAATCAACATTAGTATTACGTGGTGCAACTACTACAACTCTTGATGAAATAGAAAGAGGATTTGACGATGCTCTAGGTGTTGTCTCTTTAATTATGAATGGTGATAAATGTGTGTATGGTGGGGGTAGTACATATGCGGCTATGGCTTCGTATTTACGTTCAAGGGCTGCTACTGTCGAAGGTAGAGCACAAATGGCAATAGAAGCCTTTGCTGACTCTTTAGAGATACTACCTGCTACGATAGCAGAAAACGGTGGTCAAGACCCATTAGATTGCATCTTAAGTTTAAGACATCAAATACAAAATGGTAATTTACACCATGGACCTAATTTAGATGGTGAAGATACTATTGATATGGAAGTATTAGGTGTTATAGAACCATCTTCATTAGTAAGACAAGCCGTATTAAGCGCTACCGAAGTCACGACATCTATACTAAAAATTGATGACATGATTGCTATGCGCGGTGCTAATTAAATGGGTCGCTTAATGGATAGGTTGATGGTAGAATGTCGAAATTGTAATTATAGACATATACCTATCAGGTTATCTGCTAAGTATCACAACGATAGTGTAAAGAAAAAAAGAATACAATTATGGGAGTGTAAAAAATGTGGTCATTTTTGGAAAGATTCAGTTTTTAAGTAGGAACATCAATATAGAAGCGCTTTACTTATTACACCATGTCGCTTTTTACATGGTTCGCGCGTAAGTTAATGGGTCTAATGGGAGAAGTATACGTTTGGTTAGATAGAAGGGTAAAATATACTGAAGAAGAAGTAAAAAATGTGTTAGGGTTACCTATTGATGAAGACTTACAAACCAGTTCTAGATACGATTTATGTCGAAGAGTAGAAGAAACTTTTGAGTTAGAAAAGGATTCTTTTTGGAGTTTACAAAGTACGCAAAAAATACGATTCGCTACACAACAAGCAAGAAACCTAAAGAAAAACTAAACGTTTTTTGAAGAGTGAAAAAATGATTAGATTTATTTGGGATTTAATCTATGGTGTATGGGCATTAGGTAGGTTTAGACCCTAACAGTCTACGCCGTCAGTAAACCCGGCCACAGTCTTCAAGTGATTGTAGCATTGCTTTACTATGTTGTATTGTGTCTTAGCAGCACCATTATCTAGTTCAAAGCGACCATTAAATCCGCCAATGGGTGAAGACCCATCATCATACGCAGATGCGTTAGCATATATTTTTCCACTGTAATTTATTGGGTATGTCTTTGTCTCAACATCTTCGCCGTCAACAATAGAATATTCTATCTCTCTATTACACCTAGTGTCAGTTACCACACAGTGTGCGTATTCACAAGTTATTCCATAAGGTGTTTCGTATTCTATTCTTAATGCCATTTTATAATCCTCCCCAAAATCCAATTCTACTCGCGGCTGCTCCGGGAGTATCAATGTAGGGTGAATATCTATCAATTATAATTGTTTTGTATTCATTTTGTTTTAAGGGGTTGTCAGTTAACCATGTATCTGCAAACACGGTATTGAAAGTAGTACCCTGTGAAGGATTCCAAGTTTCAAAATCATTGTGTACAAGAGTAAAAGTTTCATCTTTAGCACAGTGTTGCCATACTAAGTCTATTACATCCTGAGAGTTCTCCACGATAGTAACTGCTGTAACATTAGGATTATCTATCAAAGGTTGATGACACATACCTATACCCAAACCACCAATGAGAACGTGTCCTTCTGCGTTATTCCATAACCATTGGTGTTCATTATATTCTGCTTCTGAATCTTGCATAATGGGCATATTACAACCCACTTTAAGTAATACAGTATGAGAATTATAACTTTCATTTTTCATTTGAAGATATGCCGACCACATATTATCAGTGGTTTCCGAGGTATAATGAGCAATCTCAAAATTACCTGATGTTCCTTCAGGGATATTTACTTCTATTCTAGTCATAATAATCACGTAGTAAAATCATAAGTTACTGTTAAAGTAGTTGCTGAAGTAGTGCCGCCTGAATTAGTTGCATCTGCATCAAACTCTAGGTCAATAGTATCATTGTTAGCGGGCCATGTTACTCCGCCCCTTCCACCACCTGCATTAAATGTGAAATATTTACCAATATCACCTGTGCTATTACTTGTTTCATCTTGGTCTGTAGATGCTGTACCAGAAATAGTCGCACTAGTACCATTACTTAGCGTACCACCTGAAATCTGTAAACCCCAAAGAAAACTAGTTGCACCAGTAGCGCGAATATATCCTTTATATTTTTGAGTAATAGTCGTTACACCCCCTGCTTCTTCGGCTGCTGTTGCTAATTCACCTGCATCAATAGTATAAGTTACAGCGTAATTATTACTAAACTCATCTTCTTCAACTTCAAAAAAAGAGCCAAGTGAAGTATCAGCACTAGATATAGCATTATCATAACCCGAACCAGCGGGAGCACTTGATGCTATACTAACACTTGTTGGTGCAGCACCCCCACCCTGATTCCCTTGTTGGGCTACTGCCCCGACTGATATGAAACTCATGCCCCTACCTGAACCCAATGACTTGTTCCACTTAGATGTGCAACACAAACGTAAGAAGTTGCATCGTTATCTGCTACCGCAGCATTAGAAGCCCAATTGGCAGCGATTTGGTCACCTGAACCTATTGCTACCGTTGCGCTTGAACCTGTATTGTTAAATACTGTGAATTGAGTTCCCGCCTCTGCATTTTCGGGTAAAGTTAATGTTCCTGAAGTCCAATATACATACGAACCCGTTTGTGCTTGTGTAAGTGTTGTATTGCTCCCTGCTGAAACTATACCTGCCTTCTGATAAACCAAACCTCCTGCGTCACCTGTAATCCAAGTGACTCCCCCATCTCCTGATGAGATTGAGAGTTGGCTATCTGCTGTTGCACTCGCTACATCTGCTGCACCAATAACTACATTGAAATCACCAGTCGTGATGTTGTTTCCGGCTTGATAACCAAGTGAGATATTCTTCGCACCGCCATTCATGTGTGATTGAGCGTAATATCCTACGGCGGTATTATACCCTCCATCTTGCCAATTCTGACTGTGACCACCATAACCTATCACTACATTTCCTGTTCCACTACGAATCTTGTAGCCAGCATCTTTGCCCATTAGGACATTCTGTGCGCCATTAGTCCAATAATAGAATGCACCTTTTCCAACAACCACATTGTCGTGACCACCTGCTTCTCCTGATTGACCGTAACCTGCCTCCTTTCCAATAAGCACATTGCTACTACCTCCCGTTATCTGATAATGCGCTCTGTAACCTATAGCAGTATTACTTCCTCCGGTTGTATTAGCAGAGCCACTTTCGTGGCCCATAACGGTATTCTTATCTCCGCTTGTTGTAGCATCAAGTGAGTAGTTTCCTATGGCTATATTATTTTCACCAGTAACAGCACCACCTAAAGCATCCATTCCAATAGCGATATTATGGTCTGCACTCAATGCACCATCTAAAGCCTGATAACCAATGGCTAAGTTAGAAGTTCCGCTTGATATTTGTTGTCCGGCATGGAATCCTATACCCATATTTGTATTTCCAGTAACATCTTCAAGTGCGCTATTACCAATAGCAATATTCCAACCACTTGTTGCTAATTGCATAGCATACGGGCCTATAGCGATATTATCGCCTGATGTAGTGAAGGTTTTTCCAGCACCCTGCCCAATTGCTATATTGTCGGTGCCTGATGTGGTTGCATTAAGAGCAGTATATCCCAATGCTATGTTGTGGTTTCCAGTCATAGCGGCAGATGCGGCATTATACCCCATGATTACATTGTAATCCCCGCTTGTAATTCCATAGCCCGAACTTGCACCGATTGCTATGTTGCCTACACCATCTGCAATATCTCTTCCAGCATAAGCACCTATCGCGGTGTTGTTTGAGCCATCTGCTACTAATTTCAACGCCCAAGTCCCAATTCCTACATTGGTATCACCGGAAGTCAATGCTGAGAATACATCTTTTCCGATACCGATATTATTTGACGCACTATTGAGTGTCCCTGTTGAGGGTGCAGAACCGTCGCTATTGGGTTGGAGTAGGAATGAATCAACGAAATTGGTCGCATCCATCGTCACATCAGTTAATGCACCAACAGTGGAAGCACCACCACCACCACTAACAGTAGCGAATGTGAGAGTTCCACTTCCATCGGTTTGAAGAACTTGGTTAGCACTTCCATCGGCGGCTGGAAACGAGTAGGCATCGTTGAACTTGATGACTCCGCTATTATCTCCTTCAATCCATTTCACATGGGCTGAACCACCGGAGTTAGAACCCCATATCTTAAGTCGTTGACTATCAGTAGCACCTGAGTTTTGTGCGCCACTACCGATTAATACATTTCCATATCCCGAAGAGGTGTTAAAACCTGCTTCACCACCTATCATAGTGTTTCTATGGCCGGTTGAACCACCACCCGCGCTATGACCTACATACACTCCTTTACTACCTGTTGCATTTTGACCTGCTTGATAGCCTAATGCTGTGCTACCATAAGAAGTAGCCCCACCTGCTAATGCTCTATAACCAATTGCAGTTGTGGTATTTGTTCCTGTAAGTAATTTTGCTGCTTGATAACCAAATGCAGTTAATTCAGTTCCGGTTGAATTAGTCGCACCTGCTTCATATCCAACAACTGTTGTACCACTAGCAGTTGTAATTGAGTTTCCAGCATTATGCCCAATCATAACCGTGTAATCAGCAGTTGTTAACGCAATACCGGCATAAGTTCCAATAGCGATATTGTATTCACCACCATTAATAGAACCACCAAGCGCATCGTAACCCATTGCGATGTTATATGATTCAGTAGTTGCACCATCTAATGCCTGATTACCAATTGCTACGTTTCTTAAGCCTGTGGTTATAGACTTCCCACTTCTCATACCATACATACTGTTTGCGCTGCCCGTAGTTACTCCCTCTCCACTTTCATAGCCCATTAGCGTGTTAAGACCACCGCTACTATCAGTAATTGATGTTCCCGCTTCAAAGCCAACTAGTGTATTAAAGTCTGAAGAAGTGATTGACGCACCTGCAAGAGAGCCAATTGCGGTATTTTTTGTTCCCGTACTATAAGCATAACCGGCCTTGTAACCAACATAAGTGTTATCTGTGCCTGATGCACTACCACTTGTGCCTTCTCCGGCATTAGCACCAACTGTTGTATTGTTTGCACCTGTTCCAAATCTTAATGCCTGATAACCTACGGCTGTATTGTCATTACTGTCTAAGGTGCTACCTGCTCTTGCCCCAATTAGAGTGTTATTATCTGCAACCGTTACAGCATAACCGGCATTAACACCAAACGCTATATTTTGGTGTCCTTGTCCATCAGTTATGGAATATAGTGCATTAAGACCTAATCCTATACTAAAGTTATCACTTGTTTTACCATCTGATAAATCATCAATTTCAGAAGCACCGCCACCACCTGCTGCGTCTTCCCATGCTACTGCTGAACCTGTTGAAGTCAGGACTTGACCATCAGTTCCAACAGACCCGTTAATTGTAAGAATTGAATTGGGAAGATTGACCGCACCGGTACTTGTCCCTGTAATCCATACGGGGCTTCCATCGCCCGAAGAAATTGAGAGTTGGTCGCTTGCATCAGCCGTCACATCTGCCGCGCCGATAACGACGTTGTTTGAGCCTGATGTTAGGTTATTTCCGGCTCTCCACCCCAATCCGATGTTCTTTGCGCCGGTCACAATTCCTGTATCCATTGACTCAGTTCCAATGGCGGTGTTATTGTCGCCTGTTGTGAGTTCGGCCATCGAATTGTAGCCAAGAGCAGTATTTCCATCTGCGCCTGCCGCATCCTTAAGCACACCCTTACCCATACCAACATTGTTAGAGCCTGTTAGAACACCATTACCTACTACTTCTGCACCAACGAAGGTATTGTCTGCTCCCGATGTAGCGTTCCTCATAGTCTGAAAGCCTATGGCTACATTTCGTGCGCCTGTAAGAACACCTGTTGATACGGCCTCATATCCCATAATCACAGAATTAGCCGCTGATGTTGCCGCACTACCCGCAGAATGACCGAGAGCGATATTCCCTGAACCCGTCACAGCCGCATCGAGTGAGTAGTTTCCAATAGCGAGGTTCTGTGCGCCACCTGCAACAGCACCACCTAAAGCGGCATAGCCAATTGCGATATTATCGGATTCCTCATCTGCGGCATCATAGGCGTTTGTTCCAATAGCGATGTTTCTCTGTCCAATAGTGACTGATGCGCCTGCATAATATCCGAAGAAGTTATTGTTGCTTGCGGTTGTTATTGCCTTACCTGTGAATCCACCAACCCCAGTGTTCTTATCTCCTGTTGTTAAATCCGACCCTGTTTCGTAGCCCACAAAGGTATTCTTATCTCCGCTTGTTAAAGCATCGAGTGAGTAATTTCCAATAGCGATATTCTTTTCTCCACCGGCAACAGCACCACCTAAAGCATCGTAGCCGATTGCTATGTTATCGTTCTCGGCATCGAAACCATCTATTGCACCATTACCGATTCCAATGTTCCTACTTCCGGTTGTAAGATTTACACCCGCATTATAGCCCATTAACTGATTATATGAGCCTGATGTGACCGCATAACCAGCCTGATAACCTATTGCATTATTACGACCTGTTCCATCAGTCATAGCCTGTAATGTAAGATAACCAACACCTACATTTCCGGTTGATTGAGTTACTGAATCCATTGAAGAATAACCTATGGCTACATTCTGTGCGCCTGTTGTTGCCGCCGTAAGTGCTTTAGAACCAATAGCAACATTGTAATCTGCTGTGGTAATTGAATCTAAGGCAGTATCTCCAACTGCTGTGTTATGGGTTGCTGAATCCGTTGTTCCACTTGGGTCGCTTCCAAGCCAAATTGAATTGTTCTCTTTGAGTGCATCAGATAAATCGTCAATAGCAGAAACACCGCCACTTGAAGCAGAAGCCCAAGCACCATCTCCACGCAAAAACTTAGCAGTATCTGCTGTTCCTGCTATTGGAACTAAACCACCTTCTAATGAGGCAGTGGAGGAATCAGCACCATCAAACTCTTCTAATTCTATTGTCTTAGTGCCACCTAAAGTAACTTGTTGTCTAGGGACTAAAGCAACTGTTGCACCACTGGTATGTCCAGCAGCAGTAGTACCTCTATGACCTCTTTTTACGACTGTTAAAGTATGTGTGCTTATACCTTTATATTTAATATACTCACTTCCAATCTTTAACACTCCTTGTGCGGGGAAGCCTTGTGAAGCAGTAAGGGTAAGTGCTGAAGCAACTTCATCTATTGTTCCGTTTAATGTGGTAGAAGGTTGATTTGAAGCAACTGTAAATGCACTAATTATTCCACCTACCACTGAACCGGTTGCAAGATGAGCAGTATCAATAGAACCATCGACATATTGGTCACTGTCTACAGAGTTTGCAGACATATGTACTAGGTCAATAGAGCCATCAGCATAATGCTGGCTGTCGATGGCGTCATTGGCGATGTAAGCACCTGCAATTGCAGTCCCCTGCCATGTTCCCGTTCCAATAGTTCCCACTGTGGCTATACTTGTATGGCCTGCAACAGGAGATAACACCGAAGCAATTGCCGTTCCGCCAATAGTGATTGCATCGGCTTCTACATTACCATCGAAGAAAGCATCCTTGAACTGTAAATCACTAGAACCCAAATCAATATCATTTGTAGTTTCAGGAAGTAGAGAGCCATCTAATAGATTTATTTGTTTAGTTCCATCTATCGCTAAGGAGATTTTGTTATCCGTTCCAAAGTCAATCATCCCCCCGTTAGAGGCATATCCTATTGCCAAACTGGTGTTGTATATCGAAGTGATACCTGTTTGCGCGGCTGTCACCGCTATATCGTTTGTATTAGCAGTGATACCTGTACCGCCTACAACGTTCAAAGTTCTATTAGCGGCGATTGTACCACCGCCTGTCAAACCTGTTCCGGCAGTTATCGTAACACTAGTATGGTCTATGTGTTCATTCGCAACAAAATCAGAAAAGCCATCGTGGTTTGCACCACCAGCAAGTACTACTGCTGTACCTTCTACTGTTATTTGTCCAGCACTTCCTCTTGCTATCGTAGTATCACTAGCATGACCTAATTCGATTGTTCCAATACCAATTGCTGCGGATGTTGAATCAGTTAGTGCACCCACATCGTTAGACGCCATTATGACGTTACTCCCTTCGACTGATATTACACCAGCACTTGCTCTCGCAATTGTGGTATCAGTTGCGTGTCCGAGTTCTATATCCTCAGTTACTGTTAATCCATTTTTTACTAGAAAGTCTCTGTTTGTTGCCATATTTTCACCATGATTTCACTGTCCATCATTTGATTAGTAATGTATTTACTACATCGTAGGAATATGATAATGAGCCACCAGTAGGGTTTGTGAACTTAAGTTCTATATCTGTGCCATTCTTAACAGCATCCCAAGTAACTATAGCAGCGTTATTTGCTTTAGTAGAAACCGTTGCATATTGTGTAAGATAAATGTCAGTGCTTGCAGCCGGCGCACTCGCCCCTTTGTAATTCACAAGTATCTCTCCACTCTCAAAGTCTGTACCATCGGTTATTTGATATACGAACTTAGCAGTTCTATATGTTCCGTATGCATATGTAAATGCTGCATGTGCTGCACCAGTGCCAACAGATTGAGTATTCTCACTACTTGTATCAATGATAGCGACTGCATCTACGCTCAGTACGCCCGTTTGAGTAGTACCAGTCGCTGTGATGTTTCTTAGAGATGCTATGTCTTTGTTGCCATCAACCACTAGTGCCTTACTTGCAGAAACAGTACCTGCTGTGACGCTATCTAAGACTCCTAACTCAGCGGTTGTGAGTGTAGTGGCGTCGAGAGTGAGGGAGGTATCGCCAGTGATTGTACCACTAACGGCTAGGCTAGTTCCGACAATTGCGCCACCAGTTAGAGTGGCTGATGTGGTGATTGTATTACCTGTGCTTATTGTGCCGAAGCCGGATGCTATCGAACCGGTGTCTAAAGCACTGACAGTCGTTAGACCTGCCGCACTTGTTACGTTAGAGTGAATCGTGGTTGCGCCATATACCGCAACGTCGTTTATCTTGTATGATTTCCCACTGGCCAAGTTTAGATTGACGTTGGATTCCCAACCAGCAGGAGTGTCTTGGTAAGTGAGAGTCGGATTCGTAGCACCCGTACATTCAATTTCAATACCTGAGCCATCTGCATTACCGAGGGTATCGTTACCCTTGGATATGGTAATCATATCATCGTCTACGTTCAGTGTTGTACTGTTTATTGTCGTAGTAGTGCCGTTTACGGTCAAGTCGCCCGCTATTGTGGTGACTGAGCCTGAGCCTGCACCAATCGTGACGTCCACAACGCCATCAGTAGCGTGCTGCCCTTCAAGAATCAAACCTGCTGTGAGTGCTGTGTTTGTACCGTCACTCTCTGCAACAAGGAAAGACATCTTGCCCGCTTCGTCTGTATTATCTGCTTCTGAGACTTCCACGAGAATCTGTGCGAAGGATGTCTGAGCCCCTCCTGAGTCATCTCCCACGAAGGTAATCTTTCCAATATCATCACCATCTGCACCAGCAGCGCCTTTGTCCTTGACGAACTTCAACTCTGCGGAAGCAGTGTCGTTAGTGGTATTCTTAATCTCGACAACGGGCTTACCGGAGGCATCGTCAGAGAGAACTATCGAAGGTGAGGCTAGTGATATTCCCGTTGTTGCATCGATAGCAGTTATTTGTGATGAAATATCCACGTTAACGTCAGCATCTATGTCTAACTGACCATCAGCCGTTGACCCTATTGTGAGTCCACTGTCCCTGAACTGGAGTTCCATTGCCCCGTTCAACAGCAATCCTGTGTCGTGTACGTGTGTGAGTGTAACGTCGGTATGAGTACCAAATCCAAGTACAGAAGCGTCAGAAAGAAGCGTAAGGTCATCACCGACTGTGACGTCTGCGTTGAAAATAGCCTTACCTGCTTCACTACCATCGAGTGTCAAGAACGTGGTATCGCTGCTACCATCTGTTCCCTTGAAGATGATGTCGCTGTCGCCAGCCTGAGCATCAATCGTGATGTTGCCAGTGGTGGTAGTCAGTGTTACAGCAGCGTCTCCAGCACTCAGGTCATCAGCCGCTAGAGCGGATGCAGTGCCACCACCATCTGCTACAATTGTTATTACAGGAGCACCTGTAGCATTAGGACTTGTACTATTAGAGATACTTATTCCCGAGCCAGCCTTCAGTTCAAAAGCCGGAGGACCACCCGCATCACCTCTACGGTCACTAAAAATAGTAACAGCATTACCAGAACCGAGAGTACCTGTTAATGGTTTACTCATATATATTGTACTACTAACTATGTCCGTTACTGTAGTACCTTTTTGTATTCCATTGCCTGATATATGGTCGCCTATAGCAAAACTACTCGGAGTGGCTGTGGTGAATGCCATAGCATCAGCAGTAAATTGAGCACTTGTGGTTTCACTTGTTGGATTATTCGCTATCTGTATGGATTCAAAAGGTCTTGTCCTAGAAGCAAGAGGATAATTATCTGGGTCAGCCATATTATCAACCACCTATTCCAGTCAATGAGAGTCCATTCATATTGAATGAATATGAAGTTTCATCATTCGATGTATGTGCATACGGTGAAGTATACTTGAAAACAAGAGTCATGGCATCATGACCAGCGCCTCCACTTTCACTTTGGAATACAAATTGGAACTTACCTAAATTAGTATCACCTGTTTCAAGGATTGCATAATTCTCAACTGCAAGAGCACCACTCTGACCACCAGTACTTACATATGCTATAATTTTGTTCACAACTCTCTTCTTTATCGTACCCGAAGCGCCCTTAATACTCATAACGCAAAATGCTTCCACTGCTTGAAATAAATCATCGTTGGTGTTTTCTATATTCAATCCAACAAGCCCTACGCTACCAGTGTTAGCCTCATTTGAAGTCCCTGCTGTTGCGTACCCTCCCCCCGGTATTTTCTCTCTACCTGAGACTTCTGTAACTGCTAATGTATCACTTGAGTAGAAATTAGTCCCATCTATATCGAGAATGTGATGAGTGCCACTAGTATCTCCTGCCCTTAGGTCGACATCATCTCGTATACCATCACTTGCTCGCATTCTAGCGTGACCGCTTTCTATGTATCCGGACGCCTTAATATTGGTCACACCAGCAGCGCTGCTTGGGCCTATGAGAGAACCTGATATGTCCACGTTACCTGTGACGTCTAGCACTGGAGTACCTGATGTCGCACCGCTCTTAATTGCGACTTTAGTGCTACTATTGTACTGAAAGTTGATTCTAGCGTCGTTTCCCGAGTTATCAGTGTTAAGTGTGTTAAGTGTAATATCACCATCTGCGGTTACTGCAATATCCGCATCATAACCACCGGCATCCACCGTTGTGATTGCTAGTGCACCGTTTGTTGCTGCGGCAATGGTAACAGTATCGTTTGTGGATGGGGTCATTACAAATGAATTATCATCAATAACTGTGTTAGTATCGATTACAAGTTTACCTCCCGATACATGTGTAGTACCTTGAACTGTAGCACCCCTAATCGATGTTGCTTGTGTAGTAACCCCGATTGAAACACCATCTATAGTACCCCCATCAATATCAGCAGTTGTTACTGTGCCGAGGTCTGCGACAGTCCTGCCTGCGTTAGTCCAGTTACCAGCCATTGAAGAAATAGTCGCTGCACCAGCATTAGTTAATCCGTAAGCACCAACTGTGAAGTCGCCAGTATCGACATCTAGCGCAACGGTATCAACAGTGCCAACAATTTTCAGTTGGTTTGCACTTTCATCCCATAACATGGACTTGCCGGTAGTAGCACCGAAGAACTTCACATCATGACCTGTATCATCAACGCCTACTGTTACAGTACCAGCAACTGTAAGTGACTTATCGTCAGCGATGGTAAGAGCAGTTGCCAAAGTGTTGAGGGATGAACCAGTGCTTCCGCCATCTGCGACTTTGAAAAGAATACTACCACCAGCAGCAGTACCTTTACCCTTACCACCAGCCAGTATGAGATTGCCACCTACTCCAGTGTCATCAGTGCCCCCTGTTGGTGGAGAACCTGATTGTAACGTAAAAGTACGACCAGCAGCATTTGCCGCTGAGTTTACTTGAGTAATAGTTGTATCAGCGGCAGCAGCGCCAGTACTGATAGCACCCGACATCAAAGTTGTACCGCTTATGTCGGCATTACCGTTAATGTCTAAACCAGTGCCAGTTAATGCAGCGAATGTTCCAGCAGCAGCAGTAGTCGCACCAATGGTTGTACCATCGATTGCACCACCACCGATATCTACGGTAGTCAGAGTGGACGTACCTGTCGCAGCAAGTGATGTAAATGACCCTGTAGATGCACTAGTCGCGCCAATGGTTGTACCATCGATTGCACCACCGTCTATGTCAACTTTGGAGATGTTAACTTCACCAGTACCATGAGGGGTGATGTTGATATCGTCGTTACCTGCTACAGTTGATATTGTCTGACCATCAAGTTTGATGTTATCTATATCGATGTAACCTGAATTTACAACTAAATTTCCGCTACTTAGCGTAACATTACCACTATCGACAGTTAAACCTGTTTTTACATGAAATTCACGTGCTGTACCCATTTTTTCACCTCCATTATATCGTTAATGCTTGCCACGATACGCGTACCGTAACATCTTTGTCGGCTACCGTAGGGGTAATCACCAATTGAATGTATTGGCTATCCCCAGCCCCCGTAACGCCTGTTTGATACGCCCCTTGTTGTGTCGCAGTGGTTGTTACTATACCATATACGGAGAGGAATACGTCGTTAGCAACAATGTTAGTTCCTGTGTCTGTAGTGCCTGTATGTGTAACAACCATTTCCGCCGTTTCAAAGACAGAATCTGTGGTGTTCTCAACTGACACAAGTAATTTTGCAGCCTTGAACTTAGTTCTCTGATACAGGTTTACCGTAACAGCAGATAAGCCGCTACCTGTACGACTACCTGTGCCATAACCGAAACCTAACTCGCTTACTTGGAATGGCGCGTCGGGCGTTGCTTGGTTGATACCAACTCGATTATTACTAGAGTCAGTCTTCAATAGATTCGTGTCTATTGTAAGGTCGGTAGAAACAAGTGTGTCGAGATAACCTGTGGCAAATCTAATTGCATCTGAGCCTATGTTTAACGCGCTATCGGATGCTGGGAAAACATGTTGATTAAACTCCCAACCATCTGTGTCATCCATCCAAAGTATGCTTTTGTCGCTGTCAGATGACTTGATGATTATACCCGCACCGTCTACTGAGGCATCATCTCCTTCTGAGCCGCTAGGCGAATGTGCTAATTCTATTAGTTTGTCATCGACTTGTAATGTTGTAGAATTAATTGTCGTGTTAGTACCGTTTACAGTTAAATTACCTGTAACAATTAGATTCTGTCCTACTGTAAGCGCCGCATCACTTGGACCTATTGCAGTTATAGTAGGTTGTGAAGCGTCAACGCCGATTACAGCGCTAGATGCGGTTAAACCCGTACCTGCGAATAATGTAGCAACGTCGTCTATTGATTCTTTTCTTGTTGGGTCTCCGCTTTCTCCTTCATCTGAAAAAGATATGAAATCGCCCGATGCTAATACAGCAGCAGTTAATCCGTTAATATCTATTGTTGACGCGCCACCTACCATTTGTATAGCGGTTGCACCGAACTTGAGTACATCGTTACCGTCGTCATACCACAAGGTTCGTGCATCCGGTCCTGAACCAGCAGGGTTGCTTGTTACACTGGCTTTGAGTGCTATACCACTAGCATCGGTGAGAAGTCCGGCCATGGTGAGATGTACGGTGTTGAGTGTGTTGCCCCCTGTAAAAGTAAGGTCTGAATCGTTGGAGAATGAACTACCGTCGCTTATCTGTATAGCACCTGCTGAACCGCTTGCACCTACCGCTGCCGATGTTGCAAACACTTTTACCCACGCTGAACCGTTGTAAACAAATATAGCAGATGATGCCGCATTTACATTACCGTCAGTTTCAGAACCATTACTCAAACCATTAGGGTCAAACACAACTATGTTACTACTTCCTGTTGCAGCATTGTTAACTATAATCATATGGCTCGGAGGAAATGTACCAGTAGGTGTTAAATTAATAGTACCGCTAGGTGTTGTATTGAATATATTTGGACCATCGAATCGAACGTTCTGTGCTGTATTTATTACACTAATTTTATTCGGACCAATTCTATGTGTCGTTCTCGAAGCACCTTGTTTACCGCTAAAGTACAACACGTGGTCTCCATCTGTACCGTCTGTACCGTAACTGTATGACATCCACATACCGCCAAAGTTGGATGATGAT